>JAESFV010000034.1_pt1 | contig 330116 bp, 267 predicted proteins | sample 9269471 | NCBI WGS metagenome assembly JAESFV01 (sample SAMN14502647, study PRJNA617108) | algae metagenome | isolation source: Symplocastrum torsivum CPER-KK1 and co-occurring heterotrophs from... | place: USA: Central Plains Experimental Range, Colorado | collected 2001-01-01
CTCGGGTACGAGGTCCGGAAGGTCGAGCCGACCGAGCCGGCCGCGGTGCCGGCGGGGTGAGGTGAGCGGGCGTCGGGGGTGCGAGCGGGGCGGCGTCGGAGGGATGAGCGGCGCGGGTGGCGACCGGTCGGGGCCGGTGGTCGGCGTCGGAGGTACGCGCCGCGCGCCGCGGACGGGTCGGTCAGTCGGTCGGGAGGGTGCGGCTACTCAAGAGAAGTTCCTGGGGCGGCGGGCCTTTGCTACCCGGCGGCGACCAACTCCCGCATAAGCCGCCTCGCGACCTCAGCGGCCTCCCGGCGGGTGGCCGTCTTGCCCGCCCCGACCACCGACCCAGACCGCTCCCGCCCGGAGGGCAGGTGACGCACCCGCACCGTCGCCGACCGCCTGCCCGACAGGAACCCCTTGCCGTAGCCCACGCTCACCGACCAGACACTCGGATCAGCACCGATGGCGGCTTGGAGCTGCACGCCGGGTGACACCTCAGCCGCCTTACGCTGCCGGCTCCGCTTGTTGCCCATAACACTCCGCCCGACCACAGACTTTCCGCCGCCGAACCAGTGATTAGCCCGCGCCGGCGCGTCCTGTCATAGCCCGTACCTGGGACCGCTCCGGTTGCCACAACCGCCGATCCTACAACGATATATATTCGACATTACAGTGAATATTGGCGTGATCTATCCCGGTAACGTACCGCGCGCCGCCGGCCATGCGCCTCCGGTAGCCGAACCAATGATTCTGCGGACCGGCCAGCTCACCGGGTCGGACCCGCCGGTCGGCTTAACGTGCAGGATACCGGCCCCGGCTCGCTCCCCGCAACTCTCTTCCCCCACCGCCCTGCAACGCCCGACTCGGTCGTTCCGCTCCGGCCTGATGTGCTAGCCCGACCGGCCTATCCGCGCCTCCCGCGATAGCACACCCGTATTTGCAGGGGAGCCCGATTAGTTCAGCCCCACCGCCCGCCGCCGCCGCTCGCGTTCGCGGGCGGCCGGGGCGATCGACTCCCACGCGGCGGCGGCCCGCGCCAGGGCTTCGGCCGGCGGCGCCCGGCCGGCCGCGACCGTCGCCAACTCGGACCCCAGCGCGGCCGCCAGCGCCGCGTGGTCCGGGGTGCGGAAGCCGAACGTCGGGTTCCTCACGGTTTTCCCGACGTATGCCTCGGCCGCGTCCTGGAGAGCCTTCGACCGGTCCGGGTCGAACCCGTAGCCGAGCCAGATCAGCAGCCGGTCGCGGTCGAGGTGGGCGCTGCGGGTGGGGCCGTAGCCGGTCGCCGCCACCACCTCGGCGCTGCGGGCCGGGCCGGCCAACTCGGCCAGCAGGTCGAACGCGGCGGTCGGGTTCGCCGACTTGGTGCGTACTGCCCCGACCCACCCCCCGGCGAAGTACGGGACGTAGTTCGCTACCGCCGGGATCATTGTGCCGCTCGGCCCGGCGTACCCGCGCGTGCCCGGGAGCGATGCCACCCCGAGTCGGGCGTCCACCGCCCCGCCGGGCGGCCGCAGCCGGGCGGCCTCGGCGAGCGTCAGCACCGCCAACACCGCCTTGCCATCCTTCAGCAAGGCGGCGGGGTCGGCCGGACCGGGCGGGGGGACGCACCCGCGGGCCTTGAGCTCGGCCAGCCACTTCCCGGCCGCTGTGAACCCGGGCTGGTCGAGTCGGGGCTTACCGTCCTCGGACCGGAAGGCGAAAGACAGGGCGTCACGCTTCAGGTCGCCGGCCTTCCCGCCCTCCCGCTCGGCCGCCCGGTCGAACCCGGCCGCCACCCGGAAGAACAGGTCACTCAGCTGAGCCGGGTCGGTCGGGAGCGGCGGGAGGCTCGGAGTCTTGTCCTGTTCGGCGAAGAAGGCGGCAGCATCGGCCAGGTCTTCCCACGTCGTCGGCGGGGCGAGCGGGCGGCCGTACTTCGCCTGGAAGTCTTTGGCAGCCGCCGGGTTGGCGAACCGGTCAGCCCGGTACACCAGCACGAACCCGTCGGCCGCCAGCGGGAGGCCGTAGAGGTGGGCGCCCCAGCCGGCGTAGGGCTCGCCGCGGTACGGAGCCAGAAGGCCGGTCCACTGAAACGGGTGACCGGGCTCCTTCAGTCGGGCCGGGACCGGGGCCAGGTCACCGCGGTCGGCCCACCCGCCCAGGTCGGCGAACCGCAGGACGCCGACGTCGGCCGCGTCGCCGGGGCTCATCGGTTCTTCACCCAGTTCGACCACCGCCCCGGTTCGGGCGGCCCAGGAGCGGGCCATCGGCCGCAGCACCTTCGCCAGCTGGGGGTCCGGGCAGTTGACCTTCAGAGCGGTGCCGGCCAAGGGTTTGCCGTCATCGGCCGGAACGGGGGTGTCGTCTCCCGAACAGCCCGTAGCGACGGGAATTATGAGTAGGACCAGAAAACGGACGGCACGACCAGGAATTTCGGAACTGATGCGTTGCATCCGGGGCGGCCCAGTGGTTAAAATCTCGGAATTGGGACGGTGGCAGACTCGCACCCGACCGAGCTAACTATACCGACGGCGCCCGCCCCACGGTCTATACGCTGTGGGAACCCGGGTGGTGCCCATCCGCCCAAGATTCTCTCCCGTCTGGATTGAAGGACTCCACCGGGCCTGCAGGCCCGCCCCGCCCGGTCCCATCACCCGGGTGTTCTCGACGAAGGCGGACACGCCCATGAAGGTGAGTTTGGTCGTCGCGTCCGGAGTTCACCAGGGGAAGGCGGTGCCGATCCTGGGCTCCCGGTTCGTCATCGGCCGCGACCCCGAGTGCCAGCTCCGCCCGGCCAGTCAGGCGGTGAGCAAGCAGCACTGCGCCGTGCTCATCCGCGACGGGAAGGTGTACGTCCGCGACCTCGGCAGCACCAACGGCACGCTCCTCAACGACGCGACGCTGAAGGACGAGGAGCGCGAAGTCCGGCCGAACGACCTGCTCAAGGTCGGCCCGCTCGACTTCACCGTCCGGATCGAGCCGACGGTCCCGAAGGAGGACGGCACCCCGCTCCCGGAGATGAACCCGGAGGCGGCCGCGGCCCTGGCGGCGGTGAAGGCGGCAGCGGCCGCCTCGCCCGCCCCGCCCGCCCGCAACGCCACCCCGAACCCGGCGGGGCGGGCGGGCGCCAAGCCGGCCCTGAAGTCGGCCGCGGCTCCGACCCCGCAGCCGGTGGAGGCCAAGAGCGACACGGAAACCGCCGCACCCCTGAGCGGGTCGAAGGAAGCCCTGGCGCTGTCGAAGGCGACCGAGATGGAGGAGCACGACCGGCTGGCCGCGATGCTCCTCGGGCTGGACGACGGCCCGTCCGAATCCGTGCCCGGCGGGACGACGGTGGTGGACGTGCCGACCGCCCTTCTGGGGAGCGGTGAGCCCGGGAAGGAAGGCGAGAAGCCGGCCGAGAAGAAGGCCGACACCGCCAAGCCCGACACCGCCAACGCCGCCAGCGACCTGCTCCGCAGGTACATGCGGCGGCCGAAGTAGTGGTAATGTAAAAGGCAAAATGTAAAAAGGAGGACAAGCAAGCGACTTGTCCTCCTTTTTACATTTTGCCTTTTACATTACTCGGGTTCCTACGGATGCTCGCCGACCTCCTGCCCTGGTTCGACGCCCACCACCGCTCTCTTCCCTGGCGTGCGAGCCGCGACCCCTACCGCATCTGGGTGAGCGAGGTGATGCTCCAGCAGACCACGGTCGCGGCCGTGGTCCCGTACTTCACGCGCTTTCTGACCGCCTTCCCGACCGTTCACGCCCTCGCCGCCGCGGACGAGCAACACGTCCTCAAGCTCTGGGAGGGGCTGGGCTACTACCGCCGCGCCCGCCACCTCCACGCCGCGGCCAAGGTACTCGCCGCCCTCCCGGCCGCCCTCCCCGACGACCCGGACGTGTGGGCCGAACTGCCCGGGGTGGGGCGGTACATCCTCGGGGCGGTGCTGTCGCAGGCGTTCGACCGCAAGCTGCCGATCGTCGAGGCGAACAGCCTGCGGGTGCTGGCCCGGGTGTTCGGCTACCGCGGCGACCCCCGCGAGGGGGCCGGCAAGGCGTGGGTGTGGGAGGCCGCCGAGTCGGTGCTGCCCGACCGCCGCGCCGGCGACTTCAACCAGGCGCTGATGGAGCTCGGGGCGCTGGTCTGCACGCCGACGAACCCGCGCTGCGGCGAGTGCCCGCTGGCCGGCGTGTGCGTGGCCAACCGCGACGGGCTTCAAAGTCAGATCCCGCCGCCCAAAAAGGCGAAGGAGATCACCGCCGTCCGGGAGGTGGGGGTGGTGGTCCGCAGCGGCGAAAAGCTGCTCCTGTGCCGCCGCCCGGCCGACGCCGGCCGCTGGCAGAACATGTGGGAGGTGCCGCACGCCGAGGCCCGCGCCGACGAGTCGGACGAGGCGGCGGCCGTGCGGGTGGCGCGCGAGCTGACCGGGCTCACGGTCGAACCGGGCGAGGAGGTGACGACCATCAAGCACGGCGTCACGCGCTACGCGATCACGCTGACGGTGCTGGAGGCGAAGCGGGCGAGGGGCACGTTCGCCCCGGGCTTTTACGCCGAGGCTAAGTGGCTTGCGACAAAAGAATTAAGCGAATATCCCGTGAGTTCGCCGCAGCGGAAGCTGATGACCCTGCTGACGACCCCGCCGCCGCAACGGGGGCTGTTTTAGCGTCGGTTATCGTCGCTTCCGCCTGACCCCGCGGATCAGCTGGCGCACCCCTCCAAGCCACTCCCGCAGCCCGGCCGCGTGGCTCGCCCGCAACAGACCGATGAGGATGTCGGCCGTCGCCTCGGGGTCGGGATCGACCACCTCATCGACGTGCGGGCGGAACCGGCCGCGGCGGACCGACACCGCCTGCGGGACGGTCATCGCCAGCAACCCCTCGGCCCCCTGCGTGACGCCCCACCCGCTCGCCCCCCGGCCGCCGAACGGCGTTGCCGGGTGGGCGGTCGGCGCGATCACGTCGTTCACCGTCACCGAGCCGGCCGGGATGCGCGCGGCGATCACTTCGGCCGAGCGGGGGTTGGTCGTGAACACGCTGGCCGCCAGCCCGAACGGCGATGCCGCCGCTTGCGACAGCGCCTCGTCAATGGTGTCGAAGGGGAGGACCGCACACACCGGCGCGAACGCCGCCTCCCGGCACACGGCTGCGTCCGCCGGGGCGTTGAGGAGAATGGTGGGGACGACTGCGGAACCTAACCCCCCCGGCCCCCCTTCCCTGAGAGGGAAGGGGGGGGACGAACTGCCGACCTTGCCGGCTTCTGGCTCAGGTGCAACACGTTCCCCGTCTGACCCCCGTGCTTCTCGGCCGCCGACAGGTGCCGGTAGGGTGGGCAGTTCGTCCCCCCCCTTCCCTCTCAGGGAAGGGGGGCCGGGGGGGTTAGGTCGCTCCGGGCTTAACACCGTCGCCCCTCGACCCACAGCGTCGCGCACAAGTCGCCCCAACTGGTCGGCCTGGCCGGGCGTCGCCAGCGTCATCGGGCCGGCGGCGGTAACGAGCGGTTGCAGCGCCGCGGTGAACTCGGCCAGCCGGGACCGGTGGACGAATACCCGACGCACGGCGATGCAGGTCTGCCCGCGGTTCAGCGTTACCCCGAACCACGCCGCCTGGGCGGTGAACGGCACGTCGGCGTCGGCCAGCACGAACATCGCATCGCACCCGGAGAGCTCCAGCGTGGACGGGATCAGCCGATCCCCGAGTCGTGCCGCCAGCCGACGCCCGACCACGTCCGACCCGGTGAAGACGACGTGGTCCACCGCCGCCTCGGCCAGCTGGGGGCCGGCCTCGCGGGTCGCAGGGAGTGTCGTGAGCAGTCCCGGCGGGAAGCCGGCATCCGCGAACAGCCGGGCGGTCACCTCGGCCGACCGCGGGGCGAGTTCGGACGGCTTCCACAGCACGCCGTTGCCGGCGACGAGTGCCTGGGCAATTGGACCGACGTTCAGGAAAACGGGGTAGTTCCACGTGCCGATGACCCCGACCACGCCCCACGGCCGACGGTAGACGGTGTCCCGCGACCCGAGCAGCCAGATGGGACGACGTCCGACCCGCCGCGGAGCGAGCAGCCGGGCCGCGTCCGTCAGCAGGAACTTGAGCGCTGAGGCGGCGGGCAGGAGCTCGGTGCCCACGACTTCGGCCCGGGACCGGCCCACGTCGGCCGCGACCGCGGCGACGAGGTCGCCGGTCCGGGCGACGAGGAGCTGACGCAGCGCCCGCACCGGGCGGAGACGCTCGCGGACGGGAAGGGTGGCCCAGGTCTGCTGGGCCGCTCGGCAGGCCGCGGCTTCGGTGGCGAACGGCAGGGGTGTCATGCGAATAGGGTACGGACCCCAGCCCTTGCGACCGGTCGGGCCGACGGGTACGCTCCTTCCCATGCGCCTCCGCCTACTCGTCGCCGCGGCCGCCCTCCTGACGGCCGGTCCGGCCCGTGCCGATCCACCCCGGCCCGGCGCCCCGACCCCGGCCGACCTCGACGCGCAGCTCGGCTCGGGGTCGGCCGGCATCTACAAGGCGGGCCGGCGGATCGGGGTCGCTCACTCCTCGGCCGAGAAGACGGGCGACGGCCCCGCTGCCCGGTACGTCTTCGAGACGGAGACGATCCAGCGCCTCCCCCGCTGGCTCGGCGGGGGCGAAACCCGGATCGTCCAGCGACGAGAGTACGATGCCCGCCCGCCACACGCCCTCCTCCTGGTCACCCACACCGAGTCTGGGCACGCCCCCTCCTGGCAGGTCACGCTGGAGCGGACCGACCACGGCTACGACGGGGTCGTGACCCAGGCCGGGGAGGCCCACCGGTTCCCGGTCCGGTTCCCCGCACACACCCTGGCCGACGAGCTGGCCGACCGGCCCTGGCTGCGTGGCGGCCCGCCGCCCGGGGCGACGCTCGACATGCCCGACCCCGACTGGCGCGGGCTGCGGCCGGGGCGCGGCACCCTCAAGCTCCTCGGCCGGGCGCCGCACCCGCGGCCCCCGGGTGCCAGCGTCTTGGAAGTCGAACTCCTGAACGGCCACGGGCAGCGGGTCTGCCTCACCCGGTACGACCCCGAGACGCTCTCCGCCGCCGAGTACGTCTACCCGTCCGGTGAGGAGTTCCGGGCCGAAGAGCCGGACCCCGGACAGGTGACAGAGGAACCCGCCGACCCGGCGCCGCCCGCGGTAGTGCCGATCGATCGCCCGCTCGGCCCCGGTCCTTACGAGAACGCCCGGCTGACGCTCCTCGGCTACCGCGGGACGAGTCTCCGGCCGGGTCCGGGGCAGGCCGTCTCGCCAGTGGGCGAGGGCATGTGGGCGTGTCGGCTCGGGCGTGGCGAGGGGGAACCCCGTCCCGTGACCGACGACGACGCCCGGGACGCCCTGACCGAGTCGCCCCGCTACCCCTTCCGGCACCCGAAGGTTCTGTCCCTCGCCCGGACGGCCGTGACGGGCGCCCAGACGCCGCGGGAGAAGATCGACCGGCTCGTCGGGTTCGTCTACCAGTACATCCGGTACGAGCGGGACGCCACGCCCGAGCTGTTCGAGTTGCTGCAGACCCGGGCCGGGAACTGCCAGTCGTTCGCCCTGCTTCTGACCTGCCTGGCCCGGGCCGAGGGGATACCGGCCCGGGAAGTGGTCGGTCTGATGTACGCCGGCGACGCGGCCCGGGGGTTCGGCGGTCACGCCTGGGTCGAGGTGGCACGGGACGGGGTTTGGCACCCGGTCGATGCGACCACCGGGCGGGTCGAACTGGACGCGAGCTACCTCCGGGTGGACGACACCGGCCTGGAGACGACGCTGAAGTTGGACGAGCCGCCGGCGCTGAGCGCCCTGCTCGCAACCCCGCGGGCGCTGGGCGGGTGGTTCGCGGAGCGGCCGTGGGCGTGGCTGGTGGTGGCCGGGATCGTCGCGGTCGTCGTGTTCCGCGTTCACCGAGCCCGCCGCCGCGAAGTCGCCCGGGTCGAGGCCGTACCCCCCGAAACTACCCCCCCGCCGTGACCGCGGCTGCCGACGGGGCGTTCAGGAAGCGGGCCACGTCGGCGGCGACCGCCTCGCCCTGCTCGGCGCAGTCGCCCAGGGCGATCCCGCGGAGGGCGTTACCGGTCAGGAACAGGCCCGGGTGACGGGCCGCGGCGGCGTCGATGCGCGCCACCCGGTCGAGGTGGCCGACCACGTACTGCGGGATGGCCCGCGGCCAGCGAACCACCCGCGTGAATACCGGCTCCCCGGTCACCCCCATTGCCAGCTTCATCTCAGCGTGGACCCGCTTGATCAGGTCGGCGTCGGACAGGTCGAACACGTCGGCCCGGTTCACCCCGCCGCACAGCGCCCGCCACAGCACCGACCCGGCCGGGGCGCGGTCCGGGTACGTGCTCGAACACCACTGCACCCCGAGCACGTCCCGCCGCGTCCGCTGCGGGGCGATGTACCCGAACCCGTCCGGCTTCACCGGGCAGTTCGCCTCCCGGTAGCCGAGCGCGACCACCGCGACCCGGTTGTACGCGATCCCGGCCAGGTCGTCGGCCAGCTGGGGGTCCAGGTCGGCCACGATTCCGGCTTGCTCGTAGGCGGGGGCGGCCAGCACCACGGCGTCCGCGGCCCACGAGTCGCGGCCCTCGCCCTGGACCGTCCACCTACCCACGCCGGCCGACGGGTAGACCGCGCGCACGCGCACGCCCGTCCGCACCGCCGGGCCGAGGGCATCGGCCAGCGACTCGACTAGCACCCGCAGCCCCTCGCGGAACGACCACATCCGCTGCGGCCCGGGGGGCGGCTCGCCCCGGGCCGCGGCCTCCCGCCGGCGCTGCTTGGCCGCACGCATGAAGCCTCGCACGATGCTGCCGGCCTCCCGCTCCAGCTTGGGAAGCCGGGGGAACGCGGCCGCGACGCTCAGGCGGTGGGGGTCGCCGGCCTGGATGCCGGTGACGAGGGCGTCCGCGAACACGTCCGCGGCCTCCTTCCCCGCCCGGCGGGTGACGAAGTCGGCGACCGTCTCGTCGGTCCCCGGCGGGGGCGCTTTGCGAAACGGCTCGGTGAACAGCTGCCACTTGCCGCGGGCGCTCAGGAGCGGGGACGTGAGCAGCCCGAGCGGGCCGCCGGGGAGGCGGCGGAGGCGGTCGTCGAGGAACAGGTAGCGGTTCTTGCGGGCGGCTTCGCTCGCCGCAACGAGGCGGTCGGCGAGCCCCAGGTCGCGGCACAGGCGGGGGAGGTGCGGAGTGCGGTCGAGGAAGCCGTTCGGCCCACGCTCGACCCGGAAGCCGGTGTGGTCCTCGGTCCCGATGTTCCCTCCGGGCCTCAGCTGGGGTTCGAGGACGGTCACCCCCACCCCGGGAGCCGTGGTCCGTAGCCGGTAGGCCACGGCCAGCCCGGTCAGGCCGCCGCCGACGACAACGACGTGGGGCATGGGGTATCCGTCGGAGGGGGCGAACGGTCGGTGGGGCCGGCACGGCATCCGGTGGTGCTTGCGGTCACCACCGGCCCCGTTCGGCTCGGGCCTGAATGGTAGTTTACGGACCACAACGCGGCCGCGGCACGCGCGCGGATCGCGTTCTAGGTTGAAGGCGGGTTCTTGTCAGGAGTCTTTCGTCGGGCTGCCATGCAACTGTTCTGTCCGGCCTGTCAGTCCGCCTTCACGGGGGTGTCGCGCTGCCCCCGGTGTGGCGGGCTGCTGCTCATGCCCGAGGAGGCCGCGTTCCTCCCGACCGGGCCGGACGTCGCCGCGCCGCGCCCCGCCCGCCCGCCCGCGGCCGGCCGGCTGGTCGTCGGCACCCTGGTGGCCCTGGGGGCGTACCTCGGCCTGCGGAAGCTCCTGGCCGGGTGGGCGGCCGCGGCGGCCACGGACCCGAGCGGGTGGTGGCGGTCCGACGACGGGCTGGCCGCGGTGTTCGCCGCCCAGCTGGCGGCGACGGCGTTCGGGGCGGTCCTGGTCGGGGCCGGGCGGGCGAGGGCGGTCTGGCTCGGCGGGGCCGTCGGGGCGCTGTGCGGCGGGTTGTTCCTAGCCGCCGAGGTGGCCTCCGGGGTGCCGCCCGAGTCGTGGACGCTGCTCGTCCAGCCGGCCGCCCTGGCCACCGCCGGGGCGATCGCCGGGGCGGTCGGCGGGCGGGTCTGGGGCGGGCTCCCGGAACTCGACATGCCGGCCCCGGCCGTCCGGCGGTCGAGCTCGTCGGTCCACCTGGACGCGGTGACGCCGAAGGCGGTCGGCCGGCCGACCCTCTGGCTCCGGGTGCTGGTGGGGGCGTGTGTGGCGACCGCCGGGGTCGCGCTGGCCGACCCGTTCCGCCGGGCGGCCGAGAAGAGTTCCCAGGGCGCCCTCCGCGCGGCGAGCATGGGGCAGGCCCGCTTCCTGAGCGCCCAGATGGCCACCCTGGCGGTGCTGGCCGGGGGCGCCGCGGCCGCGGCCGGGACCGGGGCGGGGGTTCGCCACGGCCTGCTCGCCGGGCTGTTCGGGGCGGCGGGGGTGATCGGGGTGACGGCCTGGCGCGGCGCGCTCCCGGTGCCGGCCGTGTACCTGATCGAGCACATGGGGCTCGACCCGAACGCGGCGGCGGACCCGGGGGTACTAACGGCGGTGGCGTTCGGACTGGTAGTCGCGGGGGTGGTCGGCGGCTGGCTGGGCGGAACGCTGTTCCTTCCCCTCGCCCCCGCCCACCTGCGCGGGAAGAGGCTCCGGCTGGGGATGGACTGACCCGGCCCGTCTTCCAACACGCTCTCGTTGTCGGCCCTGTCACCTCCTGGTAAGCTCCCCCGGTCGTCGGAGTGGAACCCGCACCGGGGGATGCCGTGCCCGATCTTCGTCCCCGCCCGACCGGCCTGGCCCGACACGGCTTTCGGCTCGCGGCCCTGGCCGTCGCGGTGTTGGTCTGGGGGTGCGGCCCCCGGGAGGCGCCCCCGGCCGACCGGTTCGCCGCCAAGGAACACGCCGAGCAGGGGCACGTCTACCTCCACCGGGGACAACTCGACGAGGCGCTCCGCGAGTTCGACGCGGCCGTCGACCTCGACCCGGCCAACACCCTGGCCCTGACCGGGCGGGGGGTCGTGCGGACCAAGAAGGGCGACCTGGACGGAGCCCTGGCCGACTTCGACGCGGCCGTCCGGCTCGACAAGAAGGACGCCGAAGCCTTCTACCACCGCGGCGCCGCCCGGCAGCAGAAGAAGGAGCTCGACGGGGCCGTTGACGACTACACCGAGGCGGTCCGGCTCCGGCCCGACTACCCGGACCCCTACGTGAGCCGGGCCGGCATCTGGGCCGGTCGCAAGGAGTGGGACAAGGCCATCGCCGACTACTCCGCCGGGATCAAGCTCGACTCGGCCCTGATCGCGGCGTTCACCGGGCGCAGCGAGATGCGGCAGCACAAGAAGGAGTTCGACAAGGCGGTCGCCGACCTGGACACGGCCGCCAGGTTGGAGCCGGAGGCGCCGGCCGTCCTCCTGGGGCGGGCCTGGTTCCTCGCCACCTGCCCGGACGCCAAGTACCGGGACGGGAAGACGGCCGTCGGGCAGGCGACGCGGGCGTGCGAGCTGATGGGCTGGGAGGGCGGGAAGCAGCTCGCCACCCTGGCCGCCGCCCACGCCGAGTGCGGGCAGTTCGACGAGGCCGTCAAGTGGCAGGCCAAGGCGCTGGAGGACACCGAGTTCCTGAAGGAGCACGCCGAGGCCGCACGCCGGTCCATGACGCTGTTCCAGCAGAAGCAGCCGGTCCGGCAGTAGTCGTGCCCGCGGGGCGGGCTCGGCGGAGGTCGTTCAGCATCCCGGCCCGGGGCGTTCAACCGATTGCAAACGCTCCTTCTGCGTGCGGCGTGGGCGACGAGCTCGCACCACACCCGCCGCTCCACCCGCCCCTTCCGCCGGGTCGCTCCCGGACATCCGCATCGGTGTGACAGCGGTCGGGTTGCGCGCGATCCGCAACCGGGGTGCCGGTCGGTACGCCGACACCCACGAGGACTGGGGGCAGGCGGTCCGGGTGGCCGTGGCCGTGGCCCACAAGAGCTACTGACACCAGAAGACCGGGCGCCGGCGCCACAAGACGTTGCAGTACGCGACGTGGCGGGCGGGCCGCCCCCGGTGGCGATTCGGGATCGGTATCGAACCCGGTTCGGGGTGGAGAGCAGTGATCGGCAGCTGGGGCCGGTCCGCCCGCGCACCCCGACGACGGACGGGGTGGTGCGGTTGCGGTGGGGCCGATCCTGCGGAACGCCTGGGTGCGATTCGGAACGGCCGCGGGATGCCGCTGGACCCTGGCCACCGTGTGCCTGGTGTTGCTCGCCGAGGCCTTGTCCGCCCGACCCGAGGAGCGGTCCCTCTCTCGTCCGACGCACCACCATGCCAGCTCGCCTACTTGAAACTACTGGATGCGAGATCAGACCCGGCCCGAACGCCGCTGAGGGCGGGCCGGAGGCGGTTCCCCGGATGTCTGGTTCTCTGACACCGCACCGCGTTCCCCCGCCGAAACGCGGCCGGGGTGGCGAAACGCGGTAGACGGCCGGTCCGCGGGCGCGTACCGTCGAACAGTCAGGTTGAGCCGTTCGCCCCGGCCGTTCATCTCGTCCGCCAGGCGCGACATGCCCACCCGTCCGTTACCCGCCCTCCGTCCGCCCCCGGCCGTCGCCGACCGGGTGTCCGGGGTGCGTGGTTGGTTGGCGGGGGGCGCCGCCGGGAACTCGTTCAAGGGGCAACTGATGACCGTGGCGACAGACCTCCGCGCGGCCGAGCGGTTCGCGGTGAACGGCGGCACGTCCTGCTCGTTCGCGTTCCCGGTGGTGGAAACGCCCGGCCCGGTCAAGGTCCGGGACGTCTCGATGCACGGGGTTGGCCTGCTCGTCGCCCGCCGGGTCGAGGTCGGCTCGCTGCTGGCGGTCGGCCTGGCCAACCCGGAGAAGGGGTTCGCCCGGACCGTCCTGGTCCGGGTCGCGCACGTCACGCCCGGCGCCGGCGGCTTCCTGGTGGGCGGGTCGTTCCTGACCCCGCTCACGTACCAGGAGATGACCACCTTGGTGCTCTAACCTCTGTCTGAGTTGACGCGGTAGGCCCGGCCACGGCCGGGTTCTGCTTGTCTGGTAGCGGCTGGCGTCTACAATTGGCTACTTGAGACTCAGTCTCACCCCGCCCACGGCCAGCTCCGCCAGCCCGTAGCCGTCTGCCCGCTACAGCCAGCAACGCGGCCCGCCCCTGCCCCCAGTGGAGTGCCGCCGTGCCCCCGCACCGCCGTTCCGGGTTCACGCTGATCGAGTTGCTGGTGGTGATTGCGATCATCGCCGTCCTGATCGGACTCCTCCTCCCCGCCGTCCAGAAGGTCCGCGAGGCGGCCTCGCGGATGAAGTGCCAGAACAACCTCAAGCAGGTCGCCCTGGCGTTCCACAACTTCGAGTCGGCCGTCGGCGGGCTGCCGGCGTACTACACCAGCCGGCCGAAGGTTCCCGCCCCCGGCACGGCCGTCGCTTACTGGGGCATTCAGGTGCTCCCGTACATCGAGCAGGACAACGTCCGGAAGACGTACAATTTCGACCAGTCCTTCAACGACACCGCCAACCAGCCGACGGCGAACACCCCGATCCAGATCATGGTCTGCCCGTCCACCCCGAACAACCCGCGGGTCAGCACCCTGTCTGGGAAGACGTACTCGGTGGCCGACTACTCGCTCGCCCTGAGCGTGAGCGCCAACCTGTACGGCCCGGTCATCACCTACACCAAGCCGGGGAGCGTGGACGGGGCGTGCAGCACCGACAAGGACGTCCACACCAAACTGCTGGAGATCACCGACGGGACGTCGAACACCATCCTGCTGGTCGAGTCCGCCGGCCGGCCGGAGAACTGGCGGTCGGGGCGGACCGACGCCTCGTGGTCGGCGGTCCCGAACGGCGGGTGGGCGCAGCCCAACGCCTCGATCATGCGCGGCTACACCACCCCGGGTGACCCGGCGACCATGACCCACCCCGGGCCGTGCATGGTCAACTGCAACAACCTCTACTCGATCTACGGCTTCCACACCGGCGGCGCGAACATGGCGCTGGCCGACGGGAGCGTCCGGTTCCTGCGGTCGTCGGTCCCGGCCGGCACGGTGGCTGCCATGGTCACCCGGGCCGGCGGGGAAGTGGTCACGGAGAACAACTGATGCGGGCGTGGGTCGTCGGGCTGGTGGCCGCCGCGGCGGGCGGCGTGGTGTTGGCCCAGGACGGGACGCCGGTCCGCCTGCCGCCGCGGCCGGAGCCGACCGCCGGGCATGCGGCGGTGCGGGCCGCCGAGCTCCGGACCGCCTACGCGCGGCCGCCGGCGGACTGGCCGCGGCCGACCCTCGACCCCGGGGTCGCGCACCGGGAGCTGGGGCTGCTGCCGCCCGCCGCTCACCCGGCCGGCAACCCCCACTCGAAGGAGCGCGAGGAGCTCGGCAGGGCTCTGTTCTTCGACGCCCGGCTGTCCGGGTCCGGCCAGCTGGCCTGTGCCTCGTGCCACGACCCGGACCTCAGCTGGGCCGATGGGCGGACCACGTCGTTCGGGCACGGCCGCACCCCGCTCCGGCGGAACGCCCCGACGGTCACGAACACCGCCTTCGCCCCGGCCCTCTTCTGGGACGGCCGGGCCGCGTCGCTGGAGGAGCAGGTGAAGGCGGTTCTCGCCAACCCGGACGAGATGCGGGCCGACGACAAGGACGTCGTCGCCCGGCTGGCCGCGGTGCCTGGCTACCCGCCGCTGTTCGAGAAGGCGTTCGGGGACCGGGCTGTCACCCCCGACCGGGTGGCGCAGGCGGTGGCGTGCTTCGAGCGGACCCTGGTCGGCGGGCGGAGCCGGTTCGACGCCTTCCTGAAGGGACGGGCCGAAGTGCTGACCGACGCCGAGGTGCGGGGGCTCCACCTGTTCCGGACCGACGCCCGTTGCCTGAACTGCCACAACGGCCCGACCCTGTCGGACGGGGCGTTCCACAACGTCGGGCTGAGCTACTACGGCCGGGAGTTCGAGGATCTGGGCCGCTACCGGGTGACGAAGAAGAAGGAGGACGTGGGCGCGTTCCGGACCCCGCCGCTGCGGGACGTGGGGCGGACCGGGCCGTACATGCACAACGGGCTGTTCGAGCTGGACGGCGTGCTGCGGATGTACAACGCCGGCATGCCGACGCTCCGCCCGCGGGAGGCGCTCAAGGGCGACCCCCTGTTCCCGACCAAGTCCGCGCACCTGAAGTCGCTCGGGCTGAACAAGCTCGACCTGGCCGACCTGGAGGCGTTCCTCCGGAGCCTGAACGAGCCGCCGCGGCGGGTCCGGCCGCCGGCCGTCAGCCTGCCGACCAAGGCGGCCGCCGGCCCCGCCGTCGGGGGCCGCCGCGCGGGCGGGTGAGGCGTCGGCGCGGGCCGCCGCAGTTCCCCTTTCCCCGCCCCCCCGCCCCCGCTATACCCCCCGGCCGTCCGGCTCGCCCGGACGCGGCACGGAGGGGCGGCGATGACCCGGCGGAAGCTCGCAACCGGCCTCGGATTCCTGGCGGCCCTCGGGGTGCTCTCGGCCCAGCCGGGGCCGGCCGGCCCGGCCCCGCGGTTCAAGTGGCAGCCCGGGCAGGTGTTCACCTACAAGGTGGTCCAGCAGACGGCCGTGCAGGAGACCACCCTCGACGACAAGGCCGAGAAGGCCGTCACCACCGACGCCCGCACCAGCCTCACGCTCACCCGCCGGTGGGCCGTCCGGGACGTGAGCCCGGCCGGGGTCGCCACCCTGGAGATGCGGATCACCGAACTCAAGCAGGAGATCCGCCCCGCGGGCGGCACGCCGATCACCCAGGACTCGGCCAACCCCGAGGACGCGAAGGCGATGGCCGGGTTCCTGAGCCAGCCGGTGGTGGTGGTCGCGGTGGACGCCCAGGGCCGGCTGGTCGAGGTGAAGGAGGCGAAGGGCGGGTCGGCGACCCGGCTGCACGCCGAGCTGCCGTTCCGCGTCGTCCTCCCGGACGCCGCCCCGGCCCCCGGCCAGACGTGGGACCGGACCTTCACCCTGAAGCTCGACCCGCCCCTCGGGGCCGGCGAGACGCACGACTTCACCCAGACGTACACGTCCAAGGGCGCCCAGAACGGGCTCCTCGTGGTGGGCGTGGGCACGGCCCTGAAGGCTCCGCCGAAGACGACCGGCGAGCGGGTGCCGCTGGTGCCGATGCTGTGGACCGGGGAGGTGTACTTCAACCCGGCCGCGGGCGCGTACCACGCCGCCCGCCTGACCGCGAAGGCCGAACTGACCAACCACCTCGGCGAGGGGACGAAGTACCTCTACCAGAGCGTCTACGCCGAGGACGCGGTGACCGGGAAGTGACGCCGGGGGCCGACCGGCTGCCGAACACAGAACGCCCGGGGTAAGCCCCGGGCGTTGCCGTTCACCCACCCGCGCCCGCCCCGGGTCACTTCCCGCGGTGGACCGTGTGGCACTCCTTGCACGACCCCTGGAGGATGCCGGCCGCCTTCGTCACCCCGGCCGCGTCCTTCTTCTCGGTCGCGGTCAGCAGGGCGGTGGTGTTGGCGTGGTACTTCTCGCCCAGCTTCTCCCACGACGACGCCTCGCCCTTCCGCGGCGTGGCCTTCGCCAGCAGGGCGGCGTTCGAGTCGAGGGACTTGGCCGCGGCGACCGCGGCGTCCCACTTCCCGCCCTTGCTCGTGGTGACCACCTGCTTGAGGAGGGGGTCGGCCCCGCCGTGCCCGGCCTTCATGATGTCCTTGATCGTCAGCGTCTTCTCCTGGGCCGTCGTGGACCCGCCGGCGGCCACCACGAACAGCCCGGCCGAGGCCGCCACCGCGAACGCCACCCGAACGTACTTCCGCGCCATCGTGCGATCCCCTCAGATGGTAAGCACAAAGGAAACAGCCGCCCGCGGCCGGCGACCGGCCGCGGCTTATCGCCACCCGGTTCCACGGGGGTCGATCGGGAGGAACCCCGCTGCGGTCGGCGGGGGAGGTTGGAGTGACCCGGGCGGGAATCGAACCCGCGGCCGACTGGACCCCCGGAGCGGCGGACGGACGGACCGTTGCCGGCCGCCGGTGCGGGGACCCCTCTCAAGGATTCCGCACCGCGCCCGGCCGCCGCGCCGGCAGTCGTTGTAACGCCGGCCTCTCGCCGGTTGAGACGCGGGCCGTGGGCGGGGTATTCACCCCGGGGCGCGCGGCATCCCGAAACGAGGCCGGGTCAGCTTCGGGGTGGTGGGGTGGCGGGAGCCTGGGGGAGGGAAACGGGCACCGGGCCGGCCACGTCCGCGGCCGGGGCGGACGCCGGTTCGACCGCCCAGCTGACGGCCACGGTCGGCGGAACGGCCGGTTCCGCCGCGGCCGACGTCGACTTGTCACACCGGCACCGGCCCGGGTCGAGCTTCGCGGCCGCGGGGGCCGCGGGCGGCGGGGGGGCGTCGGCCCGGCACATCGGGCAGGCCGATTTCGGCGCTTCGGGCGGGGTGGGGGCAGGCAGGGCCGGGGCGGCACAGCAGCACGGCCCGGCGGCCTTTTGGAGAGGAGAGCAGGCACACGCCCCGCCGGCGCACCCGGCCCGCGGCGGGCGGGCGGCGGCAAGCGCCGGGGCGACCAGGGCCGTGGTTAGGTGAGCGACCAAGGCGAGGGCGGCGGCGATCCGGGGGAGCGAGCGGGCGAACGGCATCCGCGCCTTTCGATCAATCGAACCGTGATGCAATTTTAAGCCGGTCCGCCGGGACCGTCAAGGACGGGCCGGCCCGCCCTTCCAGCCCCGCGGGCGAGTCCGTATCCTCACGGATGACTTGCCCACGGCCCCGGCCGCGCCACCGACCTTCCGGCGGCCCGGCCCGGGGGGAACGACCGACCCCGGCCCCGCCCCGACCTTCCGGCGGCCCGGCGGCCCGCCCGCATCTCCCCGGAAGACATCGGCCATGAGTTCCTGGCACCGCAACGAGTACATCCTCAAGGGCGTCTTCCTCGGCCTCTGGGTCTTCGTCGCCCTCCAGGTCGCGGTGGACCCCTCCGCCGTCCGCGTCGACCTCCCCTGGGTTCTCGGCTGGATGACGGCCGGCCTCGTCCTGGGCCTGGTCGGCGGCACGGCGCTCCAGGTCCGCCGCGGCGTCCGCCCGTGGCAGAACTGGAAGGCGTTCCCCCTCCTGGTTCTGCTCGAAAGTCCGACGTTCATCTACGGCGGAGTCGTGTTCGGGCTGGCGGCCGGTGTCCTGTCGGGCCGCGAGTTCGCCGAGCCCTGGGCCGGCCCGGTCGCCGGCCTGTTCGGCCTGACGTTCGACGACATCAAGCACGCCCAGTCCACCGCATTCCCGGACGACGACCCGCGGAAAGGGAACCTCCCCGGCGACTGGCTCGGGTACTGTGCGGTGGCGGGGGCGCTGCTCGGGTTCGGGCTGTACCGGCTGCGACAGGTGGCCGACCTGTGGTGGCGCTTCGGCGTGGGCCTCGGGCTCGGGGCGGCGCTGATCTACCTCGGCGGCGAGTACGCCAACCGGCTCCCGGGCCTCGCCGGGCCGGAAGGGGCGGACGCTCGGTTCAACCTGGGCGTGTACATCCTCATCGGGCTGCCGTTCTTCTACCTGCTCACGTTCTGCGGCGAGGCCGAGGAGAGCGAGGTCGAGATCATGGCGCTGTGCGCCGGGCTCGGCGTGGCGCTGCACCTCATGAACGTCAGCGGGAAGGTGGTGAACCTCGGCCCGGCGCTGGCGTTCCTCCTGCCGGTGACGATCTACTTCGTGTACGCCACGCGGGTGCTGCCGGGGCTGCGCGTGTTCAAGCACGTCCTCCGCGGGTACAGCTACCAGAACCTCGGCCGGCTGCGGACCGCACTGATCTTCTTCCGCCGCGCCGCCGAACTCGACCCGACCAGCCCGTTCGCCGTCGCCGGGATGCGAGCGCTGCACGAGAACCTGTCGCTGGCGAAGCTCGATCGCGAGCCGGAACTGGTCGAGATCCTCGACTTCGGCCTGTGCCTCGACCGCGCCGAGCGCTTCCTCCTGGGCGCCCGCACGCCCACCGCCGCCGAGCGCGGCGAGGCCGACCGCTTCCTCGACCTCGTGAGCCGCAAGAAGCCGGCGTACCAGGCCCGGGTGGACTACCTGAAGGCGATCAGCCTGACGCACGCGAGGGACTACGAGGGCGCGGCCGGGGTGCTCGGCAAGCTCCTGAGCCCGGAGACGCCCGGCTACCACCCCGCGGTGCGCAAGGCGGTGCTGTACCCGGCCTGGACGCTGGCGCTCTGCCACAGCCCCAAGGCGCTCCGGGACCGCATCGGCTGGGACGAACTGGACAAGCCCGGCCGGCGGATCGAGGCGATCGCGGCCGTGGAGCGGCGGCTCGCCGCCGACCTCACCGACGCCACCGCGACGGAGCTGCGGACGGTCCTGTACAGTCAGCTGGGAGAGGCCGAGTTCGTCGCCGCGGCGGCGAACGGGGCGCCGGCCGAGTTCAACTACGAGTACGTCGAACAGCTGGGGCTGGCCCTGATCGACGACGCCGACCCGGACCGCCGCGACCGCGGGGCGGGCTACCTGCGGGTCGCCGGCCGGGGGCTGCGCGACCGGGCGCCGGGCATCTTCCGCAAGCTGGCGGACGCGGCCAACAAGGCCGGCGACGCCGAGTCGGCCCGGGGCTACCTGGAGCAGGTGAAGCGAGCCGGGCTGGAGGTGAGGCCGGACCGCCTGGCGAAGGACCAGCGCGAGGTCTACCTCGCCGCGCTCCAGAACCTCGCCGACCTGGACGATGTGCGGGGCGACTTCGAGGGCGCGATCGGCAACCTAGGGCTGTACCTGGAGGCCGGCGGCCGGAACGAGCTGGAGGTGTTCCGCCGCCGCGCCGAGTTGTACGGCAAGGCCGGGGACGCCATGAACGCGCTGGTCCAGGTCGAGACCGGCCTGACGTACAGCAGCACCGACACCGACCTGCTCAAGAAGAAGGACAGCTACTACTTCTCGGTGGAGGTGGACCGCCTGCGGGCGGCGAAGGACCGGGTGTCGGGCTTCTTCGACGTGGGCTACTGCGTGAAGAAGGCGATGTCGATCCTGAACTCCAAGTCGGACGACCTGGAGCTGATCGAGTGGGCGGCCCACCTGTCGGCGCTGGCGACGGTCATGCAGCCGAACGCCAACGGGGTCCGGCTGGTGCGGGCGCGCTGCCTCCTCCGCAAGGGCGACCGCGACGGGGGGCTGGCGCTGCTGGAGGACATCCGCGAGAGCGAGAAGGGGAGCCGCGACGACGAGGAGGCGTGGTACGCGGCGACGAAGATCCTGGGCGAGCTGTACCTGGACGAGCTCGGCCGGCCCGACCTGGCGATCAAGGCGTTCAAGGACTACAAGGGTTACCTGAAGGCCGGAGCCGACACGCACTACCAGCTGGGCCGCGCCTACGAGGCGGCGGGCGACGCCGCGAACGCGGTCCGCGAGTACGATGCGGTGACGGCCTTCGAGGGCCACCCCCGCTTCTGGGACGCGAAGGACGCGCTCCGGCGGCTCGGGAAGGGGTAGCGCCGTAACGCCCGGGTGAGTGGCTGACGGCTGGCCCGCCCAAAACTTCCGCGTCGAACGACCGCGTTCAGCCTCCATCCGCTTACCCGACCAGTGACGCCTTGCCCGTGAACGACCCGTCCCTGGCAACCACGACCCAGATGCCGTGCCCGGCGAACAGATCGCCGGCGTGGTAGCTCCACGACGACATGCCGGTGTGGTACAGGCTCAGCCCGCTCGGGTGGATGGCGGCCAGGAACTCAGCCCGGGTGTGCGGAGGCGGCCCCTCGTCCGGGTCGTCGTCCGCCCACGCCTGGTTGTACAGGTCCAATAGGTCGTCCGCGACACGCTCTCGAACCCGCGGCTCGAACTCCCGAGCCCACGCCAGGAACGCCGCTGCGGCTGCGAACAACTCGGTCGGGTCAGCGGTGGCCCATTCGGCCTCGGCAACAATGTCGAACGCAACCGGACAACCGGGGAGCAGTTCGATGGAGCCCTCCCAGGCACTGTGTCCTTCGACCCAGCGGAGCTCGCCAACACCCGGGTAGCTTCGCACCACGCTTGCCATCCGCGTTGCCTCCGGGGGCAGAACCAAAAGCTCAGCAGCCACCGACACCAACGTGCGTCAGCGGCTCTAACCCACCAGCCCGCAGAGCTGCATCACCCAGATCATAACACCCATGACGGCGCCGCCGGTGGCGATGATCAGAACCGGGGTGGCGAGGGCGACCAGGACCGGGTGCCGGGCCGCGCCCGGTGGCACCCAATGACCCCGGCTGGCCAGCTCCTTCAGGAATGGTCTGCTGACCGCGGGTGCCCAGACGGCGAGAAATACGAGGCTGCCGAGGATGAGTCCGACGTGGCCCTCCTCCTCGCCACCCGTCGGGTACTCGTGAGCGGCAGGGTGATGCCCATGACCGCGAACAACGGGGGCGCGACGATAAACGCCCACAACCGGTCCCGCTCGTCCCGGTCCAGGTGCGGCGCAGGCATGAGCGATTCCCCCTCGGCCCGCCGAACGAGCAGGAAGCTCAGCAGCCGCGGCCTGTGGCTGCTGCGGCGCGGGGTCCGGCCGGCCCGGGCCGCCCCTCCGGCACGCGGGGCTTGCCGCCTCCTGACACAGCCCGCGGCCCCCCCAACCCCGGCCGGCACGACCCGATCCGGCTGCCCGGGATGAGAACCCCGGCAGCCTGCCGGGCGGTCCTCCCGCGCCCTCACGACTGCGCGGTCAGGTGGTAGACCGATTCCACGAGCCGCTGCCGGAATGCCTCGTCCCGGAGGCCCGCCGCCAGCGCGTAGAAGCTGTACGGGTACTTGATGAGGTGGCTGCTGACGATCTCCCCGGTCCGCCGCTCGGCCCGCCCGGCCCAGTACTCTCCGGCCAGCGGGGTGGGCGGCCGCGGCGGGCCGTCCGCGACCGGCCTGCCGCCCAGGTCCGCCCCGGCCCGGGCCTGCCGGATGAACTCCCAGTACGCCCCCACCCCCTTCGCCGCGACCTCCCCGTGCCCCATCCGGGCGAGTACCACCAGCGCGTGCCCGACGGTCAGCACGTGGCCGGCGAACCCGTGGTGCCCCCGCCCGCGGCGGTAGAGGTCGAGCGCCTTGAGGTACTCCTCCAGCACGAACCGGACGAACGCCGCCTCGTCGTCGAGGCCCACCAGCCCGTCCGCCCGCGCCGCCGGCGGCGCGGGCCGCCCGCCGGCCCCGAAGCTCCGGACGGTGGCCCGCAGCCCTCGGACCCGGGCGGGCGTCGCCGCCTCGGGGACGTCCCGCAGGGCGTTGAGCGCGACGGCCGCGAAGATGATGTTGTGCCCGCTCGACCGCAGGCGGTCGATCCCGGCGTCGAGGTCCTGGACCAGCCCGGCGACGAGGTCCGGGTCGGCCTTCTCCTCCGGCCGGGGGGCGAAGATCGGGTTGGTCAGGAGTCGGGCGTCGAGTACGGCGCGGATGCCCCGTTGGGCCTCCGCCCCGAGCCTCTGCTCCTGGCAGAAGAAGGCGGCGGAGATGACCGCGGCGGCGCAGTGACCGGTCCCGAACGGGTTGCTGCCCGGGTCGGCGGCCCGGCTCATCCCGTCCAGACCCCGCACGACGTCCGGCCGCCCGACGAGGTTGGCCTCGGCCGGCGGCCGGGGGTAGGCGAATCCGGCCGGGAGGGCGGCCCCGACCGCCGAGAGGCCGGCCGCCCGCAGCACGTCCCGCCGGGCGACCCGATCAGATTTGCTCATGGGACTGACCTCCGGTATGCCCGCGGACGCCGACGTTGGGGACACAGTCGGTCATGCTAGCCTTGTCCGGCGGTCCACATCCGCCGCCGAACTGAGAACTCACCTACCCGGCCGCGGAACCCGCAGCCGACACGAACAACCGGTGAGGAGTGAGCAACGAACCACACGGCCGGGTCAGGTGCCGCGCGGGGTTTGGCCGGGCACCTACAACTGCTGCCACCGGAGGCGTTGCCTGGCCTCGACACACTCCTTGCGGAACGTCGTGACCTCGGCTGGCGATACCTCCGGAACCGGGCGTCCGGCGAACTCGGACTACTCGACGGCCGAGAGTCGGAACTCGGCGTGGTGAACGGTGGACCGGCCCACACCTAGCGACAGCGACTCGGATGGTACGCCCAGCCGTCGGGCGACGAACAGCACGAACGTCTCGCCGACCGCATGCGCGGTGTACCCGCCGGCAACACTGACGGAGTAGTGGTGGACGAACCGGTCCTCCACCCGACGGACCGTGTACAGTAGGGCCAGCCCGGCGCTGGTGACCACGACGCGGGGGTCAGCCGGCGACCGTACCTCATCCTCGTCTGTGGCGATCACCTTGTCCAGCGCGGCGGCCTTGATCCGAGTCACCCCCCTGGCGACCTCAAGGAGGTGGTCGTCCGCGAACAGGCGGCGGTAGGCCGCGCCCCGGAAGACGATCCACCCGATGAGGGCGGCGACCGCAACACCGGCACAAATCCACTCCCACCCCATCCGGCCCCCTCCACAGTCGAGCAAATCGCTCACATGCCCGGCTGCGATACCACCCAGCGACGACGGCAAGCTGGTGAGCAGTGCGAAACAAGCTACACGGCCGGGTCAGATGTGGCGACCGGTTCGGCGGTACACGCACATCAAGAGTCGCTTGCCAGCGCCCGGGCCAAGATGCCGGCGAGGTGTAGCCACTCGCTCAAGGGCGTATAGGGCGTGCTCGGCTCGAAGTGAGCCTGCAACCCTTTCGCCAGATCGAGTATCCGGTCGTCGGCCGTCACACACTTGGCCTTCGGGTGGCGGCGCGCGAAACTGGCCCAGCGGCGGAAGGCGACCGGGGCCATATCCACGCCAGGCCACCACCGAAGGCCGACCTGAGACTCGGCATCGATCGCAGCTGCCAACGCGCTCTCGACATCGATTCGCGCCATGCTGAAGCCGCCGAACATAACACTCACCGGCCCGGCCGCGACACCAACCAGTTGGAACGACAAGCCGTTGAGCAACGGGAAGCAGTTTACGTGGCCGGGCCGGGTGCAGCGTGGGGCTCAGCCTCTGATCCGCGGGCTAGCCACCCCGCTACCTCGGGCGAACCGGTGCCCGCAGGTAGACGTTGCCGCAATTCCGCAGCACAACGGAAACCTCTCCGCCCAGGACTGGCACGCCGCCGGGTACTGGGTCGGCGGTCGGGGGAGCGCCGGGTGTGGCTGGTGGCTCGACCGTCCCAGTAACCGATGCCTCGCAAAACAACGAAGATGGGGCACCCGGCCGGCCGCACAGGTGTTCCCGCATCCAACGGGCTACCCACCGCCCGCGGACGGCCACCCCCGTGCGCGTAGAGACTGGACTGTCAGACAGCATCGTACCGCCAGGCCCAACCCAGTGAAGGTAGCCACCGTCGATCGTGACTTCCCTGCCGACCCAAGTGTCGGGGGAGGCCAAGAACTCCGCGAGAGTCATCGGTCCGGTATGCCTCCCGTGGCCGAACGGTGTTTAGGCGTACTCGTGGTTGGGTGGTCCGTCTCCACAACCGCCCAGCGGTCTACCAGTGGAGCGTACCGATGTCCGTGTGTAATCGCAAGAGAATCGCAGCGAAGACGGATGACGAGCGTCGGCGCGGGGCAGAGCCGAACCACCCGAGGGTTCGACGCCTCGTTCATCCAGTCTCAAACTCCTGGCCTACACCGCCTGGCTCATGCCGCCCGCCCGGGCGCGGTCCTCACTTCACGGCTTCCCGCCACGCCGCCAGCGCGACCCGCCGGCCTGCCAGCGTCACCGCCCGCGCCGGGTCGCCCGCCAGGTTTCGCTCCTCCGCCGGGTCGGTCCGCAGGTCGTACAGCTCCTCGAAGTCGAAGTCGGGCCAGACGGTGTACTTGATGTCGCGGCGGACCACCGCCTCCGAGCGCGGGATGCGGTCCTTGCCCAGAATGACCGGGTGCTGGTAGTAGAACTCGTCCCGCCACGCCGGCGGCGTCCCGGCCAGGTAGAGCGGCGACACGTCCCGCCCCTGCATCACGGGCGGCACCCGCACGCCGGCCGTCGCGAGGAGCGTCGGGGCGACGTCGGTGTTCAGCACCAGCGAGTCGTTCGTGGTGCCGCGGCGGCCCGGCGGGAGGCGCGGGTCGCACACGATCAGCGGCACCCGCAGCGCCTCCTCGTAGGGGTACCACTTGTCGGCCAGGCCGCGCTCGGCGTGGAAGTAGCCGTTGTCGCCCGTGAAGACGATCAGCGTGTTCTCCAGCACCCCCTGCCGCCGCAACTCTTCGACCAACCGGCCGACCACCGCGTCCGCCTCGGTGGCGAGGCGGTAGTAGTTCGTCATGTACGCCTGGAACCGCTCCGGCGTGTCGAACCGCTTCTTCCAGCGCACGCGGCCCTCGTTCCGCTCGGTCGCCAGGAACGGCGGCAGCGCTTTGAAGTGGGCCTCGGTCGCCGTGCGGGGGACGGGGATGGTCACGCCCTCGTAGGGCTTCGCGCTCCACGGCTGCGGCAGGTACTGCTCGGGAGCCTTGTCCTCGGCGTGGGCGGCGAAGAACGACACCGACAGCGCGAACGGCCGGTCCTTCGGCCAGGCTGCGAGGAAGGCGAGGGCGTCCCGCTCGTTCTTCGCCGTGACGTGGACCTTCCCGCCCGCCCCGTCCGGCATCCAGTGGACGCCCTCGTAGACGCGCTGGAAGTCGAACGCCTTCTCCCCGAGCTTGCCGACGCCGAACTTGCCGACGAACCCGGTGTGGTAGCCCGCCGCCCGCAGCAGCGCCGGGTACGTTGCGGCCCACGCCGCGGGTGGGAGGGGGAGGCCGAAGCGGTCGATGCCGTGGCGGGCCATGTGCTGCCCGGTGAGGAGCGTGGCCCTGCTGACGCAGCAGATTGAGGTGGTGACGCGGCACTGCGTGAACCGCACGCCGGTGCGGGCGAGGGCGTCGAGGTGCGGGGTGCGGGCGACGCTGCCGGCACAGCTGAGGGTGTCCCAGCGCCAGTCGTCGGCGAGGAGGAAGAGGACGTTGGGTCGGTCGGCGGCGCGGGCGGCGGGCGCGAGCAGCGCGAGGGCGGCGGCCGCGAGGAGGTGACGCGACATGAAGGCGGTCCCAGCTGGTCCGTGGACGCCGCCCAGGGCTCCTGCCCTGGGCTACGCAACGTCGCCGCTCCGCGGCTCAAAACCCCGGCTCGGGGCTTAAGCCCCGGTAGGGGCGTCGGCGTGTAGCCCAGGGCGGGAGCCCTGGGCGGCCGAGTCGGTGTCGGAGTTGGCGTTTCCTGACGGACGCTACGCCAGCACCTCGCGCACGACCCGCCCGTGGACGTCGGTCAGGCGGAAGTCGCGGCCGCTGTAACGGAACGTGAGCTTCTCGTGGTCGAGGCCGAGCTGGTGGAGGATGGTGGCGTGCAGGTCGTGCATGTGGACCTTGTTCTCCACCGCCTGGCTGCCGTACTCGTCGGTCGCGCCGACCGCCACGCCCCTCTTGAACCCGCCGCCCGCCAGCCAGACCGTGAACCCGGCCGGGTTGTGGTCGCGGCCGGTGCCGTTTCCCTCGGCGTAGGGCGTGCGGCCGAACTCTCCGCCCCACCACACGATCGTGTCTTCGAGCAGCCCGCGCTGCTTCAGGTCGGCGAGCAGGCCGGCGATGGGCTTGTCGCACGCCCTGGCGTGGTCGGCGTGCTTGGGCATGTTCGAGTGCTGGTCCCAGGCCGGGTTGGCGCTGTTGTCGCCGTAGGTCACCTGGACGTACCGCACCCCAGCCTCGCACAGCCGGCGGGCCATCAGGCACTGCCGGCCGAAGGTGTCTGTGGGCCGGCTGTTGATGCCGTACAGGGCCAGCGTCTCGGCGGTCTCCTTCGACAGGTCGAGGACGTCCGGGGCATTCTGCTGCATCCGCCAGGCGAGCTCGTAGGACGCGGCGACGGCTTCGAGTTCGGCGTCGCCGGGGGTGCGCCTCAGCTGTTCGGCGTGGATCTCGCGGAGCAGGTCGAACTGCGCCCGCCCGCCGGCCGCGCCGGCCGGGGCGGTGAGGTTGCGGATGGTGGCCTCGGCGGCGGTCCCGCCGGCCCGGCCGAGGGCGGTGCCCTGGTAGATGGCGGGGAGGAAGGCGGTGCCGTAGTTCCGCGGCCCGCCGTTCCCGGCCGACGGGGCGATGCTCATGAACCCGGGGAGGTTCGCGTTCTCGCTGCCGAGCCCGTACAGCACCCAACTCCCCATGCTCGGGCGGACGAAGTTCGTGCTGCCGCAGTGGAGGAACAGCGTCGCCGGGCCGTGGGCGACGCCCTCGGTGTGGAGTGAACGCACCACGCACAACTCGTCCATGTGGCGGGCGACTTCGGGGAACAATTCCGAGGCCCACAGCCCGCTCTGGCCGCGCTGGGCGAAGTTCCACAGCGGCTTCATGACGCGCCGGCTGGTGCCCCGCGTGCCGGTGTTGGCGATGGCGCGGGCGTCGTCGAACGGCAGCTGCTTGCCGTCGTCGGCGACGAGGCGCGGCTTGTAATCGTAGGAGTCGACGTGACTCACCCCGCCCTGCATGAACAGGAAGATGACCCGCTTGGCCTTCGGGGCGTGGTGCGGCGGCTTGGGCGCGAGCGGGTCGCGGGCGGCCGGGGCGGGCTGGGCGCGGGCGGCGAGGTCGGCGAGGGCGAGGCCGCCGAACCCGCAGGCGGTGCGGGAGAGCCACTCGCGGCGGGACACGGGACGGATCATCGTGGCGCCCTTTGGCGAACGGTCGGCGTGAGCCGGCCGGTAGTTCAGAAGTCCCGGAGGGACGCCGGCGTGTAGCCCGGGGTTCCACCCCGGGCGGGCGACGGCATGAATCGTAGGGCGTCAGCCTTCGTGACACCGCCCATGCCGCCCGGGGTTCCACCCCGGGCTACACGCCGGCGTCCCTCCGGGACTCCCCGGCCCCGAGCCAACAGCCGGCGCATCACTCCACGTACCGGAAGTCTGCCGACGCGAACACGGCCTGGAACACGGTCGCCCACGCGGCCCGGGGGTCGCCGCTCTGGTCCGCCAGGAAGCGGGCCGCCGCCCGCCGCTCGCCGTCGGTCGGGGTGCGGCCCAGCGCCAGCCGGTAGGCCCGCGTGATGCGGACGTCGTCGCTCGGGTGGTTCTCGGCCAGTAGCCGGGCCGCGGCGGCCCTCGCCTGGTCCACCGGGAACGGGTTGTTCATCAGGAACAGCGCCTGCGGGGCCACCGTGCTGCTCGACCGCTTGCCCACCACCATGCTCGGGTCGGCGAAGTCGAACGCCTCGAACACCTCGGGCAGCGCGTTGCGGAACACCGGTAGGTAGACGCTCCGGGCCGTCGAGGTGTGCTTGTAGCCGTAGTCGGCGGCCACGGTGTCGGCGAAGTTCCGCCCGCCCGCGAACGGCGTCAACTTGCCGCTCACGCTCAGCATCGTGTCGCGGATTGCTTCAGCTTCGAGCCGCCGGCGGTTGGCCCGGCCGAACAGGCGGTTCTCCGGGTCGGCCGCGACCGTGCGAGCGTCGGCCCGGCTGCTCTGGCGGTAGGTGCGGCTCAGCACGACCGAGCGCACCAGCTTCTTCACCGACCAGCCGTCTTGCACGAACCGCGTCGCCAGGTGGTCGAGGAGTTCGGGGTTTGAGGGTGCCTCGCCGGTGGTGCCGAAGTTGTCCACGGTGCGGACGAGGCCGCTGCCGAGCAGCCAGTGCCACGCCCGGTTCGCGTACACCCGGGCCGTCAGCGGGTTGTCCTTCGACGCCACCCAGTCGGCCAGCTGAACGCGGCCGCTCTGGTCCTTCGGCATGGCCGGGGGCGGGCCGACCGTCGCCACCTTCAGGAACCCGCGCGGCGCCACCGGGCCGGCGTTGTGGACGATGCCGCGGATGGCGATCTTGGCGTCCTCGATCTTCGCCTGCTCGACCACGCTCATCGCCATCGGCCGCTTCGGCGCCGTGGCGTGAAGCTTCTTCAGCTCGGCCTCCAGGGACGCCACCTCGTCGCTCTTGGCCTTTGGGGCGGGTGCGGCCTTCCCGGCGTCAGCGGTGCTGGCTGCCATGTCTGCGGGGACGAACGCCACCGCGTCGGCGGTGACGTGCCCCTTCGTCCCCTCGTTCGAGACGAGGACGAAGCTCTGCCCGTCCTTCTCGAACCGGTACTGCCCGAGCGACACGAACCGCCCGCGCACCGTCGGGGGCTGCGTCATGTCCAGGTGGAGGGTCTTCTCCCCCTCGGCGCTGAACACGGTCACCGGCACCTTGCTCGCCCGGTTGTTCCCCGGCGAGTACGCGAACAACACCTCGTACCGCCCGGTGGCGGGGAGTTCGGGGTCGAAGGTGATAGTCTTCCGCCCCTGCCCGGCGGCCTCGTCGTGGACGTAGCCGGCGCCGATGTAGGTGCCCGAGAACGTCGAGTCCTTCCACGCCCCGACCTTCATCGCCCGGGCGTCGTCCACCACGACCCCGGGCACGTCCTTCACCGCCATCACGCCCTTCGCGGCGGCGACGGCGGTCCCCTTCGGTGCCTTGGCCTTCGCCGCCGTGATCCGCCCTTGCAGGTCGGCGATCGCGGCCTCGTGCTTGGCCACGGCGGCGTCCACTTCGGGGGGGGCCGGGAGCGGCACCTCGACCCAGTTCGACACGTTGGCGTCGCGCAGGGCCGTCACGTTGCGGAGGATGCCGGCGAGGGCGTAGTAGTCGGCGGTCGGGATGGGGTCGAACTTGTGGTCGTGGCAGCGGGCGCACGAGATGGTCTGCCCGAGCAGCCCCTTCCCGATCACGTCCAGCTGTTCGTCCACCACGTCCATGCGGAGTTGGCGCTTGTCCTGCTCCTCAAGGTTGGTGTTGCCGAGTTGCAGGTAGGTGGTGGCGATGATGAGGCGGGCGCGGTCCTCGGGCGTGGCGGCGGCGAGGAGGTCGCCGGCCAGCTGCTCGCGGACGAGGCGGTCGAGCGGCACGTCGCGGTTGAAGCCGTCGATGACGTAGTCGCGGTAGCGCCACGCCTCCTTGAACACCAGCCCGCGCAGGGTGACCGACTCGGCGTAGCGGGCGGTGTCAAGCCAGTGCCGGCCCCATCGCTCGCCGAACCGCGGCGACGCCAGCAGCCGGTCCACCAGCTTCTCGTAGGCCCGCGGGTCGTTGTCGGCGACGAACGCGTCGACCTCCTCCGGCGCCGGCGGCAGGCCGTGGAGGTCGAAGGTGAGGCGGCGGGCGAGGGTGGCGCGGTCGGAGTCCGGCGCGGGAGCCAGTCCCTTTGCTTCGAGTGCGGCGAGGACGAAGCGGTCGATGTCGGTCGCGGCCCAGGCGGCGTTCTTCACCGCCGGCGGGGTCGGGTTCGTGACCGGCTTGTACGACCAGAACTTCCGCCCCTCCTCGACCGACAGGCCGACCTGCTTCTTGACGCCGGCGCCGGCCGAGGCGCGGGGGTCGGGGGCGCCCATCTTCACCCACTGCTCGAAGTCGGCGACCACGGCCGCGGGGAGCTTCCCCTTGGGCGGCATCCGCAGGTCGCCGTCGTAGCGCATCGTCTGGACGAGGAGGCTCTTGGCGGGGTCGCCTGCGACGAGGGACGGCCCACTGTCCCCGCCGGCGAGGATGGCCTCGCGCGTGTCCAGGGCGAGGCCGCCCTTCAACTTCTTCTTGGTGGCGGCCTCGGCGGAGTGGCAGGAGTAGCAGTGCTCGACCAGGACGGGGCGGATCTTCTTCTCGAAGAACTCGACAACCTTCGGGTCGGCCGGGTCCGGTCGGGCCGGGGCGGCCGACACGGCGAACAGGTTGGCGACGAGGGCCACCGCGGCGGCCGGCAGCAGACGGGGCATCGGGGCGGGGTCCGGGGATGGCGAGGAGGCGGCCGTCCGGGCGTGGTATCAGTATGCCACACCCGCACACAAAACAACACCGCCAACCGGCCCGAGTTCCGGTGTCCGAAGGTCTTCGTGGCGATCGCCCACACGTCGCCCCCTGCCGACCAACTCCTTCCCTCCGGGGCCGCGGACGACCGCTTACCCCGGCAGCCCGTCTTTTGTCCGGGGGATGCGGTCGTTAGGGGCAACGCCCCGGGGGCCGACTCGCTCTCAGGACGCCTTGACGAACTTGTTCGGGGTTCCTTCGAGCCCGCCGCCGGTGGGAGGCCGCCAGAGTGTGACCTCGTCGATCTTCTTCGCCAGTTCGAAGTCCTTGTCCGTGATGCCGCCGGCCGAGTGCGTCTTCAGCTTGACCCAGACCTTCCCCCACGTCACGCCCAGGTCGGGGTGGTGCCACGCCGCCTCGGCGAGGTAGCCGATGGCGTTGACGAGCATCAGGGTGGTGGGCCACCCGTCGGTGGTAAACTTCTTCCGCAGCCACCCGTCTTCCAGGGACCACCCGCCCAGCCCGAGTTCGGCGACCTTAGCACTGACCTCGGCGTCCGCGTAGACCGGGAGCGGCTTGTCCGGCATGGGGGAATCTCCTGACGGCGGTATCGAGGTGACGGCCCGGGCGGCGGTGTTGTACGCCCGCCGGGGCCGGCCGGCTTCGTGACGCCGCGGCGCCGCCGGCGCGGCCCTCCCGGGGCGAATCGCTATACCACCCCAGACCCTACCACCCCGTCCGCCCCGCCACAACCGACCATGACTAACCGCGACCGCCTCCGCGACCTGTTCCGCACCCGCGCCCTCCAGTTCGGCGACTTCACGCTCGCCAGCGGGAAGAAGAGCAGCTACTACGTGAACTCGAAGAAGGTACTGTTCCACGCCGAGGCGATCACCCTGCTCGGCGAGGAACTCTACGAGGCGACGCGCGACCTGACCTTCCAGGCGATCGGCGGGCTGGAGGTCGGGGCGATCCCGATGGCGGCCGCGGCCCTGACCGCGTTCCACCGCCACGGCCGCGCCCTGGAGGGCTTCTTCGTCCGCAAGCAGGCGAAGGGGCACGGCAGCCAGGAGTTGCTCGAAGGCCAGGTGGGCCGCAGCGACGCGGTGGTCGTGATCGACGACGTGCTGACGACCGGCGGGAGCGTGGTCCAGGCGATCAAGGCGGTGGAGGCCGCCGGCGCGACGGTGGCGCGGGTGGTGTGCATCTGCGACCGCCTCCAGGGCGCCCGCGAGGCTCTGGCCGGCTACGACTTCCGCCCGCTGTTCACCATCCGCGACTTCGGCATCGAGCCCCCGGCGGCGTGAGGGCGCCCGCCGGTACTACCGCTTGACCTCACGGGGCGGCGGGGCGACGGGGCGGCGGGCGGACTGATACTTCAGCGCCAGCGCCAGGCTGCTCCGGGCCGGGGTGAACGACGGGTCGAGCCGCACCGCCTCTCGGAAGCACTCCACCGCCCCGTCGAAGTCGTCGCCCTGGGCCAGGGCGTTCCCCAGGTTGAAGTGGGCCTCCTTGAAGGTCGGGTTGAGCCGGATCGCCTCCCGGTAGCACGCCACCGCTCCGGCCAGGTCGCCCTGTCGGCGGAGCACCACTCCCAGGTTGAAGTGTGCCAGGACCGTTCCCGGGTTGAGCCGGATCGCCGCGCGGTAGCACTCCTCCGCCCCGGCCAGGTCGCCCCGGATCTGGAGGACGTCGCCCAGACCGGTGCGTGCGGCCACATGTTCCGGGTCGAGGCGGACGGCCTCCCGGTAGCACCGCTCCGCGCCGGCCGGGTCGCCCTGGCGGCGCAGGGTCGAGCCCAGGTTCGCGTGCGCGATCGCCAGCCCCGGGTCGAGGCGGATCGCCTCCTGGTAGCACCGCGCCGCCCCGGCCAGGTCGCCCCGGGAGTTCAGCACCGCGCCCAGGTTGGTGTGGGACTTCGCCTCGGTCGGGTCGAGCCGGACGGCGGTGCCGAAGCCCGCGGCGGCCCCGTCGAGGTCGCCCTTGTCCATCAGCACGTTGCCGAGGTTGTAGTGGGCCGGGAGGCTGGCCGGGCGGACGGCCACGGCCGCCTGGTAGTAGCGCGCCGCCGCGTCGAGGCTCTGCCCGCGCCCGGGGGTCGCGTAGTCGCCGGCCAGGTCCATTAGCAGGGCGAAGTCGGCCGGGCGGGCACGGACGGCCTGGAGGAGGAGGTTCCGGCGCACCTCGGCCGGGATCTCGTCGAAGCGGGCGAACACGCGGACCAGCCCCGGCGGCTGGTCGGCCCACTCGGCCCGGCCGGCGAGGGCGGCGAGGGCGCGGCCGTCCTCCGCCGCCACGGCCGCCCGCACCTCGTCGCGGAACCGGTCGGGGTCGGCGGCCGCGAGCAGGTCGCGCAGGGCCGGCCGGTGGTCGCGGCCGAGCCAGCCGTCCAGCCCGGCCAGGAGGGTCTCCCGCACCGGCGAGGCGTTCACCCGCCGGGCCGCCTCCGCCGGCGGGGTAGTGCCGGGGGCGATCCCGTAAGCGGCAAACGCCGCCGCCAGCCGGGCGTTGACCGCGGCCGCGCCCGGGAGCTTTCCGCCGACCGGAACCCACCGGAAGGCGTCGATCTGGTCGAGGGCGCGGAGGACGGTCAGGTCGGCCTGGTACGCGGCCAGCATGGCGGCGTGGTCGGGCACGCCGTCGCCCTTCGCCCGCCGGTCGGCCTGGTCGAGGAACGGGGCGGCCCGGTCGGCGTCGCCGGCGCGGAGGGCGGCTTTGGCCCGGTCGAGCAGGTTCGCCACCGTGTCGGCCGCCCGGGCCTTGCGCTCCTGCTCGGCCTGCCGACGCTGGTCGTCCTCGACCTTCTGCCGGAACTCCGCCGCGGCCGCGTCGCGCTCGACCTTCTCCCGGAACGCCAGCTGGCGGAACTCCGCCGCGGCCGCGTCGCGCTCGAACTGGTCGCGGGCCGACTCCTGCCGGTCGTACCACCACGCCGCCGCCCCGGCCCCGACCGCGAGCAGCCCGACCGCCGCCGCCAGCGCCAGCTGAACCTTGCGCCGCTTCCGCTGCTCGGCGGCCTGGGCCTCGGCGGCGGCCCGGTCCCGCTCGGCGGCCCGCAGCCGCGCCTCCACCCCGGCCCGGTAGGCCGCGACCAGACCGGCTACGGCGGTCCCGTCGGCGGGGCGGTCGTCGCGGTGCGGGGCGAGGCAGCGGCGGGCGACGTCCACCAGTTCGCGGTCGGCGGGGCAGCCGTCGAGCGCGGCCCGCACCCCGGACGTGTCCCCGGCCGCGGCCTGGGTCAGCGTGGTCTGCACGTCCCCGCCGTCGAACGGCGTCCGGCCGACGAGGATACTGGCGAGAATCCCGCCGAGGGCGAACACGTCGGCCCGGGCGTCTAGCTTCTCCCCCCGGGCCTGCTCCGGGGCCATGTAGGCGGGCGTGCCGAGGACGGACCCCACAGCCGTTAAGGATGAATGAGGAATGAGGAATGAGGAATCCCGACCCGAGCCCGGACCAGGCCAGGTCTTCGATTCCTCATTCCTCATTCCGAATTCATCCTTCCCGGAGGCGAGCCCCCAGTCCATGACTTGGACCTCGCCGAACGCCCCGACCATGACGTTGCCCGGCTTCAGGTCGCGGTGGACGACGCCCTCGGCGTGGGCGTAGCCGACGGCCTGGCACACCTGTTCGAAGACGCCGACGCACCGGGGCAGGTCGTGGGCCGGGTCGGGCCGGCCGCGGAGGAGTTCGTCCAGCGTGTGGCCGCGGACGAGCTTCATGGCCAGGAACGGGGAGCCGTCGGCATGGGCGCCGAGGTGGTGGACGGGGGGGATGCCGGGGTGGGCGAGCCGGCCGGTGATGCGGGCCTCGCGGACGAACCGGGTCGCGGCCGCGGCGGGGTCCGGGGCGGGGAGGAGAACCTTGACGGCGACCTGGCGGCCGAAGGCGAGGTCGGTGGCGGCGAGCACCCGCCCCATGCCGCCGCGGGCGAGTTCGCCGATGACCTCGTACCCGGGGAGTTCGAGCACCCCGGCCGGCCCCACCCCGGGCGCCCGGCTGTCGGTCCGGGTGGTGTCGGCGGCTGTGGCCGGGGCCGCACCGGCCGGCCCGAGCCGGTTGGTGGGGTCGGGAACGAGGGTGGCGTCCGGATCGGCCGGCGGGGACCGGAAGCCGGGAAGGGTCGCGTCGTCGGTCATCAGGGCGATTCCGTAGCGGAGTTCACCCGATGGTAACACGCCTCCCCAGGGCGGACAACCGAGCCCGGTTCCGGCGAGTGAAGGCGGTACTGCTAGCACCGCGGGTGTAACCCAACGAATCAAACTGCAATCGGGCGACAGATGGGCGAGGACATGGTCGATTCGGTTGTTCACGGCGACGCGAATGTCCGCCCACTCCCCGTAGTCGTTCGGTTCCAAGGATCAGAAGAGCCGGTCGGGGGACAACTCCGCTTCCAACGCCATTCATCGTGTGGCCCCATTCAGCCCCGCGGCGTTCGAGGGGAGACTGGTGTCACAGATCCGACGCGCCGACAGATTCGGCCTGGGGCCAGGTCTTGGGCCGTCGCCTCGTCGCCGAGGGGCTCGACACGAAAGGCTCCTGCGGTGGTCGTCCGGGACATCGAGTCACCAGAGCCTCCACCACGGCTTCGGCACCGCGGTGGAGAGCTTTAACTTCGCCCACCACAGCCCGAGTTCCTCCGGCGACAGATCCTCGATGACGTGGACCCGGGCCGGCGCGGCTTCGATCCGCGGCAGGAAGAAGTTCGCGTCCCAACTTCGCCCCGCCAGCTGCGGAGGCCATAAAAGCATGACTTGTTCGCCGTCAACCGCCGGGATGCTCTCTGGCCCCGCTTCGCCCCAGATCGAGGCCACAACGTTCGCCTCCGGTACGGTACCGGGGCCGTAGTGCCACCACGCCGAGTCTGACGCCTCGCCGTCCCTCTCCCCCCTTGCGATCGCCACCGTCCCGGCCGGCACCCGGCGCGCCCCCGGCATCCGCCCGGCGAGGGCCGCCTGAAGTAGCGTGAACAGATGGAAGCACTTTGAGATGTTCTCGTACCCGACGCGCACCCCTTTGCGGCCGGCAACGTGGATCACGATCAGTGTCCCACTGCGCTTCGACAGGAGCTCCCGAACCCACAAGCAGCCGACCGATACCTGTTCGACCCGCTCGAGCTCCGCGAGAACGTCCTCGCGTGTCGCGTAGGCCGCCCGTGCCGCGGGGCACCGCGCCAGATGCGCCACCAGCCCCTGTCCGAGCCACTCGAGGCCGGCGAGTGTCTCTTCGTCCGCGACCGCTTCACCGGCAGAGTCCTCGTCGTTTTCGGGCAGCGAGATCGTCCGGGACCATTTCAACAGAGCCGTGACGAGGTGTGGAATCGCCGGCTCCGGGTCCGCCCCGTTCTCGACACCGCCGCCGAGCCACACGGCCAGAAATCCCGCCCCCCGAGGGGCCGGGACGGACGGGATCCGCTCCGCGATACGGACCCTTGCCGCCTGCCGATCCGGATACTGGTTGAAGGCGTCTAGCGCGTCGCGGAGTGCGGGGTTGAACTCCGTCCCCCGCAGCTCGTTCACGGCCTCCAGGAGTCGCTCGGTGGCCTGTTCAATCGGGGCGGCGGAAGGGGAAGGTGGGTTCACGGGTCACCTCAGTCGCAACGACGCATGAAGATCGAAAGTACTACCCGCGCCTCTCCACCGCTGAGCAGAAGGTGTTGGCACGGAGGTGAAAGCGGCCCGGCTACGGCAAGGATGCCAGGTAGGCCGCCGCCGTCTTGCACGTCCCGAGCGGACCCCAGAGCCGTTCGGTTCTCGGCCCAATTGGACCCGCACTTGGTTCGGCTGTCGGCCTTCGGGTGCGGCTCCGAAGAGTCGGGCCGATGGTATCACGACAGAGCGGGGCCAACAACCGGTCGAGGGGACTGATACGGGATCGGGCTGATCCGTAGGCCACCCGGGGCGTTGCCCCGGGCTATCGGATCTCAGCCCTTCAGGCTGAAGAGGAGCCTCTGGTTTTCAGGCCAACGGCCTGGGATTCGGTAGCCCGGGGCAACGCCCCGGGTGGCCTACGGAGCAACCGGATTTGGTATGACTGGGCGCGGAGGAGTAAGCGGCGACGCGGAACGTGGTGGTCGGAGAGCTGCCGCGGGGCGTCGCCGGAACGGGCGATCGCCCGGGCGGGGCCGTCACACCCCCTGGTGGATCTGGTCGAACCGCGAGGCGGCGGCGACGAACGCGGCCACCAGGACCGGGTCGAACTGGCCCGGGCACTCGGTGGTGATCATCTTCACCGCCCGGGCGTGGGACAGCGGCGGGCGGTGCGGGCGGCGGCTCCGCAGTGCCTCGTACACCCCGGCGATCGCCACCACCCGGGCGGCCAGGGGGATCTCGGTGCCGGCCAGCCCGTCCGGGTAGCCGCCGCCGTCCCAGCGCTCGTGGTGGGCCCGCGCCACCTCCGCCGCCAGCGGCAGGCTCGGCACGTCGGCCGCGAACTTCCCGGCCACCGTCATCAGCACCTCGGTCCCGGCCGTGGTGTGCGTCTGCACCACGCTCCGCTCGTCCGGGTCGAGCTTGTCCGGCTTCATCAGCACGTTCCGCGGCACGGCCAGGAGCCCGATGTCGTAGATCGGGGCCACGGCCGCGAGCAGGTCCACGTAGGCCGGGTCCTTGAGCCGGGCGTACTCGCCCTGGTCGTTGGCCGCGCCGGCCAGCGCCCGCACGTAGCGGATCACCCGGCTCCAGTGCCCCTCGGCCACCAGGTTGGTCTCGGTCAGCAGCCGGGAGACGGTGAACGACAGCGCCTCGGCCGTGGCCGCCGGCCGGGCCGGGGCCGGGGGCGGGGTGCGGTCGAGCGGGCGGCCCATGACCGTCGTCGCCCGCGTGCCGACCCCCATCGACGACCCGGCGGTGCTCCCCCGGGCGTCCCGCCGCAGAACCAGCGACCGCACCCGCGACAGGAAGTCGGACGAGCTGAACGGCTTGGACAGGAAGTCGTCGGCCCCGCTCACGGCCAGGCCGCCCAGCGCCTCGGCCGGCAGCGCCCCGGACACGAGCAGGATCTTCACCGCCTCCGGGTCGGGGATGGTGGAGCGGATGCGGTCCACCAGCTCCGGGCCGCTCAGCCCGGGGAGGTTCACGTCGGCCACCACCACGTCGGGCGGGAACTTGGCGATGTCGGCCAGGGCCGTCTCGGCGTCCTCGGCCTCGCGCACCTCGTACTGCCCCTTCAGCAGGATGCTCATCCACCGCCGCAGCGACGGCTCGTCGTCCACCACCAGCACCCGCTCCTTGCCGGCCTTCTTGTTGCCCTCCGGCACCGCCCCGTTGGCCGGCAGCCAGAGGGTGAAGCCGGTGAGGGCGGCGGCGACCGTCCGGGCCGACGGGAAGCGCTGGTCCGGGTCGTTGTCCATCAGCCGGACGACGAGGTCGCTGACCTCGACGGGGATCTCCGGCCGCACCTGCCGGACCGGGTCCGGGGAGGTGCTGAACCGGCGGTGGAGGTCGCGGACCGGGTTGCCGCTCTCCGGGTACGGCTCCCGGCCAGTAAGAGCCCAGTACAGGGTGGCGCCGAGGCTCCACAGGTCGGCCCGGGCGTCCACCGCGTGGGGGTCGCGGGCCTGCTCGGGGGCCATGTACCCGACCGTGCCGAGGAGCGTGCCGGCCTCGGTGACGTTGCGGTTGGGGAGCCGGGCCAGGCCGAAGTCGAGCACCTTGGCCTGCCAGTCCGGGGTGACCAGGACGTTCGACGGCTTGATGTCGCGGTGGACGAGGCCGTGCTTGTGGGCCTCGCCGAGGGCGTCGGCGATCTGGCGGAACAGGTCGCAGGCCCGGTGCGGGGTGAGCGGCCCCTTCTCGCGGATCAGCGCGTACAGATCCTGCCCGGGGCAGAACTCCATGACGAAGTAGTCGCGGGCCTGGCCGGTCGGGCCGGACCGGGCGGCCCGGCCGGCGTCGAAGCAGGTGACGATGTTCGGGTGCTGGAGCCGGGCGACGGACCGGGCCTCGGCGTAGAAGCGGTGGAGGAGGCGCGGGTTCCCCTCGACCGCCCGGGCCATGACCTTGAGCGCCACCTGCCGCCGCAGCTGGAGGTGCTCGGCGCGGTACACCGTCCCCATCCCGCCCTGGCCGAGGACGTCGAGGATGCGGTAGTGGCCGAGGATGAGGTCGTCCCCGTGGCCGGTCTGGACGGCCTCGGCCTGGAACGGGGTGAGCATGTGCCGGGCGACGAGCTTGGTCAGGAGGGCGTCGGTGCTCTCCACCCGGGTGAACTCCTCCCGGTCGCGCGGGGGGAGTTCGTCCCACTCCTCGGGCAGCACGATGAGGGAGTCGAGCAGCCAGGACAGGAGGGTGTAGGCCGACGACACCGCCAGCTCGTCGGTCCCGTCGAGGGTGTCCGGCGCGGCGTAGGTGTGACCCCGCGGGACGTCGGGGGTGGAGGGTCGCATTCGGAGGCCCGGTAGGTGCGTCTCGGCAGGCACACCAACATGGAACCCGCCCCCGGGCGACACAACCGGCGGGACCGGAAAACCCGGACCCGTGGTCGGGATTCAGACCCGATCTCGCCCCCCCGCCGAAGTTTCACCCGCCGGCGCACTTCCGGGGGAGCTGAACCGGGGGTGTTATTTGAGGCGGGAGACGAGAATTGCGGCGGGCACACGAGTAGGCCGCGTGCGGGCTCCGTGGACGAGAAACGCCGAGCCGGACGCCCGAGAGACAGCGGCAGGAACAAAATCGAAGGTCTGGGGTCGTGGATTGCTCCCGGGCCTTACTTTGTCGGGCCCGCCCTCGCCTTCCCGAGCACTTCGTGGATCGCCCCGATCACCAGGGCGGGTTCGTCCACGTGAATGCCGTGCCCGGCCTTCTTGGCGACCGTGTGTGAGCTGTTCGTGGAGAGGGCGGGGAGGCCCGCCTGGAGATCCTGTGACACCTGCTCGATTCGCCTCAGAATGTCGTCCGGCAGGTCCGGGACCATCTTCCACTCGGGGCTGTGGGTGAGGACGGCCAGGGGTTTGTCACCCATCGTGCCAGCGGCCCGCACCTGCTCCCGGCTGGCGACGAGAGCCAGGCCGTCCGGGTTGTCGCCCCGGTTCGTCAGCCGGGCCGCGAGGAAGCCCCGACTCTTCTTCAAAGCCGGGTGTTCCCCCGGCGCCTCCGGGGGCAGGGCCGCTAGCCACTTCGACTCCTGGTCGGGGTGGGTCGCGTCCACCAGGACCACCCCCGCAACATCTCCCGGGTACAGGCCGGCGAAGACACGCACGTGCAGGCCGCCGAGCGAGTGCCCGACCAGCACGTAGGGTCCGGGCACCTTGGCGTTGACGAGGAGGGTGTGGAGATCCCGGGCGACGTCCCGGCTGGTTCGGGGCCGCGTCGGGGCGGGGTCGCTCGTGCCCAGGCCGGCTCGGTTGTACAGGCACACCCTGGTCGTCTTCGCCACCTCATCGCAAACCGCTTTCCATTCGTTGCTCTCCGTCGCCGGAAGCCCCATGCCCGACTCGATGACCACCGTCGGGGTGCCGCGGCCCTGGGTGAGAAGCGTCAGTTTGTAGCCGCCGACATCGACCCTTTGACGGCTCGGAGCGGTGTCGGCTTCGCTCCCGGGTTTTCCCGTGTCTGCTGCGACGGCACCGGCCTTTTGACTGCCCGGAGTGGTCCCGGCGGGTGCCTCCGGCTTCGCGCAGGCCAGCGGTACTAACGCGGTCAGGAGTGAGAAGGTCGTCAGCGGCCGGAAGCGGTTGAGACGAGCGTTCCCCGAATAGTCGGTCGGCTTGGTGGGAGTACCGGACCGTCGGGGGTGGTGTTCGGCCTGATGCACGCAGAGTCTCCGGTGATCGAACCCGCACGCGGTGGGAAGCGAACGCCCGCCGTCGCCCGTTGATTCGCCCCGGAGACTCGTCTATTTCACCGCCCAGGCGACCAGTTCTTCACTGACGAGCGGTCAGAGCGCGACCACTCGGCCCGTCCGGTTACTCTCGTAGACGGCGCAGATGAGATCGACCGCCCGCTTCCCCTCGCGGCCGTCCACCTTCGGGGCGCGGTTCTCGCGGATGGCGGCCACGAAGTCGGCCAACTGACGGCGGTGGCCCTCGTGGCTGATCGCCTTCGGGTCGGCCGCGCCGCCGCTCGCCCCCACCTTGGCCGCGAACCGCTCCTTCACCGCCGCATCGTCCGCCGTGGCGGGGGTGAAGTCCCACTTCAGCACGTCTTCCTGCTCGATCACGGCCGAGCCCTTGTCGCCGTGGACGGCGATCTGCTTCGGGTAGCCGGGGTGGACGCTGGTCGTGGCGGTGAGGACGCCGAGGGCGCCGCTGGTGAACCGGATGGCGGCGACGGCCGTGTCCTCGACCTCGATCCGCTCGTGGGCGAGGGTGGCGGTCAGCCCGCAGACGCTCGCGGCCGGCCCCATCAGCCAGAGGAGCAGATCGACGTTGTGGATGGCCTGGTTCATGAGCGCCCCGCCGCCGTCGAGAGCCTGGGTGCCCTTCCACCCGCCGTCGTCGTAGTAGGCCTGGCTGCGCCACCACTTGTTGGCCGCCTCGCCGAGGGTGAGCCGGCCGAACTTCCCGGCGTCCACCGCGGCCTTGAGGGCGACGTTGGCGTCGGCGAACCGGCTTGGGAAGATGGTGCAGAGCTTGACGCCGTGCCGGTCGCACGCTTCGATGACCCGCTCGCACCGCGGCCCGGTGACCTCCAGCGGCTTCTCGACGACGACGTGCTTCCCCGCGGCCGCCGCGGTGACGGCCGGCTCCAGATGCGCCCCGCTCGGGGTGGTGATGACGACCACGTCCACGCCGGGCGCCTTCACGGCCTCCTCGACGGTGGCGAAGACAGGGCAGGTGGGGGTATTCGTTTCGGCGAGGAGCGCCTGGGCGTTGGCCGGCGTCCTGCTGACGAGGCCGGCGACGCGGGCGCCGGGGATCTCGGCGAGTGCGCGGGCGTGGAACCGGGCGATCATCCCGCAGCCGACGAGCGCGAAACCGAGCGGGGCGGACATGCGGCGAACCTCCGTGGGGTGCGGAGATTGTAGGGTGACCGAACGCGCTTGTGCCGCCCGGCCGAAGTGGGATAATGAGCCGACCCCGCCGGAGTGCCCCTCCCATGCTCCTCGTCGGCCGCCAGACCGCCCGGACGTGCCAGTCGGTCCACCGCCGCGCCTTCCTCCAGGTCGGGGCCAGCACCGCACTCGGGCTGTCCCTCGCCGACCTCCTCCGCGCCCGGCCGCCCGGCGGCACCGGCCACAACCCCGGGGCCGCCAAGGCCGTCATCCTGCTGTGGCTCTGGGGCGGGCCGAGCCAGCTCGACACCTTCGACCCCAAGCCCAACGCCCCCCTCGACTACCGCGGCCCGTTCGGCACCATCCCGACCCGCATCCCCGGCGTCCGCTTCTGCGAACTATTCCCCCAGCTGGCCGGCTTGTCCGACCGGCTGGCGGTCGTGCGCACCCTGGCCACGCAGTCCACCGACCACGGCATCGCCGGCACCATCGGGCTGACCGGCAACGGCGCCGGCGGCACCGGCCTCGACGGCAAGCCGCTCCCCGGCTCGCCCCGGCCGGCGCTGGGGTCGGTGGTGGCGAAGGCGCTCACGACCGGGCGGCGGGCCGAGGCCGCCAGCCTCCACCCGTTCTTCGTGGTGGGCGGCAAGCTCCACCAGGGGAAGAAGCCCATCATCGGCGAGGGCGGTGGGCCGCTCGGGGCGGCGTTCGACCCGTTCCGACTCGTCTACGACCCCGCCACCGGCACCCGCGTCCCGGCGCTCCAGCTGCCGCCCGACCTCACCCCCGAGCGTATGACCGACCGCTCCGCCCTGCTCGCCGGCTTCGGCCGCGCCGAGGCGCGCGCCCACGAGATCGCCGCCGCCGGCGCGCTCGACGAGTACCGCGCCCGCGCCCTCGCCATGCTCACCCGCCCCGACGCCGCCGCCCTGTTCGACGTCTCCCGCGAGCCCGCCGCCCTCGCAAACCGTTACGGCCGTAGCCGCTTCGGCCAGAGTTGCCTCCTCGCACGCCGGCTGGTCGAGGGCGGCGTCCCGTTCGTGCAGGTCAACTGGAGCGACCACGTCGAGGCCGAGGAAGACAGCGGCGACGGCGGCTGGGACCACCACTACCGCAACTTCCAGATCATGCAGGACCGCCACGCCCCCTGGCTCGACCAGGGGTTCGCGGCCCTCCTCACCGACCTCCAGGACCGCGGCCTGCTGGCGAGTACGCTAGTGGTGGCGGTGGGAGAGTTTGGGCGCGAGCCGAAGGTGAACGACAAGGCCGGCCGCGAGCACTGGTCGGGGTGCTACTCGGCCGTGCTGGCCGGCGGCGGGGTGGCCGGCGGGCGGGTGGTCGGCACCAGCGACGCCCGCGCCGCCCGCCCCGCCGACACCCCCCTCACCCCCGCCGACCTCAACGCCACCGTGCAGCACCTCGTCGGCCTGACCAGCGAGCAGGTCACCGGCCTCGGCCTCACCCCGGTCGGCCGGGTGATCGAGGAGCTGTTCTGAGCCCGAACCGGCGACGGCAACCGACACGAAGCGACGCGATCACGCCCCCACGACCGACGCCACCCGCTGCGGACCGCCCCCCACTCGCCCCTAACCCCCCAGCTGGCACGCACGACCGGACCGCACCCGAGACGGGACGGCCCGCGGGTTCGGGGTCACGATCTGATGGCAACGCTGATAACGGTTGTCGCCACGACGGCCGGGGCAGCGCCCCGGACGCCCCGGCCGACCCGCCGGGAAGGCGGTCCGCGCGACGAGATGCGACTCAAGCGGGTGGGGCGGGAGCCGGGTTCGAGATGCCCCGCGACCCGGGGCCGCGTCCGGGCCGGGCGTGGACTCGACCGGACGGCGTTCCCGCGGGGTGACGGACGGACCGGCGGACCGATCTTCAGATGTGAACGTTCCGCGACGCTCGCGTGAGAGCCTCGTTCCGCCGCCGACAACCCGTCCCGGTGTCATCCTGCCCGCGGGCGTTGCCTGCCTGCGGGCCGCCCCACCCGTTTTCCCGTGTCCGGTCCGGACGGCTCTGTCCGTTTGTCCCGGTGTTGCCTGTCCGTGGGGCCGATCCATCTGCTTTCCTGCCGACGACCCGCCCGGTGGAAATCTGTCGAACTCCGCTCTTGCAGCCGGAACGAACAGGCACAGGCGTCAACCCGCCGGCGGGTTGGCAGAGTTCCTGCGCTGCCGTGCAGTCGTGTGGATTTTGTGATGGAATCGCGGCAACCGAGCTAGTACGCTCACGCTCCCGAGAGTTTGATGGGCGACTCAACGCGGCCCGGCCCTGGAGGCCCGATGGACGATTTTGACGCGGCGTTCTGCGCTTTGACCGGGAACCCGCCGTTCCCGTGGCAGCGGGCGTTGTACGAGGAGTGGTTCGCGCAGGGGAAGTTCCCGGACGCCTGCACCCTCCCGACCGGCCTGGGAAAGACGTCGGTCGTGGCCGTATGGCTTCTGGCGCTGGCTGCGAACCCGGGGAAAGTACCGCGCCGATTGGTGTACGTCGTCAACCGCCGAACGGTCGTGGACCAGACGACCGCCGAGGTGGAAAAGTACCGCCAACGGTTACTCGCGCTCCCGGTCATCCTCGATCAACTCCGCGGGCTGTGTGCCGTGGACGAACCCGTCGTGCCGTATCGACCCGAGCCGCTCGCACTGAGTACGCTGCGGGGGCAATTTGCTGACAACCGCGAGTGGAGCGGCGATCCGGCGAGACCGGCGGTGGTGGTCGGCACGGTGGACATGATCGGCAGCCGGTTGCTGTTCAGCGGTTACGGATGCGGGTTCAAGACGCGCCCGCTCCACGCCGGTTTTCTCGGCCAAGACGCACTGCTCGTACACGATGAGGCCCACCTGGAGCCGGCGTTCCAAACACTCGTTGAGGCGATCCGCGACGAACAACGGCGCCGCGGCGAGTTTCGCCCGTTTCACGTCACCGCCCTCACCGCCACCCCGCGCAACACCACGAACGTGTTTCGCCTTACCGACGCGGATGGTGACAACGCCACGGTGAAAGCACGCCTCGGGGCAACGAAGAAACTCACACTTCACCCGCTCAAGGACGCCAAAAAGCCGGCGGCTGAACTGGCGACGAAGGCGCTGGCGTTCAAGGAGAGCGGTCGGGCGGTACTCGTCTTCGCCCGAAGCGTCGAGGCCGTGCAGCAGATCATAGAGGCGCTGAACAAGGACAAGACAAAGAAGCATGTCGAGCAACTGACCGGCACGCTCCGCGGCCTGGAGCGTGACGCGCTCGCCAAGTCGAACGAGGCGTTCGCTCGCTTCCTACCGCCCGGCGACCGCAAGTGCAAAGCCGCCGACGACACCGTTTACCTCGTCTGCACGAGCGCCGGCGAGGTCGGGGTGAACTTGTCGGCGGACCACCTCGTTAGCGACCTGACTCCGTTCGACAGCATGGCCCAGCGGTTCGGCCGGGTGAACCGGTTCGGCGCGGCGACGGACAGTGAAATCCACGTCCTCTACCCGCCGTCGTTCGACCCCACTGATGCGCTCGGTCCGCCGTGCGAGCGGACGCTGGCGCTGCTCGGCGAACTGAACAGCGATGCCAGCCCGGCCGCGCTCGGCAAGCTCGAAGACGAGCGAAAGATCGCCGCATTCACCCCGTCGCCGACAATCCTGCCGACCTCGGACATCCTGTTCGACGCTTGGGCGCTGACGACTGTTCGCGGTCGGTTGCCGGGCCGCCCGCCGGTCGAGCCGTATCTACACGGCCTCGCTAGCTGGGAGCCGCCCGAAACTCACGTCGCCTGGCGCGAGGAGGTGTCCGCCCTCGACCCGAAGTATTCCAACGACGAGGAACGTGTCGCCCGGCTGGTGATGGACCGGAAGCGACTCGCCGCGTTCGCCGCCGACTTGCTCGGCGATTACCCGCTAAAGCCGCACGAACTCCTACGCGATCGTAGCAGCCGCGTGTTCGACCAACTGGCCCTCATCGCCCGGCGCAGGCCGCATCTCCCCGCATGGTTGATCGATGACGATGGGGTGGTGACGATTTACGCCCTCGCCGACCTTGCCGACAAGGTTGAGAAGGAGCGGTTAGAGGGCCGGACCGTTGTCCTGTCACCGGAAGCCGGAGGGCTCACCCGCGGGATGTTGACCGGCAGCACCGCCGACACCGCCGAGTGCGATGTGGCCGACCGGTGGTTCGACTCAAATGGCCAATCTCGGCGGCAGAAGTTCCGGAGCGACGAAGCGCAGCCGGAACGAATTCCTGGGATGCGACTCGTCCGCGAGTACGACACGAGGCCCGAGAAAGAGGATAACGCCACCGAAGCGGCCGAGGCCGAGGACGAGGACACTTCGACCGCCGCAGGACGCTACTACCGCTGGTACGTCCGCCAAGCGAGTGGGGACGACGATGGCCCGAAGATGTCGGAGCAGCCGATTCCGTGGCCGCACCACACGCAAGATGTGATCCGCAATGCCGAACGGATCGCGCCGCAACTCTTGGCGGACCGGCCCGAGTTGCAGAAATCGCTGACTATGGCCGCCCGGCTCCACGACCTCGGCAAGCACCGGAAAGTGTGGCAGCGGTCGATCGGGAACTCGAACCCCGCCACGCTGTACGAGAAGGGCGGTCGGCGGTGGAAGCCGATCGAGTTGACCGACTACCGCCACGAGTTTGGCTCGCTCCTCGACGCGGCTGGTGACGCGGAGTTCGTGGCGTTTAACTCCGACGAGCGCGAGTTGGTGCTTCACCTGATCGCAGCGCACCACGGCCGCGGACGGCCACACTTCTCGACGAACGAGGCATTCGACCCGGAGCACCAGGCGTCGGCCGCGGCCGCTGTGGCGCGGGTGGCGCCACAGCGGTACGCACGTTTGCAGCGGAAATACGGGCGGTGGGGGTTGGCGTACCTAGAGTCGCTGCTGCGGGCAGCGGACTACGCGGCGAGCGCCAACCCGTCCGAGTTCGAGAAGGGGGGTGGGCTATGAGCTTTGCTGTGACCGTAGACCCCGCGAACCCGGGCCAGTTCTTCGCCTGCTGTGGGTTGCTCGAACTCGCCGACCGCCTCTGGCCCGGCGCCGAGGGATGGTTCCGAGGTGAGGAGTTTGCGGTCGAGAGCGGTGAGCTTGGTGGGATTCTTGCCGCCCTGGTACGACACCCAGCAGAGGCTACCACGCGCCTTGAGAATGGTGTTGAGGTGAAGCCGCTACTTGCCCCACTTCGGCTTTACCTGGACGAGAAGCGAACCCACACGTTGACACTCGACGCTTGGATGCGAGTGAGCATCGTGAAAGGCGTCGCCACAGCAACGGCGAACCCACCCTGGAACTTCTGGTCGGGGCAACAAACATCGCTACGGATCTGGGCCAAAGTTCGGGAGTGCTTCGTGTCACAGTTACCGCGGTTGGATGTATCGCAGCTGTCGGCGCTCTTCAACCAGCGAGAGTTACTATCTGGTCGGTTCGGCTTTGACCCTGGTCCAGCCTGGAACGCGCTCGATGTTGGCTTCTCGCCGAACGAGCAGCAGATGGAGGTTCAGTCATCCCCTGTGGTTGAACTCCTGGCCGCAGTGGGCCTTCAGCGGTTCCGCCCCTCTATAGGTAAGGATCGGACCCGGTTCGAGTACGCGACCTGGAACAGTCCGTTGCCCCCGTGCGTAGCCAGTGCCGTCGCATCCGGGGTAACAGGGTATGGGCCACTCCGACGATACCGCGGGCGAGTGATCGACCGCGGATCTTATTCCGCTCTGGGTTATTCCACCACCGCTTCGGGAGATTCCGATGAGTGATGCGCTGCGCCAGTTCGATGGATGGCTAACGGGCGAGGATGTCGCCGCCCTCACCGCCAGGCAACTCCTGCAATCGGTAGACGGCGCAGACTCTTTCATCTTCCCGCCGACTTTCGCTGCCGAGAAAAGTGGAGAGAAGGGGGATTACAACATCGATCACTTCGACGGATCGTTCGGTGCCGAGATCAGCTACGAGCGACCGGGTGGGCAAAGGCTCCATACCGAGTTGCACCACGACCAAGGCCGGAACGTCTGTCTGGTGAACAGCGTCGGAGCCGAGGCGAATAGGGTCGAGATCATTTTTCACCCAGAGAAACTTGGCGGCAGATACGCCGGACTGATCCCACAGATCACTGTTCGTGCCGGGTCGAGCGCGATCAACCTTATCGAAGCCGGTCACCGAGCCGGGGACGCTCTAGTGCGGTTCACGTCGGTCGGCGAGCGGCTGTTCCACGCCTTCCAGAACTACTTAACGACCGGGAACGCCGAGCCTCTTGCTAAGATCGCCCCGACTTCCATCGTCTTCGGAGTCTGGGACTCTCGGGGCACGCAGGCGAAGTTCCCACGAGTGTTCCGGTCCGTTGTCCGAGCCTACGATGTAAGGCGGTGCCGGCGGTCCGCACAGTTCAACCGGGCGGTCAAGTACGTCGAGAGCGGACTGATCGAAGAAGAACTCGACAAGGGGAGTGGTGACGATAACCCGCTTTCCCGCGAAGGATTCAAAGATAACCCAGCCGGGCACACGCACGGCGGCGTCGTGGTCGAGGGTGAAATCCGCCGTGAAATGACGGTGAACCTCTCTGCCATCCGTCGGCTTCGGGTTCCGAACACTCCGGAACGAGCCCTCACGCTCCAGCGATACATTCTTGGCCTGTCACTAGTCGCAGCTACGACGAAGAACGCGGAGCGTTATGACCTGCGCGAGGGCTGTCACCTCAAGAACAAGCCCGGTCACACTATGACGTGGAATGCCGTCCCTTACGACGGTGAACCCTCGTCCCTTCCCGACTTGACCGCAGAGGCAGCTTTGGACTTCGCCAAACTTGCCGCTGACGCATTCGGTGTCGCCCCTCCAGAGGTCACAGAGTTCGACCAGGACGCCGCGAACAAATGGCTCCGGCTTGACAAGAAGGAGCAAGACAAGCGACGGCGCGAGAACCCCATGACCAAGCAGTTCGGTCCGGAGTCCAACGAAAGCGGCGGCCAGCCCGGACCCGGCGCGTCTGAAGGCACCCCGCGACGGCGACGGAACACCCGCGGTTCGGGCGGGGAGGCATCGTAATGAGTTCCTTCCTCCGTCTCTCGGTACGGTTCCTGGACCCAACCGAATTTCCAACCTTCCACGGCCGATCGGATGGAGGATCGGGTGAGTGGCCCCCCTCCCCGTTACGATTCTTCCAGGCATTGGTCGCGGCAGCTGCGGCTCGGTTCGGTTCATCTAGCCATTTGGGGGAAGGGGCCACGACGGCGCTGGAATGGCTAGCGTGCCTTTCCGCGCCGACGATCGTATGTCCGATCAGAGTGATTGGCACAGCGTATCGCTCTGCGGTTCCAAACAACGACTTTGACGTGATCGCCCGCCGGCAAGCTAAGGGACTATCACCAGACAAGCAGCCCTCCGAACTCAAGACCCTCAAAACGATTCGCCCTGCACGGTTAGTTGGCGGCGAAGAATATCCAGTTATCCACCACCTATACCCGCTCGCCGATTCGGGATATGCGACGCACCTCGGTACACTCCAGTCCGCAGCGCGGAGCGTCACCCATCTTGGATGGGGCGTTGACATAGCCGCCGGCGACGCCGCCGTCGTCACACAGGAGCAGGCCAACGCGCTGACGGGGGAGCGGTGGCGGCCGGTCGGCGGGGCGGGCAGCACCACCCTCCGTGTCCCGCGCCCCGGCACCCTCGCCGCCCTGATTGAGCGGCACCAGAAATTCCTCGGGCGGCTCCCCGAGGGCGGCGGGTTCGCCCCGGTCCTGCCGCTCACCGTGTTCGACACCGTCGGCTACCGGTGCGACACCGCACCCGATACCGCTCCTCGTGCGGTCGCCGCGTTCGAGCTTCGTACCCCCGACCTCGCCCGCTTCCAGCCCTATGACACCGCCCGCCGCACCGCCGCCGTTGCAGGAATGGTCCGCAACGCTACCGCCCGCCTCGCAGAGACCACACACGCCTTCGGCTGGTCCGACGCTCAACGCCTCGCGGCCGTCCACGGGCATACCCCTGACGGGAAGGACCAACTCCGCGGCGACGGCGCCGGCGAGCGGTTCGCGTTCCTCCCGCTGCCATCGATCGAAAAGCGGCCCATGGGCGAGGTGGTCGGCGGGGTGCGACGGGTGTTGGTGGTCGCCCCGCCAGGGCTGCCGGCGGCGGCGCGGTGGGCGCGAGTGTTATCCGGCGAGGAACTCACCCCGGAGAGGGACGACGACGCTTGCCCCGCCGCCCTCCAGCTAATCGAACCGCCCGAGTCGGATTGGGTCGTGAATCGCTACCTTGTGCCGGAGCGGGTGTGGACAACGGTCACGCCAGTGCTGCGGCCAGGGTTCGACGACCGTGATTCGGCGAAGGCCGAAGGGCTGTTGCGGAAGGCGTTCGAGCAGGCCGGGTTTCCGCCGGGGCTGGTCAAGGATGCGAAGTTCGAATGGCGGGCGGTCGGCTTCCGGGCCGGGGTCGAACACGTCCAACGATTCGAGCTGCCGGAAACGCTGAAGAAGTTCGCCCGGTTCCACGTTCGGGTGACGTGGCCGGTGTCGGTAGCGGGTCCGATCGCGGTGGGAGCCGGGCGGTATCGGGGGTTCGGCGTGTTCGTGGCGGAGTCGGGGTGATGTCCCCCCGGGTGTCGACCGAACCCGGGTCGTGTGGCCCGACGAGTCCCGACCGACCGACCCGCCGGCGACCGCACCGCCGGCGACCGCACCGCCGGCCCCGCACCCGCTCCCGCTCACCGGCCTCGACGGCGCCAACCCGTGGCTCCGACTCCGATCCGGAGGCGTTTCGTTCCCCCCGCTCCCGCTCACCGGCCTCGACGGCGCCAACCCCCTCGCCTTCCTCGCCGCGCTGGGGACGTTGGTCGTGTGCGACCGGCTGTCGCGGCGGCCCGACGCGCCGGCGTGGCTGGCGGGGACGGTCACCCTGTCGTGGGGCGTCGGCGGCGCGTCCCAGCTGCCGGTGCTGCACCTCCCGGCCCCCCCGCCGACCGAACGGGCGTTCGCGGAGTACCTCGCCGCCCGCCTCGACCGGTCACCGGACACGCACCCCTCGTCGTGGGTGGTGAACCTGCTGAAGGACCGGAAGCCGGACGTCGCCGCCGCGATCCAACGCTGCGCCCCCGGCCCGACGTCGGACGACGGCGAGCGCCTGGGCTGGATCACCGCCCTGGCCTGCGAGTCGGCCCCCGAGGCGACCAGCCAGCTGCAGACGGTCCGCCGCGACTACATGGTCGGGAACCTCATGTCGGTCATGGCCCGGACGGGGGCGGACCACCTGGAGCGGTGCCTGTTCCGGCCGTGGGACTACGCCGACGCGCTGGACAACCAGTCGCTGCACTGGGAGCCGTCGGAGGACCGCCGCCACGCCTACCAGTGGCACCAGCCCAACGGCGACCCGACGCGCAAGCGCCAGGGCGGGATGCTGGGCGCGAACCGCCTGGCCCTGGAGGCGTGGCCGCTGCTCCCGTCGTTCCCGTCCGGGGCCGTGGACAAGGCCCAGACCCGCGGCTTCCGGGGGACGCGGGCGAACGAGACGTCGTGGACGTGGCCGCTGTGGCGCCCGCGCTTGACGGCGGACGCGGCGGCGAGCATGCTGGGCCTGTGGGAACTGGTGGCGGAGGAGCCGACCCTAGGGTCGGTGGGTGCGTACGGGGTGACGGCGGTCCTCCGGAGCCGCCGCATCCTGGTGGGAAAGACGCCGAACCTGACGTCCCCGGCGGTGCTGGTGTGACGCGAGGGTCGGAGTGGTGAGAGTGGTGAATGGGAGCCTGCCGCACCAAGGTCTTTGGCAACGCGGCAGTTAGGAGCGGGAGGGCGGCGGAAGCCCGCTCGCGTGCCGCAAGTCCCCACCGCTTAGGGTTCTACGACGGAGGGTGAGGGTCATGCGCGGGCGAGTACCAGGTTTTCCGCCGCCACTCTCGCGGGCACACTGGAAAGGGGTTAAACGCTCGCACGTTACGAGGCGAGCGGTCTCCGCGCCTGAGAGGGCGCGGCCGAATTGAAGCGCGGCCATCGTCACCGCCGTGTGGGGCGACCGCACCGTGTCTCCGCGCCTGAGAGGGCGCGGCCGAATTGAAGCCGGTTCAGCTGCCACCTCCAGCGACTCCGGACCGGCGGTCTCCGCGCCTGAGAGGGCGCGGCCGAATTGAAGCTCCGCGTTCCGCTCGGCCGCCTGCTTTGATTCGATGTGTCTCCGCGCCTGAGAGGGCGCGGCCGAATTGAAGCGACTGGTCAGGATGCCCCGTCGTCCTTGTCTCGGCCGTCTCCGCGCCTGAGAGGGCGCGGCCGAATTGAAGCTCCATCTATCCACACCCGTTCCGAGTCGGGTACGAGTCTCCGCGCCTGAGAGGGCGCGGCCGAATTGAAGCTCGACGGCGAGTTGGGCGAGGACGTCGCGGTAGTCCTGGCCGCGTCTCCGCGCCTGAGAGGGCGCGGCCGAATTGAAGCCCTGCCGCCACGTCGCGCTTGCGTACACCCAAGACGCAGGTCTCCGCGCCTGAGAGGGCGCGGCCGAATTGAAGCCTCACGGCGTCTCTCTCGGGCGGGCCAGAAGGAGTGTCTCCGCGCCTGAGAGGGCGCGGCCGAATTGAAGCCGGAGAAGTCGCGTGGCCAAGTGCAACGGGATCGCCGTCTCCGCGCCTGAGAGGGCGCGGCCGAATTGAAGCAAGAAGCTCATCGTTCTTACCTATGGTTAAGGGCACGTCTCCGCGCCTGAGAGGGCGCGGCCGAATTGAAGCGCGACCACCCACCACGGGGGCGAGCTCGGCAGCTGGGTCTCCGCGCCTGAGAGGGCGCGGCCGAATTGAAGCACGACGTCCCGCGGGTGCGGGTGCGCCGGCTCCAAGTCTCCGCGCCTGAGAGGGCGCGGCCGAATTGAAGCCCCAGGGCGGCCGCTACAGCGTCGTCGCTCTCGTACCGTCTCCGCGCCTGAGAGGGCGCGGCCGAATTGAAGCGCGCCAGCGGCGGGTGCCGTCTGGCGACCGCCAGGTCTCCGCGCCTGAGAGGGCGCGGCCGAATTGAAGCGAGCCGCCGGACTGGTCGGGCGGGGCCGTCAGCTTGTCTCCGCGCCTGAGAGGGCGCGGCCGAATTGAAGCGCCATCAGCACCGAGCAGGTGCAACAGGCGACCTCGGGTCTCCGCGCCTGAGAGGGCGCGGCCGAATTGAAGCGGTTGACGCTCAGGACGAGAGCGGCCTTACCGATCGTCTCCGCGCCTGAGAGGGCGCGGCCGAATTGAAGCCCCTGATCGCGCATCAAAACGGCCACCGCCGCGAGGAGTCTCCGCGCCTGAGAGGGCGCGGCCGAATTGAAGCCGTGGCACCTGGCGTCTCCGGTCAGGCGATGGGGAGGTCTCCGCGCCTGAGAGGGCGCGGCCGAATTGAAGCGTGCTAGCGTCCTCTCCACCCGCCACCCCACGAGGTCTGTCTCCGCGCCTGAGAGGGCGCGGCCGAATTGAAGCGCCGCCCACTGACCCACACTCCCGTCGCCGCGGATCTGGTCTCCGCGCCTGAGAGGGCGCGGCCGAATTGAAGCATGCCCTGCGATTCGATTTCCGGACCGGGCATCACCCGTCTCCGCGCCTGAGAGGGCGCGGCCGAATTGAAGCCTCGGTTTCGCGGCCAAGGTCGCTGCCACTGGCGGGTCTCCGCGCCTGAGAGGGCGCGGCCGAATTGAAGCCCGGCCCAATTGGGGTGCATCGTGACGGGGAGTTTGCCGAGTCTCCGCGCCTGAGAGGGCGCGGCCGAATTGAAGCTCGGCCGGGTCGTAGAAGACGGCCGCGTAGCCCAGTCTCCGCGCCTGAGAGGGCGCGGCCGAATTGAAGCATCCACCGGCCGGCCCGACCCCTGGGCGTCTCGGGCTTGGCCGTCTCCGCGCCTGAGAGGGCGCGGCCGAATTGAAGCATCCACCTCTGGAAGCCGGACATGCCCGGGAGATTGTGTCTCCGCGCCTGAGAGGGCGCGGCCGAATTGAAGCCTGGAACGCGGCGACGTCACGGGCAGCTCGTTCATGTTCAGTCTCCGCGCCTGAGAGGGCGCGGCCGAATTGAAGCGCGTGCACCCGCCGGTCGTTGGCCTCCTGGGTGGGCGCGGTCTCCGCGCCTGAGAGGGCGCGGCCGAATTGAAGCTTGGTGGAGACTCGGGAGCCTCCGGACGGTCGGGAGTCTCCGCGCCTGAGAGGGCGCGGCCGAATTGAAGCATGCTGCCCAGACCGCGTGGTTCGGCGGCCTCAACGGTCTCCGCGCCTGAGAGGGCGCGGCCGAATTGAAGCGAATCCCGCCGACCCCACCAGCCCCGGGTGCCCGGGGCTGTCTCCGCGCCTGAGAGGGCGCGGCCGAATTGAAGCCCCCACGACGGAGCCGGCCCCTGGTCAAGATTCTGCTGTCTCCGCGCCTGAGAGGGCGCGGCCGAATTGAAGCCTTGCGAGTCAGCGGCCGGCCGGCGAGTTCGACCGCGTCTCCGCGCCTGAGAGGGCGCGGCCGAATTGAAGCGCGGCCCACTGGCCGACGCTGCCGTCCCCGCGGATCTGTCTCCGCGCCTGAGAGGGCGCGGCCGAATTGAAGCTCCCGGCCCCTCGTCTCGACCTCAGCGTCTCTCGCGTCTCCGCGCCTGAGAGGGCGCGGCCGAATTGAAGCTATAGACACCCCTAGGGGCCTGCGCCGCGCTTCGCGTGTCTCCGCGCCTGAGAGGGCGCGGCCGAATTGAAGCGACAAGGTCATGGGACCGGACTCGTACACCGCGTTGTCTCCGCGCCTGAGAGGGCGCGGCCGAATTGAAGCATAGCCCCGCTGTCCGCGGCCGACGACCTGGCCAGTCTGGTCTCCGCGCCTGAGAGGGCGCGGCCGAATTGAAGCCGCGGGCATCTCCTACACGTAAGTGGCGGTCGGCCTGGGTCTCCGCGCCTGAGAGGGCGCGGCCGAATTGAAGCTCGCCCTCGTCGAACGTACCCTGCCACCGCGGGTCGGAGTCTCCGCGCCTGAGAGGGCGCGGCCGAATTGAAGCGCGTCGAACACCGCCAGATTCACCCTCCGGTCGTCGTCTCCGCGCCTGAGAGGGCGCGGCCGAATTGAAGCTCCCAGAGCGACTTCGACCCCTTGCCACCGCTATGTCTCCGCGCCTGAGAGGGCGCGGCCGAATTGAAGCCTCGATGTACCGCCGGATCGAACCCAGGGTGGTGTAGTCTCCGCGCCTGAGAGGGCGCGGCCGAATTGAAGCTGCTCGCTGACCGGGGAGCCATCCCGTCGACGGCCTGGTCTCCGCGCCTGAGAGGGCGCGGCCGAATTGAAGCGCGGGCACCGTGTGCCCCTTCTTCAGCGTGAACCACCGTCTCCGCGCCTGAGAGGGCGCGGCCGAATTGAAGCCAGCCCAACCTCGACCGCGTCGTCATCGCCAGGTTGGGGTCTCCGCGCCTGAGAGGGCGCGGCCGAATTGAAGCGCCTCAGAGGCGGTGCGGATGGGCAGGCGCATCTCGAGTCTCCGCGCCTGAGAGGGCGCGGCCGAATTGAAGCTTTTTGGCGTGGCCTTTGGGCGGGTTCGCCTGTCGGGTCTCCGCGCCTGAGAGGGCGCGGCCGAATTGAAGCTACCGCGGTCCGGGCCACCGACCGACTGAGCTACGGCGAGGCACAGATGCTGGCGTCTCCGCGCCTGAGAGGGCGCGGCCGAATTGAAGCATGCTCGCTCGGCCCTCCGGCTCAGGAGCTGACCCGTCTCCGCGCCTGAGAGGGCGCGGCCGAATTGAAGCGGAACAGCGACCAGCGGCCGGTCGGCCTCGTAGACGTCTCCGCGCCTGAGAGGGCGCGGCCGAATTGAAGCCTTGCCCCACAGCTCGGCCGTCTTGGCGTCAGCGACGTCTCCGCGCCTGAGAGGGCGCGGCCGAATTGAAGCAACATACCCCTCAGCACGCCCAGGACCGCAACCACGTCTCCGCGCCTGAGAGGGCGCGGCCGAATTGAAGCCAGGTCCGCCGGATCGCGTCCTGCCACCTGGTCGGGGTGTCTCCGCGCCTGAGAGGGCGCGGCCGAATTGAAGCGTACTGCTCGTTTCCCAACTCGATCAGCGCGAGCAGGTCTCCGCGCCTGAGAGGGCGCGGCCGAATTGAAGCCAGTGCCGTCCACTCCGCGTAGTTGTTCGTCATGCCGGGTCTCCGCGCCTGAGAGGGCGCGGCCGAATTGAAGCGACCTCCCGGTTGTACCCCGGGTTGTCGGTCTGGAGTCTCCGCGCCTGAGAGGGCGCGGCCGAATTGAAGCATGAACCCGCCGAGCAGCTGCGCCGCCGTCAGGGTCGTCTCCGCGCCTGAGAGGGCGCGGCCGAATTGAAGCTACACCTGACCCGGCCCGAGCCGGTGAGGGAGCGGATGCGGTAGTCTCCGCGCCTGAGAGGGCGCGGCCGAATTGAAGCTACACCCCCGCGGAGCGCGGTCAACCAAGGTCGCGTCCGTCTCCGCGCCTGAGAGGGCGCGGCCGAATTGAAGCTGTAAAAACCGCTGGAGCGTGGCAAACTACAGTCGTCTCCGCGCCTGAGAGGGCGCGGCCGAATTGAAGCCCGCCGGGCTGTCCAGTATCGCTGGGCACGAGCCCGTCTCCGCGCCTGAGAGGGCGCGGCCGAATTGAAGCAGGACGTACCCGGCGTCGAGGATGTCGGACTCCCGCATGTCTCCGCGCCTGAGAGGGCGCGGCCGAATTGAAGCCTGCAATTCGGCCCCGGCAGTCGCCGGGGAGATGTTGTCTCCGCGCCTGAGAGGGCGCGGCCGAATTGAAGCCGGGTGGGGTCGGTGCCACGCAGTTTGGGGATGTCGATGTCTCCGCGCCTGAGAGGGCGCGGCCGAATTGAAGCTCCACCTTGCCGGACCCGGGCCCACCGCCCGTGTTGGTCTCCGCGCCTGAGAGGGCGCGGCCGAATTGAAGCCTGGTCAGTCGGCAGAACTCACGCTTCTCCCCCGTGGGTCTCCGCGCCTGAGAGGGCGCGGCCGAATTGAAGCACGGCGCGGGCGTATACCGCCTCCCGGCGGCCGACTGTCTCCGCGCCTGAGAGGGCGCGGCCGAATTGAAGCCGTCACCACCACGCGGCGGAAGATGCTCGCGTCTCGGGGTCTCCGCGCCTGAGAGGGCGCGGCCGAATTGAAGCGGGTAGTCCGGAGCCGAGGTCCGACCCCGGTCCAGATGTCTCCGCGCCTGAGAGGGCGCGGCCGAATTGAAGCCGGGAGGGGGAGTGCGCATTCAACGGGGTGCGGGTGTCTCCGCGCCTGAGAGGGCGCGGCCGAATTGAAGCCTTTGCTCGGCTCGTGTGGAGTATGGCAGACATAGGCGTCTCCGCGCCTGAGAGGGCGCGGCCGAATTGAAGCAACGGCACCCGCGGCAAGTACGACAAGGACACCGAGGTCTCCGCGCCTGAGAGGGCGCGGCCGAATTGAAGCACCGGCCGCGTCCACCATTACCAGTCGCCCGACCCCGTCTCCGCGCCTGAGAGGGCGCGGCCGAATTGAAGCGCCCACCCCCCGAGTTGGTCGGGCCGCAACCGGGTCTGTCTCCGCGCCTGAGAGGGCGCGGCCGAATTGAAGCCACCTCACCCGGTTGTCGGCCGCGTCGAGTTGGCTGTCGTCTCCGCGCCTGAGAGGGCGCGGCCGAATTGAAGCCCACCGGCCCCGGTCGGCCCGCCGTAGGGGAGTCGCAGAGTCTCCGCGCCTGAGAGGGCGCGGCCGAATTGAAGCTCAGCGGGCCGGCGGGAGAGGTCAGCGATCATCGCCGCGGTCTCCGCGCCTGAGAGGGCGCGGCCGAATTGAAGCCGCCACCGCCGGTTGCTGTCATCGAGTCTCCACGTGTCTCCGCGCCTGAGAGGGCGCGGCCGAATTGAAGCGCGAAGTCCACGCTCAGCCGGTCGCCCGGGGCGAGGATGTCTCCGCGCCTGAGAGGGCGCGGCCGAATTGAAGCCCACACGTCTCGCACTCCACTCCACCTCCGACTCGGTGTCTCCGCGCCTGAGAGGGCGCGGCCGAATTGAAGCCCTGGACGTAGGGTGCGCCGACGGCGCCGCCCTGGGTCTCCGCGCCTGAGAGGGCGCGGCCGAATTGAAGCGGCCTGACCGTGATGGTCATCGGCCCGGCAGAGCGGGGTCTCCGCGCCTGAGAGGGCGCGGCCGAATTGAAGCTGGTTCGCGTCGCTCGCCCAGGAGGCGGGCTTGATGTCTCCGCGCCTGAGAGGGCGCGGCCGAATTGAAGCCACTCCCGCCGGAACGCCTCGCCCCGGTCCTCGCGTCTCCGCGCCTGAGAGGGCGCGGCCGAATTGAAGCCACCCCGTCCTGGCCGCGGAGCGTGACCAGGGGGATGGTCGTCTCCGCGCCTGAGAGGGCGCGGCCGAATTGAAGCGCCGCGGCGGAGGTCGCCCTTCCCGCCGCGGTGCCCGTCTCCGCGCCTGAGAGGGCGCGGCCGAATTGAAGCCGGACCCAGCTGTTCGGCGACCGGCCGTGGGACGACGTCGTCTCCGCGCCTGAGAGGGCGCGGCCGAATTGAAGCTCCCGCCGCGGCCGACCGAATCGGCCGGCGGTTGCGGTCTCCGCGCCTGAGAGGGCGCGGCCGAATTGAAGCGTCCGGGCCGCTCGCCAGCCGTTCCTCTCGACGGGGGTCTCCGCGCCTGAGAGGGCGCGGCCGAATTGAAGCTCGTCCACGTCCCGGTTCGGGTCCATCTGGCAGAGCGTCTCCGCGCCTGAGAGGGCGCGGCCGAATTGAAGCATGTTCCGGGAGCTTCGGTCCGCCGGGTCGCCGAGGAGTCTCCGCGCCTGAGAGGGCGCGGCCGAATTGAAGCCTGGCGCCGCCGGGCGCGGCCCTCGGCAAGACCGGGGTCTCCGCGCCTGAGAGGGCGCGGCCGAATTGAAGCAGCAACGTGGTGAGCGAGCTTGAGAAGTGTGTCCTGTCTCCGCGCCTGAGAGGGCGCGGCCGAATTGAAGCGCGGCGTAGTACACGTTCTTCGCGGCCAGCGCCTCCGTCTCCGCGCCTGAGAGGGCGCGGCCGAATTGAAGCGGCCTCGCCGGCGTCCGCCCCGGCGGCCGGCTCACGTCTCCGCGCCTGAGAGGGCGCGGCCGAATTGAAGCCGGCCCTGGCTGCGGTCCGAGGCCGGACCCGGCATCAAGAAGTCTCCGCGCCTGAGAGGGCGCGGCCGAATTGAAGCCGGCCCCGCCGGACAGGAAGCTGTACTCCTGCGTGCCGTCTCCGCGCCTGAGAGGGCGCGGCCGAATTGAAGCGATGCGACTGACGTGCGACTGTGGCAGCTTCGCGGCGTCTCCGCGCCTGAGAGGGCGCGGCCGAATTGAAGCCTCAGCGACGACCAGTACGAGCACATCGCCAGGCAGGTTGTCTCCGCGCCTGAGAGGGCGCGGCCGAATTGAAGCGCTTCGACAACGACCGCCCGTTCGCCCCGCTGCTGGTCTCCGCGCCTGAGAGGGCGCGGCCGAATTGAAGCTCCGGGCAGGTCATGCTGCTGCACCCGTCGCCGTCCGGTCTCCGCGCCTGAGAGGGCGCGGCCGAATTGAAGCTCCAGCAGCGCCCGCCGCCGCTCGGCCTCGCTCTCCTGCCAGTCTCCGCGCCTGAGAGGGCGCGGCCGAATTGAAGCTCGACCACCTGCTTCTGGATGACGGTCCGGGTCTGGTCTCCGCGCCTGAGAGGGCGCGGCCGAATTGAAGCTCTAGCGGCAACCCTTTCGGCGGGCAGTCGCCCGCACGTCTCCGCGCCTGAGAGGGCGCGGCCGAATTGAAGCTGGGCGCGGGTGGCGGAGGCCCGCAACGGCTTCCCGTCTCCGCGCCTGAGAGGGCGCGGCCGAATTGAAGCCCCGCCCACGCCGGCGGCCGCCGGCTTCCCCTTCCGTCTCCGCGCCTGAGAGGGCGCGGCCGAATTGAAGCCAGACCTTCTGCAAGTACATGCAGCGGTACAGTTCGATGTCTCCGCGCCTGAGAGGGCGCGGCCGAATTGAAGCACGCGGAGTTCGGCGACGGCGAGAAGTGCCCCTGCGTGTCTCCGCGCCTGAGAGGGCGCGGCCGAATTGAAGCCTGAAGACCCTCGGGGATCAAGCCGGGTCGCTCACCCGGTCTCCGCGCCTGAGAGGGCGCGGCCGAATTGAAGCCAGCTGGCCAGCGGCGCCCGGCCGGGGGAAATCTGCGTCTCCGCGCCTGAGAGGGCGCGGCCGAATTGAAGCCGGCTGTAGCTCCCGGCCATGTCGTTCCCCTCGCGCTTGGTCTCCGCGCCTGAGAGGGCGCGGCCGAATTGAAGCACGATGCGAGAGTCTCTGTACGAAAACGTGGTCGAAGTCTCCGCGCCTGAGAGGGCGCGGCCGAATTGAAGCCCGGTCAGCGTGACGGCCAGGGTCGCCACGCTCTGGTCTCCGCGCCTGAGAGGGCGCGGCCGAATTGAAGCCCGGGTGAGGATGAGCGAATCCACGAGTTTACGGGGTCTCCGCGCCTGAGAGGGCGCGGCCGAATTGAAGCGACCCGTGTGACGCGGTCTATCACCCTCGCGTCTTCGTCTCCGCGCCTGAGAGGGCGCGGCCGAATTGAAGCGCCATGAACGACAACGACCGGAAAGCCCTCTGCCTGGTGTCTCCGCGCCTGAGAGGGCGCGGCCGAATTGAAGCCGCCCCGGGTCCGCGACGGCCGGCAGGGGGCCGATCTGTCTCCGCGCCTGAGAGGGCGCGGCCGAATTGAAGCGCCGGCTGCGCCGCGCCCGGTATAGTCCCAGGGCGTGGTCTCCGCGCCTGAGAGGGCGCGGCCGAATTGAAGCAGGAAGACGAGCGGCCGGTCCGGGGTCTGTTGCCGGCCGTCTCCGCGCCTGAGAGGGCGCGGCCGAATTGAAGCTCGGGGCTCGTGACCACGGCCCACACCGCTGAGGAGGTCTCCGCGCCTGAGAGGGCGCGGCCGAATTGAAGCCGCCGCCCGCGGTTGAGCACCTTCGGGTTCCACCCGGTCTCCGCGCCTGAGAGGGCGCGGCCGAATTGAAGCGCGTCGGATCCGGTCGAGCGCACCTCCCAAACGGTCGCGTCTCCGCGCCTGAGAGGGCGCGGCCGAATTGAAGCCAGGCGAGTGATCAGGCCGGACACCGCCTCGGCCACGTCTCCGCGCCTGAGAGGGCGCGGCCGAATTGAAGCGCGGGTGGGGCCGTTGAACCAGCGGTGCGTCTGGGGGTCTCCGCGCCTGAGAGGGCGCGGCCGAATTGAAGCCGCCGGGTGCCTGAAGCCGCGGCCGAGGCGGTCGTCCAGTCTCCGCGCCTGAGAGGGCGCGGCCGAATTGAAGCTAGGGGATGAGGCCGCGGAGCAGCCGGCCCCCTTCCCGTCTCCGCGCCTGAGAGGGCGCGGCCGAATTGAAGCGCCTTCATCGGTCTTCCCCCACGATGGTTGGTTCGTCTCCGCGCCTGAGAGGGCGCGGCCGAATTGAAGCAGGCGGTCGTCGGCCGCCTTGATCCCCGCCGCCAGGGCTGTCTCCGCGCCTGAGAGGGCGCGGCCGAATTGAAGCGACCAGGGCGTTGAAGAAGCCGGCGTCCGTCGGGAGTCTCCGCGCCTGAGAGGGCGCGGCCGAATTGAAGCTTCGGCAGGCCGAAGTAGCTGAGGATGGCGCCCACGAGGTCTCCGCGCCTGAGAGGGCGCGGCCGAATTGAAGCCCGTTCGCGTCAGTGACGGCCAAGACCCAGCAGTCGTGTCTCCGCGCCTGAGAGGGCGCGGCCGAATTGAAGCCCCGACTACTTGCAAAATTCCAGTAACGGGACTTGCAGGTCTCCGCGCCTGAGAGGGCGCGGCCGAATTGAAGCGAGCCCGGCCGGTCGACGATGCCCCCCGGCCCGGGGGGTCTCCGCGCCTGAGAGGGCGCGGCCGAATTGAAGCGGCCGCAGTCATCTGGGGCGGCGTGTCCATGTGTCGGGTCTCCGCGCCTGAGAGGGCGCGGCCGAATTGAAGCCACGACATCGTCCGGGAGATGTGGGGCGACGCGCCGCACTCCCGTCTCCGCGCCTGAGAGGGCGCGGCCGAATTGAAGCCGGCTCGGCGCCCAGGGTGTTCCCGCATCACCCGGGTCTCCGCGCCTGAGAGGGCGCGGCCGAATTGAAGCCAGGTGGTCGCCCGCGCCGACGACGTCGACACGGGGTCTCCGCGCCTGAGAGGGCGCGGCCGAATTGAAGCCCCCTTCACCCGCATCGCCGACCGTACTCCCTCGCCGTCTCCGCGCCTGAGAGGGCGCGGCCGAATTGAAGCAACATGGCGAAGTCGAAGGGCATGGGTCAGATCGCAGGTCTCCGCGCCTGAGAGGGCGCGGCCGAATTGAAGCCTACGACGCCTTCCTCGGGATCAACCCCATCAAGGCGGTCTCCGCGCCTGAGAGGGCGCGGCCGAATTGAAGCAAAACCTGGGGCGACCTGATCGATGCCGTTCGCGCCGTGTCTCCGCGCCTGAGAGGGCGCGGCCGAATTGAAGCGTCGCTCGCCACCACCCGAGCGAGATTGATCAGGTGGTCTCCGCGCCTGAGAGGGCGCGGCCGAATTGAAGCACCCGGTCCACGGCGGCCCGGCGGCCGGCCTCGCTCTGGTCTCCGCGCCTGAGAGGGCGCGGCCGAATTGAAGCGCGGCCATCAGGGCACCCGGCCGAGCGGCGTGTCCGCGTCTCCGCGCCTGAGAGGGCGCGGCCGAATTGAAGCCCGATCACGAAGTTGCCGCTCCCGGCTGTCACCCCGTCTCCGCGCCTGAGAGGGCGCGGCCGAATTGAAGCCTCAGATCCGCCCGGGCCTCGCTCTGGAAGGTGATGGGTCTCCGCGCCTGAGAGGGCGCGGCCGAATTGAAGCATGACGTGGCTCCTTTGTGCGCCCATCCCCCGCATTGTCTCCGCGCCTGAGAGGGCGCGGCCGAATTGAAGCCGGGTGTCGGGGTCGGGGACGCCTTCGGCTTCACCCGTCTCCGCGCCTGAGAGGGCGCGGCCGAATTGAAGCGCCGACACGCCCGCGGGTCGCGCGGTCATGGGCGAGTCTCCGCGCCTGAGAGGGCGCGGCCGAATTGAAGCCTGGCCGACGGACGGCCGAGCGTGGTGGTGTTCGAGTCTCCGCGCCTGAGAGGGCGCGGCCGAATTGAAGCGGCCCGGTCAGGTCGAGCCATCGCTCCACCGCCGGCGGTCTCCGCGCCTGAGAGGGCGCGGCCGAATTGAAGCGCCGCTGCGGGCTTCTTGCGGGGCGCCGCCTTCCCCTGTCTCCGCGCCTGAGAGGGCGCGGCCGAATTGAAGCCGCCGGCGCCGAAGCGGGACGACGACCTCTTCCTGGCTGTCTCCGCGCCTGAGAGGGCGCGGCCGAATTGAAGCACCGGCCCCGCCGCCCCCCAACCCACCGGCCGGCCGTCTCCGCGCCTGAGAGGGCGCGGCCGAATTGAAGCGTCCCGCTGACGCCGGCGAGCGCAGTGAGATCCCCGTCTCCGCGCCTGAGAGGGCGCGGCCGAATTGAAGCTTCAGGGTTGGCTCAACGCGGCCGACGCTCTCGGTGCGTCTCCGCGCCTGAGAGGGCGCGGCCGAATTGAAGCTCCGGCATCCGGCCGTGGTTGCCGTAGGTGCCGACGTCTCCGCGCCTGAGAGGGCGCGGCCGAATTGAAGCGACCCACGGCCGTTCCTCTCGTGGGCGAGGGACGTGGTCTCCGCGCCTGAGAGGGCGCGGCCGAATTGAAGCCGCCCCGGCGTTCTTCGTGGCCGCGGCCGGGTCCTCAGGTCTCCGCGCCTGAGAGGGCGCGGCCGAATTGAAGCCGGGACAAGCGGGCGTTCTGGGCCGAGTACATGAACGTCTCCGCGCCTGAGAGGGCGCGGCCGAATTGAAGCGATCTCGGCCGCGGCCAAGTGCCTGAGCTGATAAGGGAGTCTCCGCGCCTGAGAGGGCGCGGCCGAATTGAAGCGGCCGCGCCGCCTGGAGCTGGCCCCGCGTCTGGAGGTGTCTCCGCGCCTGAGAGGGCGCGGCCGAATTGAAGCAACCTGTACTTGCAGATGGGCTGGAACGGCTTCAAGTCGTCTCCGCGCCTGAGAGGGCGCGGCCGAATTGAAGCTACCCTCGGCCTGGCACCGAGGGGTGAGGTCTGGGGGTCTCCGCGCCTGAGAGGGCGCGGCCGAATTGAAGCTACCGGCCCTTCCCGGTGAGCCGGATGGAGTGCGGGTGTCTCCGCGCCTGAGAGGGCGCGGCCGAATTGAAGCCAGGAGCACCGCTACTACCCGCCGCGGACCCTGCCCTGTCTCCGCGCCTGAGAGGGCGCGGCCGAATTGAAGCACCTTGTTCTCAATGAAGTCGAGCATCACATCGGGCTTGTCTCCGCGCCTGAGAGGGCGCGGCCGAATTGAAGCGAGCCGCTCGGTCCGGACCGAGCGGCAGAGTGCGTCGTCTCCGCGCCTGAGAGGGCGCGGCCGAATTGAAGCTCGGCCTCGGCCCGCGACGCTGCCTCCCGAGCCCGGGTCTCCGCGCCTGAGAGGGCGCGGCCGAATTGAAGCCGACCGGCGGCGTTCGCTCTCTTGCCGTCGGCGTTCGTCTCCGCGCCTGAGAGGGCGCGGCCGAATTGAAGCGTGTCGGGCTCGGCATGGCCGCACGGCCGCGGCCGGTCTCCGCGCCTGAGAGGGCGCGGCCGAATTGAAGCATCTCGTTCCCCTCGTCAGGTGTCCCGTTCGCGTCACGTCTCCGCGCCTGAGAGGGCGCGGCCGAATTGAAGCGGAGACGACGCATGAACACCTTCCCTCGCCGGGTCCGGTGTCTCCGCGCCTGAGAGGGCGCGGCCGAATTGAAGCTCGGGGAGCGACGGGCCGAAGTGGGCGACCGGCGCCCGTCTCCGCGCCTGAGAGGGCGCGGCCGAATTGAAGCTAGTCGCCACCAAGCGGAAGCCGCGCTCGCCGAAGCGGAGTCTCCGCGCCTGAGAGGGCGCGGCCGAATTGAAGCCTCACCCGGCCGGCCGCGGGACTCTGGTGAATGGGCGCACCGTCTCCGCGCCTGAGAGGGCGCGGCCGAATTGAAGCGGGTCCACCGGGGCGGCCTGCGGCGGGCGGCGCTTGGGTCTCCGCGCCTGAGAGGGCGCGGCCGAATTGAAGCGTCTGCCCGCGGGGGTACGTCGTGATGTCGTCCTGCTGTCTCCGCGCCTGAGAGGGCGCGGCCGAATTGAAGCTCCTCGTGGGTCAGGTCGGTACCGCCATCGCCTCCCGGAGTCTCCGCGCCTGAGAGGGCGCGGCCGAATTGAAGCGGGCGTGCGGAACTCGCACTTGTCGCACGTCGCGCGTCTCCGCGCCTGAGAGGGCGCGGCCGAATTGAAGCGCATCACCCACACCCTCCCGAGCTGTCGCCACACCCCGTCTCCGCGCCTGAGAGGGCGCGGCCGAATTGAAGCCGCGACGGGGAGCGCGGTCGCCCCAAGACGCGGTGGGGTCTCCGCGCCTGAGAGGGCGCGGCCGAATTGAAGCTCGTACACGAACAGCACCCGGAACCCGTCCACGGGGGTCTCCGCGCCTGAGAGGGCGCGGCCGAATTGAAGCTCACCGGACAGACCAACAACTTCGCCTGGGGCACGGGGTCTCCGCGCCTGAGAGGGCGCGGCCGAATTGAAGCCGCCTCCTCTCCCGCCACCTCGCCGAGAAGAATCCCAGTCTCCGCGCCTGAGAGGGCGCGGCCGAATTGAAGCATCGTGCCGGTCGCCCCGGTGGGGCCGCGCCAGGCACGTCTCCGCGCCTGAGAGGGCGCGGCCGAATTGAAGCATCATCCAGGAGTCGAACGGCCAGCAGGTGTACGCCGAGTCTCCGCGCCTGAGAGGGCGCGGCCGAATTGAAGCCGGGAGGTCGTCCGACCCGGGGCGTTCGACGCCAGGTCTCCGCGCCTGAGAGGGCGCGGCCGAATTGAAGCACGCTCGGGCCGACATACTCCCTGGCCTGGATGGTCGTCTCCGCGCCTGAGAGGGCGCGGCCGAATTGAAGCGCGCGGGGTAGGTCCGGCCGAGAACCACATACCCGGCGTCTCCGCGCCTGAGAGGGCGCGGCCGAATTGAAGCGCCCTGGACGCCCACAGGCAGACCGCCGTCAGTCTCACGTCTCCGCGCCTGAGAGGGCGCGGCCGAATTGAAGCGGGGCTTGTGGCGGACCGTCCAGGGTCCGTCGTCGTCTCCGCGCCTGAGAGGGCGCGGCCGAATTGAAGCAGCGACGAGAGCAGCGTCATCCCCCGGAGCGCCTGGTCTCCGCGCCTGAGAGGGCGCGGCCGAATTGAAGCGAGTGTCGGGGACGAGTGGCCCCGGCAGCGACGAGGTCTCCGCGCCTGAGAGGGCGCGGCCGAATTGAAGCGTCGAGAAGCTGCGGACGTGCAAGCTGGCGCGGACGGGTCTCCGCGCCTGAGAGGGCGCGGCCGAATTGAAGCCTCGGGGCTCGGCGGGTGCCAGCCGAAGTCGGCGGGCTGTCTCCGCGCCTGAGAGGGCGCGGCCGAATTGAAGCGAGGGACAGGAGTCCGCCGCCGCCGTTCACGGTGATGTCTCCGCGCCTGAGAGGGCGCGGCCGAATTGAAGCTCCTTGGCAATTCAAGTCTTCCGCGGCTTCCTGCTGGCCGTCTCCGCGCCTGAGAGGGCGCGGCCGAATTGAAGCAGCCTGCGACTTCGCCGCTCGCGGGTCACCGCTCATAGTCTCCGCGCCTGAGAGGGCGCGGCCGAATTGAAGCGCCTGCCGGGCGGCGGCGGACTCGGCGACCTGTTGTCTCCGCGCCTGAGAGGGCACCGCCGTCAGTCTCACGTCTCCGCGCCTGAGAGGGCGCGGCCGAATTGAAGCGGGGCTTGTGGCGGACCGTCCAGGGTCCGTCGTCGTCTCCGCGCCTGAGAGGGCGCGGCCGAATTGAAGCAGCGACGAGAGCAGCGTCATCCCCCGGAGCGCCTGGTCTCCGCGCCTGAGAGGGCGCGGCCGAATTGAAGCGAGTGTCGGGGACGAGTGGCCCCGGCAGCGACGAGGTCTCCGCGCCTGAGAGGGCGCGGCCGAATTGAAGCGTCGAGAAGCTGCGGACGTGCAAGCTGGCGCGGACGGGTCTCCGCGCCTGAGAGGGCGCGGCCGAATTGAAGCCTCGGGGCTCGGCGGGTGCCAGCCGAAGTCGGCGGGCTGTCTCCGCGCCTGAGAGGGCGCGGCCGAATTGAAGCGAGGGACAGGAGTCCGCCGCCGCCGTTCACGGTGATGTCTCCGCGCCTGAGAGGGCGCGGCCGAATTGAAGCTCCTTGGCAATTCAAGTCTTCCGCGGCTTCCTGCTGGCCGTCTCCGCGCCTGAGAGGGCGCGGCCGAATTGAAGCAGCCTGCGACTTCGCCGCTCGCGGGTCACCGCTCATAGTCTCCGCGCCTGAGAGGGCGCGGCCGAATTGAAGCGCCTGCCGGGCGGCGGCGGACTCGGCGACCTGTTGTCTCCGCGCCTGAGAGGGCGCGGCCGAATTGAAGCCACTCCTCCCGCTTCCCGTCGCCGCGGTTCCGGCGGGTCTCCGCGCCTGAGAGGGCGCGGCCGAATTGAAGCCCCTGATCCCGGCCCTCGGCGGCTTGGTCGCCTACCGTCTCCGCGCCTGAGAGGGCGCGGCCGAATTGAAGCGCGCTGGCCGCGGTCGCCATCACCCTCGCGGGCGGCCCGGTCTCCGCGCCTGAGAGGGCGCGGCCGAATTGAAGCCCCGTCTTGGGGTCCACCCGCCCCTTTCCGCCGCGCGTCTCCGCGCCTGAGAGGGCGCGGCCGAATTGAAGCTACCAGTGCCTCCGCCGGTGCTGGCGCTACGGCCAGGCGTCTCCGCGCCTGAGAGGGCGCGGCCGAATTGAAGCGGTGGGCGGGTGCGCACCGACCCCGCACGGGGTCGGTGTCTCCGCGCCTGAGAGGGCGCGGCCGAATTGAAGCTGCACCGCCCGCGCAAGGGCAGGTGTCAGCCCTCCCGTCTCCGCGCCTGAGAGGGCGCGGCCGAATTGAAGCAAGAGCCAGGGTGCGAAGACGAAGCTCGGCGTCCTGGGGTCTCCGCGCCTGAGAGGGCGCGGCCGAATTGAAGCAGGGCGTCCATCTGCGCGAGCAGGCTCAGACGACGTCGTCTCCGCGCCTGAGAGGGCGCGGCCGAATTGAAGCTCTTCTCTTCTCTTCTCTGGTGACGCTGGCGTGACGCTGGGTCTCCGCGCCTGAGAGGGCGCGGCCGAATTGAAGCGGGTGCTCTCCCCGCGGGGCCGGGTGGCCGTGCGGAGGTCTCCGCGCCTGAGAGGGCGCGGCCGAATTGAAGCCACGACGGCGCCAGCGGGAAGGTTTGCACCCTCACAGTCTCCGCGCCTGAGAGGGCGCGGCCGAATTGAAGCGCCCGCTCGGTCGCCCGCTCGACCTGGGCGGCGTAGGCGTCTCCGCGCCTGAGAGGGCGCGGCCGAATTGAAGCGGGCGGGTCGTCGTGGATGAGCCGGGCGATGCACTCGTCGTCTCCGCGCCTGAGAGGGCGCGGCCGAATTGAAGCTCGCGCGCCGCCAGCATGGCGATCAGGGCCGTGGCCGGGTCTCCGCGCCTGAGAGGGCGCGGCCGAATTGAAGCCGGTTGGGGGTGGCACCCCCGGGCACACGCCCGGGGGGTCTCCGCGCCTGAGAGGGCGCGGCCGAATTGAAGCTCGGCGCGGTCGGCTAGTCCCGCCAGGACGGGGTTCGTCTCCGCGCCTGAGAGGGCGCGGCCGAATTGAAGCAGGTCCGGTTGCCGCATCGACAGGGACCAGAGCTTTTGTCTCCGCGCCTGAGAGGGCGCGGCCGAATTGAAGCGAGGCGCGACGGACCAGCTCGCCAGGGCCGGCCCGTCTCCGCGCCTGAGAGGGCGCGGCCGAATTGAAGCGACCGCTTCGTACCGCGCTCGACCAGGTGGGCCGTGTCTCCGCGCCTGAGAGGGCGCGGCCGAATTGAAGCCGCCCGGGGCGAATCCACACCGCGGACAGACTGGTGTCTCCGCGCCTGAGAGGGCGCGGCCGAATTGAAGCCCGGCGGCCGAGCTACTTCGACAGCTCGCAATCCGACAGTCTCCGCGCCTGAGAGGGCGCGGCCGAATTGAAGCAAGGAGAAGTCCCCGGTTCCGGCCGACGTGAAGGGATGTCTCCGCGCCTGAGAGGGCGCGGCCGAATTGAAGCCGCCGGCCCCCGCGACGGTGCGCGCGCCCGCACCGGGTCTCCGCGCCTGAGAGGGCGCGGCCGAATTGAAGCGAGCATCTGGCGCTGGGGGTCGTTCGCCCCCATCTCGTCTCCGCGCCTGAGAGGGCGCGGCCGAATTGAAGCGCGCCGCTCGAATGGGACGGGCTCACCAAGGTCGGGGTCTCCGCGCCTGAGAGGGCGCGGCCGAATTGAAGCGACAGATTCCCGGCCCCGGGGCAACCCGGGGCCGGGTCTCCGCGCCTGAGAGGGCGCGGCCGAATTGAAGCGCGCCCACCCCGGGAGGCGGCCGAGCCGGAGCAGATCGTCTCCGCGCCTGAGAGGGCGCGGCCGAATTGAAGCTGGGCGTGGCTGGAGTACGCGAGCAGCACCCAGACGTCTCCGCGCCTGAGAGGGCGCGGCCGAATTGAAGCATCCGCGAGCTGTTCGCGGCGGTCTGCACTGCGCCCGGTCTCCGCGCCTGAGAGGGCGCGGCCGAATTGAAGCGCCGCGGTCCCTCGGGCGTCGGCCTGCGCCGACAGTTGTCTCCGCGCCTGAGAGGGCGCGGCCGAATTGAAGCGCAGAGCTGGCCCGCGGACCGGTTCGCAATTCCCCGTCTCCGCGCCTGAGAGGGCGCGGCCGAATTGAAGCGGGTGCGAATCCCACGGAGAGTTTGACCGATGTCCGCGTCTCCGCGCCTGAGAGGGCGCGGCCGAATTGAAGCACCGCCCGGCCCTCGATCCAGACGCCGGAGTGAATGTCTCCGCGCCTGAGAGGGCGCGGCCGAATTGAAGCGAGGACAGCACGGCCGGGATCACGGAAGACGGGGTGCGTGTCTCCGCGCCTGAGAGGGCGCGGCCGAATTGAAGCAATCCATTGGCAGACTATCAGTACCGTGTAGCCGTAGTCTCCGCGCCTGAGAGGGCGCGGCCGAATTGAAGCGAGCGGCCATCGCTCCAGCGATCGCCGCAGCGATATTAGGTCTCCGCGCCTGAGAGGGCGCGGCCGAATTGAAGCCCATCGTCGGTCACCTGTCGAGGTCAGGGAGGGGCGTCTCCGCGCCTGAGAGGGCGCGGCCGAATTGAAGCGCTCAGCGGCCTCGATCTCCCGCGAGTGGCGGTCCTCCAGTCGTCTCCGCGCCTGAGAGGGCGCGGCCGAATTGAAGCCTCGCTCACCCCGAGATCAGGCGGGACATCGAGCGGTCTCCGCGCCTGAGAGGGCGCGGCCGAATTGAAGCGCCCCGGACGAGCTGGCGGCGATTGCGACGGTGGTCGGGTCTCCGCGCCTGAGAGGGCGCGGCCGAATTGAAGCAGCCCCCGGGTGTCGAGCAGGAAGACGCGGGGGTCTTTGTCTCCGCGCCTGAGAGGGCGCGGCCGAATTGAAGCCCCGACGTGCCCACCCGGCGGGCGATCTCCACCGCCTGTCTCCGCGCCTGAGAGGGCGCGGCCGAATTGAAGCAGCCCGGCGTGCCTGACCACCGACTCCGCCCCCACGCGTCTCCGCGCCTGAGAGGGCGCGGCCGAATTGAAGCGGCGTCCGGCCGGTCGGGGAGAACGGCTCGTTCGAGGTCTCCGCGCCTGAGAGGGCGCGGCCGAATTGAAGCCTGTCCTTGAAGTGGAGGGACGCGGCGAGTTACGGCGTCTCCGCGCCTGAGAGGGCGCGGCCGAATTGAAGCCAGTCTGATTCCGATTCGACCATAAGTCGTGCCGTCGTCTCCGCGCCTGAGAGGGCGCGGCCGAATTGAAGCAATATCCTCAATTTCGACAAGAGAGCCCCCGGGGTGTCTCCGCGCCTGAGAGGGCGCGGCCGAATTGAAGCCTCCAGGAGGTATTCCCGGACCCGGTAGTACGTTCGCGGTCTCCGCGCCTGAGAGGGCGCGGCCGAATTGAAGCCTCTCCCCCCGGACGCGGGCGAACTCGTCCACCTCGCGTCTCCGCGCCTGAGAGGGCGCGGCCGAATTGAAGCCGGGCGGCCGCGGCCGTTGCCGCCACCGCGCCGGTCGTCTCCGCGCCTGAGAGGGCGCGGCCGAATTGAAGCGAGGGTCGCGGCCGCACCGAAGGCGGCTGCAGCTGGTCTCCGCGCCTGAGAGGGCGCGGCCGAATTGAAGCCGCGAGTTCGCGGCCTACCTGGAGGCCACCCGCCACGTCTCCGCGCCTGAGAGGGCGCGGCCGAATTGAAGCTCGTTCATCGTCGTCTCTCGTGGGTCGGGCGAATCGTCTCCGCGCCTGAGAGGGCGCGGCCGAATTGAAGCCCGCACACCGAGGCCACCGCCGGGCTCTGCGCCGGGTCTCCGCGCCTGAGAGGGCGCGGCCGAATTGAAGCGCCAAGCGGGCCGGCAAGCTGGTAGTGGACCGCGTCGAGGTCTCCGCGCCTGAGAGGGCGCGGCCGAATTGAAGCACCCGCATTTCCACCGCCCTCGCGGAGGCCGCCAAGTGGTCTCCGCGCCTGAGAGGGCGCGGCCGAATTGAAGCGCCACCTGCCCGGACGCCGGCCGCTTCCGCGCCCAAGTCTCCGCGCCTGAGAGGGCGCGGCCGAATTGAAGCAACGGCCGCCCGTCCCAGATGCTCAGGTAGTGGGCGTCTCCGCGCCTGAGAGGGCGCGGCCGAATTGAAGCCAGCCGGAGGGCAAGCGCTATTTGAAGTGCCGCGACTGGTCTCCGCGCCTGAGAGGGCGCGGCCGAATTGAAGCCCCTCCCGGGGAGGGTGCAGCGGGCGCTCCGGCTGTCGTCTCCGCGCCTGAGAGGGCGCGGCCGAATTGAAGCATGACGAAGCCGCTCCCGGCGAGGCACGTCTTCAGGTCTCCGCGCCTGAGAGGGCGCGGCCGAATTGAAGCCGGGGTAAGCCGGTAGTAGGGGCGGGCGGTGGAGCTGTCTCCGCGCCTGAGAGGGCGCGGCCGAATTGAAGCCCGTCGGTCAGGGCCAGGATCGAGACGGGCCGGTCGGCGTCTCCGCGCCTGAGAGGGCGCGGCCGAATTGAAGCGCTGCCGTGCGGGGGCTTGGCGAGGTAGGCCGGCACGCGTCTCCGCGCCTGAGAGGGCGCGGCCGAATTGAAGCCGGCCGCCGTCCCCGCGGGGTGCGGGCGGGGCCACGTGTCTCCGCGCCTGAGAGGGCGCGGCCGAATTGAAGCTCGACGCCGCTGGCCAGGAACTTCGCCAGAGCCATCGTCTCCGCGCCTGAGAGGGCGCGGCCGAATTGAAGCCGGATATGCGCGACCCGGCCAACGCCGGTCGGTGCTGTCTCCGCGCCTGAGAGGGCGCGGCCGAATTGAAGCGGCCGTCGGTCGCGTCCTTCAGCCGGCTGAACTCGTGTCTCCGCGCCTGAGAGGGCGCGGCCGAATTGAAGCCGCACCGGCGCGGCAGGCGACCGAATCCGGGGTTCGTCTCCGCGCCTGAGAGGGCGCGGCCGAATTGAAGCCACGTCAGTTCACTCTTCCAGCTGGGGCGCCAGATCGTCTCCGCGCCTGAGAGGGCGCGGCCGAATTGAAGCGTGGAGGTGTAGTGGGACTTGCCCGGAACGGGCTGGGTCTCCGCGCCTGAGAGGGCGCGGCCGAATTGAAGCCGACGACATCCCGCCGCTGAACAGTCCCAGGCTACCGAGGTCTCCGCGCCTGAGAGGGCGCGGCCGAATTGAAGCCCGTCGACGCCCGGACCCCAGCCGGCGACGACCAGGTCTCCGCGCCTGAGAGGGCGCGGCCGAATTGAAGCGGCCACCAGCTGCCACTGCCAAGCCGGGGCGTCGGCGTCTCCGCGCCTGAGAGGGCGCGGCCGAATTGAAGCAACACCTTGTTGTCGCTGGCGAAGTTGAGGCCCATCGTCTCCGCGCCTGAGAGGGCGCGGCCGAATTGAAGCCCCGACGGCCACCCGGCGGCGGGCGAGTCGCCCGGTCTCCGCGCCTGAGAGGGCGCGGCCGAATTGAAGCGTCTGGTACCCGCGGGACTGGTCGGAGATCCAATCCGTCTCCGCGCCTGAGAGGGCGCGGCCGAATTGAAGCGCCTGGAGGGATCATGTCCCCGCTGACTGCCCGCGAGATGTCTCCGCGCCTGAGAGGGCGCGGCCGAATTGAAGCGTGTCCGGGCCGGGGGCGGCCGCGCTGGTCACGAGGGTCTCCGCGCCTGAGAGGGCGCGGCCGAATTGAAGCGCCGAGGCCGACGACGACCTCCCGGCCCGGGCCTGGGTCTCCGCGCCTGAGAGGGCGCGGCCGAATTGAAGCGCGTTGGCGGCCTGCTGGTGGGGGGGCGGCGCGGCGGTCTCCGCGCCTGAGAGGGCGCGGCCGAATTGAAGCCGCAACATCCTCAAGGTGTGACGTGATCAAGTTCACTGGTCTCCGCGCCTGAGAGGGCGCGGCCGAATTGAAGCTTCAGCTACGACATGACGACCAAGAGCGTCGTCATGTCTCCGCGCCTGAGAGGGCGCGGCCGAATTGAAGCCGGGGCTCGGACCCGTCCCCGCGGAGGTTGCTGTCGTCTCCGCGCCTGAGAGGGCGCGGCCGAATTGAAGCGCCTGCACCTGGATGCTGAGCACCTCGCTCGGGGCCGGTCTCCGCGCCTGAGAGGGCGCGGCCGAATTGAAGCGGGATCAAGCCCCGCTCGGCGAGACCGCCGAGGATGGCGGTCTCCGCGCCTGAGAGGGCGCGGCCGAATTGAAGCCAGCTGCTGGCCGATGGCCGCCCCGCCGCCGCCGATGTCTCCGCGCCTGAGAGGGCGCGGCCGAATTGAAGCGGCTACGGCGGGGTCGGGGAGGGAAGGCACCTCCGGTGTCTCCGCGCCTGAGAGGGCGCGGCCGAATTGAAGCTCACACGGCGGGTGGGCCAGCCACAGGTCCATCATGTCTCCGCGCCTGAGAGGGCGCGGCCGAATTGAAGCGCGACACCCCGAGCTGACCCACAGGAGCGAGCCGATGGTCTCCGCGCCTGAGAGGGCGCGGCCGAATTGAAGCGGCTGTCATCTGTCGTCTCCGAGGGGCAGGTGATGGGTCTCCGCGCCTGAGAGGGCGCGGCCGAATTGAAGCTTGAAGCTGTTCTGGTTGGCGTCGCTCGCCCAGGAGGTCTCCGCGCCTGAGAGGGCGCGGCCGAATTGAAGCTGACGAGCCATCGCCAGAGCCATCACCCTCTCCCTGTCTCCGCGCCTGAGAGGGCGCGGCCGAATTGAAGCCGCCCCCCGGCTCGTCATCGGGGCCGTCGTAGCCTCCGTCTCCGCGCCTGAGAGGGCGCGGCCGAATTGAAGCGATCCTGCCCTAATAGGCAGGAATATGTACGTTCAACTGAGGTCTCCGCGCCTGAGAGGGCGCGGCCGAATTGAAGCGGCCAGCCGCTATCACCCTCACCGTCCCGACCGCACTCGCGTCTCCGCGCCTGAGAGGGCGCGGCCGAATTGAAGCACTGTTCACGCAATCGGTTTGCTTATACAAAGCTGTGTCTCCGCGCCTGAGAGGGCGCGGCCGAATTGAAGCCGTCAGGTCTACCCCGCACGGTCGGTAGACCACCGGGTCTCCGCGCCTGAGAGGGCGCGGCCGAATTGAAGCCTCGATCCGCCCCAGGTCGATCTGCGTGCCGTCCGTGGTCTCCGCGCCTGAGAGGGCGCGGCCGAATTGAAGCACGGACCCGTTGTTGGCGACCAGCCGGCCGCCGGCGGTCTCCGCGCCTGAGAGGGCGCGGCCGAATTGAAGCCCGTCGCCAAGCGGTGGGACGGCGAGGAACCCAAGGAGTCTCCGCGCCTGAGAGGGCGCGGCCGAATTGAAGCTCCACCCAGGCGTCGTTCTGCCCCCGGTGGTGGCACGTCTCCGCGCCTGAGAGGGCGCGGCCGAATTGAAGCGAGTGGGTGATCGTGGACAACACGATCCAGTGCGCCACGTCTCCGCGCCTGAGAGGGCGCGGCCGAATTGAAGCGGACGCTTCTCCGCCACGGCAACCTACTTCCGCCTACGTCTCCGCGCCTGAGAGGGCGCGGCCGAATTGAAGCGCGATGACCTTGTCGTGGTCGGCACTGAACGGGAGGTCTCCGCGCCTGAGAGGGCGCGGCCGAATTGAAGCGCCGCCGGCGCCCCCGGGGCGCTGAGCGAGGAGCAGGGTCTCCGCGCCTGAGAGGGCGCGGCCGAATTGAAGCCTCGTGCGGCGGGCCAAGGGGGCGATGATCGACTTGTCTCCGCGCCTGAGAGGGCGCGGCCGAATTGAAGCGTGCCAGGACACCCGGTCCTGCCAAGGCTGAACGATCTGGTCTCCGCGCCTGAGAGGGCGCGGCCGAATTGAAGCGGGCCATGTGGTAGGAGGTCGTGGGGTCGTGGTTGCGTCTCCGCGCCTGAGAGGGCGCGGCCGAATTGAAGCGACCGCTTCGGCGAGTACACCGCGTTCGCGGTGTGGCGTCTCCGCGCCTGAGAGGGCGCGGCCGAATTGAAGCCTCGTTGTTCCGCTGGAGCGAGGCCACGGCGCACTTGTCTCCGCGCCTGAGAGGGCGCGGCCGAATTGAAGCGGCGACGGGGGAAGTGCGACCGGCCGACATCGTCCCGTCTCCGCGCCTGAGAGGGCGCGGCCGAATTGAAGCGCGCCGGCGTTCGGCCGCTGGTACGCGGGCGACGAGGTCTCCGCGCCTGAGAGGGCGCGGCCGAATTGAAGCCCCGCTCGCTTCGGGCAGGGCTCGCACGCGCCCGCCGAGTCTCCGCGCCTGAGAGGGCGCGGCCGAATTGAAGCGGGCTGACCTACCGGTGCGTGGCCCGCGATCTGAAGCGTCTCCGCGCCTGAGAGGGCGCGGCCGAATTGAAGCGACGCCAACGAGGACTGGGTGGTCGACGTGGTGCTGTGTCTCCGCGCCTGAGAGGGCGCGGCCGAATTGAAGCGTGTCAACGCGGGGACGCCGAACACGCTGTCCCACGTCTCCGCGCCTGAGAGGGCGCGGCCGAATTGAAGCGAGAGCATGCCCCGGCCACCTCGTGAGTCGCCGAGTCTCCGCGCCTGAGAGGGCGCGGCCGAATTGAAGCCGCAGCTCGGCCGCGCTGTACCGCGGCTACGTCGGCGTCTCCGCGCCTGAGAGGGCGCGGCCGAATTGAAGCTTCCCCCGCGGCTTCTCGACCAGCAGCGCAGATGGGTCTCCGCGCCTGAGAGGGCGCGGCCGAATTGAAGCCTGTCGGCCTTGGACGCCACCGCGGCGGCCGTCCGGGTGGTCTCCGCGCCTGAGAGGGCGCGGCCGAATTGAAGCGCCGCCGGCTTCCGCTCGGCCCTGGGGGCCGGCTTCGCGTCTCCGCGCCTGAGAGGGCGCGGCCGAATTGAAGCACGGTGCCGCTGTAGTGCTTGCACCAGGTCCGGCGTCGTCTCCGCGCCTGAGAGGGCGCGGCCGAATTGAAGCCATCACGATGTGCCACCGCCCTGGGCTCGTCTCCGTCACGTCTCCGCGCCTGAGAGGGCGCGGCCGAATTGAAGCAACACCAAGCAGCCGCGGCGGATGGTCAAGGCCACTGTCTCCGCGCCTGAGAGGGCGCGGCCGAATTGAAGCGTGCTCTCGCCGGCGTCGACGATGCAGTCGACGGCGCGTCTCCGCGCCTGAGAGGGCGCGGCCGAATTGAAGCCGCCAACCGCTTCAACGTGACCCTCAACGCGCGGTGGGGTCTCCGCGCCTGAGAGGGCGCGGCCGAATTGAAGCGTGACGCTGGTGTCGGCGGTGCGGGAGGTGATCGACGTCTCCGCGCCTGAGAGGGCGCGGCCGAATTGAAGCATCTACCCCGCAGCTACCCGGACCACCCAGACCGCGCCGTCTCCGCGCCTGAGAGGGCGCGGCCGAATTGAAGCCTGGCACTGCGTCGGAGATGCCGTCGTCTACCGGCGTCTCCGCGCCTGAGAGGGCGCGGCCGAATTGAAGCGCGGACCCGCACAGCGGGCAGGCGATACCGCGGGTGGGGTCTCCGCGCCTGAGAGGGCGCGGCCGAATTGAAGCGCGGTGGGGCACCGCCGACGGACACTCAGGGCGCCATGTCTCCGCGCCTGAGAGGGCGCGGCCGAATTGAAGCCGAGGTGGGAGACGCAAGTCATCACCGCGTTGAACGTCTCCGCGCCTGAGAGGGCGCGGCCGAATTGAAGCTTCGACGAAATCGGTGGCGACAACAACGCGGACGGGGTGTCTCCGCGCCTGAGAGGGCGCGGCCGAATTGAAGCAGGTACTGCCAGTCGTACACTTCGCAGGTGAACCGCGTCTCCGCGCCTGAGAGGGCGCGGCCGAATTGAAGCGACGCGGGCCGGGCGGAGCGGTTCGCGGTCCTCCAGGTCTCCGCGCCTGAGAGGGCGCGGCCGAATTGAAGCGAGAGCATGATGCGGCCCCCGGACGGGACGGTCCTGGTCTCCGCGCCTGAGAGGGCGCGGCCGAATTGAAGCTCGTCCGGCAGGGCCATCAGGCGGTGCGTCTCGGCCTCGTCTCCGCGCCTGAGAGGGCGCGGCCGAATTGAAGCGTCGCCTGGCACTTCGGGCAGGTGGCGTCGGCGGCCTCGAAGTCGAAGACCGGGTCTCCGCGCCTGAGAGGGCGCGGCCGAATTGAAGCCCCGGCGAGCTGTCCGACTGGGTGGAGGTCGCCCTGCGGCGTCTCCGCGCCTGAGAGGGCGCGGCCGAATTGAAGCAGCATGTTCCGGTGGCGGTTCACGCTCTTGATGACCGCGTCTCCGCGCCTGAGAGGGCGCGGCCGAATTGAAGCAAGGAGCGGCTTGAGGCGGTGACGGTCTGCATCGGGTCTCCGCGCCTGAGAGGGCGCGGCCGAATTGAAGCTGGCCCGTTCTCGCTGGTCGTGGGTCACTGAATCACCGTCTCCGCGCCTGAGAGGGCGCGGCCGAATTGAAGCAAGTCTTCAAAGTCGACATACGGTTCATCGCTTGAGGTCTCCGCGCCTGAGAGGGCGCGGCCGAATTGAAGCCCAAGCCGACGCCGGAATGCGGAACTCGTGCCGCCGTCTCCGCGCCTGAGAGGGCGCGGCCGAATTGAAGCCGCGGACCAATCAACTGAGCGGAGATCACCGCGGTGGTCTCCGCGCCTGAGAGGGCGCGGCCGAATTGAAGCCGGATAACGTTGAACGTGCCGGCTGTGGGCCACGTCGTCTCCGCGCCTGAGAGGGCGCGGCCGAATTGAAGCGGCGACTCCGAAGCCGGTCGTGAGCAACCTCCCCCGCGTCTCCGCGCCTGAGAGGGCGCGGCCGAATTGAAGCACGGTGCCGATGGTGATGGACCCGGACGGGGTCCAGTCTCCGCGCCTGAGAGGGCGCGGCCGAATTGAAGCCGGCGCTTCCACTCGGCCAGCTGGGCGGCCTCTTGTCTCCGCGCCTGAGAGGGCGCGGCCGAATTGAAGCTTCGTGAGCTGCTGGTCATCCGCCATCGTCGCAAACGTCTCCGCGCCTGAGAGGGCGCGGCCGAATTGAAGCGGCTTCGTGGACGGCACCACGCCCTGACCCGACTGGAAGTCTCCGCGCCTGAGAGGGCGCGGCCGAATTGAAGCTGGGATCGGCAGGGCTCGGACTCGGGGCCGTCCGGTCTCCGCGCCTGAGAGGGCGCGGCCGAATTGAAGCATCGCCTTCAACACGGCGACGTAATCGCGGGTCAGGTCTCCGCGCCATCAGGGCGCGGCCGAATTGAAGCCGCGCCCTGATGGCCGAGAGGTTGGACCCGCTCGGGTCTCCGCGCCTGAGAGGGCGCGGCCGAATTGAAGCCTCGCCCGCTGGGCGACCTCCGCGCACTCCTCCATCAGGTCTCCGCGCCTGAGAGGGCGCGGCCGAATTGAAGCTCGGCCCCGCCGGTGAGGTCGAACGCGACGGTGCCGGTCTCTGCGCCTGATACACGTACCCGGTGATGCTGTCCCGTTTCTAAAGTAAGAGTTGCCGAGGATTTACCCCGACGCAGGAAGCCAGCGTGATCCGCATCCGGTTGCCGGAGGCCGAGGCCGAGACTCTGGAGGCCGAATTCCGCGTCACGGCAGACCGGAAGTTCCGTGACCGTCTCCAGATCGTCCTTCTCGCCCACAAGGGCCGGCCGTACCAGGACATCGCCGCCGACCTGGGCGTCCACCGCAGGACCGTCACCCGGTGGGTGAGCGCCTACTGCGACGGCGGACTCGACGGCCTGCGACCGAAGAAGGCGAAGGGCCAACCGGCGGGCATCCCCGCCGCCCTCGCAGACGAGGTCAAGGGGTGGGTGATCGGCGGGCCGGCCAGCCAGGGTCTGGACCGGGCCAACTGGACGCACGACGAGTTGGCCGACCACCTGAAGCGGGTCAAAGGGATCGACACCTCCCGCTCCGCCGTGCAGCGATTCTGCGTCCGTATCGGCATCCGTCTGTATCGCCCCACCTATCGCTACCTGCGGGGCGATCCGGACAAGCAGGCGAAGGCGACGGAGGAGCTGGCCGGGCTGAAAAAAAGGCGGCGGCGGGCGAACTCGTCTTGCTAAGCCAGGACGAGGCGAGGTTCCAGATGGTGCCCACCCTGGCGGCCACCTTGGGGGTGAAGGGGCACCGGCCGGTGGTCGGGACGCGGGACGGCAAGGACGTGCTGTACGTGTTCGCCGTCCCCAACCTGCTCACCGGGGCCGTCCACGCGAACACCTTGGAGAGCCTCCAGAAGGAGAACCGCAAGAAGGGCGAGAGCAAGACGCGGCGGATGCCGCGGGCGTTCGCCGACCACCTACGGCATGTGGGACGGGTGTACTCCGCCGACCAGCACTCCCGGGTGGTGCTGACGATCGACAACGCCCCGTGGCACCGGGGGCCGCTGATCGACGCGGCGTTGGCCGAGAGCCCCCACCTGGAGTTCTACCGGATGCCGAGCTACAGCCCGCAGTTGAACGTGATCGAGCGGTTCTGGAAGAGGCTGAGGCGGCGAGCGACTCACAACCGCCTGTTCGACGAGATCGCCGACCTGAAGGGGGCCGTCCGCAACAGTCTCCGCTACTTCCAGACCGTGCGCTCCAAACTGCTCACCCTCATCAACGGTCGCCCCAAGAAGGCGAAGGAATGAGACAGCATCACCGGGTACGTGTATGAGAGGGCGCGGCCGAATTGAAGCGCCCGTAGCCGCTGCCACCCCTCCAAAGGCTGCAACCCTCGAGCAGCAGCAGGTGCGGTTTCGACCGGCTTGGCACGCGGTTGGCCGAGTTGCGACGCGACCACCCGGACAAGGAAGTCGAACTGTGGTGCGAGGACGAGGCGCGACTGGGCGTGACGCCGGCCGCCCGGCGGGTGTGGGCGCTCAAGGGGAACCAGCCGACGCCCAACGGGTGACACAAGTTCGAGAGCGTGTTCGTGTACGGGTTCGCCCACCCTAGTGGTCGGCGGGGGAGTTTGCTGGGGGTAGACCTTCGCCATCGTCTTGCGGGCGTCGGCGACCCTGAAGCACCCGTGGATCTCCACCCCGTCGCGGTTCCGGGCGTCTTGCCCGGCGTTGACCGGTGTCCCCGGCGTCGCCGCGTCCGGGGTGCGGCGGCCCGGGCACGGCCGCGCCCGGGCCGACAACTCCCGCTCGGCCGTGTTCCGCCGCGGCGCGTGCTCGGGCGTGTCGCGGAACTCCACCTGGGCCGCCAGTCGCCGGGCCTCCGCCGGCCCGGGTGCCCCGCACGACCCGGGCACGGCCCGCATCCGGGTACGACTCGTCGCACAGCCGCCGCATCGGCTCCGCGACGTCCGCCGTCGCCCGCTGCCCGGTGACCGTCGCGTGCCGCCGGCCGGCGGTCGGATCGGCGACCACGAATCGGTTGGCCGTGCCGTGTCGGCCCGCCCGTCGGGCGTCGGTGAGCCGGCCCGGGCGACGGCCGTGGCCCCGACCTTGCCGTCGAACGCGGCCGGGCCGCCCGACCGCGGGCGCTCGGCGAGTGCCGCCTCCCGCCCCTCGGTGGCGAACCGCTTGCGGACGGCGGCGGCCGGCGCCACGCCGACGTCGAGGGCGTCGGCGCCCTCCTCGCCGGTGTCGCCGCCGTCGCCCCGCAACCGCACCGGGACTCGGTTGCGCTCGCGGAGCGTCAGCCGGCCGGCGAACCACTCCACCAGGTCCGCCCGCGGGTCGTCGGTCAATCGAGCCACGTGACGCGTGATCCTGCCCGGTCCTCCTGGGGGCAGGATCACGCCACCTGGGTCAACCGTCCGGAACTCCCGCCGCCGTCCACTAACGCCGGACGGTGTAGCTCAGGCTCAGCACGGCGAAGGCGGTGGCCAGCTCGGGGGCGTTCTCCAGGAACGCCCGGTTCTCGTTCACCCAGCTGCCGTCCGCCCGCTGCCGCCGCTTCAGCTCGTCGAACAGCTCCCGCCGCCACTCGTGCTTCACCATGCGGGCGTCCTCGATCTCCTCCTCCCCCAGCGCGTCCATCGCCTTGGCGAAGGTGTGGTAGTAGTAGAACAGCCCGGCCTGCCCCATCCCGGGGTTCTCGGTCAGGGTGTAGTTCCGCTTGACCCACGCCACCGCCGCCCGCACCCGCGGGTCGTCCTTGCCGACCCCGGCGTAGAGGAAGCTCTTGAGCCCGGCGTAGGTCATCCCGCCCTCGCTCCGCAGCCCGCCGTTCGCCGTGCGCTTGTCGCTCTTCTCGTTGTCCTGGTCGAGCAGCGAGTACACGAACCCGCCGCGGTCGCCGTCGGTCGTGCGGGTGGCGAACGGCTGGGTGTTGTACTCGCTCGCCAGGTTCTGGCTCCGGCTGACGAACCCGACCGCGTTGCGGATCGACGGGTCGTCGCGGCTCACCCCGGCGGCGATGAGCGCCTCGACCATGAAGTTGGTGTTCGACAGGTCCGGCCGGTCGCGGCCGCCGGGGTTGCCGTAGCCGGCCCCGCCGTGCCGCGGGTCGCGGGCCGCGTCGCCGCCGAACTGGAGCGTCTTGATGAAGCCGGACGCGGCGGCGATCACCTTGTCGTACCGGCCGCCGGCGTTGGCCTCGCGGAAGGCCAGGATGGCGAGCGAGGTGGTGTACGTGGCCAGCCCCTGCGAGTAGACCCCGCCGTCCGGCTTGACGTGCGTTTCGAGGAACTTCAGCCCCTTCGAGGTCACCTCGTCGGTGGCGGGGACGCCGTTGCGGAGCAGGCCCACGACCGCCAGCGCCGTGACGCCGGGGCCGACCCGGGGGTCCGGGGCGAGGTCGCCGTTGTCCTTCTGCCGGGTCTTGAGGTACGCGGCGGCCTTGTCGACCACGTCCTTCCGCTCGGCGGGGGTGACCGGGGCGGCGGGGGCGGTGCCCGGGCGGGCGGCGAGCGCGGCGGGCGACACGGCGGCGGCCTTCAACCAGGCCCGACGGCTGAGCGGGGTCATGCGGAACCTCGGGTGGGGGAACCGGGCGAACGCCGGCAAACCGGATGCCGGTTCGGAGCGGGCAACGGACCACGGACCGCGGACAGTGAAGAGAATACGCCGCGTGGTCAGCCGGCGCCCAGGGGCGGGCGTCGGATGGCCATGCCGGCGGTGCCCGGGCGGAATTCGCTGCACGCGCCGGGCGGGTCGGCGACATGATAGGGACATGACCCCGACCGCCGCCCGGCTCGCCCGGCTCCTCTCGCCGCCCCACGACGCCCGCCCGGACGGCGCCCTCCTGGCCGCGTTCCTGGCCGACCGGGACGAAGCCGCCTTCGCCGAGCTCGTCCGCCGCCACGGGCCAGTTGTCTGGGCCGCCTGCCGGCGCCTCCTCCCCGACCCGGCCGACGCCGAGGACGCCTTCCAGTCATCGTTTCTGGTTCTCGTCCGCCGCGCCCGCCAGCTGACCGGCTCGGCCACGCTCGGCCCGTGGTTGTACCGGGTGGCGGCCTGGACCGCCCGGAACGTCCGCCGCCGCAACGCCCGCCGCCTGGCCCGCACCGCCGCGCTCCGCGACGCCGTGCCGGCCCCGGCGACGTCCCCCGCTGTCACCCTCGACCTGGACGCGGCGCTGCTGGCACTGCCCGAGAAGTACCGCACCCCGCTTGTCCTCTGTCATCTCCAGGGCTGGAGCCGCCGCGGCGCCGCCGCCCAACTCGGCTGCCCCGAGGGCACCCTGTCGGCCCTGCTGGCCCGCGGGCTGGTCAGGCTGCGGGCGAAGCTCGGCGCGCACGACCCGGCCGCGCTGCTGGCTGTCGGATTGACCGCAGTGCCGGCCGGGCTGGCGACCGCCACCGTGACCGCCGTCCGAGCCGCCACGGCGGGGGTGATTCCCGTACCCGTGGCCGACCTCGTTGAGGGGGTGCTGCGCATGTTCTGGGTGAAGAAGGCGACCGCCGCCGCGGTCGGACTGGCGGCCGTGTTCGCGCTGGGGGCCGGTGCCGGGCTGAGCGTCCGCGACGCGCCAGGGGTAACGGCCGCCCAGCCGACGCCGGCCGCGCTACCGGTCGCACCGCCGCCGAAGGCCGCCCCGGAACCGGACGACATCCGCGCGATGCGCGAGCGGCGAGAGAAGCTGACCGACCTCCGCCGCACGTTGGAACACCAACTCTCGGCCCACCGGGCGAGCCTGGGACTCGCGCGGGCCGAGTTGGCGCGAGCCACGCGGATACTGGAAGCTCTGGCCGACGGGAACCCGGCCGAGCAGCAGGCCGCCCGGGCGGCGGTCACGCTCGCCCGGAACCAGATCGCGTTCGGCGAGCAGGCCGTCGCCCGGGATGAAGGCCTCGTCCGGAGAGTCGTCGGGGAGATCCCCCGGGCGGACCAAGAGTTGTCCGCCCGCCTGGCCGCCCACGGGGCGGAGGTGTCCGGGCGGCTTGCCGTCGAGGTGACATTCCCGACGCCCGAGCGGTACAAGCTTGCACTCGCGGCAGTGGAGTTGGCCCGGCGGGCCACGTGGTCGGGGGCCGTGCCGCCTGCCACCTGGGACACGGCCCTGCGGGGGTGTTACGTCCTTGTTCAGCTGCCGAGGCGCCCGCAGCGGATTCCGGTCCAGGGCGCGCCGGACCTGATGATCGCCGAACTCCTGGTCCCACTCCCACTGACCCGTGCCCCGGGCGGGTTCGTCCTCGCCCGGAGCGGCGACCGGGTCGTCCGCTTCACCAAGTACCCGCACGACACCTGTGTCCGCTTTCAGGAGACTCTCGCGGCGGCGACGCCGGCGGGGCGGTGAGATCCGCACCTTTGGGACCAGAGCATCTGTCGATCGCTCTGGCCAGTATCAATCTTCGGAGACTTCGCAGCTGAAGACCCGTCAGAACGGGGCGGGGTGATAACGGTTGTCAGCCGCCGAGCCCGATCCCCTCTCACCCGGGCGGGTCGGGTTAACGCGACACCGCATCATCCTGATCGGCCGCGGGTGGGTCTGGAGCGGGAACCTCCCGTATACCATCCCGGCCGCCCCGATCAGGAGTCGTTCATGCCGCGCCGGTGTCTCGCCACATTCCTCGTCGCCGCCGCCGCGGTCGCGCTGCCGGCCCAGACCGCCGAGCCGCCCCACGCCTCCCTCGTGGCGGGCGTGAAGGAGATCGGCTTCCCCGGGCTCCCCGGCACCATCTGCGTGTTCGGGCCGAAGGCGTTCCCGGTCGTGACCGCGCCGTCCGGGAAGGCGCCGGCGGCGGTCGTGGCCGCGGGCGAGGGCGGGGGCGGGCGGGTCGTCCTGTTCGGGCACGAAGGCTTCCTCGTGCCCGAGGGGCTGGCCGCGGGCGACACGCTGAAGCTGGTGACGAACGCCGTGCGGTGGGCGGGCGGCGGGAAGGCGACCGAGGTGTGGGTGCTGGGCCTCCCCGGCACGGCGGACGCGCTCACGAAGGCCGGCCTCCCGGCCGCGAACGCCAAGGGTACGCCGGCCGGGGCCAAGGGGCGCGTGCTGGTGTGCAACGCCGGCGGCATCAAGGCCGCGGACGGGCCGGCGGTCGAGAAGTTCCTCGCGGCCGGCGGCGGGGTCGTGGCCGGCAACCCCGGCTGGGGCTGGGAGCAGGTCAACCCCGGGAAGACACTCGTCGCCGACCACGCCGGGAACAAGGTGTTCGCCGCCGCCGGGCTCGTCATCGCCGGCGGCACGCTCGACGAGGCCGCGGGGAAGCGGATCGCGGTCGGCACCCCGGACCGCCTCGCACACACCGCGACGGCCGAGACGCTGGTGGCGGCCGCCGCCGCCGGAAAAGCCGCGCCGGCCGACGCCCGCGCCGCGGAGGCGACCCTCACCCACGCGCTGCGGGCGCTGCCGGCGGCCGACCAGGCGAAGCTCACGGCCCGGCTGACGAAGGCGCTCGCGGGCGTGCCGGACGCCGTGCCCACGGCGAAGCAGCCCCTCAAGGGCGGCACGCCCGGCCGGCTCGTGCTCGGGCTGCGGACCAAACTCGCCCTCGACCTCCCGCCCGACCGCATCACCGCCGACCCGGCGGCGGCGGGCTTCCCGGGCACCGTGGCGAAGGGTGCCCCGCGGGTGAAGGGCCGGGCGGTCGCGGTCCGCACCGGCGTCCCGGGCTACGTCGGCGACGGCGCCGGCGTGTCGGCGAACGTCGACATCTGGCACAGCACCGGCGTCTACGCGGCGCCGGGCGAGGTGGTCCGCGTCACCGTCCCGGCCGCGGCCGCGGGGAAGGGGCTGGGCGTGCGGATCGGGGCGCACACCGATGAGCTCTGGCATCTCGACCGCTGGGAGCGCGCCCCGCAGATCTCCCGCTGGTTCCCGCTCGCCGCCCCGACCACGGCGGCCGCCAACCCGTTCGGCGGGCTGGTCTACGTCACTGTCCCCGTCGGGGCGAAGCTCGGCGACCTGACCGCCACGGTGGACGGCGGCGTCCAGGCGCCGACCTACTTCGCCGGGAAGACGACCGCCGCCGAGTGGGCGAAGCTCCGCGCCGCCCCGGCCCCGTGGGGCGAGTTCGTGAGCGATAAGTGCGTCCTTACCGTCCCGGCCGCGGTCGCCCGGGCGGTCGAGAACCCCGCCGACCTCACCGCCTTCTGGGACTCCGTCCTCGACGGCTGTGCCGACCTGACGGCGGTGCCGAGGGCGCGCGGCCGGGCCGAACGGCTGGTGTTCGACGAGCAGATCTCGGCCGGCTACCTCCACTCGGGCTACCCGATCATGGGGCCGGTGGAGCTCGCGGCGCTGGCCGTGAACGTGCCCCGCATGAAGCGGGAGGGGGCGTGGGGCTTCTTCCACGAGCTCGGCCACAACCACCAGCAGCGGGCCTGGACGTTCGACGGCACCATGGAGGTGACGTGCAACCTGTACTCGCTCTACCTGCTGGAGACGCTCTGCCCCGGCGCCCCGGTCCACGACGAGATGAAGCCGCCGGCCGTCGCCCGCAACGCGGCCAAGCACAAGGCGGGCGGCTCGACGTTCGCCAACTGGCAGCGGGAGCCGTTCGTGGCGCTGGTCGTGTACGACCAGCTGAGGCGGTCGTTCGGGTGGGACGTGTTCAAGCGGGTGTTCGCCGAGTACCACGCGCTCCCGCCGGCCGACCGCCCGCGGACCGAGGCCGCCAAGCGGGACCAGTTCGTCGTGCGCTTCTCGAAGGCGGTCGGGAAGAACGTGGCCCCGGCCTTCGAGGCGTGGGGCGTGCCGGTGACCGACGCGGCGAAGCGCGAGGTGGCCGCGCTGCCGGTGTGGGAGCCGCCCGCGCCCGGCGGGCGCTGAGCCACGCCCGACAAAGGCCGGCCGGCCCCGCAAGGCGCGGGAAGGCGGCGAATCATACGCAATTGGGCTGATCCGCCGCCCGCCCGGGGCAACGCCTCGGGCGGCCTACCGAGCAACCGGACCTGGCTTCAGTGGACCACCCCGGCCCGGAGTGCGGACAGCGGGTAGAAGGTGTCTCGCCACCGGACGCCGCCCCGCCAAAGCGTCCGCGCCGTCGAGTTCAGCAGGCTCGCCGCGAACACCGGCAGAAGCAGCGGGACCAAGGCCGCCGCCGCGACCGGCCACCGCAGCCGCACCGCCGCGACCGCCGCCGGCACGGCCGTCGACGCCAGCCCGAACCCGGCCGCGAGCCCGGCGGCGGTCCCGGTCCACGGCCCGGCCAGCGCCGCCCCCCAGACCGCGACGAGTACGACCACCCCCGGTAGCACCCGCGAGAGCCGGTAGCCGGCGGCGGCGAAGTGGTTCTTCTCCAGCCCCTTGACCAGGCCGAGGGCGTCCGGGCACCAGTCGGCGTCCACGTCCCGCGGGGCGAAGAACACCCGCGACCGGTACCCCCCGCGCCGCAGCAGGAGGCCGAGCTTCAGGTCGTCGACCACCTCCATCCGCAGCGGCGTGTGCCCGCCGACCGCCCGGTACGCCTCGGCCCGCACCAGGTTGAACGCCCCGAACCCGAAGTACGCCCCCGCCGCGTCGCGGTTCACCCGCCCCGCCCGCCGGGCCACCCCGAGGCCGAAGATCAGCTGGCTCACCGAGCCGAGGAACGTCGCCCGCCGGACCCCCGGCACGAGCGTGACGTGGTCGGCCCGCTCGCCCTCCGCCTCCCCGACCGCGCGGGACACGACGTCCGGCTTCAGCCAGATGTCGGCGTCGGTGAACAGCAGCCACTCGCCAGCCGCCCGGTCCGCACCGACGTGACACGCGTGGCACTTGCCCAGCCAGCCGGCGGGCAGCGCGTCCACCCGGACGACGCGCAGGCGCGGGTCTTCCGCCGCCAGCTGATGAAGGATCTCGCCGGTGCGGTCAGCCGAGCGGTCGTCGATCACGACCACCTCCAGCTCAACACTCTCCTGGGCCAACAACCGCCGCACCGTCGTCTCGACGCGAGCCTCCTCGTCGCGCGCGGCCACCACGGCCGTCACGCGGGCTCGGCGGGCGGAGGGCGATCGGGGGGGTAGGAGCCGAAACGCGGCCACGGCTCGCAGCGCACCCAATGCCAAGACGCCGTACAGCCCCGCAACGGTCCAGAGGACACAATCCGACAAGGAAAGCGGCATGGTGTCGCCCTTGTTAGCTTTAGCTATTGCGGCATATTAGTCTATGCTAATGTAGTGTCAAGAGACGGGCCTTACCCCTCCCCTGGCGGTTCGGAGTGACGGCAGCGTGACGGGTGAGCGCGGAGCCGAGACGTGCGACCTGACGATGGGGTTACCAAACGAGGCGGAGCGCGGGCCACCCCGCGCTCCGCCTCGGTGCGGACGCTCGTGTTCAGCCCAGCCGGCTGCTGACGTTCACGAAGGTGTGGATGTGCGGTAGCGCGCGGAAGCTCCACACGAAGCCCGGCCCCTCCAGCCGCCAGAACGACCACGGCTCCCGGGCCGACCGCTCGCCCTCGGTGTAGAACGCGAACCCGAGCTTATCCATCCCGCCGTTGGTCCGGACGATCTCCATCACCTCGTCGCCGTCCTCCCGGCGGTACGGGGCCACGAGCTCGCGCATCACCCGCTCCACCAGCCCCTTCTGGTCGCGCGTCAGGGCCGTGAACCCCACCCCCGGAGCCTTGTGGTCGGCCCGCGGCAGGCGGACCGAGTCGACCCCGTCCCGCCAGGCGCCCGGCTTCACCGCGTCCCGCTTCTGCTCGTCCGACAGCGACCCGAACAGGTCGGTCAGGGCGCGGGTCTGGTAGTGGAAGACGTTGGTCGTGGCGTAGCCGCTCGGGCTGTGGCCGTAGTACAGCGGGCCGCCGAACGCCGTCCCGGCCTCGGAGTTGCCGTCGCACCGGACGGTGATGTGGTGGCCGGCGAACACCATCGAGAACGGCCGGTCCGGCACCGCCTCGCCGTAGATGGTGGCCCCGATGCTCTCGAAGTCGCCGCTGTTGTCGAACCGGCCGTTCCGGCTGAGCAGGCGGTACCCCTCGACCCCGTTGCTCAGCGACCGGAAGATACGGTCGAGGAGTTCGACCTGCGTGCGGCTGTACTCGACGCCGATGACCGTCCCGGGGGCCGGGGCGTTGAGGGTGCCGAGCCGGGCCGGCGTGCCGCCCTTCGGGCCGGCGTCCCACGGCTTGACGACCTTGGCCCGCTGGGCGGCCGTGAGCGAGGCGTACAGTTCGCGGACCATCGCCTCGGACGCGGCCTGCTGCTGCACGCGGGCGGCCCGGGCCTTGGCCAGCGGGGAAAGCGGGTCGGCGACCGGGAGCACACCGGCTGCCGCCGCGGCGGCCCCGGCCCCGAGGGTGCGGAGGAAGTCGCGGCGGGCGAGGTCGGGGGCGGCGTCGCAGTCGGGGCACGAGATGGGCTTGTCGGCGGGCAGCATGAGACGGGCCTCCGGCGGGGGTCGGGAAAGGGAGGGCGATGCGCAGCTATTACACACCATCCGCCGGCCGGTGTCACGCGCCGAATCGCCGCCGCGCCACCCACGCGCACGCGACCACGCCGCCCACCGTCGTGGTCGTGTAGGCGGCGAAGTGGGTGTTGGCGACGGCCACGAGCGCCCGGTGCCGCTCGGCCGGCACCCGCGACGCCCACGGCTCCCCGACCGACACGCCGAGCAGGTCGGCGTTGTGGAGGTTCCCCGCACACGCCAGCGCCGACACCGCCCCGACGGCCGCGAGCAACGCGGCCACCGCGCGGGCGATGTCGCCGGCGCGGGCCACGCCGAGGCCGAGGAGGAGCCCGCCCCACCACCCGCCCAGGAAGCCCCAGGCCAGGCCGAGGACGGTCGGGTCGGTCACACCCGGGATCGGCTGGTGGGCGACGGTGAAATACTCGGGGCAGAGGCGGGCGGTGAACTGGTCCTGAAGGGCACCGTACCCGGCCATCGCGGCCACGCACCCGGCCACGACCCGCAGTACGGGGGAGCGGCCGGGCGGCGGCCAGCCCGAGGCCAGCCCGAGGGCCGCCGCGACGACCCCGAGTTGCGTCCAGATCCGCCAGGGTTCGAGGGGGTACCCGGTGGGGACGGTTAGGGTTGTCCGCGGGGTGTGACCACTGCCCACGCAGGCCGAGATGTGGCCCTCACCCGGACACCGCGGAGGTGGTTAACCCCCTCACCCCGCGTGCTGCGCCGCGACCCTCTCCCCCGAGGGGAGAGGGTGGGAGCCGGCCGGCCACTCCCACCGAACTTTACGGTGCGAAGCCCGCCCTCGGACGGGACCGAGTGCCGCGACCCTCTCCCCCGAGGGGAGAGGGTCGTGGCGCAGCACGCGGGGTGAGGGGGTTAACCACCATGCGAGGGAACCAACTGCCCACGCCATCACACCCCGGGGCAGCGCGGCCACCAACCGGGGGCCGGCCACCCCTCTCCTCCCCAGGCCAAGTAACGCAGGTGAGGGGGCGAACTACCTCCGCGGTGCCGCCCCCAGGCCGAGCCCTGCTACTGGTTCCGCCGGCGGAACACCTCGGCCATGAGGTAGTCCACCGGGGCGTACTGGTCGGTCAGGATGATCCCCGGCTCGCGGGCCAGGTGGGGCTCCAACAGTTGGGGCGACACCAGCCGGGTGAAGAACGGCACCGGCGGCACCGTCAGGGCGGCTGGCCCCACCGCCGCCGTCCTGGCGTCCGGCCACACCGGCGGTCGCGGGGGGCTCGCGGCCTCGGTCGCCCGCCGGAGGGCGGCCAGGTCGAGCGGCTTGTCGGAGGCGTAGATCACGTACACCTGCCGGTTCGACGCCCAGCTCGCCAGCTGGGCTTCCCAGTCTTCCACGTCCTGCGGGCTGCCCGGCCGGGCGGCCGGCGGCGGCTCGGTCGACGCCAGCAGGTGGACGTGCGCGAACGTCTCCCGGAGCGTGGCCATCGACGCCCGCCACACCTTCCCGTACTCCACGCTGTCGATGATGGTGAGCAGGTACGCCCCGCCCGGCTTCAGCGCCCGCTTTACCGCCTGGTTGTACTCCCGCGTCATCAGGTGCGACGGCACCGACAGGTCGTTCACCGCGTCCTGCACCACCAGGTCGTAGCTCCCCGGCACGGCCACCTCGGCCACGAACTGCCGGCCGTCCATGTTGATGTCGCGCTGCTCGGGCGACGGCTTCAGGTTCAGCACCTCGTAGGCGACCTGCGTCACCCCCGGGTCGATCTCCACCACGTCCATCCGGGCGTCGGGCACCAGCTTGCGGACGGCGCGGGGGAGGGTGTACCCGCCGCCGCCGATGAGCAGCACCTTCGGGGCCGGGCCGTCCGCCCGGGCCTGCCGGACGAACTCGATCTGGATCTCCTCGTGCTTGTAGTAGATGAACAGCGGGTCGTCGATGTCGACGGTCGAGTGGAGCAGGTGGTCCAGGTACAGGTTGTACAGGTACTTCTCGTCCGGCTCCTCCCGCACCAGCTCCCGCGTCACCCGGATGCGGTAGTAGTTGGAGTCCCGCTGGGCCACCACCTCGGTGTCCGGCTTGACCGGCTCCCAGGTCAGGATCACCCCGCCGGTCACCCCGCCGAGGACGATGCTCAGCAGGTACAGCAGCGTGTTGTCCTTCCACACCGGGGCCACCGTCATGCTCACCAGGGCCAGGGCGGCGGCGGTCACGATGATCGTCCGCTCGGTGCCGAGGCCGGAGAGGAGGACGTAGCCGGTGGCGAAGGTGCCGGCGATGGCCCCGCCGGTGCTCCAGGCGTACACCCGCCCGGCCGCCCGCCCGGCGTGGGCCACGTCCGGCACGGCCAGGCGGATCACCTGGGGCGAGATGGTGCCCAGCACCGCCATCGGGGCGAAGAACAGGACGAACGTCCAGGCCAGGATCTGCACGATCAGCCCGTCCTGGGCGAAGTACTTCTCGCGGGACAGGAACGCGTTCGTCACCAGCACCAGGATCGTGAACCCGCCGGCCAGCACGAGCAGCCCGCCGAGAACCATGCGCGGGTTCCAGCCGCTGCCGGCCCGGTTCACCTTGTCGGCCAGCCAGCCGCCGGCGAAGTTGCCGAGGCACGTCCCGGCCAGCATCACGCCGATCACTCCGGTCCAGGAGAACAGACTTACGCCGATGTTCTGGGCGATCACCCGGCTGGCCGCGAGCTCGAGCGCCATCCCGCAGAAGCTGGCCAGGAACACGACCGCGTAAGCGTGGCGGATGTCGGCGAAGGCGGCCGGGTTCGTGGCCGGCGGGACCGGCGTCTCGGCGGTCGTCGGCACGCCCGGCGGGGTCACCGGGTCGTTGGCCGGCGGGTCGCCCCGCAGCACGACCCACACGCCCGCCGCGGTGACGGCCAGCAGCCCGGCGGCGACGTAGACGAGCGTGTTGATGGTGAACGTCGGCACCAGGTAGAACCCGGTGAGGTAGTTCCCCAGGAGGCACCCGAGCGTGCTCAGCGCGAAGATCAGCCCGGAAACCCGGCCGGCGGTGGACACGTCCGGGAGGCCGAGCTTGATGGCCACCGGCGTCAGCAGGCTCAGCACGAACCCGGCCGGGAGGCACAGCAGCGCGGCCAGGACCGGGATGCGCGTCCCGAGCGGGATGGCGGTGTGCGCCCCGGACGCGGCCAGGAGCATTGGGAAGACGGCCATCCACAGCGCCGCCAACGCCCCGGCGCCGAGCAGGCCGACGAGGGTGCGCGGGTGCGGGTAGCGGTCGGCGATGCGGCCGCCGTAGGCGTTGCCGAGCGCGATCCCGGCCAGGAACACGCCGATGATGCCGGTCCAGGTGTACAGGTCCGACCCGATGAACGGGGCGAGGAGCCGGCTGGCGACCAGCTGGAGGACCAGGAGGGCGGCGTTGGCCAGGAACACCACCAGCCCGACCCCGGTCAGCCGGGCGATCGGGAGCGGGGCGGTCGGCGGGGAACCCATGCGGCGGAACCTGTTGCGGAGGGGCGGCGGGTGTCCGGGTAGTCGTATGCCGCCGGTCGGGCAACGGCCATCGCCCCCGGCGGCTCGGTACAATGGTCGTACCCATTCGCACAGGAGACGGGTATGGCGTCGCGGTACGTCGTCGGCATCGACCTCGGAACGACCAACTCGGCCCTCGCCTACGTGGACACGACCGCCGGCCCGACCCCGCCGGTCACCCCGTTCGCGGTCCCGCAGGTGGTCACCCCGGGGGCGGTCGAGGAGCGGCCGCTCCTCCCGTCGTTCCTCTACCTCCCGGGGCCGGGCGAGCAGCCGGCCGGGGCGCTGAAGCTGCCGTGGGACGCCGAGCGGGACTACGCCGTCGGCGAGTTCGCCCGGGCGTTCGGCTCGCAGGTGCCGACCCGGCTCGTCGCCTCGGCGAAGTCGTGGCTCAGCCACCCGGGGGTGGACCGGAAGGCGCCCGTCCTGCCCTTTCGCGCCCCCGAGACCGGCCGGCGGGTGTCGCCGGTCGAAGCCGCCACCCGCTACCTGAAGCACCTCGCGGAAGCCTGGAACGCCGGCCCCGGCAAGGCCGACCCGGCCGACCGGCTGGAGGCCCAGGACGTCGTGCTGACCGTCCCCGCCTCGTTCGACGCCGCCGCCCGCGAGCTCACCGTCGAGGCCGCCCGGGGCGCCGGGTTCGAGCACCTCACGCTCTTGGAGGAGCCACAGGCCGCCTTCTACGCCTGGCTCGACCGCGCCGGCGAGCGCTGGCGCGATAACGTCGGCGTGGGCGACCTCGTCCTCGTGGCCGACGTGGGCGGCGGGACGACCGACTTCACGCTGATCGAGGTCGCCGAGGACGAGGGCAACCTGAACCTCACCCGGTTGGCCGTCGGCGACCACCTGCTGCTCGGCGGCGACAACATGGACCTGACGCTCGCCTACCAGGTGGCGCAGACGCTCGGCAAGGCCGGCACCAAGCTCGACGCCGGCCAGATGGTGCAGCTCACCTACGCCTGCCGCGGCGCCAAGGAACAGCTGTTCGCCAACCCGAAGCTCGGCAAGGCGCCGGTGACGGTGCTGGGCAAGGGCCGCGGCCTCGTCGGCGGGACGGTCAAGCACGACCTGCCGCGGGCGGACGCCGAGGCCGTGCTGATCGACGGCTTCTTCCCCGAGTGCCCGCGCGACGCCGAGCCGGCCCGCGCCCGCACCGCGGGCTTGCAGGAGCTCGGCCTCCCCTACGTCTCCGACCCCGGGATCACGCGGCACCTCGCGCAGTTCCTGAGCCGGCAGGCCGAGTCGCTGGCCGGGCGGGAGACGGCGAAGAAGGGCGGGAAGAAGGCGGCCGGTGCGGTGCTGCCGACGGCGGTGCTGTTCAACGGCGGCGTCTTCAGGGCCGACCCGATGCGGAACCGGCTGCTGGGCGTCCTCGCGTCATGGGCCAAGAGCGCGAAGGCGGACGCCCCGCGCGAGCTACCCGGCGCCGACCTGGACCTCGCGGTCGCCCGGGGGGCCGCGTACTACGGGCTGGTGCGGCGCGGCCGGGGCGTCCGCATCCGGGGCGGCACGGCCCGGGCGTACTACGTGGGAGTGGAGACGGCGGCCCCGGCGGTGCCCGGGATCGCCCCGCCGATCAAGGCGCTGTGCGTGGCCCCGTTCGGGATGGAGGAGGGCACCGAGGCCGACGTCGCCGGCGCCGAGTTCGGGCTGGTGACGGGCGAGGAGGCCGAGTTCCGCTTCCTGGGCTCGACCGTCCGCCGGGACGACACGGCCGGCACGGTGGTGGAGGAGTGGGAGGGGCAGGTGGACGAACTCGCCCCGATCAAGACGACGCTGGAGGCGAAGGGCGGGGCCGCCCGCCAGGTGGTGCCGGTCCACCTGCACAGCAAGGTGACGCCGGTCGGCCAGCTGGAGTTGTGGCTCCAGAGCCGCGACGGGAAGCAGCGCTGGAAGCTGGAGTTCAACGTCCGCGAGGGGCGGTAGAATCGGGGTATTACGGGAGGGAGTGGCGATGGGCGTGCTGGCCGAGTACGTGCGGAAGGAGGCGGACCACCTCCGCGACGAGGTGGCGAAGAGGGGTACGTTGTTAAAGGACTGGCTGGCCTCGATCGACCGGCTATTCACGGAACTGGAAGGTTGGGTCAGGGAGGCAGACGGGGGGATCGGGCTCCTCACCACGTCGCGGGCGGACGGCCCGATGCGACAGGAGTATTCACTCGGGGCGTATCACGCCCCGACCCTCCGCGTTCACCTCGGCGGCCCCCTGAGCGGCCGGAGTGCGCAGATAGTGGCCCGCTCGCGCCACGTTGCGGCGACGGTCCACCCGCCCGGCGAAGCGGAGCGGCGGGCCGACGGGATGGTCGAGATCTGGGACGGTGGGGTTGCCACGGACTACCTGTTTCGTCTGGCGGGCGGGAGCGAGGAACCCGATCGGTGGTTCATCCGGGGCGTGACGGCGTGGAACGCGAACCCGGAGTCTCGGGAGGTCGAGGAACTCACCCGGGAGCGGTTTGAGGCGGCCGTCCTCCGGGTTCTGAAATGACGACCCTGGACGACGCTTGGGCGTGGTACAACGCGACCCGTGAAGGGGCGAGACGACTCACCCACCTCGCCAAACACTGGGCCTCGGTGCCGTGGGACATCGACCACCCCGGGGTGCGACGGTTGCACGGCGACGGCGTACTCGGTCCCCTTGAGAGCCACGACATCGAAGCGGGTGCAACGACGACCGTAGACAACCTTGACGGCTTGGCTGTTCTCGTCCTGTTCTCGATCTTCGAAGCTCAAGTTCGGGAGTGGATCGGAGCCCGGGTGCGGCCCGAAGTGGAGCGGCTACAAGACCCGACGTTGAAGAAAGCCGGGGAGGATGTCCTCGAAGCCATCGACCGCGGGAGTTTCGCCCGCCTCCTCGAACCGTACAAGCGGCCGATCGACCACAATCTCGTCGAGGAGGTGAACCAAGTCCGCAGGTACCGAAACTGGGTGGCGCACGGAGGCCGGCCCGAAAAGAAGAGTAAAGACTGGAACGACGTAACCCCTGCTCAGGCTTACAGCCGGCTCACCCGATTTCTCGACGCCCTCCGCGGCCCGGCCGCCCCACCTTCTGCCTGACCCCGGGCACGCTCCCGCACCAGTCTGCCTACCATACCCGTAGACCACCTTGCCCCGAGAGGACACCGCCGATGGCCGGCGTCAACCCGTATATCCAGAAGGTCCAGGCGTCGAAGGCGAAGACGCCGTTCACCGTCACCTACGTGGACGAGGAAACCGGCAAGCGGACCGAGGTCCGCGTCGACCCCGCCACCTTCCCGTTCGGCCACATCGGGCTCGACGGCAGTCTCCTCGACATCGCCGAGGAGGCCGGGGTTGAGGTCAACCACTCCTGCGGCGGGGTGTGCGCCTGCTCCACCTGTCACGTCTACGTCACCCAGGGGCTCGGCTCCTGCTCGAAGGCCACCGAGGACGAGGAGGACGAGCTCGACAAGGCTCCGGCCGTCACTTCCGAGTCCCGGCTCAGCTGTCAGTGCGTCCCGGACGGGTCGGCCGACCTGCTCGTCGTTATCCCGAAGTGGAACCGCAACCAGGTGAAGGAAACCCCGCACTGAGACGGGCAGGGGCTCAACCGGCACGGACCGCGTCGCGGCCCTCGTAGACCTTCCGGACCGCCGCCGCGACCCGGCGCACGTCGTCGGCCGACCCGGACAGGACCGGGTGGTGCAGGACGACGCACCCGAGGCCGGCGGCGGTCGCCTCGCGCAGGTCGCCGCCGGCCCGGAAGCGGGACGGCGACCGGCCCGCGTGTAAGCTCGTGAAACCCACATCAAACGCTACCCCTTCCGCCCGCAGCGCCGACACGAACACCTCCCGCGTCAGCCCGAACGCCCCCGGGGCGTAGCGGAACCCCACCTTGTAGTACGCCGACACGCCGGTTGCCCGGTTCTCGAAGGGCACCAGCCCCGGCACCCCGGCGAGTTCGCGCACCAGCAGCCGGACGCGCTCCGCCCGGAGGACGGTGTCGGCGGGAAGGGCGGCGAGTTGCGGCCGGAGGACGGCGGCGTGCAGCTCGCTCAGCGGCGCCCACGCCTGCACGCCGCGGTGGAGCCACACCTTCGCCCGCTGGAACACCGCCCGGTCGCGGACCAGGACCGCCCCGCCCCGCCCGGCGGTCAGGAGCTTCGACCCGCCGAAGCTGAGCGTCCCCACGTCCCCCCACGCCCCGGCCGGCTTGCCGTCCACCGTCGCCCCCGGCGCCTGGGCGGCGTCCTCGACCACACCGATCCCGCGGGCTCGTGCCCACTCGGTCACGGCCTGCATGGGCACGAGCCCGCCGTGGAGGTGGGAGCAGATGACGGCCTTCGTGAGCGGCGAAACCGCGGCGTCGAGGGCGGCCGGGTCGAGGTTCCAGCTGGGCGCGGCCACGTCCGCCAGCACCGGCTTCGCGCCGAGGGCGTGGACCGTCAGGAAGTTGGACTCGTACTCGTAGCCGGCGAGGACGACTTCGTCGCCGGGGCCGACCTTGAGCGCCCGCAGCGCCACTTCGACGGCGAGGGTGCCGCTGGCGCAGGCGAGGGCGTGCGGAACCCCGTGGAAGGCGGCGAGTGCGGCCTCGAAGGCGGGGACGTGGTCGCCGTGGTAGCGGCCCCAGGAGCCGTCGGCCGCCGCGGCGGCGAGGGCGGCGGCCACGGCCGGGTCGGGCCGCGGCCAGCTGGGCGGGCCACCCGGGAAGGCGGGCTCGCCGCCGAGGATCGCGGGGTGCATACCGCTGGTATAGCGGTCGGCTTGCCGGCCGCGCTCCTCACTTCTTGGACACGGCCGGCGAGCTGGCCGCTGTGTCGCGTCAGCTGATCGCCGCGACGACGGCGTCGCCCATCTGGGTGGTCGTGGCCTTGCCGCCCAGGTCGGGGGTCTTCACCGCCCCCCCGGCCAGCACCTTCGACACGGCATCGCGCACCGCCTTCGCGCTCGCCGCCAGACCCAGGTGGTCGAGCATCAGCGCGGCGCTCAGTACCGCCGCCAGCGGGTTGGCGATCCCCTTGCCGGCGATGTCCGGGGCGCTGCCGTGGACCGGCTCGAACATGCTCGGGAACTGCTTCGTGGGGTTGATGTTCGCCGAGCTCGCCAGCCCGATGCTGCCCGTCACGGCCGCGCTCAGGTCGGTCAGGATGTCCCCGAACAGGTTGCTCGCCACCACCACGTCGAACGCCTCCGGCCGGCGCACGAAGTCCATCGCGCAGGCGTCCACCAGCAGGCTCGACGCCGTCACGTCCGGGTAGTCCTTGCGGACCGCCTCGAACGTCGCGTCCCACAGCCCCATCCCGTACACCATCGCGTTCGACTTGGTGATGCTGGTGAGCGTCTTGCGCGGCCGGGTGCGGGCGGCGTCGAAGGCGGCCCGCAGGATGCGCTCGCAGCCGCGGCGGGTGAACACGCCGGTCTGCACCGCCACCTCGGCGTCGGTCGCGGGGTACAGGTTCCCGCCCACGGGGGCGTACTCGCCCTCCGTGTTCTCGCGGTACACCAGCATGTCGATCTGCCCCGGCTGCTTGCCCACCAGCGGGCACGGCACGCCGGCGAACAGGTAGGCCGGGCGGAGGTTCACGTACTGGTCGAACCGCCGCCGCATCGGCAGGAGGAGTTCGTGGACCGTCACCTTGTCCGGCACGCTCGGGTCGCCGACGGCGCCGAACAGGATCGCGTCGTGCTGGGCCAGAATGTCCCAGCCGTCGGCGGGGAGCATCCGGCCGTGCTGCTTGTAGTAGGCGGTGGACCAGGGGAGCTTGTTCCAGCCGAGCTCGGCCCGGTCGTGCTTCTTGGCCGCGGCCTCGGCCGCCCGGATGGCCTGGTCGATCACCTCCGGCCCGATCCCGTCCCCGCCGATCACCGCGACCCGATGGCCCGCCATGGAACCCGCCTTGTGGAAGAGGTACCCCGCCGCTACAACCGGCACCGTCGGCCGGGCCGCCGCGCGCCGCCCGCCGATTCCGCCCGCCCCCCCTGGACCTCGGACGCCCGGCGGGGAACGATACAGACGGAGGACTGTCGATCCCCGCTGGTTTAGCCGTCCCCGGAGGCGGGTCAAGATGACCACTCCCCCCCGCACCGCCGCCCGCCTCGGCCTCGGCGTCCTCGCCGCGGCCCTCGGCCTGTCCGTCGGGTGCAAGTCCCGGGAGGGGGCGGCGTCGGGCGGTTCCGGCCGGTCCGACCCCCTGGTCGCCGGCCCCGGCCGCATCCCCCGGCAGAACATCCCCCTTCCCGAGCGCGGCACCGGCACGGCCGGGAACAGCAAGGGGCGGGGCGACCCGCTCCTCGGCTCGCCGGTGGCGCGGCCGGGCGACCGGTCCGGGTACACCAACGACCCCGAGCGGTGGAAGGGCGGCCCCTACGTCCCCGGTCCGGGCGGCACCCCCGCCGCGCTCGCCGCACGCACGGCGGACGACGGCTTCGGGCTGAAGATCGAGACCCCGGGCGGCACCCCGCTGACCCCGGCCGGCGGGACGGCCCCGCTGGCGACCGATCTTCCCGCGGATGTCGCCCCGCTCGCCGCCGAGTTGAAGGGATTCGGGGTGAACCACGGCGACTCGACGGTGTCCCGCGAGGGCGACCAGTTCCTGTTCCAGGCTCGCGTGCCGATCGGCAACGGCGCCGTCCGCGGCTACTCCGGCGCCGGCCCGACCGAGGCCGCCGCGATGCGCCAGGTGCTGGAGCAGGTCCGCCACGACCGGGGCCGCTAGCGTCGGACGAGAGTTTGAGGGGAGAGAGAAAGAGGAGGCATGTCTCCTTCTCCCCCTCTCCGTGTCTCCCTTCCCCCCTTCTCCGAATCCCCCCTCTCCCGTTCCCACGGCCCGCCCCGACTGGCTGGGGTTGTGCCAACCCCCCGCCCGCCCTATACCCTCCCGCCCGACCCACCCCCGGCGAAGGACCGCCGATGCCCCGCCCCGCGCCGACTGCCCCCGCCCCAGACCGCCTCGCCCGGGCCGTCGTGGCAGGGGTCGGGCTCGTGGCCCGGCGCCCCCGAGTTGTTCTCGCCGCCTGTCTCGCCCTCGCCGCCGCCGCGGTCGGCCTGTCGGTCACCCGGCTCGGCTACCACACCCAGCGGAACGACCTCCTCAGCCCCGACAAGGACTGTCAGAAGCGCTGGCAGCGTTACCTCGACACCTTCGGCGACGACGACGACATGGTGGTCGTGGCCGAGGGGGCCGACCGCGCCCGCATGGCCGCCGCCCTCGACGCCGTCGCCGACCGCGTGAAGGCCCGCCCGGACCTGTTCGACCGGGTGTTCCACAAGACCGACCTCCGCGGCCTCCACGACCGGGCGCTGCTGTTCCTCCCCACCGACCAGATCGAGGCGGTGAAGGTCCGGGTCGAGCGGATGGAGCCGCTCCTCGGGCCGGTGTCATCGTTCGCCTGGCAGCGGCTCAACCTCCAGTCGCTCCTCGGCACCGCGGCCGTCGCGCTCGAGGGCGGGGACGGCCCGTCCCCGGCCGACGCCGACCTCCTCGTCCAACTCCCGGCCGTGGCCCGCGCCGCCGCCGCCGCCCTCCGCGACCCGGCCGCGTACCGCAACCCGTGGGCCGTGGCCGGGGCGAAGACCGCCGAGCGCGACGACGAGCGGCAGCTCACCGAGCCGCAGTACAGCTTCACCCCGGACGGCGCGCTCGGCGTGCTGCTGTGCCGGCCGCGGAAGGCCGACCAGTCGTTCACCCCGGCTAAGGAGGCCAACGAGGCCATGCGGGCCGTCCTGGCCGGGGTCGGCCCCGCCTTCCCGGACGTGCGGCTCGGGCTGACCGGCCTGCCGGTCCTCGAAACCGACGAGATGGTCCGGTCCGACGAGGACTCGACGCGGGCGTCGGGGCTGGCGCTGCTCGGGGTGGCGGTCCTGTACCTAGTGGTGTACCGCGGCGTCCGCTACCCGCTCCTCACGGTCGGGTCGCTGGTGGTCGGCACCGTGTGGGCGCTCGGGTGGGCCACGGCCACGGTCGGCCACCTGAACATCCTCTCGGCCACGTTCGCGGTGATGCTGATCGGCATGGGCGACTACGGGGTGCTGTGGGTGGCCCGGTACGATGAGGGCCGCCGGCTCGGGCTCGGCGTCGAGGAGGCGCTGCGGCACACGGCCGAGCACGCCGGGCCGGGCATCCTCACGGCCGCGGCGACCACGGCGCTGGCGTTCTTCGCCACCACGCTGGCCGACTTCAAGGCGGTGGCCGAGCTCGGCTGGATCGCCGGGTCGGGGGTGCTTCTCTGCGCCCTCAGCTGTCTGACGGTGGTGCCGGCGGCGCTGGTGCTGCTCGACCGCCGCCGCCCCGCCCCCGCCGGCCCGCCCGGGACGATTCCGTTCCCGACCGCCGGGGCGTGGCTCCCCGGGCTGGCCGGCCGGCCGCGGGCCGTCCTGGTCGGCGGGGCGGTGCTACTCCTCGCCGCGGCCGCCTGCGCCGGCCGCCTCGGCTACGACCACAACCTCCTCCACCTCCAGGCCAAGGATCTCGACTCCGTCCAGTGGGAGCACCGGCTCATCGAGCACTCGGCCGGGATGACCTGGGACGCCCTCGGCGTCGCGGCCACGCGGGAGGAGGTCGCCGCGCTGAAGGCGAAGTTCGCGGCCGTGCCCGAGGTCGGCAAGGTGGTCGAGGTGGCGTCGCTGGTGCCGCCCGACCAGGAGGCGAAGCTGCCGCTCGTGGCCGCCGTCCGCGACCGGCTGCGGAACTTGCTCCCGGTGGGCGAGGTGCCGCCGCCGCGGCCGTCCACCCCGGACGCGGTCCGCGAGTGGGCGGTGCGGCTCCGGGTCGCCGCGGACACGCACCCGGACGTGCGCGCCGCCGCGGACGACCTCCTCGCCGCCCTCGCCGCCGCCCCGACCGCGGCGGCCGACCGGCTGGCCGGGTTCGACCGCCGCCTCGCCGGCGACCTGGCCGCGGACCTGAACCGCCTCAAGGCCGTGTCCCGCCCGGCCCCCATCACCCTCGCCGACCTGCCGCCGGAGCTGCGCGAGCGGTACGTCGGGGCCAACGGCGAGTTCCTGGTCCGGGCGTTCGCCCGCGAGAGCTTGTGGGACCACGACGCCCTCCGTCGGTTCACGGCAGCGGCCGCCGCCGCCCACCCGGAGGCGACCGGGAAGTCGTTCCGGACCCTGGAGGGGCTGGACCAGATGAGGCACGGCTTCGAGCGGGCCGGGCTGTACGCCTTGCTCGCGATCGTGGCCGTGCTGCTGCTCGACCTGCGGCGGACGACCGACCTGCTCCTGGCCCTGTTCCCGCTGGCGGCCGGGGTGGTGCTGACGCTCGGCGCGATGGGCCTGTGCGGGGTGTCGCTGAACCCGGCCAACATGATCGCCCTGCCGCTGATCGTCGGGGTCGGGGTGGACAACGGCGTCCACGTGCTGCACGACTACCGCGACCGCCGCGGGCGGGTGCCGTACCTGCTCGGGGCGGCGACCGGCCGCGGCGTGCTGGTGGCCGCCCTCACCACGGTGCTGGGCTTCGGCACGCTCATGACCTCCCGGCACGTCGGCATGGCGAGCCTGGGGCTGGCCCTGACGCTGGGGGTGAGCTTCTGCCTGGTGTCGGCGCTGGTCGCGCTGCCGGCCCTGATGCGGGTGCTGGACGAGCGGCGGCTGCGCCGCGAGCGGGCCGCAAACGGGCCGACCGTCGCCCCCCCCGCCGCCACGGCTGCCGTCCGCCGCCGGGCCGCGTGAGCCGGCGGCCCCCCGCGCCGATCGCGCAACACATCGTACCACTCCCGCCACGTCCCCCGCACGCGGGCTGGTGGGTGCGCCGGCCGCTCCCTCTCGGTCGCGGCTCGTGGCGTCGTCCGATCCGGGCGCGATCTTGCCTGTGTTGTCATTGGCTCGCAATTCAACGGTCAAATTGACCGGGACCGGGAGAGGGGCCGTCTGAGCCGGTGGGTTCCGGTCCGCCGGCCGAGTTGGCCCGGCCCGCGCGGCGCGGTATGCTGGCGTCTCTCCCGCGTGCCCAGCCGGTCGCGCCCGGGAGTCGCTCCCGCTCGGGCGTGTGCCGGCGTCGGGGGCGACCCGCCCGACGGGTTCGACCCGGGCGGAAGGCGCTGTCGATACCATACCCGTACCCGCCCACCGAAACGGCCCCCATGACCGACCAGGACTTCCCCGCCGGCCACGTGTTCTTCCGCCCCGGCGACCCCGGGGACCGGGCATACCTACTGCACGCCGGCGAGGTCGAGGTTCTGGCCGGCCCCCCGGACCGGGCGGTCCGGGTCGGGCTGTTCGGCCCCGAGGAGGTGTTCGGGGAGATGGCGCTGGTCGAGGAGCGGCCGCGGGCCATGACCGCCCGGGCGGTTTCCGCCGGCCGGGCGGCCGTCATGTCCCGGGACGAGTTCGAGCAGCTGCTCACCTCCGACCCGGCCCGCACGCTGCGCTACCTCCGCACCCTGTTCGAGCGGCTCCGCTCGCTGTCCGCCCAGCTCGCCGGCGACGTCGCCCTGGCCGACGAGGGGGGCGCCGGGGCCGGCCAGCCGGCCGGGGAGTTGGTCTTGGACGGCCCGGTCGAGTTCCCGGGGGCGGCGGGGCAGGAGGCCGGGTGGGCGGTGGTCATCCACCCGCTCACCCGCAAGGCCGCCGAAACCCTCCCGGACGAGGGGCTGCGGGTCACACGGTTCCCGTTCCGGGTCGGCCGGGCGAGCGAGGCCGGCGAGCCCGAGGCTCTCGGCCTGAACGACCTGTGGCTGCTCGACGCGGTCCCGTACAACGTCTCCCGCAACCACTGCGAGCTGCTCGCCGACCGGGACGGGGTGCTGGTCCGGGACCGCGGCAGTCACCTCGGGTGCGTCGTCAACGACACCCCGATCGGCGGGCGGGCGGCGACCCGGTCGGCCTGGCTGGAGCTGGGCGACAACGTCCTCGTGGTCGGCCCCCGGATGTCCCCGTACCAGTTCCGCGTCACCGTGGCCCCGACCTGACCCCGGACGGCCCCATGCACCTCGCCGCCGAAGCCGCCCTCCGCAGCCGCCGCGACTTCCTCGCCACCAGCGCCAACGGTGTGGGACTGCTCGCCCTGGCGTCGCTGCTGGCCGACGACGGCCGGCTCGTCGCGGACCCGGCCCCGGCGGCGCCCCTGGCCGTGCGGCCGCCGCACTTCGCCCCGAAGGCGAAGAACTGCATCTGCATCTACCTCGAAGGCGCCCCCAGCCAGATCGACCTGTTCGACCCCAAGCCCCGGCTCAACGACCTCCACGGCCAGAAGCTCCCCGAGTCGCTCACCCGGAACGTCCGCTTCGCCTTCCTCCAGAAGGACACCGCCACCGTAATGGGGAGCCCCCGCCGCTGGTCGCGGCACGGGCGGTGCGGCATGGAACTGTCCGAACTGCTGCCGCACCTCGGCACGGTGGCCGACGACCTTTGTCTGATCCGGTCGATGCACACCGAGGCGTTCAACCACCACCCCGGCCAGCTGTTGATGAACACGGGGAGCACGTTCTTCGGCCGGCCGAGCCTAGGGGCGTGGCTCACCTACGGCCTCGGCAGCGAGAGCCGCAACCTCCCCGGCTACGTGGTCCTGAACGCCGGCCGGGGCACCAGCGGGGGCACGTCGAACTGGGGGAGCGGGTTCCTGCCGAGTACCCACGCCGGCACGCTGTTCCGCAGCCAGGGCGAGCCGGTGCTGAACCTGAACAACCCGCCCGGCGTCTCGACCGACCTCCAGGCCCGCACCGTCGAGGCCGTCCGCGACCTGAACGGCGTCCGCGCCGCGGCGATCGGCGACCCCGAGGTGAACAGCCGGACGGCCGCCTACGAGCTCGCCTTCCGGATGCAGGCCGCCGCCCCCGAGCTCATCGACCTGTCCCGCGAGGACCAACGCACCCTCGACGCCTACGGCCTCGACCGCCCCGAGCCGGCCGTCCAGGCCGACCGCGGCGGTGGCCGGGGGCAGTACCGGCAGTTCGCCGCCAACTGCCTGCTCGCCCGCCGGCTGGTCGAGCGCGGGACGCGGTTCGTGTCGCTGTTCCACGCCTCCTGGGACCACCACTCCAACCTCGAAGTGGAACTCCCCTTCAACTGCGGCATGGCGGACCAGCCCGTGGCCGCGCTCATCAAAGATCTGAAGGCCCGCGGCCTGCTCGACAGCACGCTGGTGCTGTGGCTGAGCGAGTTCGGCCGGACGCCGCTGGGGGAGAACCGCCCCGGCCGGCCGGGCGTGACGGGCCGCGACCACCACCCGTCCGCCTTCTCGGTGTGGGCCGCGGGCGGGGGCATCAAGGGCGGTCAGGTGGTCGGCGAGACGGACGAGATCGGCTGGGGCGTGACGAAGGATCCGGTCCACATCAACGACCTGCACGCCACGATCCTGCACCTGTTCGGCCTGGACCACCACCGGCTGACCTACCGCTTCCAGGGCCGCGACTTCCGCCTCACCGACGTGGCCGGCAAGGTGGTGACGAAGCTGCTGGCGTGAGGCGCGGGGGCGGCCCGGCTGTCGCGGTCCGCGCGCGGACCGGCCGGCCGCTTCCCTTCCCGCCCCGCCCGGCGTATCCTCGCTGGGTACGCCCCGCCCCCGGAGCCCCTCTCATGCGTCTCCGCACGTTCGCCCCCGCCCTCGCCGCCGTCGGCTTCGCCGCCTTCGCGCTCGTCGGCCAGCCCGAGCCCCCGACCCCGGCGCGGATGACCGCCGCGGCCAAGGCGTTCCTCGCCGCGCTCAACCCGGAGCAGCAGAAGAGAGCCCACCTCGGGTTCGACGACAAGGCCCGACTGGCCTGGTTCTTCACCCCGCAGCAGACGCCGGACCGGAAGTCCACCCGCGTCGGCGCCCGCCTGGAGGAGATGACGGACGCCCAGAAGGCGGCCGCGCTCGCCCTGCTGAAGTCCGGCCTGTCGGCCGAGGGCTACAAGCAGGCCACCACGGTCATGAGCCTGGAGGGCGTCCTGGCCGACCTGGAGGGGGCGAAGGGGGCAATGGTCCGTAACCCGGGGTGGTACTTCGTGACGGTGTTCGGCGAGCCCGCGGCCAGCGGGGCGTGGGGCTGGCGGTTCGAGGGGCACCACATGTCGGTCAACTACACCCTCGACAAGGGCGCCGTGGTGGCCGCGACGCCGCTGATGTTCGGCGCCAACCCGGCCGAGGTGAAGGCCGGCCCGCGCAAGGGGCTCCGCACCCTGCCGGGGATCGAGGACCACGCCCGCGCGCTCATCACCTCGCTGACCCCCGAGCAGGACAAGGTGGCCAAGCAGCCGACGCCGAAGAACTACAACGAGCTGGAGATCAAGGAGAACAACCCGAAGGCCGACGTGGGCGCCCCGGTCGGGCTGACCGCGGACCAGCTGACCGCCGCCCAGCGGAAGACGCTCGACGCCCTGCTGCGGGCGTACACCGACCGGATGCCGGAAGACCTGGCCCGGGCCGAGGCCGACCGGGCGGCGAAGACCGCGCCGGGCCAGCTGTACTTCGCGTACACCGGGTCGGCGGAGGTGGGGAAGGGGTACACCTACCGGGTGTACGCCCCGGAGTTCGTGGCGGAGTTCCTGAACGTCCAGGCCGACTCGGCCAAGAACGCGGCCAACCACATCCACAGCGCCTGGCGGCGGCTGCCGGTGGACTTCGCGGCCGCTCGCTGACTGGCATGAAGGGGTGAGCGGGTGAGGGGGTGAACACCCCCACCCGTGTCACCCGCTCACCCCGTCGTCTTTACACGGGCGGGTTCACGTCCGTGTCGTCGTCGGGCGGGGTGTTGCCGCGGAGGCGGTGCATGCGGTCGTTCTCCTTGGCCTGCCGGTAGACCGCCAGGTCGCGCTGCAACTTCGCCTCGTGGTCCTGCTTCAAGAGCTTGTACTGGGCCATCCAGTAGCGGCGGGTGGCCCAGAAGTCGAACACCGCCAGACACCCCGCCACGAACACCAGCCCCAGCACCCCCGACCAGTAGCCCGCCACGAGCCGGGTGAAGTCCTTGTCCGCCCGGTCCTCGTCGGGGTCGATCGGGGCGGCCGGGTTGGCGTTCCGCTCCTTGGCCACGACGGCGTCCATGCGGGCGTCCATGCCGGAGAGGTAGTAGCCGGCGATCAGCCCGCCGATCGCCACCAGCACGCCCCCGGTGGCGACGCGGCGGCGGACCTGGCCGCGGAGGTAGGCGCGGTCGTCGCTCGGGAGGAAACGCTCGGCGCGGAGGCGGGCCACGGCCCGCCGCTGGCGGGCGGCGGTGCCGAGGCCGAACACGACGAGGGCGGTGGCGAGGGTCAGCCCGACGGCAACCACGGGGGCACCCGGGGGTGAGGCGGCTTGTCGGCCGCGGGGGTAAGGAGCGGCCGAGGTCGTGAGGCGGTTGGTGAACCCGCGAAGGCGGTTCGCCCCCTTCGGAGGAAGTCCCCACACGCCCGCGCCACCGCCGGCCCGGCGTCAGTTCCCGAGCGACACGCAGATCAGGTCGGTCTCGTCGCGGACGAACACCCGGCCGTCGGCCAGCGCCGGGTGCGCCCACGTCGCCCCGCACACCCGCGCCCGGCACCGCTCCCGGAAGGCGTCCCGCTCGCCGCTGAACACCGACAGGTCGCCGGCGTCGTCCAGCATCAGCACGTTCCCGCACGCCCCCCGGACCAGTGCGGCGTGGTACTTGCCGACGTTCGCCTTCTCCCACAGCACCTTGCCGCTGGCGGAGTCCACCCCGCGGAGGTTGATCGTCGGGTTGATGCTCAGCTTGCCGTTGAGCATGAACAGGGTGTCCGGCGGCCCGGCCACCGGGGTCGAGAAGTAGCAGTTGAGCTTCGGGTTGGCCCACTCCTTCGTCGCCGCCGGGCCGTTCGGGCCGGTGCCCAGCTTCAGCGCCACGCTCCCCAGGGTGACCGAGCTGCCGTACACGACGCCGTCCTTGTACAGCGGCGTGGTGGCGCTCTCCTGGAGCAGGTCGCGGAAGGGGTGCCGCCAGTACTCCTTGCCGGTGTCCGGGTCGAGGCTCACCAGCCCGACCGCCGTCAGGAACACCACCTGCTTGGCCCCGCCCGCCTCCGCCAGGACGGGGGACGAGTAGCTCGCCTTGTCGTCGGTCGCCTTCCAGGCCAGCTTGCCGGTCGCGGCCTCGAACGCGGCCACCCCGGCGCCCTTGGCGCCGACGTTCACGAACACCTTCCCCCCGGCCACCAGCGGCGAGCCGCTGACCCCGAAGGTCAGGTTGGGAGCCTTGTACTCCTTGAGCGTGTCCACCTTCCACAGCACCCGCCCGTCGGCCGCGTCCCAGCAGGCCAGCACGCCGGTGCCCCCGAGGGTGTACACCCTGCCGTCGGCCACCGCGGGGGTGCCGCGGGGGCCGTTCCCGAACGGCGGGCTGAAGGCGTCGCGGTCGTAGGCCTGCTCCCACTTCCGCTCGCCGGTGGCGGCGTCGAACGCGGCCAGGGCGTCGGCGTTCTTCCCCTTCGGCTGGTAGAAGGCGTAGACCAGCCCGCGGGCGACCACCGGCGAGCTGTGCGACTCCCCGACCGGCTGCTTCCAGAGCCGCTTCAACTCCCCGCCCTTCCACAGGGTCAGTTTCTCCGGCGTGGTGCCGTCGCGGTTCGGGCCGAGGAACTGCGGCCAGTCGGCGGCCGCGGCGGGCAGGGCGAGGCCGGCGGCGGCCGCGGCGGCGAGGACGAAGCGCGTCACGGGAGCGACCTCCGGAGCCGGGGTCAGACGACCGGGAGCGGGAGCCGCGGCCCGGGTGCGGGGGTCATGCTATCCGCCGCCGGCGGCGCCGGCCGCTCCGCCTCGTTCAGGAAGACGTGGAGCGGGGCGTACCGCCAGCCCGCCCCGTGCGCGTCGGCGACCCGCTTGAGGGCGGCGACGGCGTCCTCGGTGATCCGGTTGCCGGTTTCCTGATACCCCGGGTCGCAGAAGTAGATCCGGCAGCCGAGCGGGCGGGCGTCGCGGGCGGTGCAGAGGGCGTTGACCTGGAACGGGCAGCCGTCGCGGGAGACGGGCAGTTCGTAGGGCGGGGCGGCTTCGAGGAGGAGTTCGGCCTCGAAGTGGGAGAGGAAGAGGGTGTGGCCGTACTCGGTGAACCGGCAGCACCGGCCGGAGGCGTCGCACCGCGGGCCGGCCGCCCGGACGGCGGCGTCCGCGGCGGCGACCACGGCCAGGACTTCGCGGCGGACCTCGGGCGTCATGGAGACCAAGTGGAAATGAAAAGGAAAAACGCGGGCGCCCGGCTTCGGGCCGGAATCACCCCGCGCGTGTCATTTTGACTTCTGGCCCGGCCCGTCGCCCGCTTCGCGTCAGCGGACTTCGATCATCCGGCACTCCGCCAGCGGCACCTCGGCGGCGCCGGCCAGCAGCAGTTTCCCGCCAACGCAACGGATCGGCCCGTCGTCCGGGCAGATGCGGTCGGTTTCCAGCCCCGCTGCGAACACGCCGTCGGCCGCGTCCGAGTTCGGGTAGACGAGCGGCAGGTGGACGCGGTGGTCCGTCCCGTCCCTCAGCCGGACCTCGGCCGGGCGGTACAGCCGGTCGAGGGCGTACCGCGGCAGTTCCAGCTTCACCCGCCGCACCCGCTCCCACGGGAACCACACCCACCGCCCGCCGGCGAACGCCTCCAGCACCGAGGCGAACCGGTCGTCCGCGTCGCGGAGGGCGTCGAACTCCTGCCCGTCGAGGAAGCCGGTCACGTCCGGGCTGGCGGCGTCGGCCCGGTCGGTCCAGGCCACGGCGCCGGCCGGGTCGCCGTCGCGGAGCCGCTTCACGGCCAGCCAGCGGCGCTTGGCGTGGGGCGGCACCGGCTCGGGCGCCACCACCGGCCGGCGGACGGCGACGCTCCGCCGCCGCTCGGCGCGGAACAGCCGGCGGAACCCGCGGGCCGCCGCCGGCCAGGCGGGGTCGGCCGAGCGGACCGCGGCGAGGTGGGCTTCGGCGTCGTCCAGCCGGCCGGCGAAGGCGAGGAGTTCGACCAGGAACAGCCGGGCCGCCGCGTCGCCCGGGCGGGCCGCGACGGCCGCCTCCTGGAGGGCGACGGCATCGGCCAGGTGGCCGTCGGCGAAGGCCTCGTGCGGGGTCATGGCGGGTGCCGAAGGACAAGGTCGGGCCGTCTCGCCGCGGCCTCCTGGGGCACGACGGTCGGCCGGGAACGCGACCGGCGCGGCACCACTCGTTGCGTGAAGGTCCGCCGCCCGTTCGGTCGGGCGGCGGGCGGGCAGCGGCCTGTGACGATTCTACCGCCCGCCCCCCCCCCCGCAAGGCCGGCCGCCGCGGCCCCGTTCCAGGGCGGGCGGTTGCGCTGGCCGGGTCGGCTATACTACCTCGACACCCCACCCCCGGCCTTCAGCCGCCCTCTCCGGCCGGGTTGTCTCTTCCTCCTTTGCGTGGGCCGATGGCTGACGACCTGACCGCCGCCCTCACCCGGCTCGCCGCCTGGCTCGGCCCCCGCCTCCGGGCCGACCCCGAGCTGGCCGCCGCCGTCGCCGCCGTCGCCCGTGCCGTTGCCGACCTCGCCGACCCCGCCGCCCCGGCCGCCGCCCCGGCCGCCGCCCCGCCGCCCCCGCCCGCTCCGGTTGCCCCCCCGCCCGGCCCGGCCCCGGACCCCGTCCCGCTCGCCCAGCTGCCCCCGCTCCGCCTCCAGGCCCACCCCCCGGCCGCGGCCCCCACGCCGTACTCCCCGGAAGACCGGGAACTGACGCTGGTCTCGCCGGCGGTCGTCGCCGAGCGGTGCCGGCTCAAGGGCGAGGCGTGCAAGCTGGTGGCCGCCCGCGCCGCCCGCCCGCCGGGCTGGCGCGACGGCCCGGCCGAGGCCGCCCTCCAGGCCCGGACCGCGGCCCTCCCCGACTGCAGCCTGTGGATGCTCAACCGCGACCCGGTCGTCACCGCCCCGCGGGCCTGGGACGACCTGGCCGGGGCGTTCTCCGCCGCGGCCGACGCCGCCCTCCTCGTCCACGCCTGGGACCAGTCCGCCGGCCCGGCGGCCGACCGGCTCGCCCCGCGGGTGCTCGCCATCGCGGCCGAGGCGCAGTCGGTCCTCCTGTACGCCGTCGCCGACGTCCGCGACGTGCGCATGGACTACGACCAGATTCAGCTGTTCGCCCGCATCCGCACCACCGCCCGCGACCGGCAGATCTTCATCCCCCGCTACCTGAAACGCGAGGACCGGGCCGACCCGGCCGGGTGGCCGGACGTGGCCCGCCGGGTGGCCGAGCTCCGGGCGCAGTTCCAGACCGTCGGGGACCGGGACAAGACCCGGGTCAAGGCGCTGAACAACCTGCGGTTCAAGCTCGGCCGGGTCCGCGAGCGGCCGGAGGAGTCGACCGGGGAGTGGCCGCGGGTGCTGGAACTGATCGACGAGCTCGTCGCCGGCGGTCTCCCCCCGAGCTGCCCCGAGCTGCGCGACTTCCTGCTGCCGGTCCTGGAGGACGTGCCCGACGACCCGCCCCCGTCCGCGAACGTCCGGCTCGTGCTGCGGGAGATCGACCGCTACCTCGACACCCGCCCGGACGCCGACGTCCCGGTCCACCCGCCGCGGCCGACCCCCGAGGTGGTCGAGGTGGCGGACCTCCTCCGCGGGCGGGAGGTGGTGCTCATCGGCGGGCAGGCCCGGCCGGCCCACAAGGCGGCCCTGGTGCGGGCGTTCGGGCTGGCCGACCTGCGCTGGCTGGTGACCCCGGAGCACACCTCGTTCACCGTGTTCGAGCCGGACGTCGCCCGCCCCGAGGTGGCGGTGGTGCTGCTGGCGATCCGCTGGTCGAACCACGACTACGACAACGTGAAGGAGTACTGCGACACCTACGGCAAGCCGCTCGTCCGCCTGCCGGGCGGGTACAGCGCGAACCAGGTGGCGCACCACGTCCTGACGCAGGCCGGCGCCCGCCTCCGGGCGGCGCGGGCGGCGGCGGGGTGACCCGCGCGCGGCCCGCGGGTCAGTAGCCGGCCTTCGCGGTCGGGGCCGCCTCCGCCGGCCAGTCCTTCCAGTTGTTCGCCTGCCTCCAGAACGCCAGCGGGTTCTCGTACACCACCTTGCGGATCGCGGCCTCGGGGTGGCCGCGGCGCTTCATCTCCTGGATCAGCTCCGGCACCGCCAGCGGGTCCGACTTCCCCCAGTCGCCGGCCGAGTTGGCCATGATCCGGTCGGTGCCGACCGTCTCGATGATGTCACAGGCCCGGGCCGGGGTACACTTCGTCGTCGGGTAGAGCGTCATCCCGCACCAGAAGCCGTTGTCGAGCGCGAGGCGGACGGTGTGCTCCTCGACGTGGTCGATGCAGACCCGGTGCGGCTTCACCCGCGGGTCGTTCTTGAGCATGTCCACGATCATCCGCGTGCCCTTGTACTTGTCCTCCAGGTGCGGCGTGTGGATCAGGACGAGTTCGTTCGTCTTGGCGGCGAGGTCGAGGTGCTCCTGGAAGACGGTCGCCTCGTTGCGGGTGTTCTTGTTCAGCCCGATCTCGCCGATCCCGAGGACGGTCGGCTCCTTGAGGAACTCGGGGATCAGGGCGATCACCTCGCGCGACAGCGAGACGTTCTCGGCCTCCTTGGCGTTGATGCACAGCCAGCTGAGGTGCCGGATGTGGAACTGGGCGGCCCGCTTGGGCTCGTACTGCGTCAGCTGGCGGAAGTAGTCGTGGAACCCGGCGGCGGTGCCGCGGTCGAACCCGGCCCAGAACGCCGGCTCGGACACGGCCGCGCACCCCGCGTAGGCCATCCGCTGGTAGTCGTCGGTGGTCCGCGAAACCATGTGGATGTGCGGGTCGATGAACGGGACCATGTGCCTAACTCCTCGCAAGGCGGCAGCCCAAGCCGACGACAGGGGTGGGAGGGTACCGCCGGCAGTCAGTCCCCATCATATCGCCCTCGGCATCGGCGCGCACCGCCCGCCCTCTGCGCCTGCGAGAGCTGCGGCGGCCCTGACGCCGCCCTACGTCGGCCGAGCTTCTACAACAGCCCCCTTCGCTCGTGGTGGTAATCGTCCCGTCCGCCGTGCCCTGGGGTGGCCCATGCTCTCCGTCGAGCGGCTCGCCGAACTCACCCCCGACGACCGGGCGGCGATCCTGGCGCCGCTGGACACGTTCAGCCGGGAGCGGGGCTTCGCGTGGCAGCCCGCGCCGCTGGTGCTGGCCCTCCGGGACGAGGGGCGGATCGTCGGCGGCTTGATCGGGGAGGTCCAGTGGGGCTGGCTGCGGATCGACATCCTGGCCGTGGCCGATGGGTACCGTGGCGGGGGTTGGGGCCGGCGGCTTGTCACCGAGGTCGAACGGCTGGCGGCCGGTGCCGGGTGCCACGGCGCGTGGGTGGACACCTTCAGCTTCCAGTCGCCGGGCTTCTACCTGAAGCTCGGCTACCGGGTGTTCGGCGAACTGCCCGACTACCCCGCCGGGCAGACCCGCTACTTCCTGTCCAAGCGCTTTGCTGGGGACGTCCCGTGACGGCACCCCGGGGTGAGGCTCTACTTCGGCCGCCTCGCCCCCACCGCGATCAGTACCGCGACCAGCGCCAGGAACGCGCCCAGCACCGGGAGGTTGCTCTCCGGCCAGGCGGTGCCGTTCAGCGACACGTGTTCGACCACCTTGCTCAGGTCGAACACCTCCTCCGCTCCGGGGACGAACACCAGGAACGCCGCCACCAGCGCCGCGATCGACCCGCCCGCGATGTACCCCGAACTCAGCAGCACCCCCGGGCTGGTGTCGCCCTCGTCCGGGGCGTTGCGGAGCCGGTCCGCCAGCCAGCGGACCAGCCCGCCGACGAAGATCGGCGTCGAGGCCGACAGCGGCAGGTACACCCCCACCGCGAACGGCAGCGACGGCACCCCGGACAGCTCCAGCGTTACCGCGATCAGCACGCCGATCAGCACCAGATCCCACGGCAACTTCTGGTCGAGGATGCCGTTGATGATGAGCGACATCAGCCGGGTCTTCGGGGCGTCGAACTTGTTGCGCACCTCGGTCCCGTCGTCCTGCCGCTTCAGCGACCCGTTCACCGCCGGGTCCACCCGGTAGGCGACGGCGCCGTCGGCCCCGACGAAGTAGCGGCCCGGCGGCACCGGGGCGCCGGCCTCGCTCTCGCCGACGTTCAGCACCTTGTACTCGGTCGCGTCCGCCGCGTACTGCCCGCTGCGGACGTGGTCGGTCGCCGCCAGCGTCGCCGGGTCGATCCGGGCCGCCGGGAGGTTCTGCTTCGTGTAGATCGTGCCGGCCTGGTTCAGCAGCAGCAGCGTCACGCCGACCACCAGCGCCGAGGTGAGCGAGCCGATCAGGATGGCGTACTGCTGAGCCCGCGGCGTCGCCCCGACGAGGTAGCCGGTCTTGAGCGCCTGCGACGTGGTGCCGCCGTTGCTCGACGCGATGCACACCACCGCCGCCACGGTGAGGGCGGCCAGCTTCGTCTCCTTCCCGAGCGGCAGCACGCCGGCCTCGCCCAGCACCAGCAGCAGCAGGCACGTCAGCAGCAGGGTGGCGACGGTCATCCCCGAGATGGGGTTGGACGACGAGCCGATCTCGCCCGTCAGCCGGCTCGACACCGTCACGAACAGGAAGCCGAACACCAGGACCATCACCGCGCCGAGGAACCCGGCGAAGTTGAACCCGAGCCCGATCGCCGGCGCGACCGTGAGCGCCAGGACCATCCCCACGCTGCCGAACAGCACCACCCGCATCGACAGGTCGCGCTCGGTCCGCGGGACGTCCACGGCGGTGCCGCCGCGGGCCGCGGCGCGCTCGGCGCGGAGGTCGCGGAACCCGGCCCCGACCGACGACAGGATCACCGGCATGGCCTTGAGCATGCTGATGATCCCGCCCGCGGCGACGGCCCCGGCGCCGATGTACAGGATGTAGTTGTTGCGGATCTGCCCGACGCTCATGTTCTTGATGAGCCCCACGTCCTTCCCCGAGGCCGCGTCGACCTTGCTCTCGGCCGGGGCGAGCGGCGCGTCCAGGTGTTCCCCGAAGTAGGCGATGGTCGGGACCAGCACCAGGTACGCCAGCACCCCGCCGCCGACCATGATGCCGCCGATCCGCGGGCCGATGATGTAGCCGACCCCGAGCAGCGGGGCGCTGAGCTCGGCCCCCAGCACCCCGGCCTTCAGGCCGACCGCCTTACCGGCGGCCGTGACGGCGTAGAGAGCCTGCTCGGCCTCCTCCTTGAACAGCTTGCACCCCTTCATGAGGAACTGGTACACGAACCCGAGCCCGAACCCGAGGAACACCATCCGGGCCGTCGCCCCGCCCTTCTCGCCGGCGATCAGCACGTCGGCGCAGGCCGTCCCCTCCGGGTACGCCAGGGCGCCGTGCTGCTTCACCACGAAGGCCCGGCGGAGCGGGATCATCATCAGGATGCCGAGCAGCCCGCCCAGGACGCCCACGGTCATCACCCGCAGCACGTCGATGTCGAACCCGAGCAGGAGCAGCGCCGGCATGGTGAGCCCGACGCCGAAGGCGATGCTCTCCCCGGCGCTGCCGGCCGTCTGGACGACGTTGTTCTCCAGGATCGTCGCCCGCCGCAGCCCGAACGCCTTCGAGAAGCCGCGGAACAGCGTGATCGCCATGACCGCGACCGGGATCGACGCCGACACCGTCAGCCCGACCTTCAGCACGAGGTAGAGGGACGAGGCGCCGAAGACGATGCCCAGCAGCGACCCGGTGACGACCGGCGCCCAGGTGAGCTCGGGCGGGCTCTGGTCCGGCGGGACGAACGGCTGGTGCGGGGCGGGGGCGGAGGACATGGGGGGCTCGCGCGGGGCGGGGCGGCGACGGAGAGGTAGAGGAACAGAGTAATTCAAAAGGTAAAATGTAAAAGGCAAAAAATCAGAGCCGCACCCGCGCCCGCCCCGGTCATCAATATGGTAATAAATTTTACATTTTGACTTTTACATTTTAAATTGTCTAATCTCCCCCGGGTCCGCTGAAAATCCTCGTACTCATCTGGCGACCGCGGGTACACTGGCACTCATCCACCCCCTCTCGTTCCCCGGAGCCCCCGGTGTCCCTCACCCGTACCACCTGCCCCAGCTGCGGGGCGGGGCTGAAGTCGGCGGCCGGGTTCAACCCCGGCCAGTCGGTCCGCTGCCCGAAGTGCTCGACCGCGTTCGCCGTCCCCGACCCGGACTTCGAGGAGGTCGGTGACGAGCCCGCGCCGCCGGCCCAGAAGAAGGCTCCGGTCCGGGCCGCCGCCCGCGACGATGACGACGACCGCCCCCGCCGCCGGCGGCGCCCCCGGGACGAGGATGACGACGACGACGATGACGACGACCGCCCGCGCGGGAAGGGGAAGAAGCAGAAGGGCTACAAGAGCTCGCCGCTCCGGTACGCCATCCTCGGCGTGCTGTTGGTGGTTCTCGGGGTGCTGGCGTTCCTGCTGTACCAGAAGAAGCAGCGCGAGAAGGAGGACGCCGCAGCCCCGGCCCCGGCTGCCAACGGCGACGACGCGGACGCCCCCGAGCTCCGGCCCCGCCCGCAGCCCGTCCCGCGGCCCAACCCCAACCTGGGCGTCGGCGGCGAGGCTCCGCCCCAGGGCGGGGAGCCGTTCCGCCCGGTCGGGAACGGCCCGAACGCGGCGACCCTGACGCGGGGGAGCAGCAACCTGACGCGCATCATGCTGGCCATGCACAACTATCACGACACGTCCGGGGCGCTCCCCAAGGCCGCGCTCGCCGCCGGCCAGGGCGGGGCGCCCCTGCTCAGCTGGCGGGTCGCCCTTCTGCCGTACCTGGAGCAGGACGCGCTCTACAAACAGTTCAAGCTCGACGAGCCGTGGGACGGCCCGAGCAACAAGAAGCTGATCCCGCTGATGCCCAAGGTCTACCAGGGGACGCTCCCGGACGCCGACGGCAAGACGGCGTTCAAGGTGTTCGCCGGCCCCGGGTCGGCGTTCGACTCCCGCAACCGGGTGTCCCTCGCCGGCATCGCCGACGGCACCTCGAACACGATTGGGGTGGCGGAGGCCGGGGCGCCGGTCGAATGGACCCGGCCGAGCGACCTTCCCTTCGACGGCCGGACGCCGCCCCGGCTGGTCCCGCCGACCGGCGGGGAAACCATCCTGGTCGGGATGCTGGACAGCTCGACCCGCCGGCTGAGCCTGGTCCGCAACCCGCCGGACGTGATCCTGAAGGCGGTGACCGTCGCCGGCGGCGAGAGGGTGGAGTTGGAGTAGCTCGCGGCCCCGCGCCGGGATGGGCACTTGGCGGTTCGCGGGCCGCCTGGAACAATACCACCACCGCCCCCGCCCACCCCGGACCCGCCGATGTCGGCCCGCGAACCGAGCGACGACCGGACCCAGGAGACTCGCTCCCACCACGGTTCCGGCCGGCCGGGCGAGACCGGCCGGTCCGGCGACACGGGTCGGTCGAACCGGTCCGGCAGCTCCGGGCCGCACCACTTCCCGGACCCCCACGGCGGCTGTCCGACCCACATCGGCCGGTACGAGGTGCGGGGCGTCCTGGGGGACGGGGCGTTCGGGCGGGTGTACCACGCGCTCGACCCCGTCCTCCGCCGCGAGGTGGCCATCAAGGTGCCCCACGGCGACCTCACCCCGGCCATCCGGGAGCGGTTCCTCCGCGAGGCCCGCGCCGCGGCCACCATCCACCACCCCAACGTCTGCCCCATCTACGACGTCGGCACCGACGGCGACCTGCCGTTCCTGGTCATGCACTTCGTCCGCGGCCGCACCCTGGCCGACATGCTCGCCGCCCGCGCCCACCACCTCCCCGTCCGCCACGCCGCCGCCATCGCCCGCAAGATCGCCCTCGGGGTCGCCGCGGCCCACACCCGGGAGATCGTCCACCGCGACCTGAAGCCCCAGAACGTGCTGTGGGACGAGGCCAACCGGCAGGTGCTGGTGACCGACTTCGGCCTCGCCCGGGTCGGCGGCGAGACCCCGCTCACCGGGCAGGGCGACGTGCTCGGCACCCCGAGCTACATGGCCCCCGAGCAGGCCCGGGGGAACCCGGACGCGATCAGCCCGCTGTCGGACGTGTACGCCCTGGGGGTGGTCCTGTACCGGCTCCTGGCCGGGGAGACGCCGTACCAGGGGTCGGTGTACGAGATCATGATCCGCGCCTGCGAGGGGAACCCGCGGCCCCCGTCCGCGCTCCGCCCGGGGCTCGACCGCCGGGTCGAGGCCGTCTGCCTCAAGGCGATGGCGGTGGACCCGGTCGCCCGCTACCCGTCGGCCCGCGCCTTCGCCGACGCCCTCGGCGACTTCCTCCAGGGCGGCTCCGACGAGGTTCTCGACCTCCCGCTCGCCGACCCGATCCCCGACTCGACCGCCCGACCGCGGGCCGGCTCGAAGACCGCCGCGAAGACCAGCCCGCCGCCGCGCCCCCGGCCGGTCGCCGAGCCGGTCCGCCCCGGCCCGCCCCGGCCTGTTCGGGCGCAACCCGGCCGGTCGCTCGTCGGGTGCGCGGTGGTCGGCTTCATCTGCTGCGTGGTGGCTGCCGCCGGGGTGGTGGGCGGCGCCTACCTGCTCCGCGAGCGGGCGCGGACCGGGACCGACCCGGTGCCCCCGAAGGCCGTCACCCCCCCGGTGCCCGACGACCCCGGCGTCGCCGCCATGAAGCAGGTCACGGCCGCCCTGGTCCGCTACCACGACACCCACGGCGAGTACCCGCCGGCCCGGCTGATCTCCAAGACGACCGGCTCCCCCGTCCTCAGCTGGCGCGTGGCGCTGCTCCCCGAACTCGGCGAGCAGGCTCTGTACGATGAGTTCAACCGGGACGAGCCGTGGGACGGGCCGACCAACAAGGCTCTCGTCGAGAAGATGCCCCGGGTCTTCCAGGGGTCGCTGGCGGCGAACGAGGGGAAGACGGCGTTCAAGGTCTTCTTCGGCCCCCGGGCGGCGTTCGACCGGTTCAAGCCGAAGCAGGCCCACCACATCGTGGACGGGGTGGCGAAGACGATCGGGGTGGTGGAGGCCGACGACCCGGTCGAGTGGACCCGGCCGAGCGACATCAGCTTCGACGGGCAGTCGGCCCCCACGCTCGTCCCCCCGGGCGGCGGGGACGCCCTACTAGTGGGGATGCTGGACGGGACGGTCCGCCGGATCAGTCTGAGCCGCACCCCGCCGGACGAACTCCGGAACGCCATCGACGTCTCGGACGGGAACGCCGTGACGCTCGTCGAGTGACCCGCGGAGGACCGCCGTGCCCGCCTCTCCCGTCCCGTGCCCCGCGTGCGGCCAAGCCACCCCGGTCGAGCCCGGCCAGTCGGCCCGGTGCCCCGGGTGCGGGCTGCTCGTGTCCGCCGCGGCCCGGCCCCGGGTGCGGGCCGCGGACGACGTCCCGACCCCGCGCCGCGGGGTCGGGCTGGCAGTCGTCATCGGCGGCGCGCTGGTGGTCGGGGCGGTGGCGGTGGCGGTGTTCGCCTACCGCGAGCGGGTTCGCGCCGAGCGGCTGGCGCGGGCCGAGGCCGACCGGGCCAGCTTTGAAGCCGAGATGGTCCAGATGGTGCGTGTGACCCAGCAACGGCGGGCCGCCCGGGAGTTGATGGCCGAGTGGCCGCTGGTCCTTCCCCCACTGCCGGGCGACGAACGGCTCCCGCCCGACGAGGCCGCGAAGCGGGCGGGGGAGCTCGGCCAGAAGGTGATCGGGGTGTGGCGCGGGCCGGGGGTGGACGGCGGCACGCGGGTGATCGAGTACCGGGCTAACGGCACCTTCCGCGACGCCGTCAGTGGCGGCCCCGCCGACCGAACCTGGGCTGGAGAGTGGGGGGTCGCCGGGCTGTCCGGTACCCGCGTCCTTCGGCTGACCCGTGCCGGAGGTGGGCCGTCGCTGGTCCGACTTACGTTCGAGGGTGGCGAATTGGTCCACGACGACGTGTCCGGCCGGGCCACCGTGCTACGGCAGCAAGTGCCGGCTCCTTAACCGGTTACGCGGCCACATCCAAACCCTCTCGTTTCCGACCGCGGAACCGCCGATACTCCCGGACGACTCGCACACTCGTCCGGATCGGATTCCGTCATGCCCGTTGCCGACCAGCTGAGACCCTGGGAAAAGCTCGGGCTCGGCTTGTTCGGGTTACTCGTCGTCGGGTTTGGGGCCGTCACCGTCCTCCGGGCCGCGTACCAGGAAACCCCCAAGACCGACTTCGGGGTGTACGCCCGGGCGGGCTGGGCGGTGCTGACCGGGCAGGACATTTACGACGTGATGGACGACCACGGCTGGCACTACGCCTACCCGCCGCCGTTCGCCGTGGTCATGGCCCCGCTCGCCCACCCCTACCGCTTCCTCCCGCAGGACGGCTACCTGCCGTTCGCCGCGTCGGCCGGCATCTGGTACTTCCTGAGCGTGGCCGCGCTGGCCTACGCCGTCCACGCCTTCGCCGCGGCGGTGCGGCCGGACCTGCCGGCGGGCTCGCGCTGGTGGTGGTACGCCCGGACGGTGCCGGTGTACGCCTGCCTCGGGGGGATCGGGCACACCCTGGGCCGGGGTCAGGTGAACACGCTGGTGGTGGCGCTGGCCGCGGCCGGGTTCGCGGCCGCGGTGCGAGACCGGCGGTTCGCCGGCGGGGCGTGGCTGGCCTCGGCCGCGGTGCTGAAGATCATCCCGACCCTGTTCGTGCTGTTCCCCCTGGCCCGCCGCGACGGCCGCGGGCTGCTCGGGGCGGCAGCCGCGGTGGTCGTGCTGATCGGCGTCGTGCCGGCCGCCGTGTGGGGCGTGGAGGGGGCGGTGGCGGTGAACGCCAAGATGGTGCGGGTGGTACTCGGCCCGGTGTTCTCCGCTGACGGCGACCAGACCCGGGCGAAGGAGCTGCACGGGCTGACCGCGACCGACAGCCAGTCGGTGCAGACGGCGGTGCAAGCGTGGCTGTACCCGGACCCGGCTGCCCGCCCCGACCACGCCGCGCCGGCGGCGAAGTTCGCCCACCTAGGGGTGTGCGGGGCGATGCTGCTGGCGACCGCGTGGGTCGGGTTCCGCCGCCTCGGCCCGGCCCCGGCCGACCAGCTCGTCTACCTCGGCTGCCTGGCCGCGGTGATGACGGTGGCGACGCCGGTGTCGCACATGCACTACTACGCCTTCGTGTTGCCGCTGGCCGCCGGGGTGTGGCTCCGCGACCTCGGGGCCGACCGCCGGGCGGTGGCGGCCCTGGCCGCGTGGGGCGTGTTGACGGCGGTGCCCCTGTTCCCCGGCCCGGTGTTCGACCGGCTCCGCGAGTGCGGCCTCGGACCGGCGGCGACCATCGCCCTGTGGGGCTACGGGCTCCAACTAGTCGCCCGCCCGGCGGCCGCGACGGCAGCGGTAGAGCCTGCCCCGGCCCCGCTCCCACTGCGGCGAGCGGCTTGAAGGGCGAATGACGAATGACCCACCAATGACCAAGGAAATCTGAGCCACCTGCCCGAGCCCGGGGCGTGAATGGCGGGCGTGGCCATGTCTGCCGTTCACATTCCGGGCTCCGGCCAACGCCCGACGGTGCTCAAACGCTCTGGTATCATTCCCCCAGCCTGATGTGCGGAGGGGAATCGTGGACACCGACCGGCCGGACGGCGGTGACGTTAAGCCGCAGTTCTTGAAGCAAGTCGTGTCGGGGACGGACTACTTCGCCCAGGTCGGGCGCGGCCCCCGGCTGGTCGCGGCCGTTCTGCTCGCCCCGTTCGCCTTCTATTTCATGCTCGCCGGGTTGACGACCCCAGTCGCCGCCGTCGCGTTCGCGGCGAAGGGCGAGTGGCCGTTCGCCGGGGTTCTACTGAGGATCGGCGCGGGCCACGCCCTGGCCGGCCTCGGGCTGGGCTGGCTGACGCGGCGGCTCTGGCGCGGCCGGCCGTCGGCGAACGGGGTCACCGTCCTCCCGACGTGGGTCGTGGCGGTGTTCCTGGTGACCTTCCTGGGACCGCTGTCGGTCGGGATCGCGGCGGTGCTGGCGGTCGGAGCCTACCAAGCGGTGAACGACGGGAAGTTTACGGAAGCCGTGCTGTGGGGGGCCGGTGCGGTCGGGATGCTGGCCAGCGTCGCCCGCGGTGGCCGGACTATCCATCAGCTGACCCGGCCGAGAGCAGCTCGTGGTGTAACCCCGCTACCCGGTGAGTGACGGCGCGACCGGTCAGGCTGGTCGTCTGACCAGCGACCACACCGTCACGACGAGTAGCGCGATCAGGCCGAGGAGCGAAATCACCACCCCGGCCAACTCGACGGCTGACGCCAAGCCGGAGTGAAACCGCCAGCGGGCCTCCGCTCCGGGAGGCGCATCCTGGTACGGAATTCCCGCGAAGATTAGGTCGTAGGCGAACCCGGCGGCGATCACCCCGATGCCGAAGGCGACCACGCCGGCCGGGATCAACCACCGCTTCACGGGTGTCTCCTCCCCGGGATCGGCCGCCGACCCTGATGCTACGCATAAGTCGCGTCAGGGTCAGGGGGTCAGCTCGAAGACGAACTCGTTCGCCTCGTCCGCCTTGACCTCGGCCTTGAGGAGGGGGGAGGAGGCGTTGCTGTACTTCCCGCGGAGGGCATCCGCCCCGCCGCGCTCGCCACTTCCTTTCGCCCAGGTCACCAGGACGGCGTAGTTCCCGGCCGGGGCGCCGTCGTCCGGTTTGTAGGTGGTCAGCCGGAACCGCCCCTCGGCGTCCACGACCGCGCCGGCGTGGTCCTTGCCGTGGCCCGAGAGCTTCTCGCCGACGGGGACGAAGTCGATCCGGGCGCCGTCCGCCGGGACGGTGGTGCCCTTCTTGGCGTCCTTGACCACGACCCGCCCCGACACCGGGTACGTCCGCGGCCGGCCGCCGTTGGTGTCGGTGCCGCACCCGGCGAGAGCCAGCGCCAGGCCGGCCAGGGTCGCCGGGAGGAGGGAGCGTATTCGCCGCGTCATGGTCGAGCCTTCCACGTCAGTCGAGGCTGAGGGTTTCGCCCATCTGGGCCGTGATGCCGGCCGCGTAGTTGGCGATGGGCACCGACGAGCGGATGAACCGCACCGAGCCGTCCCCGAACAGGTGGTTGGCCCCGCCGGTGTGGAAGGCGTAGGTCTCGTTGTTGTTGTCGCAGTTGACCGCGCACGACCCGATCCCGTCCAGCCCGTACTCGGCCTGCCAGTCGCCCCAGCCGCCGTCGTTCACCGTGCCGGTCGCGGTGCGCGTGCCGTTCTGGTAGCGGTCCGGCCGGCCGGCGTCCTCGGCGATGAAGAACGTGTTGGAGGTGCCGTCGGTGATGTCGAGGATGCGGCGCGGGGAGGGGAAGATGTCGGTGTCGGTGAACCCCTGCGACTTGGCCAGGGCGACCGCGGTGGCCCCCTTGACGACCGGCACCAGCCCGCCCCAGATGTTCTTGTTCACGCCGTAGAGGGCGTTCGCCTGGCCGGAGTTGACGGTGTCGAGCGGGGCGTAGTCGGCGGCGGCGATCGTGTACGGGACGCTGCCGAGGCCGGGGACCGGCAGGCTGCCGGTGTAGCTCGGGGAGGACCGGGGCGTGGACGGGCAGAGGAAGACCTTCAGGGGGGTGTTCAGGACCGCCTGGTTGGTCGGCGAGACATACGGCTCCTTCTGGACGTACCGGTCGTACAGCGGACCCTGCTCGGCGTACGGCAGGATGAAGACGCCCCACCCGGTCGCCACGGCCGGCCACGGGGCGTTGACGGTGTTCGAGTCGATCAGGAAGCTGGGCGGGAAGCTCTGGTTGGTACTCTCGTAGTTGTGGTAGGCCAGCCCGATCTGCTTGAGGTTGTTCTGGCAGGTGCTCCGGGCGGCGGCCTCACGGACCTTCTGGACGGCGGGCAGGAGCAGTCCGATCAGGATGGCGATGATGGCGATCACCACCAACAACTCGATCAGCGTGAACGCACGGCGGCGCGGCGGCGGCGGGGGTCGCACGGGGCTACCTCGGGGGCCAGGAGGTGTGGCCGGGGTGGGTCGCTGGAATAACCCCGGTACGCTACCGCCCCGCACAAACCGCCGCTAGCAAGCGGGCTATAACTCACGGAAACATCACGCGATCCCCTCGCGGCCGGCCTCCCCTGGGTGAAAACGATTACCACCTCACCGGTGCCCCGACGGGTCGTGAGTCGTGACATGCCCCCGGTGGTAGCGCCGGGCCGGTGTGATCAGCAGGAACACCGGAACGGCGGCATCTCGCCGCGGTACTCCCCCTGCGGGGCCGCTATCCCGGTGACGACCTCGAAGTTCTGCCACAGCTCGTCGCTGTAGTCGGAGAAGTCGTAGGGGGTGTCGAACGGCAGGTAGTGGTCGCCGTCGACGTGGCGCTTCAGGAAGTACATCAGCTGGCCGTACGCGGACTCGATGTTGTCCTCCCGCTCCTCCTGCGGGAACTCCTCGTCCCCGTACCCGAACTGGTGCTTCTTCGCAAACTCCCGCAGCCACCGCTCGGCCGGGACGAACTTCCGCTGGCGGTCGGCCTCCTCGCACTCGCCCCGGTCGTCCAACCAGTCCGCGTACACCTGACGGGTGAGTTCATCGTCCCACGGCCCGGCCGCGATGGCGGCGAGGAATGCCTGCCGGTCGTCCACGTCAGCCCTCCTTCGCGGCCGGAGTCGGTGGCCTGGCTACGAACGCCGGGTGGGACCAGTAGTGCCGGAGCGAGGTGACGGTGTTCGGGTACAGGAACAGCCAGAACCGCTGGCCGGGGGCGACACGTTCTGTCAGGAACGGATCTACCACGCCGACCTGCTGGTCCGGGCCGACCACCCCCACCATCTCCGTCTGCCCTGGCGGGGTGAAGCCGACGTGCCGGCCCGGCTCCAGCGGCTCGGCCGCCGTGACCGGAACGACGGCGACGTGGACCGCGTCCCGGCGCCGGTCGCCGTCGGTGATGAGCGCCCCCAGCTTCGGCCCGTCCATACCGCCCCTCCCTCGATCCGTAGACCCCACCGGGCCGGCCCCGGTTCGGGGCCGGACGGGCCGCGGGACGGCCTGAACGCACCGGCTACCTCTGCGACTCGGGCGTCACGGCAGCAGGTCTGCGACGCGGACCGTCGCCCCCGGTACGGCGAGCGGGGAGATGGTGTCGGCCGGGCCGAGGTCGAGGTGGGTGGCGTAGGTCGGGCCGTCGGGACCGGGGGTGATGTCGCGGAAGACGTGGAGCCGTCGGGAGTTCACGTCGACGACCCAGTAGTCGGTGATGTTCCCAGCTGCGTAGGCAGTGAGCTTCACCGTTGTGTCGTATCGGAATGACGAATCCGATACCTCGACCACCAGGACCGCGGTCGTCGGGTGGGTGGTGTAGTCGCCCGGTCGGCCGGGGACGACCGCCACGTCCGGGTCGGGATCGGTCGTCTGCCCGAGGACGAGCGGCTTGGCGACCCGGACGTGCCACCCCTTGCCGAACGCCTCGCGGATCAGGTCTTCGGTCTTGGTCGCGGCGATCGCGTGCGGCGGGTTCATCGGCCCTTCCTCCACGATCACCCCGTCGATCAGTTTGGCCCCTCGGCCCTCGAACATCCCGAGGTCGCCGAGGTAATGGAATTGGTCGACGGTCCAAACCTTCGCCGCCGGCGCCTGGGACGGGAACGGACCGGTCCGGACGGACGGGGGCGGGGACGTGGTGGGTGCGGTTGCCATCGGGGGTCTCCTCACCGGCCAGCGTACCGTCAGGATTTACCGAGGACCAGATCGACCACCCAGCAGCCGCGGACGTGCAGTCCAGGCTTGCGGCAGTGGGCGAGGATGCCGGCCTCCGTGCAGCCGGCGTCCTCCAGAGCGTCGGCGAGGACGGGCATCGGGGTGAAGTCGCGGGCTTCGTACATCCCCTGGGCCAGCGACACCGCCGTCTCGGTCCGCCATGCCGGAGCCCACGCCACAGGGCGCAACTGCAACTCGAACACGTCGGCCACAAGCCGCGTCAGCAATCGGTCCGAATCGACCGACGCGACCACGCCGTCCAGCACCGGCCCCTCTCCTGAGTCGGCCCACCGGCAGAGGGTCCGCGGCGATACGCCCAGGCGACCCAGCAGAGGTGCCTGCTGGAGTAACCGCGCGCGGGCGTGCCACGCCCAGACGTTGGCGATGGCGGAAACCGTCCCCGGGCTTGCTACCGCCCCGTCGGCGAGGGCCGTGTAGGACCAACTTGATAGGAACCTCTCGCCCCGTCGGATCGCCAGGATGACGGCGACGGCCGGGGAGCCCGGGCGCAGGGGAACAGCGGTGAACTCCTGGCCGCGCCGGCCTTGGACGGCGTCCATGAACCGCCCGAGCGACCGGCGTCGCTCCTGTTCGTCGGCGGCCCCGTCGGCGTACCGTTCTGCCACCTCGACTGCTTCCCGGGCCGGACCGACCGGAAGGAACTCCCACACCCCGCGGCAGCAGGCGGCGGCGAACAGGCGCACCTTCCGCTCGGACAGTCCGGGCACGCCCTCCAGGCGGCGGAGGAGGGCGGGGAGTGTCGTCCGATCGGCGATCGACATGAGCGCCCTCCCGCGACTCACGCCTTGCGGTCGCCCGGCCCCAGCACGCCCAGCAGCAGCCGGTACATCACCTCGGGGGGCTCGTCCTCGGGCTTGAGGCGGAGGTAGAGGCTCTTGTCGTCCACCACCTTCACCCGGCCCCGGCTGAACGCCGCCAGCTGGTCGGCGAGCTTGCGGCTGCGGTAGCTGAACACCAGGTCCGAGCCGTTGCGGTGGACGCCCGCGACCTGCCAGCGGACGCACAGCAGCCGGACCTCGGTCGCGCGCAGCAGCCACTCGACCGGGTCCGGCGGCGGGCCGTAGCGGTCGCGCAGCTCCTGGCGGAAGTCGGCCAGCCGGTCCGGCTCGCGCAGCCGGGCGAGGCGGCGGTAGACCTCGATGCGGAGCTTCTGCCCCGGCACGTAGTCGCGCGGCAGGAAGGCCGGCCAGGGGAGGTCGACGTTCACCTCCACCGCCTGCCTCGGCGGCTGCTGCTTCAGCGCCCGGACGGCGTTCTCCAGCAGCTGGCAGTACAGCTCGTAGCCGATGGCCGCGATGTGCCCGCTCTGCTCGGCCCCGAGGATGTTCCCGGCGCCGCGGATCTCCAGGTCGCGCATGGCGATCTTGAACCCGGCGCCGAGTTCGGTGAACTCCTCGATCGCCTTCAGCCGTTTCTGAGCGTTCGGCGACACCAGCTTGAGCGGGTTCACGATCAGGTACGCGTAGGCCCGCACCCGCTGCCGCCCGACCCGGCCCCTCAGCTGGTGCAGGTCGGCCAGCCCGTAGGTGTCGGCGTCGTCGATGACGATGGTGTTGGCGTTCGGGATGTCGAGCCCGCTCTCGATGATCGTGGTGGCGACGAGGATGTCCGCCTCCTTGCGGACGAACTTCACCATCGCCGACTCCAGCTCGTCGGCGCCCATCTGCCCGTGGCCGACGACGATCTTCGACTCGGGCACCAGCATCTGCACCTTCGCCGCGACCTCGTGGATGTCGAAGACGCGGTTGTGGACGAAGTAGACCTGCCCGCCGCGGGTCATCTCGCGGAGGATGGCGTGGCGCAACAGCTGATCGTCCCAGCGGACGATGCGCGTCTCCACCGGCTGCCGCTCGGGCGGGGGCGTTTCGAGGTTCGAGATCTCGCGGATGCCCAGGAGCGCGGAGTGGAGCGTCCGCGGGATCGGGGTGGCGGTCATGGTGAGGACGTGGACGGTCGCCCGCAGCCGCTTCAGACGCTCCTTGTGCTCGACGCCGAAGCGCTGCTCCTCGTCGATCACCACCAGTCCGAGGTCCTTGAACTTCACGTCCTTCGACAGGAGCCGGTGGGTGCCGACGACCACGTCCACCTCGCCGGCCGCGAGCCGCTTCAGCACGTCCTTCGTGGAGCCGTGCGACTTGAAGCGGTTGACCACGCCGACGGCGAAGGGGTACTCGGCGAACCGCTGCGAGAAGGTGCGGTAGTGCTGCTCGGCGAGGACGGTGGTGGGCACGAGGATCGCCACCTGCTTGCCGCCGTCCACCGCCTTGAACGCGGCGCGGATGGCGACCTCGGTCTTGCCGTAGCCGACGTCGCCGCAGATGAGCCGGTCCATCGGCTTGGGCTTCGTGAGGTCGCCCTTCGTTTCCTGGATGGCGGCGAGTTGGTCGGGCGTCTCCTGGTACGGGAAGGCGGCCTCGAACTCGCCCTGCCACTCGGAGTCGGGCGGGAGCGGCTGGGCGACGACGGCCTGGCGCACGGCCTGGAGCTGGATCATGTCGGCCGCCATGTCGCGGACGGCCTCCGACACCCGCTCCTTCTTCCGCCCCCACGCCGTCCCGCCGAGCTTGCTCAGCTCGGGCTCGGTCGCCTGCCCGCCGACGTACTTCTGGACGAGGTCGATCCGCGACGCCGGGACGTACAGCATCACCCCGTCGCGGAACTCGAGGATCAGGTTCTCCTCTTGCGCCGTTTCGAGTTCAGAGTTCAGAGTTTCGGGTTCGTCCTCTGAACTCTGAACTCTGAACTCTGAACTCTGAACCGAGCCCTTTTCCAGCATCCGCATCCCGCGGAAGCGGGCGATGCCGTGGGCGATGTGGACGACGTAGTCGCCGTCGTTGAGTTCGAGGAAGGTGTCGATCGCCCGGCCTTCGAGCCGCCGGCTGGAGCCCTTCACCGCCGGCGCCTTCACGCCGTGCGGCAGCTGGTCCTTGTGGAAGAGTTCGTGGCTGCCGAGGACGACCACGCCGGCCTCGACCAGCCGGAACCCGGCGCGGACGTGCCCGGTCACGAGGCGGAGGCGGTTCGACTCGGCGAGCCGGCCGGCCTTCAGCACGTCGGTGAGGCGGTGGCACTCGGCGTCGGTCTGGCAGGCGATCAGCACTCGGCTGGTGTTGGCCGTGGCCACGGCGTCGAGTTCGTCCCGCACGCGCTGGACGTTCCCGCTGAACCGCTCTACCGACTCGACGCGTAGGTGGACCGACGCCTCGACGCTCGGCCGCGGCAGCGCCGACACCGCCACCGTCGGCAGCCGCAGGAGGTTGGCGAAGGTGCCGTCCACCGTGAACAGGCCGGTGGTGTCGCCGACGCGCTCGAAGAACAGCTTGGCCTGCTCCTTCAGGTCGCCGGGCTCGACCAGCGCGGCGACCGACCCCGCGGGAAGGTGGTCGGTAAAGAAGCCCTGCTCCGGCCGGCCCCCGGCATCGCCGCCCACGGGCAGGAGTGTCAGCGCCGGCTTCGTTTCGAGGCTGCGCTGCGAGCCCGCGGAGAAGGTGCGGAGGGATTCGAGTTCGTCGCCGAAGAACTCGAGCCGCACCGGGTCCGGGCTGTCCGGCGGGTACACGTCGAGGATGCCGCCGCGGCGGCCGAACTCGCCGGGGTACTCGACGGCCTCCACCCTCTTGTAGCCGCTGGCGACGAGCCAGCGGACGAGCTCGTCCGGGTCGACGACCTCGCCGGCGGCGAGCTTCCTGCCGCGGGCGGCGAGGTCGGCCCGCGGCGGCACCGGCTGGAGCAGGGCCGCGAACGTGCAGACCACCAGCCGGGGCGGGTCGAGGGCGAGTTGTTGGAGCAGCCGCAGGCGCGACGTGGTGGCCGGGTCGAGCTTCCCCTTGTGGGTCGGGGGCGGCCAGGTCTCCCAGGCGTCGAACACGGCCGGGCGGACGCCGGCGAACGTAGCCAGGTCTTCGACCCACGGCTCCAGGTCAGCCGGGGACGGGACGACGGCGAGGACGGTGGCGGCGGAATCGGCGGCGAGCGCGGCGACGGCGAGCGCGGCGGACGAGCCCCAGGCGCCGTCGACGGTGCCGCTTCGACCAGCGGCGAGCGCGGCGCGGAGCGTAACCCAGCCCTCGGCCGCGTGGAGCGACCGGGGGAGGAGCGCGAGTCCGTCCGTCACCGCCGGCGCCGGGCCGGCCGTGGTGGCCATGTCGGGGCAGTCTCCCAAGCCGATCGGGGCATTATAGGCCCAGACTCGGGGCGGAACCGCACCCGCCGTGCCACGACCCCGGCCGGCCTCACGAGTGGGGCCAGTTCGCGTTCTGGAGGACGACCCGATAGCCGTCCGGGTCGGCAAACGTCCGGCCCGCCCGGTTCCAATAAGGGTTGAACGCCGGCACCGCCCCGTACCCCGCGGCCTCCAGCCGGCCGACCGCCCGGAGCCACTCGTCCCGGTCGGGCAGGTAGAAGACGAGCAGGTTGTCGTCCGTGGGCGCCCGCCCCGCCGGATGCCCTTGCTTGCGGGTGAATTCGAGGTGGTAGCCCGCACCCGGGTGCCCCAGCATCACCCCGTCGAACCCGTCGTGGTCGGTGAACCCGCCCAGCACCTCGAACCCCAACCCGTCCCGGTAGAAGCGCACGACCGCTTCCAGGTCGTCGGTCGGCCGGGCGACCCGCAGGTGGGCGGTGGCGATCGTTCTGGGCAGACTCATCGGCTCGTCCCTCCTGTTCCGCTACCCCCCGAACCGGTGACCGAGCCGGCGGCGGAACTCCGCACACACGCCACCGCCCGCGCCCGTCCCGCGGACCTCCAACTCCAGCAGCGGCGACAGGTACGGGCTTTCCGCCAGCGGGCGGAGGGCATCGCCGCCGAGTTCTTGATTCCACTTGAGGTCCAGGAACGACAGCCGGGCCAGCCCCGGCGACGCCGCCAGCACCCGCACCGCCTCGGGCGTCAGGTCGCAGTGCCCGAGACCTAGCCCGGCCAGCTGCCAGAACGGGCCGTTGACGAGCGCGTCCACCCCGGCCGCTGTGAGGCTCACGCCGGTGAGGGCGAGCGTGCGGAGGTTCGCCAGCCCGGGGCTCGACGCCAGCGCGACCACCCCGCGGTCGGAGATGCTGCCCGCGAAGTCATCGTCGCGGGTGTGGTTGTAGCTCAGGTGGAGCGTGCGGAGGTGCGGGAACCGGCCGGAGCGGGCGATCCGTTCGGCGGCGTCATCGGTCAGGTAGTTGCTGGTCAGCCCGAGCCACGTCAGGTTCCCGGTCCAGGTCGCATCGCACAAGTCGGCAACGCCGGCGTCGTAGAGGTAGTTGTTCGACAGGTCCAGGGTGCGCAGGCCGGCCGGGCCGTCGGCGGCGAACAGCGGCTCGATGAGCCGGGTCGGGACGGTCCCGTCGGCCAGACGGAGGGCCGTCGCCTGCCGCCAGAACGGTGACCCGTGCAACGCCCGCACGACGTTCGCCGCCGAGCCGCACCGGCTGATTCTGAGGTCACGCAGCCTGGCGAGGGCCGGTGAGGCGAGGAGCGGTTCGAGGGCGAACGCCGCGAGTGGGGTGCCGGACAGGTCGAGGGACGCCAGCGCCGGCAGGGGGCGGGCGAAGCCGGGGCGGGCGGCGGGAGCGAGTTCCGTGTCGGCGAGGTCGAGGCGGGTCAGCGTCTCCGCGCACGGGGCGGCCAGGAACTCGACTAGGTCGCGGGAGGCAAGCCAGAGGCCCGACACGTCGAGGGATTCGAGCCGGCACCCGCCCAGCGCGGCGGCGACCGGGCCGAGGTCGCACGGGCTGCGGTGGTGGATCAACACGACCTCGTCGAGCCGCACCCGCGTCAGCTGGTCGCGGAAGTCGCAGCGGGCGAGCAGGTCTGGCAGTGCGGCGAACACCTCGCCGGAGCGGTTGTGGCCGTTCCAGTCGGCGAGCGCGAGTTCGCGGAGGCAGGGGTAGGGGTGGGCGGCCAGGAACGGACCGATACCGGGGAGGGGCTGGCCGACGGCGGTGAGGTCGATCGCCTCCAGGTGATCGCCCCAGGCCCGGCCGGCGGCAGCGAAGCGGTCGTCGTGGACGCCCGCGGTTTGGAGAACCCGCCAGCGGCGGACCGGGTGCCGGGCGAACAGGTCCGGGCCGTGGTCGAGCAGCGCGGCCGGGCCGCAGGCGACCTCGTTCAGGAAGCCGCGCTCCCACTCCCACTCGAACACCGCGTCGGCCGGAACGCCGAGCCACACGGGCTCGTGGGCGGCGAGGAGGTCGTGTTCGCGGTCTTCGAGGGCGGGTCGGTCGGGGTGCGCGTCCGGGAGGCGGGCGAGCGCCACCTGCACGCGGACGAACTCGGCGCGGGCGGCGTCCCCGCCGTCGTCCAGCCAGTCGGCGTAGGCGAGCCGGGGGGTGTCGTCGTCGGGGCGGTCGCGGACCGCGGACAGGAGCGCCGGTTCGGCGGACATGCCAGGAAGTGTAGCAGGGTAGGTGCCCGTCGGACCCGCGTGTCGGAGCCCGGTAGGGCGACGGCGGGTAGCCCGGGGTGGAACCCCGGGCGGCGTCCGCAGGGTCACGACAGGTGAGACGATGCGAATCCCGACCAGCCGATCAATCCGGGTGGAGCCCTGGGCCGATTGCGGCAAAGACGGGTTGCGCGGTGATCGTTGGGTTCCGCCCCGGGTCATCCTGCGGACGCCGCCCGGGGTTCCACCCCGGGCTACCCGCCGGTCGCCCTACCGGGCTCCAAGCCCCGAGCCGACGGCTTCCCGCCCGCACGGCTCGGCGACGAACTCCAGCCCGCTCCGCGGGACCAGCGTCTCCCCCGGCTGGCTCGCCGGCGGGGTCCGCCGCCAGGGGATGCCGTTCACCGCCTGCTGCCGGCCGACCCGGAACAACAGCTGCATCTCCTCCCGGTTGAACGTCATGCTCCCCGGCCGCACCTTCACGTCCGTCGGCATGGCGACCAGGTGGAAGTGTGCCCCCGTCACCGCGCAGAGGGCGTACAGCTTCACCGTGTCCTCCCGGAACAGGGCGTACATGGTGTTCGACACCGACGCCCCCAGCACCCGGAGGAACCGGGGTTTCTCGTCCAGCGGGTCGCGGTAGATCTTCCCGGCGTTCAGGACGTACACGTTCGACGTGGGCGGCAGCCCGTTCGCGGTCCGGATGAACGCCTGGATCACGTTCCCGGCGTCCACGTGGAGCTCCTTGTAGCGCACGCCGTTCAGCTCGATGTCGAACTCCACCGGCGGCATGAACCCCGGGATCGTGCAGGCCGCGAGCAGCACCTTGTGGACGAGCTGCCGCGCGTCCGGCCGGCCGCTCGTGGCCAGGGCGCCGACGTCCCAGATGACCGCCCGCTGGGTGGTCAGGTTGACGGTGGAGATGAACAGCCGGCGGCCGGCCTGGTGGGCCGCGCACAGGTCGGCGAACGCCTGGTCGTTCAGGTTCCGGGCGATCATCTCCGCGAGCGGCTCGGAACTGGCGAGCCCGCGGTGGAGGATGAGCCCGCGCACCGGCTGGAAGCGGAGGACGTCCTTCTGGCGGAGGTTGTTGAACTCGGTGGCAAGGTTCTGGTCGTAGCGCGGCCCGAGGAAGGCCAGCGCGGCGGTGAGTGCCCCGCTGCTGATCCCGGTACACACGTCGAACTCGGGCCGGGTGCCGTTCTCAGTCCACCCGCACAGCACGCCGGCGGTGTACGCCCCGTACTTCCCGCCCCCGGACACGGCCAGGATGTTCAGCGCCCGGCCGGGGGTCGGGGTCGGCATCTTGGCGTTCCCGAACACCGACGCCAGCCCGTCGGCCAGGGTGCTGTCCGGGTTGGGGTAGGGGTCGGTCTGGACGCGGTTGTGCCAGCTGCTGTCGAGCAGCTCGGTCGGCGGGTTGGCCCACGGCATCGTGGAGCAGCCGGCGGCGGCCGCGAGGGCGACGAGCAGCCCCGCGGCGAACCAGTCCGGCCACCGCCGGCCGCGGCTGAACGTCGGCATCAGTGCCCCCGGGTGAGACCTCGCGTGGGGCGGGGATACCGCGGGCCGGCCGGTCGGTCAAGCCTTTAGCCGGCCGGGGTCTGGCCGAGGACGATCACGAAGTTGGCGTTCAGCTCGCCGGTCCGCGACCCCGGCACCGGCACGAACTCCGCCTCGACGGCGGCCTTCGTCTCCGGCGTCCGGCTGACCGACCGGAAGATGCCGTCCCGGTCGTTCCCCGCGTGCCCCTTCACGTACAGCTGGGTGACGAGGAGTTCCCGCCGGCCCTGCTTCACCTTGACGTGGATGTGCGGGGTCCGCCCGGGGTACGGCACGGGCTTGATGGTGCGGAAGTAGTAGTCGCCGGTGCTGCCGGTGAGGAACCGGCCGAACCCCTGGAAGTTGCGGTCCTGCTTGTCCTTCTTCTGGTCGCTGTCGGCGGTGTGGAGGTACACGCCGGCGGCGTCGCACTGCCAGATCTCGACCAGGGCGTTGCGGACCGGGTTCCCCCGCGGGTCGAGCACGCGCCCGGTGAGGTGGGTGATCTCCCCGACGGCGGGGGTCATGTTGTTGTTGAGGATGAGGAGGTCGTTGTCGGTGTCGAGGGGGAGGCGGTTGGGGTAGAACGGCCCCTCGGTCTGGGGCGGGGTGGGGGTGCGGGCGACCTCCTGGGCGAACGCCCCGGGGACCGTCCAAAAAGGGAGGACGGCGGCGGTCGCGGCGGACCCGAGGAACCGGCGACGGTCGGCGGGGGAGAAGCGGGGATTCATCGACGGCTCCTGCGAAGACGGGACTGGGGTAAGATGGGAAACGGACCGGCGCCCGGCCGGCGACGCCGATGCGGGGAGTGTAACCGGGTTCTCATGAGTGAGGAAGGAAAACCGCCTCGTACAAGTTACCCGGACGTTACCCAGGCCGGCCACCGATCAACGCTTCTCCGCGTACCCCTTGCTCGTCTTCTCGGCGACCAACTTGTCGGCCTCAGCTGTTGCCTTCTCGGGCGTGGCGAGCGTCTTGGTCTTCTGCTGACCGGACGAGCCGACCCGGCCCCACCGCGTCGTCACGTCTGTGCCCTCGGTCCACACCTCCCAGAACTTCCCCGCCCCGTCCTCGGTGAACTCGAAGTACCGCTTGGCCGAACCGCCCGCGGCCGGCGCCGCCACGACTGCGGCCGGCGCGGGAGGGGGCGCGACTCCAGACCCGGTAGCCGCCGCGACCGGGAGGGACACGTCCGCGCGGAGCCCGACGTAGCTCGGGAACCGCGGGATGCCGGCGTCCGAGAGCTCCTGATACCGGAACGTCACCGTCGCCCCGACCGGCGGCGGGCTCTGCCGCTCCCGGTCCGTGAACCCCGTCCCGACGCTGAACACCTTGCCGGTGGCCAGCTGAACAGTCAGCGCCCCGAGCCGGCCGGCGTGCCGCCCCTTCCCGGGTTCGTGGCCGATCACCACCCCCTCGTCGTCGCGGAAGCTCTTCACCTTCAGCAGCGTGCCCGACCGCCCGGCCTCGTACCGCGACCCCGGCTGGCGCAGCATCAGACCCTCGCCGCCGAGCCCCTCGACCCGGCGCAATTCCTCGCGCAGGTGCTCGACCCCGCGGCATAGCTCGTGGTCGTGCAGGGCCGCGTAGGGCGCCTTCCAGCCTGTGAGCCCGTCTTGAAGGAACTTCACCCGCTCCTCGAACGCCCCGCCCGCGGCCGGCGCATCGAACACCAGGAAGCGGACCTCCTTCCAGATGTCCGGCTTGTCCTGCCGGCGGACGATCCCGACCGTGCGCTGGAACGCCTTGCGGGCGACCCACAGCTCGCCGTCGAGCGGCACGCCGGGGAGCCCCTCGACGAACCAGTCCGGGGCGTGGTACAGGTTGCCCTGGCGGGAGACGAACTGCTTGCCGTCCCAGTACGCCCGCACGCCGTCGAGCTTCTCGCTCATCCACCACCCGGCGAGGTCGGCGGCGCTGTCCCACGACTCGGCGAGGAGGACGGGCGGGCCGGCCTCCTCGCCGTCGGCCGCGGCCGGCTTCTGCGGCAGTACGCTGCCGAGGCGGGCCTCCTCGGCGGTGTCGCCCCGCAGCTTGCGGAGGTGCTTGCACGTCCGCCGCTCGATCGGGGTGGACTGGTTCCGCCACGCGGGGCAGGTGCAGGAGTACACCCCGCCCGTGTTCCGGAGTTGGTACGGCTTCGACCCGGACCCCTTCATCTCGAACGTCTCGCCGTCGGCCAGGTCGGGCATGGTGGGACCGCGGTTGGGAGGGTGTGAGCCGGTGCCTCGGACGCCCCTTCCGGTCGGTTGCCCGGAAAGGTGTCGTCGGGGTGTTGATGAGGTGGTGGGAAGAATAACCGCAGCGCCGGCGGCACGCAATCGGCGTAGCAGTCGGAGTTCGGCCGAGAAACCCGGTCTGGCGGCCGGGTGGGAAAAGGGCGATCGGGTTGCTCGGTAGGCCACCCGGGGCGTTGCCCCGGGCTATGCGATCCCAGGCCGTTGGCCTGAAACCCTGCGGCCGCTCTTCAGCCCGAAGGGCTGAGATCCGATAGCCCGGGGCAACGCCCCGGGTGGCCTACCGAGCAACCCGACTTGGTACGAAGCGGGCGTCGGCCGGGGTTACGGCTTCAGCGCCGCCAGGTTCTCGACCCACCCGGCCACGCTCGGATCGAGCCAGCGCATCACCAGCCCCGGCCACACGCCGAGCAGGATCGCCAGCGCCACGAACGGCACCAGCACCGCCGCCTCGCGGGCGGTGAGTTCGGGGAACGCCTTCGTGTCCGGGTTCGTGCCGAAGTACACCCGCTGCCAAGCCCAGAGCAGGTAGGCGGCGGTCAGGATCACGCTCAGCACGGCGGGGACGGCGAGGCCGGGGGCGTAGTTCCACGCCGCCGTGAGGACGGTGAACTCGCCCACGAACCCGCACAGGCCCGGCAGCCCCATCGACGCGAAGAACAGCACCGCCGCCAAGCCCGAGTAGGCCGGCATCGGCTCGTACAGCCCGCCGAGGCGGTTCAGGTCGCGGTGGTGGGCGCGGTCGTAGACCACGCCGACGGCGAAGAACAGCGCCGACGCCGTGATGCCGTGGGCGACCATCTGGAACACCGCCCCGCTCACGCCCCACTCCCAGTACTGCGCCCGCGCCCCGGTCGACCACGCCGCCAGCCCCAGCACCACGAACCCCATGTGTGACACCGACGAGTAGGCGAGGAGCTTCTTGAAGTCGGTCTGCCCCATCGCCACCAGCGCCCCGTACACGATCCCGACCACGCCGATCAGTCCCACCCACCACGCCAGCTCGCTCGCCGCCCACGGGCAGATCGGGAAGGCGAAGCGGATGAGCCCGTAGCCGCCGAGCTTCAGCAGCACCCCGGCCAGGATCATGCTCACCGGCGTGGGAGCCTCGACGTGGGCGTCCGGCAGCCAGGAGTGGAGCGGCACGAGCGGCACCTTCACCGCGAAGCCGACGAACAGCAGCACAAACATCACGTACTGGAACCCGGGCGTGCAGACCGACTGCGCCTTCAGCCGGGCGACGGCCGCGTCGCGGTCCACGCCGGGGGCGAACAGCTTCACCGGGCCGCCGTCCGTCCCGCCGGCGGGGTCGAGCGGGTTGGCCTTCGCCGCCAGCCGGTCCTCCTGGCCCGAGAGGACCAGCATGACGGCCCGGCCGGCCTTGGTGAGCGTCACGAAGTCGAAGGTGTGGACCTCGACGCGGGCGCGGGCGTCGGCTTCCGTCATCGCCGGGTTGGCGCGCTTCAGCGCCGCGGCCTCGGTGGCCACCCGGTCCTGCGGCACGAAGTCGCGCACGTCCACCGAGTAGAGGGCGATGATCGCCACGAGCAGGCCGACGCTGCCGACCAGGGTGTAGAGGACGAACTTGAGCGCCGCGAACCGCCGCCGCCCGCCGCCCCACAGGCCGATGAGGACGTACATCGGCAGGAGCATGACCTCGTAGAAGACGTAGAAGAGGAACAGGTCCAGCGCCAGGAACGCCCCGAGGACGCCGCTCTCCAGCAGCAGGATCAGCACGAGGTAGGCGCGGACGGACTTCTCGATGGTCCAGCTGGCGGCCACGGCCAGGAAGGTGACGAGCGCGGTGAGGACGACGAGCGGCAGGCTGATGCCGTCCACGCCGAGGGCGTAGTCGATGTCGAACCGGTCGATCCACGGGCGGCGGGCGACCCAGTCGTCGGAGCGGTACTCGGGGACGGGCTTGGCGGAGTTGGCGGCGGCGAAGTCGGCGCGGGCGTCGAGCCGGGCGGCGGTCGCGTGCCCGGGCCGGCCGGTGCTGCCCAGTTGCTTCCCGACGGCGTCATCGTACCCGACGGCCACGCACAGCGACACCGACAGGGTGCCGGCGGCGCCGAACAGCGCGACCCAGCGCATGGCCTCGACCCACCGGGCCGGGATCAGCAGCAGCCCGGCGGCGCACGCGACCGGCAGGAACACCAGCAGCGTCAGCCAGGACAGGTCGGCTTGGGGCATTCCGTACCCTTCACAAGCAGATGGTCATTGGTGGAGCCGCGTTCCCGCGCCACGGCCGACTGGCCCGCACTTACCCACTCAAGCCCAAGAGCATTGCCAACAACCCGGCGACGGTCAAGGCCAGCACCAGGACGTAGCCCCGCAGCCGGCCGGTCTGGGCGTGGCGCAGCCCCCGGCCCGCCGCGCCCACCAGCTGACCGGCGGTGGTGACGAGGCCGTCCAGCGTGCCGACGTCGAAGCGCCGTGCCGGCAGTTCGGGCTCGCCCGGCGGGACCGGCCCGTCGGTGGGCCGCTTGTCCGCGGCGGCGGTGACGAACGCCAGCCCGACCGTCGGGCGGACCAGCGCCGCATCATACGCCTCGTCGAAGTACCACTTCCGCAGCAGGAACGTGTACACCCCGCCGAGCTTGGCGCGGAGGGCGGCGGGGTCGAACACCGGCCGCCAGTACATCGCCGCCGCCAGCCCCGCCCCGGACACGGCGGCGAGCAGCGCCAGCGCCCCGGCGACGAGGTGGTTCTCGTGCGCGGCCAGCCGTTCCGGCGCGAACATGACGAAGCCCGCGGCCGGCTGCCCGGCTTCGAGCAGGTGGCCGAGGTAGCTCGCGTCCGCGTCCCAGAGCGGCCAGCCCCACGCCACGCCGACGCTGAACAGGGCCAGGACCACCAGCGGCGCCGTCATCACCGCCGGGGACTCGTGGGCGTGGTCGTGAACGTGCCGGTCCCGCGGGACGCCGGCGAACGCCAGGAACCACAGGCGGAACATGTAGAAGCCGGTCATCGCCGCCGTGAGGAGCGGGAGGACGAACAGGGCCATGTGTTCGCGGTGGACGAGCCCGTAGCCGAGGGCCGACGACAGGATCTGGTCCTTGCTGTACCAGCCGCTGAACAGCGGCGCCCCCGCGATGGCCAGGACGCCCGCCAGCATCGTCAGCCCGGTGACCCGCATCTTCGCCAGCAGGCCGCCCATCTTCCGCAAATCCTGCTCGTGGTGGCAGCCGTGGATCACGCTGCCGCTGCCGAGGAACAGGAGCGCCTTGAAGAAGGCGTGGGTGAGCAGGTGGAGCAGCCCCGCGGCCCAGCCGCCGACGCCGAGGGCGAGCATCATGTAGCCGAGCTGGCTGCACGTCGAGTAGGCCAGCACGCGCTTGATGTCGGTTTGCACGAGGGCGATCGTGGCGGCCACGAACAGCGTCACCGCCCCGGTGTACGCGACGCCGAGCAGCACCTCGGGGGCGAACAGCGGGTAGCACCGGCCGACGAGGTACACCCCGGCCGCCACCATCGTCGCCGCGTGGATGAGGGCGGAGACGGGCGTCGGCCCCTCCATCGCGTCCGGGAGCCAGGTGTGCAGCGGCACCTGGGCGCTCTTCCCGACGCACCCCAGGAAGATGCCGACCCCCATCACCACGAGCAGCCAGTACGGCATCGCCCCGAAGTCGAAGTATCGCTGCGCCGGCGGCGCGGAGAACTCGTGGTCGTTGGACCGCTTGTAGCCGAGGCCGTGGAAGTGCGTCGGGTCGGGCCACAGCGGCGGGAAGAGGGCGACGTGCGACCCCGCCTCGCCCTTCGGCGCCAGCTCGTAGGCCGGGTGACCCTGCCCGTCCGGGGCCGCGGGGTTGACGCGGACCAGCTGGCCGGCGAGTTCGAGCGTGCCGTGCGTGTCGCGGTCCGGGGAGCGGAGGCGGCGCGTCATCTCCTCGAAGTTCAGCGTGCCGAACGCCGTCCAGGCGATGAAGATGCCGACCAGGAAGCCGGCGTCGCCGACGCGGTTGACGATGAACGCCTTGGCCGCCGCCCTGCTGGCGCTCGGGCGCTCGTAGTAGAAGCCGATGAGGAAGAACGAGCAGACGCCGACCAGCTCCCAGCTCACGAACACCTGGAACAGGTTGTCCGCGATGAGGAGGTTCAGCATCGAGAAGGCGAACAGCGACAGGTACGCGAAGAACCGCCCGTACCGGCCGCGGCGGGCGAAGTGGGCGTGTGCGTCGCCGTGGTCGGCGGGCGGGTGGTGGTCGTGGCCGGGGTGCGGCTCGCCCGGGCCGCGGGCGGCGGTCTGGTGGTCGACCTCGTGGTCCTCGACCGTCTCGCGGGTCTCGTCCCGCATGTAGCCGAGGGAGAAGACGAAGATTAGCGTGCCGATGACGGTGACCATCGCCACCATCAGGGCCGTGAGGTGGTCGATGCGGTAGCCGAGTTCGAGCGCCCGCCCGCCCTGTGGCACCGGCGGTGCGGCCGGGCTTTCGTCGCGCACGAGGGCGGCGCTGTCGGACTTGTCCCACTCGGCCGGCGGGGCGGTGTGGACGGAGCCGATGCGGATCCAGTCCGTCCGGCCGGACCAGCGGACGGCCATCTCGTCCGGCGTCAGCCCCTTGTGCGTGTCGCCGAGGAAGGTGACCAGCCCGACGACCGCCAGCACCGCCGCGACCGCCATGAGGGCGGTGGCGAGGTACGCCCCGGCGGCGAGCGGCTTGTCGCCGCCGAGCAGCCAGTACACCGACCCGGCCGTGCCGCCGGCGGTGCGGTGGGGCCGGCACAGGTTGCGGGCCAGCCCGGCGAGCAACAGCAGCGCGCAGCCCACCAGCGGCAGCAGCGTGGCGGCCACGTAGAGCAGGCCGGGAGTGTTCACGAACCCGTCGGGCATCCCCGGTCCTCAGCCGCGCAGGTCGTCCGCCCGGTCCACGTCCACGGTGGCGTGGTTGTTGTAGAAGTTCAGGATGATCGCCAGCGCGACCGCCGCCTCGGCCGCGGCCAGCACCACGACCAGCAGCGCGAACACCTGCCCCTCGACGCGGAACGCCGGGTTGTAGCGGGCGAACGCGACGAAGTTCAGGTTGGCGGCGTTGAGGATGAGCTCGACGCCCATCAACACGCCGATGGCGTTTCGCTTCACCGCGAGGCACGCGACCCCGCAGGCGAACAGGAACGCCGAGAGGAGGAGGAACGGCGGCAGGCCGAGTTCCGTCACGCCTTCGCCCTCCGCTTGGCTCGCGCCAGGTAGGCCGCGCCGATCAGCACCACGAGCAGGTGAACCGACACCACCTCGAACGGCAGCAGGTACGCCACCGACGTCCGCCGGAGGGCGCTCTCCGGCGGCACGCCAGTCAGTCCCGCCTCGGGCTGGACGTCCGGGAACCCCAGGAAGGCCATGCCGAGCGGGCCGGCGCCGGGGAGCGGGCCGTCGGCCGGTGGCGTGGACGGCGGGGCGTGCGGGCCGAGGGCGAGCGCGGCCAAGAGCCCGAACAGGGCCACCCCCAGCACCCCACCCACGGCCCACTCGGCCGGCCGGGCGGTCAGGCTCCGCAGCGGCCCCTGGGCGGTCAGCATCACGCCGAACACCACCAGCACGAGCGTCCCGCCGACGTACACGATCAGCTGGGCGGCGCCGACGAACTCGGCCCCGAGCAGCAGGTACGTGACCGCCACCCCGATGAGCGTGAACAGCAGCCAGACGGCCGAGCGGACGATGTTCCGGGACAGGACCACCCCGAGGGCGGAGGCGGCCGTCGCGGCGGCAACGACAGCGAAGAGGGCAACGGCAAGCGACATCAGGGCAGGCCCGCCGGGGAGGGTGTGGGGATGGGATAAGCCCCCGCCGCCCTCGCGGCAACCGCCCGCCGCAGGAGCAGCCCCCCGCCAACCACCGCCAGCCCCGCGAGCGAGGCCGCGCTGACCCACCACCCCACCCGGTACGACCGCGGCTCGAACGCGAACACCGCCTCCTTCGCCCCCGGCGGCAACTCGACAGCCCGGAAGGCGTGATTCGCCCGCTCGACCGGCACCTCAACCCCATCGACCCGGCACACCCAGCCCGGGTACCACACGTCGGTCAGGATGAGCCACCCCCCGCCGTCGCCGGTCAGCTCGATGCGCACGCGGTTCGGGCGGTACTCGGCGACGCGTGCGGCCGGCACTGCCGCGGCGGGCGGCGGGAGCGGCCGAGCGGTCGTGAGCAGGACGGTGCGGCGGAAGTCGAGGGAGGTGAGGGCCGCGTACTCGCCGCCGGCGGGCATCGGCCGGGCCTCGGGCACGACCCAAGTCCGGGGGTAGGCTTGGGCGTTCTCGTACACCGTCTGCCGAGGTAGGCCGCCCTCGCCGAGGAGCGCCCGGGCCGGGAACGGCGGTACGGTGACGGGGTTCGGATCGTACACCACCGGCCGCCACCCGGGCGGGGCGTGGGGTTGGAAGGGGTCGTGCCGCCACGGCCGGCCGACCGGGATTCCTCCCCCGTCGGTCGGGGACGCCACGTACCGCAGGCCGACCATGTCCAGGAGCGACTGGTGCGGGTACTGCACGATCGGCACGGCGGGTTGAGTGAACGGCCCGTTCGCCTGCAACGGCTCGTCTGCCCCGGCGGCGAACGCCAGAAACTCGCGGTAGTGCTTGACGTCGATCGAGTTGTATCCTCGGACGGTGTCGATCCCGTGAACCAGCGACCGCGGGGCGCCGACGCCGAGCAAGGAGTCGGCGTCCGGCCCTCCCGGTACGTCCAGGACGCGGCCGGTGCCGGGCGGCAGGTGGTCGGCCAGGAACCGGACGGCGAGCTGGTCCTGTTGGATCTGCGACTGCGGAAGAACTACCGGGAACAGGACCGTCGGCGCCACCCGGTCCAGGAGCAGGACGACGAGCCAGCCGGCGAGCCGCACGTCCGGCCGCCCCGCCGCGGGGCGGAGTACGTACAGGGCGGCCGGGAGCGAGACGGCGAACGCCGCCCACCCGACCGGGCCGGCGAGCCAGAACGACGAGGCCCACGCCCGCCCGCCGTCGCGGGTGAACGCGAGCGCGTACCAGGAGTAGACGCCACACGGGATGAGCACGAGGGCGAGCGGCACGAGCCACCGCCGGGCCGCCCGGCGGCACGGGTCGCCCCACCCGGTCCGCACCAGGGCGTCGGTCGTGGTGCCGGCCAGGACGGCCAGCGGGAACCCGGCGACGAGGAGCATCCGGCCGGGGATGCGGAACAGGTTGAACCCCGGCAGCCACTCGACCAGTACCGCCCCGCCGGCGCTGAAGAACACCAGCCCGAGGAGCACCAGCCGGCGGCCCCGGGCCGGGGCCGCGAGCGCGGCCGCGACCCAGACCGGCCCCATCGCCGCGTACCCCTCCCAGGCGATCGGCTCCGTCGGGTCGGGCGCCGGCACCACCGCCCCCAGGAGCGTCGGCAGCGCGAGGGCCAGCGACCCGGTGGCCGCCACCCCGCCGGCCCGCGACGACTGCCCGGCCGCTTCGACCGTCGGCAGCAGCTGCACCGCGGCCAGTCCCAGCGCGACGGCGACCGCCCCGACCCCGGTCAGCAGCCAGCGGCGGACGTGCGCCCGCGTCTGCCCGGTCGGAAGTGTCCAGCAGAGCGCGAACACGCCCGCGTAGAACGTCCACTGCGGGTGCGTGCCGAGGATCATCAGGGCCAGCGCCGCCCCCGCGACCAGCACCGGGCCGACGCCGCCGGCGCGGGTGCCGCGTTCGAGCCCGAGTAGCACTAGCGGCAGCCACGCCAGGCCGACCGTGATCGTCTGCCCGGCCAGGAGCAGGTGCGTCATCCACTTCCCGGCGAACATCCAGCCGACGGCTGCGACCAGGCTCCCCGCCTCGCCCAACCCCTGGTGCCGCGCGTACGCGAGCGTGAAGCCCCCGGCGGCCAGCACGTGCAGCGCCACGACCCAGCTCATGACGGCCCCGGCCGCCGCCTCGGGGAACAGCAGCGTGACCGCGTATGGCGGGTAGAAGGCGCCGACCTGGATGTCGTGGACGGCCGGCGTCCCGCAGAAGTGGTACGGCTTCCACAGCGGCAGCTCGCCGGCCGCCCGCCACTCGCGGATCTGGAACATGCGGGCCGGCAGGTGCTCGGTCAGCATGTCCGAGTACGGCGCGAACAGCGTGTGCGTCGGGCGGAGGACGAGCGGGTGGAAGTACAGTGCCCAGAGGGCGAGGAGGACGAGGTAGGGGCGAAGGGCCACGCGCATGGTGAAACCGGTCTTGGCCCCGAGGGGGTGGGGGGTTCCAGGCCGCCTACTTCCGCCCCGCCGTCAGCGGCGTCGCGCGGCCCGCCCACGCGCCCGGGAGCTGCCCCGCCGGGCCGGCCGCCGCCGGCGGGCGGAACAGGCTCGCCCCCACCAGTAGGACGAAGCCGACCGACCCGAACGCCAGCACGTAGCGGGTCGCAGTGGTGAGCGCGGGCGGGGCGAGGAGTTGCCACACGCACACGCCCAGCAGCAGCCCGCAGGCGATCGGCAGGAAGTATTGGAGGCAGGTCGTCATCACCTGGTCGATCCGCAGCCGGGGGAGCGACCAGCGCACCCACATCATCACCAGCACCAGCACCCAGCACTTCCCGACGAACACGCCGAGGTTCAGCAGGTTACCCCACCAGAAGCCCCACTCGGCTGTCGGCTCGAACGGCAGGAAGCCGGTGTGCCAGCCCCCCAGGAACAGCAGCACCGCCAGCCCGCTGACGGCGAACATGCTGGCGTACTCCGCCAGGAAGAAGATCGACCAGCGGAACCCGCTGTACTCGGTCAGGAAGCCCGCCACGAGCTCGCTCTCGGCCTCCGCGAGGTCGAACGGCGCCCGCTTACAGCTGGCCGTCGCGGTGACGAAGAACACGAAGAAGGCCACGAACGTGAACGGGTCGTGGAACACGGTCCAGCCCCAGAACCAGCCGACCTGCTGGTTCCCGATCGCGTTCAGGTTCAGCGTCCCGGTCACGCACACCGGCGCCACCACGCACAGCGCCCGCGGCACCTCGTAGCTCACCACCTGGGCGGCCTCGCGCACCCCGCCGAACATCGACCACTTGTTCGCCGAGGCGTACCCGGCCAGCACCACGCCGAACACCTCGCCGCTCAGCACCGCCAGCACGAAAAACGCGGCCACGTTCAGCTCGGCCGCCACCAACCCGGCCCCGAACGGCAGGGCGATGAACCCGCAGAAGCTGGCGCAGAACACCAGGTACGGCGCCAGCCGGAACAGGAATCGGTCGGCCCCGGCCGGGGCGTGGTCCTCTTTGGACAGGAGCTTGATCCCGTCGGCCAGGGATTGCAGCAGCCCGAACGGCCCGACCCGGGTGGGGCCGAGCCGGTCCTGGATGCGGGCCGACACCTTCCGCTCGGCCCAGATGGCGAGGAAGGCGGAGGCGCCGATGAACGCGAACACGACCGCCGCGGCCGTCAGCCCGGCGGCGACGAGGTTCCACGGGGCGGGGAGGTACTCGGACCAGAACGGGGGCACGGCGACCTGCCTTCCACGACGACCGCCGGGCGGGTACGCTGGCCCGGGCCGATGTCGGAAGTGTACCGAACACCCCGGCCCACCGCCATGCGCCCGCTCCCCCGCCCGCTCGGCCCCGCGACCCGGCGGCCGTTCTCGGCCCGCCCCGGGAACGCCCTCCTCCCGGCGGCCGTGCGCCTCCGCCCGGCCCCGGCCGACGATGCGCCCGACGACCCCCTCGCCCGCGACGCCAAGCTGGCCCGTGTCGAGGCGGTGCTGCTCATCGCCGACGAACCCCTCCCGGCCCGCCGACTCGCCGACGCCGCCGGCCTCGCCGACGCCGCCGACGCCCGCGCCCAGGTCGAGCGCCTGCGCTCCCTTTACGATGCCGACGGCACGGCCTTTCAGGTGACCGAAATCGCCGGCGGGTATCAACTTCTGACGCGGCCGGCGGTGGCGCCGTGGCTGGCCCGGCTCCGCCGCACCGGGCACGACCTCCGGCTGACCCCGGCGGCCCTGGAGACGCTGGCGGTGATCGCTTACCGCCAGCCGGTGATGCGGGCGGAGGTGGAACAGGTGCGCGGGGTGGCCTGCGGCGAGGTGGTGCGCCAGCTGATGGAGAAGGGGCTCGTGCGGATCGCCGGCCGGCACGACTCCCTCGGCCGCCCCCAGCTGTACGGGACGACGAAGAAGTTCCTCCAGGCGTTCGGCCTGAACACGCTCAAAGACCTGCCCGAGGTAGACGCCCTGAAAAGTGGCGGCGCTCGGAAGTGACCCGATCCAAAGGGCGGGCTGATCCCGACCCCCGACGGGTCGATCCGTCACGCCCAGGCGGGAGGCGATCGACGTGTGCGGGCGAGAACGGTTATCACCCGCCGGGTTTCTGACGGGTGCGATAACCGTTATCACCCTCCGGGAGGTGTACCGGCCCGCCGCAGTTCCAGGAGCCCGCAGGCCGGCTTCTGGTCGTCCGGGACGGCCGCGTCCCCGGGAGTGGTCCGCACCTCTTCGACCCCGGCCTTGAACTCCAGCGTCCGGAGCAACCGCGGGACCGACAGCCGGTAGGAGATGCGGAGCGCGTCGCCGTTCACCTCGTACACCCCGTACCCGCTCCTGTCGGCTGTGCCGCCACGCCGGACGAACGTGAGGTCGATCCACTTCGGAGTCTTCGTCGGGTCGAGGGTGTACCGGGCCACCTCCCAGACGAAGTTCTTGCCCGTCCCGTCGCAGGGCCGCTGGACGAACAGGTATTCGGGGGTGATCTCAACCGCCCCGAACGGCCGGTCCACCATCGCCGACCGGTCGTCGTGCGGGTACGCCTGCCGGGTGATGGCCCACCGGCCGATCAACTCGCGGGAGGCGGCCGGCTGCCGCGCCGCCGGCGCCTCCTTCGCCCGGCGGAACCGGACGCAGGTGATCGAACCCTCGGTCGCAAACTCAGCCGGCCGGAGCGTGGTAGACCGGACCGGCAGTGTCAGTTCCCACCCGTCGGGTGTGATCCGGTAGATGCCGGGGGTGACGGCCCCCGGCACCTTCTCCCGGACTACCGCGGAGCAGCCGTCGGAAACGAGGTCGACCCACTTCGGGTCGCGGTCCGGTGTCAGCCGAACCTCCCACCGGGAGGCGTAGTCGTCGTCCGCCGAGAGCAGCCACGCCACGCCGCCCCGGACGATGCACTGCACCCACGTGACCGGTTCCTTCGGAGTCGAGCCGCCTTCCAACACCCGCTCACCGTCCCAGTGGCCCTGGAGGGCGGCCAGGTCGCCCACCACGACGGGGGCCGCCGGGCCTCCGGAGGGACGTGCCGCGGGGCCGCCGGCTGCCGGTGCGCCTCCGGGGGCGGCCGGAGTCTTCGCGGCCCCGGCCGGCGGCTCACTCCGCACCTCCGGCCCGGCCGCCGCGACCAGCCCGACCGCCACGGCGAGGGTAAGGACCGCCGCGCCGCCGACCCGCAGCTTGTTCAGGAACATGCCCTTCATCACCTCGTCCGTGAGGTTCGCCACCCGGGCCGGGACCACCCCGGCCGGCGCTTCACCCGGCCCCGCGATCAGTGCCGCCGTCCGCCCGACCACCCCGGCGAAGACCCCGCCCGGGGCGGTCCCGGTCGGCCCCAGCAGGGCGGCCAGCCCGCCGGCCGGGAGGAGCGTCCCGTGCTTCAGAAGCCGCGCCCGGAGTAGCGTCCGCCCCCGCGCCAGTCGGCTGGACAGCGTCCCCTCCCGAATCCGTAGCTTCTCGGCCGCCGCCCGGCGCGAGAGCCCCTGGAGTTCGCACAGGATCAGGGGCTCGCGGTAGCGGGCCGGGAGCGCCTGGAGCTCGCGGTCGAGGGCCGGCAGCCAGTCGGTGTCGGGGGCGGTGGGCTGGGGGCGGTCGGGGATCATGGCGGCCGCCTCCGGCTCGCAGGCGGGGGTGCGGGCGGCCTTCTCGCGGACCCGTCGGGCCACCCGGTAGGCCACCCCGTAGAGCCACGGCCCGAGCCGCTCCCCGCGGGCCACCGAGCCGGCCTTGCGGACGAGGACCAGGAACGTCGCCTGGAAGGCGTCTTCGGCGTCGGCCGGGTTGGTCAGGGCGCGGCGGCAGACGCCCCAGACGAGCGGGCCGTGCCGCCGGAGGATGGCCTCGAACGCCGGCTGCTCGGCGTAGCGGGCGAACCGGTCCAGGAGCTCGACGTCGGGCCGGGCGTCCCACACCCCGGTCGGGAGGAGGGTGCGGAGCCAGCTGGTGTCCGGGGGGCCGGGCGGGCCGGCCGGTGGGATCGAGACACGGTTCATGACCGCCTCCGTGCGGGAAGTACGGGGATTACTCCGGGACGCGGGCCGGCGCGTCCGCGATTTCTGGGATTTCGTCCGCGGGCGAGGGGTACGTCGGAGCCGGCCGGGTCACTCCCGCTCTTCCAGCCGGCCGGAGTGCTGGATGGCGCGGAACAGGTGGAACCCCAGGATCGTCGCCACGGCGCAGCCGAAGACACCGAACACCGGCGTGTCCCACAGCAGCGGCGGAGCCTTCGCCGCCCACATCACCGCCGACCCCAGGAACAGCGAGCTCACCATCAGCCCGAACACCAGCCGGTTCACCGACGGCTCCAGGTGCCGGTGGACCAGCTGAACCCCCACCTCCTGCCGGTGCAACTGGCGCAGCAGGCCGCCCACCTCCCGCGGCAATGCGCGGAGGAGGTCGTCCCACTCGCGCATCCCAGCTATCAGCTGACGCACCAGCCGCTTCGGGGACATCCGCTTCAGCACCAGCCCCCGGGCGTATGGCTCCAGCAGGCCGATCAGGTTGAACTGCGGCGACAGCCGGCGGCCCGTCCCTTCGAGGATCACCAGCACCCGCAGCAGCAGCGCCAGCGGCGCCGGCAGCAGGACGTGGAAGCGGCGGACGGCGTCCGTCAGGTCGTTCAGCGCCGTGCCCAGCTGGAACTGGTCGAGCGGCATCCCCCAGTAGTAGGCCAGCTGTTCCGCCACCTCGCCTTCGAGGGCGTCGGTGTCGAGCTTCGGCGGCACGTCGGCCACCTGCACGATCAGGTCGGTCAGCTTGCCCGCGTCGCGGCGGACGGCGGCCGACACCGCGCGCTCGATCCGTTCGCGCAGGCGGGCGTCCACCCGGCCGACCATGCCCACGTCGAGGAGCCCGATCCGGCCGGCGGGGTGGGCGGCGGCGGGCGGCAGGTAGAGGAGGTTTCCCGGGTGCGGGTCGGCGTGGAAGATGCCGTCGCGGAAGATCATGGCGAGGAAGACGTGTGCCCCGCGGCGGGCCAGGTCGTCCGGGTCGCCGCCGGCCGCCTTCACCTTGTCGAGGCGCGTGAACGGGACGCCGTCGAGGTACTCCATCGTCAGCACCCGGCCGGTCGAGAAGGCCGGGAACGGCTCCGGCACCGCGACGCCCGGGTCGGCCGCGAACGCCTGCCGGAACAGCTGGAGGTTGCGGAGCTCGCGGCGGAAGTCGAGCTCGCGCGTCAGCACCCGGCGGAACTCGGCCACCACCGCCACCGGCCGGTACGACCGCAGGTCGGGCAGGAACTGCTCGGCGAGCTCGGCCAGCTCGGCGAGGATGGAGAGGTCGTCGGCCACCGTCCGGGCGATGCCGGGGTGCTGCACCTTCACCACCACCTGCCGGCCGTCGTGGAGCGTGGCCCGGTGGACCTGGCCGATCGACGCCGACGCCAGCGGCACCGGGTCGAAGTGCGGGAACACCTCCGGCACCGGCCGGCCGAGCTCGCGCTCGACCGTGTCCCGCGTCGCCTCGAACGGGTCGGCCGGCACGTTCCCCTGGAGCTCGCTGAGCTCGTCCGCCAGCGCCGGCCCGACCAGGTCGCGGCGCGTGCTCAGCACCTGCCCGAACTTGATGAACGTCGTGCCGAGGTCGGTCAGCACCAGCCGGACCCGGGTCTCCTGCGACAGGGTGGACAGCCGGACGATGGACAGCCCGCTGGCCCAGCGGCGGACGAACCCCGGGTCGAGCCGGGCCACCGAGTCGGCGAGGCCGTGCTTGGCGAGGGTGCGGACGATCTCCACCACCCGCGTCAGGTTGCGGGCCAACTGGGGCACGGACGCCAGGTCGAGCCGCATCGGCGTCCCCCGCCTCGGAAACCGGTCAGCAGGGAAGTCTACCGGGAGGGTCGTCGGAAAGAAAAGCAAGAACCCCGGCCCACCGGCGACGTGCGGCGGGCCGGGGCGTGAGCCCGGTAGGGCGTCGGCGTGTAGCCCGGGGTGCAACCCCGGGCGGCATCGGCGGTGTTACGAGGGGCGAGGCGGCGCGAACTCCGCCTGGCGTCCGCCCGGGGTTGCACCCCGGGCTACACGCCGACGCCCTACCGGGCTCACGCCCCGAGCCACGGAAGCAGCCGGCCACCCACCGGTTCGTTCACGGGATTGGAAGCCTGTGGCCGCTCCCCGCTTCATGTGGAACCCCGGGCGGCGTCGGCGGTGTTACGAGGGGCGAGGCGGCGCGAACTCCGCCTGGCGTCCGCCCGGGGTTGCACCCCGGGCTACGCGCCGACGCCCTCCGGGCTCCAAACACCGGAGCCACCGCGCCGCTCACCGCTCCGCGCGGTCGGTTACGAGGGCGGCCACGTCGGCGGCCGACGCCGGGCGGTCGGCCGGGGACTTGCTCAGGAGCGCCGTCACCAGATTGCCCAGCCAGACCGGGCAGTCCGGGCGGAGCTGGCGGGGCGGGGTCGGGTGGTTCATGCACACCGCCCGCAGCACCGCGGCCATCGTCCGCTCCGGGAACGGCAGTTTCCCGGTGACCAGCGTGTACAGCACCCCGCCCAGGCTGAACAGGTCCGACGCCGGCCCCACGTCCTTGACGTGGATCTGCTCCGGCGACATGTAGTGCGGCGTGCCGATCGGCACGCCGTCCTTGGACAGCTTGCAGTCGTCCACCCCGCGGGCCAGCCCGAAGTCGGTGATCTTCAGCCGGCCGGTCTTGGCCTCGACCAGCACGTTGGCCGGCTTGATGTCCCGGTGGACGACGGAGTTGGCGTGGGCCGCGGCCAGCCCGGCGGCGATCTCCCGGGCGGCCCGCGTGATCAGCTCGACCGGGAGCGGGGCGCCCGCGTCCAGCCGGTCCTGGAGGCTCCCGCCCTCGACGTACTCCATCGCCAGGTAGGTCATCCCGGCGTGCTCGCGGACGGCGTAGATGCCGACCACGTTCTCGTGCCGGATGGCCGCCGCCACCTTCGCCTCGCGGGCGAACCGCTGGCGGGCGACCGGCCAGGCGGCCAGCTCCGGGGACAGCACCTTCACCGCCACCGGCCGGTCGAGGCTCGGGTCGTGCCCCTTGAAGACCAGCCCCATCGCCCCCCGCCCGAGCCGGCCGCGGAGTTCGTAGTCCCCGAGCCGGCACCCGCCCTCGGGGAACTCCTCGATGAACGCCGGGCGGAAGTCCGGGAGCGTGCCCCCCGCCACCTTCGGGGCCGCCGCCACGGTCCGCGCCGGGGCCGGCGTCGGCACGACCGGCCCCACCGACGCCGGCTTGGGCTTCACCGGGCACGGGCGGCGGACGGTCAGGTCGGTCGGGATGCCGCCGCTGAGCCGGGTCCGGTTCGTCTCCACCGCGAGCTCGACCAGCTGCATGCTCCCGGCGGCCAGCACCGACCCGAGGTCGGGGCAGCTGCTCACGTCCTGGTTCAGCAGCTTGCCGAACTCCAGGATCTTGGGCACGACCCGGCCGAGGAACTGGACCAGCTCGACCCGCGGCAGCCCGAACTGCTCCCGGCCGACGAGGAGGGTGTACTCCAGCAGTTCTGGGTCGCGGACGACGGTGTCCAGGCGGGCGAGGAGGTCGGCGAAGTGGAGCAGCCCGGCCCGGGACCGGTGGACGGCCGGGGCGGCGGCCAGAGCCTCCGGGTGGTGGTGGTGGCGGATCGGCTCGACGATCTCGGCCGGCAGGTTCCACCGCTTGAGCAGCTCGGCCGACACGTCCGCGTGGCTGGCGCCGAACGTCTCCTCCTCGGCCGCACACGGGTCGAGGACGAGGTGCAGGGGGTGGTACCGCCCCGGCATCTCGGCCCACGCGTCGGGGAACGTCTGGCGGAGGAGCATCGACCCGAGGTCGCGGAGGAGGCCGGCGACGAGCTCGTCCTCGGGGTTGGGGAACTTGAGCCGGGCGGCCAACTCGCGGGCGATCATCGCCCCGCCCACGGACGCCACCCAGTACTCCTGCGACGCCGGGTCGGTCGGCCCGGCCTTCTGGACGGCCGGGAGCGACAGGCCCAGGGCCAGCGACCGGACGGCGTTGAGGCCGAGGATGGTGACGGCCCGGTCGATCGACCCGACCGGCCGGCTCAGCCCGTAGATGCAGGAGTTGACCGCCTTCAGCAGCTTGGCGCAGAGGGCCGGGTCCCGGCTGAGGAGGCTGACGATCTCGGCCGGCCGGCAGTTCGGCCGGGTGGCCGCCGAGGCCACCTGGAGGGCGACGGCCGGCGGGGTGGGGAGGCGGTTCGGGTCGAGCACAGCCTCCAACAACACCTTCCGCGGGGCGGGGAGGGTGGGGAGGGACGGCGGCCGGCTGGGGGGCTGGGCGAGGAGCGTGGCCGTCACCGGGGGCACCTTCGAGCGAGGGCGTCGGCGGGGTGCGACGTACCCGAAGGTTTGGTGCGGAAGACAGCCCGGTCAAGCACCGGGCCGCGGATGTGTCAGGTAATTCCCCAGCTGCGGGGGTCGATTGCGGCCCCCAGCCGAGTTCTGCACGCCGGGCGTAGAGGCGGCCGTGAGCAGCCCGTGACCCCGGCCGGGCGGCCGGCCTACTTCCCGCCCACGTCCACGACGAGCGTCGCGTAGTGGCGCGTCTCGGCGTAGGCCTTCCCGGCGTACTCCCCGCCCTGCGGGTCGGTCACCCGGGCCACCACCCCGTACCGGCCGCTCCCCGGGAACTCGGGGGTGAAGCCGTCCTTGTCCGTCTTGACGGCCTTCTTCTCGCCACCCGGGGCCAGCACCGTGGTTTCGGCGTCCGCGGCCGCCTTCCCCTTGTACAGCACCTGGAACTTCGTCCGCCCCGGCTCGCCGGACGGCACGACCTCGACCACCAGCGGCCCGCCGACGGCCTTCGCCGCCGCCGCCCCGACCACCGCCTTCGGGTAGTAGGCGAGCCGGAACGCCTTGGCGTCGCCCTTCTGGAGCACGCCGTACTCGGTGACCCCGTACACCACCCGCGGGCCGCCGCCGGGCACGTTCACGAGGTAGCAGCCCTCGCCCTTCTTCCACTCCAGGGGCGAGTCCTTCCCGGCCGCGTCGCGGAGCGTCAGCTTGGTGTTGGCCACCTTCTCGATGCTGACGTTCGCGTCCGGGGCGAGTTCGTCGCTGAACACCACCTTGGCGGCGTTCCCGCCCGCCTCCGGGAGGATGAACGTGAAGTGCGCCCGCGCGCCCGCCGCCGCGAACAACCCGACCAGCACCGCGACCGCCGTCCGCTTCATGGGTGTCCCTCCTGGGTTGGGCCGCGGCCGGGGCCGCCGGCACCCCGGGCAGTGTACCGCGGGGCCGCGGGCCGGACAGCCCGCGGGGGCCGGGCGTATACTAGCCGGCATGATCGGGGCTCGGGTCGGGAACTGGTATCTTGAGGCGGAGATCGGCAGTGGGCCGGGCGGGCCGGTCTACGCCGCCCGCGGGTTCGACGACCCGGCCCGCCGCGCGGCGGTGAAGGTGTTCCCGGCCGCCCGCGACCCGGCCTTCCTCGACCGGTTCGCCGGCGACCTCCTCGCCCTCCAGCGGCTCGACCACCCGAACGTCGCCCGCTTCTTCGACAGCGGCACCCACGCGGGCCACGCCTACGTCGCCAACGAGTTCGCCCCCGGCACCGACCTCGCCAAACTGCTCGAAGCCGGCCGCCGGCCGTGGCGGGAGGTGCTGTCGGTGGCCGTGCAGGCGGCGCGGGCGCTCAAGCACGGGCACAACCGCAACCTCCTCCACCGCGACCTCAAGCCGGCCCACCTCGTCCTCGACGCGGACGGCACCGTCCGCCTCGTCGCCTACGGGCTGGCGAAGGTCTTCCCCCCGGTGCTCGACCCGGCCCGCGTCCTCGGGTCGGCCGCGTACCTGCCGCCCGAGACGGCGGGGGGGAAGTCGCCGACCCGGCGGTCGGACCTGTACTCGCTCGGCGGGGTGCTGTACACGCTCCTGACCGGCCGGCCGCCGTTCGCCGCGGCCACCCTGGTCGAACTCACCCACAAGCAGTGCTACGCCCTCCCGGAGCGGCCGCGGATGCTCGCCCCGGACGTGCCGCTCGAACTGGACGAGTTCGTGTGCCACCTGCTGGCGAAGGATCCGGCCCGCCGCCCGGCCACCGCCGGCGCCGTGCTGGACGACCTCGAACGCATCCGCGGGAAGCTCGAACGCCAGGGGGAGGCCGTCGCCTTCCCGGCGAAGCTGAAGCCGGACACGGCCGAAGCCCCGGCCCTGCCGGCGTCGCTCGGCGGCATCGACCCCGACCCGGTGCCCGGCGAGGCCCGGCTGGGCACACGCCGGGGTCTGGCGGCGGTGTTGCTCGGCCTGGCGGTGGTGGCGGGGCTGGCGTACTGGCTGTGGCCGGCGGGCGGCGGGGCGGACGAGGCGGAGGTGCGGGACGCGGTGGCGGCCGGGGCGCGGGCGGGGGTGCGGTCGGACGCGGAGCGGGGCTACCGGCGGGGGCTGGGGCTGGCGGCGGCCGGCGAGGCGGACGCGGCCCGGCGGGTGTGGCAGGCGGTGGCCGTGGGGTTCGCGGGGGTGGAGTCGGAGGCGCGGTGGGTGGGGCTGGCCCGGGCCGGGCTGGCCGCGCTCGACCGGCGGCCGGGCGGGGCGCGGTCGGACCGCCGCCCGTTCGAGGCGGCGCTGGCCCACGCCCGGGAGTTGGCCGCGGCGGGCCGGCCGGCCGAGGCGGCGGCGGCGTTCGCGGCCCTGGAGGAGTTGACCCGCGACGACCCGACCGCGGCCGAGGCCGTCCGCGCCGCCCGGGGCGGGCGCTGAGCCCCCGTGGCTCAGGGGTTGGCGGGGAAGTACGTCTTGCTCACCCACAGGAGCAGGCCGAGCAGCGCCGCGCCGAGGGCGAGGCTGCCGCCGATCAGCCACTTCTCGGCGGGCAGTAGCGGCTCGGCCTCGACGCGCGCCAGCTCGCGGGCGGTGTCGGCGTCCGTCGGGCGGGTCGGTTCGTCCATCTCACTTCCCCCCCGCGGCCGGAACCCCGTGGAAGAACAGCCAGGAGATCGCCAGCCCGATCCAGATCACGCAGCCGAACAGGCTCACCACGTACACCAGCGCCAACTTGCCCAGCCCCTCGGCCCACAGCCGGCGGACGTTCGTCGCCAGCCCGATGCTGAAGAACGTCAGCACGAAGAACAGCCGGCGGAACACGTCGGCCTGCTCGGTCCCGCGCTTCAGGTCGGCGATCGCCTCGGGGTGCGACATCCCGACCGCGAAGAACGCCCCGAACGTCAGGGCGTAGCCGAACACGAACTTCGGGAACCGCTCCCAGATCTCCCGCAGCGGCAGCCGGCCCGCCCCCTCACGCTTGTCGATCTTCCACGCCCACACCGCCGACAGCACCACCGCCCACACCCCGATGAACACGTCGATGAATACCTTCACCGTGGTGGTCGTCAGGGCCATCCACTTCCGTGCCGGGTCGGCCGGGTCCGGGTAGTAGAACGCGGCGGCGATCTCCCCGCTGGAGAACGCCGCCCCGTCGGTCTTCACGGCCAGCCCCATCCACCCGGCGGCGACCATCGGGTCGTGCGGCAGCAGGTAGTGCGCGAGGCCCGGCAGCACCAGCATCTCGATGACCGCGAACACCACCACCAGCGACGACACCATGACCGGCACCACCGGCCGGGCGCGGATGGCCGCGCCCGTGGTGATGGCGGCGGTGACGCCGCAGATCGAGATGCCCGAGGCGAGCGGGGCGGACCACTCCCGGCTGAACCCGAACACCTTCCGGGCGATGAGGTACACCAACGCCCAGTAGACGAGGTACGCCTCGATGATGGCCGCCAGCCCGCGGAACAGGATGGCGGTCGCCCGCCCCGACTCCTCGGCCGCCTTCGCCCCCAGTACGGCGCCGTAGACCACGATCCCGGTCTTGATGAACAGCTCCGGCCGGGCCGCCTCCTTGAACCACGCCCCGGCCCGCGGCCAGAGGTTGCCGATGAGCAGCCCGCCGACCAGGGCGAGCAGGTAGCCGGCCTCGCCGGTGAGGCCGAGCGACCAGTCCACCCCGGGCGGGCGGCGGTTGGGGGTGGCGGCGATGTACGAGTTGTGCCCGGCGACCCAGCACAGGAACGCCAGCGCGAACAGGACCGCGAACCGCCCCGTGAAGCGGCCGGGGTCGGCCCGCAGGAACACGGCCCCCCCGGCCATCACAACAAGGAGGAAGGCGAACGTCGCAGCGAGTGCCCCCGGCCCGGTCAGGCCGGCCAGCGCCGCCGAGGCCGGCGCGAGCGCCTTGGCCGGGTCGGCCCACTCCCGCACGGCGACGGCCCAGCCGAGCAGGTTCGCCCCAGCCAGGGCACACAGGCTGAGCGCGACGACGAGGCTGCCGAGTAGCACGGCGAGCACGTCTTCCGAGCGGAACCAGGATTTCATGGGACGGGCACACCTGCCGGCGGGACGGACACCCTCTGTTATGCGCGTCCCGCCCGCCTCCGACCACCGGTGCGGGGCCGGCACCCGCCGCCGTCATCGGAAGGACGCCGGGTGATAGAACGTGTGTGCCCCCCGGTCGTCAGGGCCGGGAGGGCGGGGAGGAGATGGTAATGCTCCCGAGAATCCCGCTCGTGACGGCCGCCGGCTTGGTGCTGGGGGTGGCCGTACTCGCCCAGCCGACGGCCCCGGAACCGGCCGACTACAAGGACGTAGCCCCGGCCGCCCTCGGCGTCACCCCGGTGGCCGAGCGGAAAGACCCGGCGACGGGGTTCGTCGTGGGGGGGCGGAACCCCACCGCCCTGGTGCGGGGGCTCCGGGCGCTCAACAACCGGGTGGTCGCCGACCTGGAAGCGGACATGCGGCCGGGGGCCAAGGGGGAGGGCGGCTCCGACAAGGGATTTCTCGGCGCGGACGAGTCCCTCACCGCCGTGCTGGCGGCCGACAACGCCTACGTGGTGGACGAGCTCAAGCTGACTCATCAGGAACTGGCCCGGCACCTGCGGGTGCTCGCGGCGGTGGGGCAGAGGCGGGAGGCCGAGCGCCGGCCGGCCGGGCCGTTCACCTACCACGGGCGGCGGTTCACCGTCGCGTTCGAGGTTTCCCGCGGGTATCAGCTGTCGCCGTTCCGGGACGGGACCAGGACGAACGCCGTGGCGACGCTCACGAACGTGGCGACCGGGCGGCGGGTCGTGTACTCGCTGCTGGTGCCAGACATGGCCGAGCGGTACGGGTTCTGGGAGGGGACGGGAACGCCGTACCGGGTTCCCCCGCGGGACGTGGTCGCCGTACTCGACTTCCTTGGGAAGGCCGGGCCGCCGCGGCCGTCACCGTGACGCGCCGACCGACCGGCCCTGGCCCGCCAGGACGATCCGCTCGATCTCGTCGGCCGAGTAACCCGCGACCGCGAGGTCGCGCTTGAGCTGGGCCAGCGCCTCGACCCGCCGGGTCCAGGCGAGGAACGGGACCGCGATCGCGGCCAGGAAGACCAGGAGCCCGCCGACCACCGCCACGAGCGCGATGAACTGCGGGGCGGACATGCCGGATACGACGTCGCTCATGACTCACCTCCGCAGCTGAGCCTATCCCTGTCGCGTGTGTTCGCCCGGGGGAGGCCGAGATTTTGGGTCGCCGCGGCAGGAACGATCGGGGAAGCGGTTCCGGCGGCCGGCCTCACGCCCGCACCGCCCGCTCGATCCAGCCGCCGCCCAGCACCCGCGTGCCGGCGTACAGCGTCACCGCCTGACCGGGGGTTACTGCGGGCTGCGGCTCCGCGAAGCGAACCTCCGCGCCGCCGTCGGGCGTCGCCGTCGCCGTCGCCGGCACCGCCGTGTGCCGGTAGCGGATCTTGACCTCGCACCCCAGGTCCGCGGCCGGCACGTCGGTCAACCAGTTCACCCCGGACGCGACCAACCCGTCGGCCAGCAGCTCCTCCGGGTCGCCGACCACCACGGCGTTCTCCTCCGGGAGGAGTTCCAGCACGAACCGCTTCCGCCCGCCGCCGATGCCGAGACCCTTCCGCTGGCCGATGGTGAAGCGGTCGATCCCGTCGTGTTCCCCCAGCACTGTGCCGTCGCGGTCGCGCACGATACCGGCCCGCGCCACCTCCGGCCGGCGGCCGCGGACCACCTCGGTGTGGTCGCCGCCCGGGACGAAGCAGATCTCCACGCTGTCCGGCTTGTCGGCCATCGCGCCCAGCCCGGCCTCGCGGGCCAGCTCGCGGATCTCGGGCTTGCGGTGGCCGCCCACGGGGAACAGGAGGTGCGGCAGCACGTCCCGCCGGATGCCGTGCAGGACGTAGCTCTGGTCCTTGTCCGGGTCGGCGCCGCGGTGGAGCTCGGGGCCGGCCGGGCCGGGCAGAACCTGCGCGTAGTGGCCGGTGGCGATGAAGTCGGCCCCCAGGGTGCGGGCGAAGGCCCACAGCTGGCCGAACTTCAGCCAGGTGTTGCACACCACGCACGGGTTCGGGGTGCGGCCGCGGGCGTACTCGGCGGCGAAGTAGTCGATGACGCGGCCGAACTCGGCCTCGAAGTCGAGGGCGTGGAAGGGGATGTCCAGCCGGTCGGCCACGCGGCGGGCGTCGCCGGCGTCCACCGCCGAGCAGCAGCCCTTCTTGTGGTCGCGCCGGCCCGGGGAGTGGTCGCCCGGGTGCTCGACCCCGGTGCGCATGAACAGCCCGACCACGTCGTACCCCTGCCGCTTCAGCAGCACGGCCGACGCGGAGCTGTCCACCCCGCCGCTCATCGCCAGCACCACCCGCGCCGCCATCGCCGGACACCTCCCCCGTTCCACCAGTATAGCGGGCGGCCGCCGGCGGGGGGCTCGGGTGGGGCGTGCGACCGCCTACCGCAGCAAGTCGGTCACGACCCGGCCCTCCTGGCCGTTGAGCAGCGACAGCTCGGCCGGGCCGCGGCGGTAGACCAGCCGGCGCGCGTCCAGCCCGAAGAGGTGCAGGAGCGTCGCGTGCAGGTCGTGCTGCGACACCGGGTTCACGACCGCGTGGTGGCCGAACTCGTCGGTGCCGCCGTACACCGCCCCCGCCTTGAACCCGCCGCCGGCGAACCACCAGGTGAACCCGTAGGTGTTGTGGTCCCGCCCCACCCGGGCCGCCCCCGCGTCGTTCTGGACCACCGGCAGCCGGCCCATCTCCCCGCCCCACGCCACCAGCGTGCTGTCGAGCAGCCCGCGCTGCTTCAGGTCCGCCACCAGCGCCGCGCTCGGCTGGTCGGTCTTGCGGCACGCGGCCGGGAGCGACGTGCGGATCGACCCGTGGTTGTCCCACTGCTGGTTCGAGGTGAACACCTGCACGAACCGCACCCCCCGCTCCACCAGCCGGCGGGCGATCAGGCAGCGGGCGCCGTACTCGGCCGTCGCCGGGTCGTCCATGCCGTACAGCGCCTTCGTCCGCGCCGGCTCGCGGGACAGGTCGAACGCCTCCTTCGCGGCCGTCTGCATCCGGGCGGCGAGCCCGTAGCCGGCGATGCGGGCGTCGAGGTCGAGCTCCCCGGGGTGGTCGGCCAGGTGGGCGCGGTTCAGCTCGTCGAGGTAGCGCAGCAGCTCGGCCTGCGGCCGGCCGGCGAGGTGCGGGGGCGGGTCGAGGTTGGGGACGCGCGGCTCGCGCGGGCGGGCCACTGTCCCCTGGAACACCGACGGCAGCCAGCCGTTCGACCAGTGTTCGACGCCGCTGACCGGCAGGCTGGCCGGGTCCGGGAGGGCGACGAACGCCGGCAGATCCTGCGCCTCCGACCCGAGCCCGTAGCACACCCAGCTGCCGAGGACCGGGTGCCCGGACACGATCCGCCCGGTGTTCAGGGCGTGGATGCCCTGGACGTGGTTGTTCACCCCGGTGCGCATCGACCGGACGACGCACACGTCGTCCACGACCCGCGCGAGGTGGGGGAGGAGCTCGGACACCTCGGTGCCCGAGCGGCCGTGGCGGGCGAACCGCCAGGGCGAGCCGAGCACCTTCGAGCTGGCCTGGGCGGCGTTGTCGTACTGGACGGTGCCGGGGAAGGGCCGGCCGTCGAGCTCGGCGAGCCGGGGCTTGGGGTCGAGCAGGTCCATGTGGCTCGGCCCGCCCTGCATGAACAGCGAGATCATGGCCCGCGCCCGCGGCGGGTGGTGCGGCGGCTTGGGGCGGAGGTCGTGGTGCGGGCGTTCGAGGTCGGGCCGGGGCGGCTCGGCGAGGAGCCGGTCCTGCCGGAGGAGGTACGCGAGCGCGACCGACCCCACGCCGAAGGTGCTGTCGCGGAGGAGCTGCCGGCGGGTGCGCGGGGGCATGGCGGACCGGGGGTCGGGGGGCGCGGGCGGGGCGGCGTCGCCCCGGCTCACTCGACGTACAGGAACCGGTTGCTGCTCAACAGCGCCTGGCAGAACGCGGCCAGGGCGCGGTCGTCGGGGGTGGGCGGGGTGGCCGGCGGGGCGACGGCCTTCGGCGGCGGGGGCGGGGCGGGCTGGGTGCGGAAGGCGTCGGCCGCGGTCCGGAGGAAGTCCCGGGCGGAGGCGGCCTCGGACTCGGTCGGGCTGCGGAGGTAGGCGAGACTCCAGGCGCGGGCGATTCGGGCGTCCGGGTCGGCCCCGGCCTCGCGCCGCGCCCGGGCGGCGAGGGCGTCGGCCTGGGCGAGGGCGAAGTCGCCGTTGAGGAGCATGAGAGCCTGGGGGGCGGTGGTGCTGCTCGGGCGGGCCTCGCAGTTCGGCTCGGCCGTGGCGGCGTCGAAGGCGGCCAGCACCGCCAGCGGCCGCGACCGCCGCACCTGGACATACACGCTGCGGCGGAACTCCTCGCCGGCCCCGACCGACTCGTCGCCGAGCTTGTACCCGGCCCCGTCGCGGTTGGCCTTCCCGATCACCACCAGCCCGGCGTCGTCCTCCATCACCGGCACCGGCGGGCCGAACCGCTTCGGGTTCAGCGTGCCGCTGGTGGCGAGGGTGGCGTCACGGACGCCCTCGGCGTCGAGCCGGCGGAGGGGGAACCGGCCGAGGAGGTGGTTGTCCGGGTCGGCGGCAGCGGCGCGCGGGTCGCGGGCCGACGACTGCCGGTACGCGGCCGACGTCAGGATGAGCTTGTGGAGCCGCTTGACGCGCCAGCCGGACTGGACGAAGTCGGCGGCGAGCCAGTCGAGGAGCTCGGGGTGGGTGGGGCGCTCGCCCAGCCGGCCGAAGTCGCCCGGCGAGCCGACCAGCCCGCGGCCGAAGTGGTGCATCCAGGTGCGGTTCACGAACACCCGCGCCGTGAGCGGGTGGCGCGGGTCGGTCAGCCAGTCGGCCAGCGCCAGCCGGCGGCCGCTCGTGCCCCCGGGCGGCCGCCCGGCCGGGGCGGTCAGCGGCAGCACGTCGTCGAGGACGGTCAACCCGCCCGGGGGGACGGTGCCCCTCGGCTGCTCGACGTCGCCGCGGTGGAACAGGGCGGTCGGCGGCACCCGGCCGGGCACCTCGGTGAGGGCGCGGACGAACTCCTCGACCGGCTTCTTCTTCCGCACCGCGGCGGCGGCCTCGGTCATCGTCTTCAGTTCGGCCGCGGCCTTGGCATCGTACAGGTACAGCGACCCGGCCGACACGTTCAGGCTGGGGTGCTCCTGCATCAGCTTCTTCTGCGCGGCGGTCCGCTTGGCGTCCGGCGTGTCGCGGGCGGCGCGGGCGGCGGGCCGGCGGTCCTCCGGGAGCTTGGCGAGCTCCTTCTCGAACGTCGCCGCGATGAACTCGGCCTGCTTGGCGAGCCGGGTCTTGTCAACGGCGGCGGCCTCGGCCTCGACCTCGGCGGCCTTCTTCCGGTCGGTGGCGGTGTAGAGCGACACTTGCCGGGCGGCCGGGGGCTTCCAGGCGGTGAGGTCGTACCCCGGCTCGAAGGCGGCCCGGAGGCGGTAGAAGTCGGTCTGGGGGATCGGGTCGTAGCGGTGGTTGTGGCACTCGGCGCAGCCGACCGTGAGCCCGAGGAAGGCGCTGGCGGTGATCTTCACCGTGTCGGTGAGGACGGCGTTTCTGGCGAGCTTCTGGTCCGCCCCGGGGGCGCCGCTGCCGTCCGGGGCCGTGCGGAGGAAGCCCGTGGCGACGAGGGCGTCGAGGCCGGCGGGCGGCAGCTCCGCGTAGGGCGGCGCCACCAACTCGTCGCCGGCCAGTTGTTCGCGGACGAAGCGGTCGAACGGCTTGTCGGCGTTGAACGAGCGGATGACGTAGTCGCGGTACTTCCAGGCGTTCGTGCGGACGGGGTCGTCCGGGGAGCCGCCCTCGGAGTCGGCGTACCCGGCCACGTCGAGCCAGTGCCGCCCCCACCGCTCGCCGTACTCCGGTCGGGCCAGCAGCCGGTCGACCAGCTTCTCGTAGGCGAGCGGGTCGGGGTCGGCGGCGAACGCCCGGGCCTCCTCCGGCGTGGGTGGCAGGCCGGTCAGGTCGAGGTAGACCCGCCGGGCCAGGGTGAGGGGGTCGGCCGGGCGGCTGAACGCCAGCCCCTTCTCGGCCAGCTTCGCCAGCAGGAAGGCGTCGATCGGGTTCCGGACCTCGGACTTCGGGCCGGGGGGCTCCGGGACCGCCGGCCGGCGGACGGGCTGGAACGCCCACCAGGCCCGGTCCTCGGCGGCGAGCGCGAAGCCGGGGGCAAGGGCAGCGGGCTCCGCGCCCTCGACCGGCGCCCCGGCGGCGACCCAGCGCTCCAGGACGGCGACCTCAGCGGCGCTGAGCTTCTTCTTCCCCGGCGGCATGTCGCCGCTCCGGACCCGCTCGATCAGCAGGCTGTCGGCGGCCTTCCCGGGGACGACCGCGGGGCCGGACTTGCCGCCGGCCAGCGTGAGGCGGCGGAGGCGGAGGTCGAGGCCGCCCTTGGGGCGGTCGGCCTCGCCGTGGCAGTCGGTGCAGTACGCCTTGAAGAGGGGGCGGACGTCGGCGTTGAACGCGGGCGGCCGGGGCGGGTCGGCCGCAGCTGCGGGGCTCGCGGCCAAACACGCCGCGGCGGCGATGAGGGGGAAGGTGGGGCGGGGCATGACGGGCCGGGTGGCGGGGGCGGCGGGCAGGAAGCGTCATTCTCCCCCGAAACCCCGCCCGAGGCAAGCACGTACCGATCGTCAGTCACCGCGGCGGGAGGGCCGTTTAAAAGGCAAAATGTAAAAGGTAAAAAGAAAGGAAGACAACCCGAATCGGCCGTCTTCCTTTTTACCTTTTACATTTTGCCTTTTAAACTGCGCGGCCCGTCACCCCGCCACGACCGGGAGGCGGCGGCGGCCGAGCCCCTCGGTTTCGCCGGGGCGGGCGGGGCTGGCGGCGGCGATCTTGCCGGCGTTCTCGGCTTCCCAGCGGGCGAGCTCCTCCATCAGGCCGTCCACGATCTCGGCCTCGGGCACCCGGCGGACCATCTCGCCGTTGCGGAAGATCATCCCCTGGCCGTTCCCGGCCGCGATGCCGATGTCCGCCTCCTTGGCCTCGCCGGGGCCGTTCACCACGCACCCCAGCACGCTGATCTTCACCGGCAGCCGGCGGCCGCTCAGCTTCTGCTCCAGCTCGGCGATGATTTTTTCCAGGTCGATGGCCAGCCGGCCGCACGTCGGGCAGGCGATCAGCTCCGGCCGGCGGACGCGCCGCTGCGTGGCCTGGAGGATGTCGAAGGCGGCGGCGATCTCCGGCACCGGGTCGCCCAGGAGGGAGATGCGGACGGTGTCGCCGATGCCGTCGAGGAGGATGGGCGCCAGCCCCGCGGCGCTCTTGGTGACGGCGTAGGGCGGCTTCCCGGCCTCGGTGATGCCGACGTGGGTCGGGTAGTCGGCCAGCCCGGCGTACAGCCGGTACGCCTCCACCGCGACCAGCACGTCCGACGACTTGAGCGACACGACGATGTCGTGGTAGCCCTCGGCCTCGGCCATCTCGATGTAGCGCAGGGCGCTCTCGACGATCGCCGGCGGGCACGGGAAGCCGTACTTCTCGACGAGCTCCCGCTCCAGGCTGCCGGCGTTCACGCCGATCCGCATGGGCAGGCCGCGGTCGCGGGCCTTGCGGATCACCTGCCGGAAGCGGTCGTGGCTGCCGATGTTCCCGGGGTTGATGCGGATCTTGTCGACCGGGTGGTCGAGGGCCGCGAGGGCCATCTTGTAGTCGAAGTGGATGTCGCAGATGAGCGGGATGCCGATCCGGTCGCGGATGCGCGACAGGGCGCCGGCGTCCTCGGGCTTGGGCACCGTCACGCGGACGAGTTCGCAGCCGGCCTCCTCCAGGGCGTGGATCTGCTTCACCGTCCCGTCCACGTCGAACGTGTCGGTGGTGGTCATGCTCTGGACCCAGACCGGGTTGGAGCCGCCGAACACCTTGTCGCCGACCTTCACCTCGCGGGTCTTGTGGCGGGGCTTGCCCGGAACCTTCTGGGCGGTTTCGAGGCGGGACAGGTCGAACCGGGACATCGCGGCCTCCGCGGGCGTGAACGGGCTCCTGCCGAGTAACCGCGGGTTACTCTACCGGGTTCACCGGAACCCCGTCTACGCCGTCGGGCGGGGGCGGGGGAGGACGGCGGGCAGCGGCACGACCAGCCCCGGGAGGACGTCCTCGCCGGACAGCTCGGCCGGGTCGGTGACCAGGGCCAGGGTGCCGTCGGCCCGGTAGACCGTGGCCTGCCGGCGGGGCGGGTCGATGACCCACACGAGCGGCGTGCCGGCGGCGCGGAAGTCGGCGACCTTTTCGGCCAGGTCGTAGGCCGTCTCGTTCGGCGACACCACCTCGACCACCAGCGCCGGCACCGCCGTGACCCATCCGTCCGGGAGGTCGTAGGTCGCCGGGTCGCAGCGGAGGACGGCTACGTCCGGCTTGCGGACCTGCGTCGGCTTGGCGGGGAAGCACTGAAACCCGAGGTCGGCGATGAACGCCACCCCGTACCCGGTCCGCCGGCAGTAGGCCCGGACGAGGTCGAACACTTCGCCGGCTACCCAGCTCGACGTGGCCCCCATCGGCTTCTCCACCAGCAGGCCGTCGACGAACTCGTACCCCGGCGGCAGGTCGGCCCCGGGCGCGACCGGGGGCGTTCGGGGCGGCGGGGTCACGGTGGCGGCGGTCATCGCGTCAGCACTCCTGGCCCTACTCTGCGGCACCGTCGCCGCGGCCGCGCCAGCCCCGGCCTGTTGGTCACGGCACTACCCCGATTCTACCCCCGCGGTCAGGCGCTCGGCTCCTCCAGGTACGTGTACCCCTCCAGGCCGCTCTCGTAGAAGCGGAGGAACTGCCGGCTCTCGGCCACGGTCAGCTTCCCCTGGCGGACGGCCCGCTCCACGTCCTTCCGCACCCGGTCGGTCAGCTTCTCGGCGCTGTACTGGACGTAGTTCAGCACCTCCGTCACCGTGTCCCCCTTCACCACCGTCTCGACGTTCGGCGTGCCGTCCTCCTCCAGCGAGATGTGGACCGCGTTCGTGTCCCCGAACAGGTTGTGCAGGTCGCCGAGGATCTCCTGGTAGGCGCCGAGCAGGAAGCCGCCCAGGTAGTACGGCTCGTCGCCGGTGTAGGGGTGGAGCTCCAGGCTGCTGCGCACGTCGCGCAGGTCGATGAACTGGTCCACCTTGCCGTCGGAGTCGCAGGTGATGTCGCCCAGCACGCCGCGGCGGGTCGGAGCCTCGGTCAGCCGGTGGATCGGCATGATCGGGAACAGCTGGTCGATGGCCCACGAGTCCGGCATGCTCTGGAACACGCTGAAGTTGCAGAAGTAGGTGTCGGAGAGCATGTTCTCCAGCCCGTTCAGCTCGTCCGGCACGTAGTCCAGGTCGCGGGTGATCCGCATCACCTTCCGGCACAGCGCCCAGAACAGCCGCTCGGCGAGCGCCCGCAGCTCGATGCTCAGGTAGCCGAGGTTGAACAGGTTGAGCGTCTCCTCCATCGCCTGCACGGCGTCGTGGTAGCCCTCCAGGTAGTTCTTCTTGGTGAGCTCCTTGTGCGTGGTGAACAGATCCTGGAGCGGCTGCGGGGCGTCCTCGGGGAGCGAGTCGGGGGCGGTGCACTTGTCGAAGTCGGACGTGCCCAGCACGTCGAACACCAGCACCGAGTGGTACGCCACGAGCGCCCGGCCGCTCTCGGAGATGATCGTCGGGTGCGGCACCCCGGCCTCGTCGCACACGGCCTTGATGCGGAACACCACGTCGTTGGCGTACTCCTGGAGCGTGTAGTTGGTGCTGCTCTCGAAGTCGGTCTGGCTGCCGTCGTAGTCGACGCCCAGGCCGCCGCCCACGTCGATGTACTTCAGCCCGGCGCCGAGCCGGTACAGCTCGGCGTACACCCGGGCGGCCTCGGTCAGGGCGTCCTTCACCTTGCGGATGTTGGACACCTGCGAGCCCATGTGGAAGTGGGTCATCTGGAGGCAGTCCTCCAGCCCGCGGGCCTTCAGGTACTCGAACGCCTCCAGCACCTCGGTGAGCGTCAGCCCGAACTTGCTCCGGTACCCGGCGCTCCCCTTCCACCGGCCGGCGCCCCGGCTGGCCAGCTTCACCCGGATGCCGAGCGGCTGGCGCACGCCCAGCTCCTCCATGTACTTCACCAGCAGTTCCAGCTCGGTGAACTTCTCGACCACCGGGACGATGTGCTTGCCGATTTTCCGGGCCAGCACCACCATCTTGATGAACTCGTCGTCCTTGAACCCGTTGCAGATGATGGGCGTCTCGCCCGTGCCGTTGGTGAGCGCCAGCACGGCCAGCAGCTCGGGCTTGCTCCCGGCCTCCAGGCCGAAGCCGTGCTCCTTCCCGAAGTGCAGCACCTCCTCGACCACGTGCCGCTGCTGGTTCACCTTGATCGGGTAGACGCAGGCGTAGCCGCCGGCGTAGCCGGCGTCGCGGCGGGCCTTGTCGAAGGCGTGGGCGATCTCGCCGATCCGGTGCTGGAGGAGGTCCGAGAATCGCAGCAGGAGCGGCGGCTGGATGCCCCGGCCGCGGAGCTGGTCCACGAGTTCCTTCAGGTCGATCGACCGCTCGGGGTTCTTGTCCGGGTGGACGGTGAGGTGGCCGTGGCGGTTGATCCCGAAGTAGCCCTTGCCCCAGTTCTTGACCCCGTAGGTCTCGAAGGCGTCGTGGAGCTTCCAGGCGGGGGCAATGTCGGACGCGTCGGCGGAGCGGCGGTCGAGAGCCTTGCCCATCAAAGGAACCTTCCCCCCCTGCGGGGGCGGTGGCCGGGACCGGCCGCGGGGCCGGGGTGGCGGGTGAAGAACGGGTGTAGGCCGGCGGGGCGCCGCCGACCGGTTCACTGTACGTCGTGCGCGTTGCGGGTTCAACGCGGGGGACGAGAGACGGGGGACAGGAGGTCGGAGACGGGGTACAAGCCCACCCGGGGCGTTGCCCCGGGCTATCGGATCCCAGGCCGTTGGCCTGAAAACCAGAGACCCCTCTTCAGCCCGAAGGGCTGGGATTCCATAGCCCGGGGCAACGCCCCGGGTGGGCTCGGCATCATCTCCGTCCTACGTTTCCTGGTTCCCGCCCCCGGCCCCGTCAGCCGACCCCGACCCCGGTGCGGGTGTTCACGTCGAAGGTGATGAACGCGGACTGCGTCGCCCCGGTGAGCGGGTCGAGCACCCGCGTGTCCGGGCCGCCGCCGGGGCCGGTGGTGACGACCAGCACGTCCCGCCCCGCCGCGAACACGTCCGCCGCCGTCATCCGCAGGCCGGTGGTCAGCGCCCCGTCCTCGGCCGCGGCGAACGAGGCCAGCGGCGCCAGGTCCGGCCCCGACCGCACGACCACCTGCGGTGCCCCCGCGGACAGCGGCCCGGCGGCCACGTCGGCGAAGCCGTCGCCGTTGAAGTTCCCGACCGTGACGATCAGCCCGCCGGCGAACGGGCCGCCGAACGGGGCGAACGACCCGACCACGGCCGCCGGCAGGATCTGCCCGCGGGCGTCCAGCTGACCGAGCTTCGTGCCGTCGATCACCCGGACCAGCCCGTCGCCGCCGACCCCGGCGCCGGTGACGAGGTCGGCGCGGCCGTCCCCGGTCACGTCCCCGGCCGCCACGGTCGTGCCGCCGCGCGCGTCGGGGTCGCCGGCGAACAGGCTGGCCAGTTCGGCCCCGGTCCGGCCGTCGAACGCCTTCACGTGCGGGGCGCCGCCGGCCCCGGCACTGGTCACGATGTCCGGCCGGCCGTCCCCGTCCACGTCGGCGGCGGCCAGGAATACGCCGCCGCGGAAGGCCGGGTCGTAGGCGAAGAAGTTCAGGAGGTCGGCGCCGGTCCGGCCGCTGACGACCCGCACGCGCGGCCCGCCGTCGGGGCCGGCGGTGTAGGCGAAGTCGGGGAACCCGTCGGCATCCAGGTCGGCCACCGCGACCCGGCGGTCGCCCCAGAACTCGGGGAACGGGTCGGTCTGCCCGGCCGCCCCGGCCGGGGCGTTCAGCACGATCACCGCGCATGGGCTGCAGAACACGACCGTGTCCGGGACCGGGATCGGACCCGGCGGGAGGGTGCTCAGTTCGACCGACCCCAGGTCGAGCCCCGCCCCGCTGACCCGGCCGAACCCGCGCTGGTCGGTGGTCAGCACGCCGCCCGCGGGGTCGGGCGGGAAGGTGGTGTCGCCGGCGTCCACGGCCCCGCCGGTGGTGGTCGGGAGGAGGGTGCGGGTCAGGCCGCCGTTGTCGGCGAGGGCCGCGGCCACGGCCGCCCCGCTGGCGAGCCGCACGCCGGACGTGTCGGCCGTCCCCCCGTCGTTGCGGAACCCGTTCTGGTCGGTCAGAGTCGGGGAGCTCGCGGTCACGACCGCGGTCAGTTCGGGGCTGGCCCCGGCCGCGTTCACGACTTCGGCCGCGCTCGGGCCGCCCACGCTGGGAGCCTGGGAGCCGACGAATACCGAGTTCTGTAGCACCGCGCTGGCGAGCACGTCCGGGCCGTCCTGTACGAGCGCGGCGGCCAGGTTGTAGACCTGCCCGCCGTCGTCCGCCTGGTTGGCGGCGAACGTGCTACTGGCGATCACGACCGACCCGTTCAGGTTGAACAGCCCGCCGCCGAGCCCCCGGCCGGTCGTCACCCCGTCGCCGGAGACGCCGCCTTCGGCGGCGTTGGCGAAGAAGGTGCTGTTGGCGACGGTGACGGTGCCGAGCAGGTTGAACACCGCCCCGCCAATCCCGGCCCCGCCGCCCCCGTCCATGTCGTTGGCCGGCGCGGCGCCGAATCCACCGGGCGCGGTCGTTGGGTCACCGTCCGCACCACCCCCGCCGCCGAACCCGCCGGCGCCACCGATCCCGGTCCCCGAGCCGAACCCGCCGCCCCCGCCGCCCCCGCCGCCGAAGCCGCCCGCGCCCCCGTTCCCGCCGCCACCCCCACCGCCGCCGAACCCGCCGGAGGTGCCGGTGCCGAACGGGTTGACGGTGCCGCGATTCGGCCCACCGCCGTCCAGACCGCTCGCGTCCGAGCCCAGCCCGCCCCCGCCGCCCCCGGAGTTGAAGAGTTCCAGGGTCGACCCGTTCCCGCCGACGGCGGCGTTCCCGGTCAGTGTGCTGTTGCGGACGGACAGGTTGCCCCGGTTGAACACGGCCCCGCCGAGCCCGGCCGCGCCACCGCCGCCGATCAGCCCGTCCCCGCCCCGGGCGAGGCCGTTGCGGAGTTCAAGGCTGTCGAGGGTCAGGGTGCCGGTGTCACGAACGTGGAACAGCCGGAAGGCGGCCGCCGCTGCCGCGCGTTCGATCACCTGGCCGGTCCCGCTGATCGTGATCGGGGTGGTGACCACGAACTCACTGACCCCGGCGCTGGCCGGGTCGGTCGGGTTCGACCGCGGGTCGGTGGTGGCCCCGGTGAGCGAGACGGTCCCCCGGGCCAGGGCGGGGGCGAAGACGATGGTGTCGGCCGCGGCGTCCGCGTCCGCCGCGCGCATGGCTTCTGCCAGACTGATCAGCCCGTCCAGCCCCGGCGCGGCGGCGAGGGCGGCCGGGCTGGTCACGTCCCCGTCGATCACGTCCGCGAGCGTGGTGACGGTGACCGTGGCGGGGTTGGCCCGGTCTTCCAGCTGTTCGGTGCGGAGCGGCGGACGGCGCATGACGACCTCCGGCGTGGGGGCGCATGCACCATTCGGGCGGCGGCCCGGCCGCGCGCCACGAATAGTCCGACCCGACCCACCGGCCGATTCGTGCCGACCGCGGCAATCGTCATGGTTTACCCAGATTGCCCACTTGGCCTCGGCGAGGCCGGCGCCGGTCTGCTCGCGGAGGAGCCCGGTGGCGCCGGCCTTATCCCCGCCGAATGTAGGACTGGCGAACAGGTTACGACAGAGCCCCTGGTTGTACCCCGACAGGGTGACAGCGTGCCGCCCGGCAAGCATCGTCGATGTCCGGATCGGACGCACTCCGCGAAATCCCCGGGCCGTGGAAGCGTCGTCAGGGCAGGGACGCCAACCCGTCCGCGGTCGAGTAACCCGGGGACTCGAATGGCTCCAGCCGTCCGGGTGTTGTGCCGAGCGAGTCTGCTGGCGCTGGCGGTCTGCGCTGGGGCGGCCGATGCCTCGGGGACCACCCTCCGCAGGCACGTTCCCGATCGATCGGCCGGACCGCCCACCTCCTCGCGGACGCCGCGCACCTCATCGCCCAGGACGGGTGGACCAGCCTGACCCTGTACCGCACCGCCGACGGCGCGGTCGTTCACCGCTTCTCCGCCCCCGCCCGTGTCGGGCGATCCGCTCTTTCCCCGGACGAGTCGCTCCTGCTCGTCGGTTGCCAGGACGGCACCCTCGTCCTGTGGCGGACCGACACCGGTGAGCGAGTCTGGCAGGTGTCTCCCGGAGCGAGTGGCCTTCGGTCGGTCGGGGACGTGAGTTTCGCGGGCAACGGCGGGCGGTTGATCGTTTGCGACGGGGCGACCGTGCGGCCGTGCTCGATACCCGGACGGGTGGAACGGTCGGCGTGATCACCGTCCCGTCGGGACAGGGCGGGGTCGTGTCGGTGGCACTCAACCCCGACGGCACCCGGGGCTTCGTGATCGTGGAGGGTTGGGGGTTGGGCCGCTTCGACTTGGCGGCCGGCCACGCCACGGATGCCAACCTCGCGGCCTACGGATCGGTCCGGTGCTCCGCCGACGGGGCACACGTCGCCTTCCCGACCCAGAGCTGGGGCATGGACCCCCAACTGGCCGTCGTCCCGGCGGGCGGCGGGCCGACGAAACGCGCCCTCGGCCGGTTCGCCGACATCGGCCGCGTCCGCCCACTGTCCGACGGGAGCTTCCTCGTCACCGCCCGGGTCGGCCGCGGGGACGACGACTCGGCCGCTTGCGCCGGTATGCAGGTCTGGCCCGACGGCCGAGTCCGTGAGGTGTGGAGGCTCACGCCCGGCCCGCGGCCGATCGGCCGATCCCTTCTGCCGCTGGAGTTCGTGTCCCCCCACCGGGTCAACGACCGTACCGACTTTCTGCCGGAACCCATGACCGGCGTGACCACCGACTGGCAGTTCGTGACCACGGTGACAGACCTGCGGACGGGCGGGGTCGTCCGGACGATCGACAACCGCGCGAGCTGGTCGGCCGAGCCCGACGTCTCCGGCGCGGCTGAACCCGATGGCGTGTGGTGGATGCCCGCCGCGGGCACGGCGGCGGTGATGGTGATGGTGATGGTGGTGGTGCTGGCCGGCGGGCTGGTCTGGAGGCCGTATCGGCGACGGGGGCGAGGACGGTGAACGGATACCAAGGTCGCTGGCGTCGAGGGGTACGAGGCCGGGGAGCCTCGGGCCGACGAGGATGCGGCCCCAGAAGGCGAGGTTGTCGCGCGTGACGGGGCACGGGTGCCGCCCGTGACCGAGAGCGTGATCGCTCTCGGTCCGGGAAGACCTTGTGCCCCACCCGATTCGCTTACCCCTGACCGCCCTCAAGGGAGGAGCCGGACACCAGCAACCGGGCCGGGAGTCAGAACCCCAGCCCCTTCGTCGTGGTGCGGACGCGGACGAGCTTGTCGTTCGCGCAGATGTACAGGGTCGAGCCGTCGTTCCCGAACGCGCAGTTGGCGTTCTTGTCGCCGATCACGATCTTCCCGAGCAGGGTGAAGTCCGGGGCGAACACGAACACCCCGTCCGGGCCGGTGGCGAAGATGTTCCCCCGCTGGTCCACCCGTAGCCCGTCCGGCAGGCCCGGCTTCTTGGCGGCCACCTCGGGGGTGGAGTCGTGGATCTGCCGGCCGGGGCCGCTGACGGTGCCGTCGGCCCCCAGCGGGAAGGCCATCCACACCGCCCGGGCCGGGTCGGAGTTGGCCACGTACAGCGTCTTCTGGTCCGGCGACAGCCCGATCCCGTTCGGCCGGCTCATCTCCTTCGTCAGCAGCGTCAGTTCCCCGTTCGGCCGGAGCCGGTAGACGCCCTGGAAGTCGAGCTCCTTGCCCGGGTCTTCCATCTGCTTCGGCAGGCCGTAGGGCGGGTCGGTGAAGTACAGGTCGCCGTTCGAGTGGAAGATCAAGTCGTTCGGGCTGTTCAGCCGCCGTCCCTGGTACTTGTCCACGAGCGTCTGGAACTTGCCGTCCTTGCCGAGCCGGGACACCCGCCGGTCGCCGTGCTGGCAGAGGATCAGGCTGCCGTCCTTGTCGAAGGCCAGGCCGTTGGCCCCCGGCTCGTACCCGGTGAACGGGGCCGCCCCGGTGTACCCGCTCGGCTTGAGGAACTCCTTCAGCCCGTCCGTCGGCGACCAGCGCATCACCCGGTTGTTGGGGATGTCGGTGAACAGCAGGGCGGCGGTCTTCTTGTCCCAGACCGGCCCCTCGGTCCACTTGAACCCGCCGGCCAGCACCTCGATGACGGCGTCCTTGGGGATGAGCTCGTCGAGCTTCGGGTGCTTGCGGTCGATCGACCCGATGGTCATCTTCTTTTCGTCGGGCCGGGCCTGGGTGGCCGCGGCCGGGACGAGGGCGACCAGGGCCGCGGCGGCGAGGGCGGCCGGGCCGGCGAGCAGGCGGGGCATGGGGCGGGACTCCGGGAGGGTGCGGCCGGGCGGGCGGAGACGGCGAGCGCTCCGCCGGGCCGCTGCGGCACCATCGTATCCGCCCGCCCGGCCGGAACAAGCGCCCACCCGGACAGACCCGCGGGGCGGTGGTAAGATGCCCGTACCGGCGGCCCCGACGCCGCCCGTACCGCAGGAGCCCGGCCGTGAACTCCCCCCCGCTCGACGACCGCGACGGCGTGATCTGGTACAACGGCAAGCTCGTGCCGTGGCGGGAGGCCAAGGTCCACGTCCTCACCCACAGCCTCCACTACGGCAACGCCGTGTTCGAGGGCGCCCGCGTCTACAACGGCAAGGTCTTCAAGCTCACCGAGCACTCGGCCCGGCTGGTGAAGTCGGCCAAGATGCTCGCCTACGACCTGCCGTATTCGGTCGAGGAGCTCGACGCCGCCACGAAGTTGGTGGTGGCCGAGAACAAGCTGGAGGGCGGCTACGTCCGCCCGCTGGCCTGGCGGGGGCCGGAGGTGATCGGCGTGAGCGCGGTCGGGACGAAGGTCCACGTCGAGATCGCGGCCTTCCCGTGGGGGGCGTACTACCAACAGAAGGCGATCCGCCTCTGCACCAGCCGGTGGAAGCGGCCGAGCCCGGAGAGCAGCCCGGCCGGGAGCAAGGCGGCGGGCCTGTACGTCATCTGCACCCTGGCGAAGGACGAGGCGCTGGCGGCCGGCTACCAGGACGCCCTGATGCACGACTACAAGGGCCGGCTGAGCGAGGCCACGGGCGCCAACCTCTTCCTCGTGCTGGACGGCGAGCTCCACACGCCGACCACCGAGACGATCCTCAACGGCATCACCCGCCAGACGGTGATGGAACTGGCCCGCAAGCGCGGCCTGACGGTGGTCGAGCGGGAGATCTGGCCGGACGAGCTGGCCCGGGCGAGCGAGGTGTTCCTGACCGGGACGGCCGTCGAGGTGCAGCCGGTGGGCGTGATCGACGCGCGCGAGTACCCGGTCGGCCCGGTGACGCAACAGCTGGTGGCCGACTACGCGGCCGCCGTCCGGGCCTGACGCACCGGATGAAGGGGGCGTGGACGGTTTGGCGAGCCGGCCGAGGTGATCGGATCTCGGGTTGGCTGCCCGTCTTCACCCCAACGGGGTGGGATTCGATAGCCCGGGGCAACGCCCCGGGCGACGTCCACGGTGTCACGAGGGCGGAAGCAACACAAGGCAACACGCACCACGCCGACGCCCGCCCGGGGCGTCGCCCCGGGCTATCGGATCTCAGGCCGTTGGCCTGAAAACCAATCACCCCTCTTCAGCCCGAAGGGCTGGGATTCGATAGCCCGGGGCGTCGCCCCGAGCGGCCTACCGGGTCTCCCGGTCCGGCGCCACCCGCTCACCGTCACGCCGAGCCAGCCACGACCCGGGAGCCGCCATGAAGTCTGCCGTCACCGTGTCGCTGGTCCCCGAGGCCCGCGGCGGGCCGTTCGTCTTCTGGGACGACCTCCCGGCCGCCTGCCGCGCCGCCGCCGCGCTCGGGTTCGACGCCATCGAACTCTTCCCGCCCGGCCCGGACGCCGTGGACACCGCCGAGCTGAAGGCGCTGCTCGAAGACACCGGGCTGGCACTCGCCGCCGTCGGCACCGGGGCGGGGTGGGTGCGGCACAAGCTCACGCTCACCACCGCCGACCAGGACGCGCACGCCCGGGCGATGGCCTTCGTGGAGGGGATGATCGACTTCGCGGCGGTGTTCGACGCCCCGGTCATCATCGGCTCGATGCAGGGCCGGGCGGCGGACCCCGCCGACCGCGAGGCGACGATGGGCTACCTGGCCGAGGCGCTGCTGAACCTCGGGCTGCACGCCAAGCGCTACGGGCTGCCGCTGCTGTACGAGCCGCTGAACCGGTACGAGACGAACCTCGTGAACCGGCTCGACGACGGCGTGAAGTTGGTGTCCGGGCTGGCGGCCGGGAACGTGAAGCTACTCGCCGACTTGTACCACATGAACATCGAGGAGGCCGACCTGGCCGCCGCGCTGCGGGCGGCCGGGCCGCACGTCGGGCACGTCCACTTCGCCGACTCGAACCGCCGGGCGGTCGGGATGGGGCACACCGCCTTCGCCCCGGTCACCGCGGCCCTGCGGGGGGTCGGCTACACCGGCTACCTGTCCGCCGAGGTGCTGCCGCTGCCGGACCCCGCCGCCGCGGCCCGGCAGACGATCGAGTCGTTCCGGCGCTACGCGGCCTCGTAGGCCCGGCCTACGCCCCGTCCCCCGCCGGGAGCGTCTGCCGCATCGCGGCGGCGACCGCGCGGGCGTCCTCGCCCCCCGCGGCCTCCAGCGCCCGTACCACCTTCGCCCGCCGTTCCGGCGGGTGGTTCTGGTTCAGTTTCCACTTCCCTTCGAGCGTCTCGATCGTCAGACGAAACCCGACGATCTGGGCGAGCAGCCGGTCCGCGTAGGTGGAGTCGGCATCGAACCGCCACGGCCGCGGCATCCCGGCCTCGGACACCACCACCAGCTGGGCGACGGCCCCCCGCAGTTCCGCCCGGTCCTCGATCAGCTTCACCGGCCCCGTGGCGTGGACGGCCAGGTAGTTCCAGGTGGGGACGGCCGGCTCGCTCTCGTACCACGTCGGCGAGACGTAGGCGTGCGGGCCGGAGAAGACCGCCAGCGCCCGCCGGCCGGCGAGGTCGCGCCAGTGCGGGTTGGCCCGGGCCACGTGGCCGACGAGGGTGCCGTGCGGGCCGACAGCCCGGTCGAGGAGGAACGGCAGGTGGGTGGCGAACGGCGCATCGCCCGCCTGCGACACGAGCAGGCCGAAGCTGTACCGCTCGATGAAGGCGTGGAGGACGGCCGGGTCAGTTTCGGCGAAATGCGGGGGGACGTACATCCGGCCCTCAAAGTCGGGGAAGGACTGACGCAGGGCCGACTGGCGGGGTTCGCGCGGCCGCGGGCGGCGGGGCCGGCTATACCGCCCCCGGAGGCCGGTCCCGCGCCCGGAGGCCGTCGTGACGATCACCGAAGCGACCCGCGACTACGAAGCCTGGCTCGCCCACATCGTCCCGTACCGGCTCGTCCCGGACGACCTGGCCTACAAGCACCGGCTCATGGCCAAGCCGTTCCCGTTCTTCCGCGGCACCTACTACCGGTGGGCGCAGCGGTGGGCGGAGGCCGCCGGCCCCCTCGCCACCGCCCCCCGGGTACTGGCCGTCGGCGACCTCCACGTCGAGAACTACGGCACGTGGCGGGACGCCGAGGGGCGGCTCTGCTGGGGCGTCAACGACTTCGACGAGGCCGCCGAACTCCCCTACACCCATGACCTCGTCCGGCTCACCGCCGGCGTCCGCTTTGCCCGCAAGGCCGGTGAGGTGGACGCCCGGACCGGGGACGCGGCGGCGGCCATCCTGGAAGGCTACCATGCTGCGGTGAAGGCCGGGGGCCGGCCGTTCGTGCTGGAGGAACACAACTCCCACCTCCGCGCCCTGGCCCTGGCCGCCCACGGCGACCCGGACGACTTCTGGGACGAGATGGAGGACAAGGAGCGGAACCCGCCCGAGGCGCCGCCGGTCGACGCCCGGGAGGCGCTGGAGGCGAACCTCCCGCGCGGCGTGGAGTGCGTCGAATATCGGGCCCGCCCGAAGGCCGGGGTGGGGAGCCTGGGCCGCCCACGGTACGTGGCCCTGGCTTGCCGGGCCGGGAGCCGGCTGTGCCGGGAGGCCAAGGCCGCCGCCCCGCCGGCGACCGCCTGGGCGTCCGGGGCCGACACCCCGACCCGGGCCGCCGAGGCGGTCGGCGGGGCACGCCGCTCGCCGGACCCGTTCTACCACCCCGGGGAACGGTGGGTCGTCCGCCGGCTCGGGCCGAAGACGGACCGCATCGACCTCGGCTCGCTCCGGGGGGCGAAGGTCGGCCGGGTGCTGCGGGCGATGGGGGCCGAGGCGGGGAACGTCCACGTCGGCACGCCGGGGGCGGCGGAGGCCATCCTCGCCCACCTCGACGCCCGGCCGGCCGACTGGCTGGCCGTCGCCGCCCGCCGCCTCGCCGACCTGATGGAGGAAGACTGGGACGCCTGGAAGGCGGGGCGGTGAGCGGGCCGGCTCAGCTGACGTCCACCCCCGGCTCGCCGGCCACGACCTCACCGATCACCCGGGCCGAGACGCCGAGCGCCTCGAACTCCGCGGCAATGCCCTCGGCGGCAGCCCGGGCCGCGACCACCGTGAAGCCGATGCCCATGTTGAACACGCGCGCCATTTCGGCGTCGGCCACGTTCCCGAGGCGCTGGAGCCAGCTGAACACGGGGGGCGGCGTCCAGGCTCCTTTGCGTACCTTCACCCGGCAGCCCGGCGGGAGGATGCGGCCGATGTTGTCCGGCAGTCCGCCGCCGGTGATGTTGGCGAGGCCGTGGATCGCGCCCTCCTCCTCGACCGGGTGGCGCGCGAGTACCTGTCGCACCGGCTTCACGTACAGCCGGGTGGGCGTCAGCAGCTCCTCGCCCACGGTCTTCCCCAGTTCCGGGACGTGGTCCGTCACGCCCAGCCCGGCGGCGTCGAAGACGACCTTGCGCACCAGGCTGTAGCCATTGGAGTGGAGCCCGCTGGAGGCGAGGCCGATGACGACGTCGCCCGGCACGATGCGGGAGCCGTCAACGATGCCGGCCTTCTCGACGACGCCGGTGCAGAACCCGGCCATGTCGAAGTCGCCGGGCTGGTAGAAGTCCGGGAGGATGGCCGTCTCGCCGCCGACGAGCGAACACCCGGACTCGGCGCAGCCGTCGGCGATCCCCTTCACCAGCTGTTCGGTCACCGCCGGGTCGTCGGCCGGCATGGCGATGTAGTCGAGGAAGACGAGCGGCTCGCCGCCGGTGCAGATCAGGTCGTTGACCGACATGGCCACGAGGTCGATGCCGACCGTGTCGAACTTCTGGGCCTGGGCGGCGACCTTGAGCTTACTGCCGACGCCGTCGGTACAGGTGACCAGGACCGGGTGCTTGTACCGCCGGCCGAGGCCGTCCGGGTCGAGGTCGAACAGGCTGGCGAACCCGCCCACACCCTTGCCGCCCTTCCGCGGCGGGAACGGCGGCGGGATCACCCGGGCCCGGTCCTGGGTGCGGGCGAGGTGGGACTGGATGCCGGCGATCGTCTGCTCGTACTTGCCGAGGTCCAGCCCGGCCTTCTTGTAGTCCCACTGCTCGGCCATCAGCGCTCCCCAATGCCCCCGGCTCTCGGACGGGCACGCGCCCCCGGTCCGGGGCGTTGCCGCGGGAGGGTTAGCATACGGGGTTGACCCCGTTTTCCCCCTCCCGCTATAGTCCGCCGCCGACCGCCGGGGCCGCACGCCCCGAACTGACCATCCCACGGACGGGACGGCCGATGCCGCTCAGCCTGTTCGCCACCGCCGACGCCCCGCCGAAGACGGAGTGGCTGTACTTCCAGAAGCTCGCCGAGCTGCTGCCGGAGCCGTTCTTCCACACGTCCGGGTTCCTGCTCTTCTTCCTCGGGGTGCTGGCCGTCTACTGGTCGGTCCCGCGCAAGTGGCAGATGACGCGGATCTGGGTGCTGGTGGTCGCCAGCTTCCACTTCTACGCCGCGTGGAGCGCCGAGCTGGCGTTCCTGGTGACGGCGACGACCGTGGCCGACTACCTGTTCGGCCGGCTGATGGACGCGACGCCGCGCCGCGGGCTGAAGCGGGCGGTGATGCTCACCAGCGTCGGCATGAACCTGTCGATCCTGTGCTACTTCAAGTACCGCGGGTTCTTCCTGAACGAGCTGCACGACCTGCTCGTGCGCGCCGGCCGCGACCCCGGGTACGCGGCCCTCGACCTGAAGGCGCTGGCGCTGTTCGTGCCGTTCGGGATCAGCTTCTACACGTTCGAGGCGGTCAGCTACGCGGTGGACGTGTACCGCGGGAAGATCCGGGCCGAGCGGAGCCTGCCGCGGTTCCTGCTGTTCATCCTGTTCCTGCCGCACCTCGTCTCCGGGCCGATCGTGCGCGCCGGCGACTTCCTCACCCAGACGCGCCGGCCGAAGCGGTGGAACTGGGTGCGGGTGCAGGTGGGCGTCCAGCTGCTGCTGATGGGCGCGTTCAAGAAGATGGCCATCGCCGACCGGATGGCGGTGTTCTGCGACCCGATCTTCAACGCCCCGGACAAGTACAACACCGGCGCCGTGTGGATGGCGGTGCTGGCCTACGCCATCCGCATCTACTGCGACTTCTCCGGCTACTCGGACATGGCGGTCGGGCTGGCCCACCTGCTCGGGTACAAGCTCACCAACAACTTCAACATGCCGTACCTCGCGGCCAACGTGAGCGAGTTCTGGCGGCGCTGGCACATCTCGCTCTCGACGTGGCTGCGCGACTACGTGTTCATCCCGCTGGGCGGGAGCCGGAACAGCCCGGACCCGCGGCGGAACGAGTGGCTGACGTGCCGGAACCTGATGATCACCATGACGCTCGGCGGCCTGTGGCACGGGGCGGCGTGGAGCTACGTCCTGTGGGGCGTTGCCCACGGGCTGCTGCTCGTGGGGCACAAGCAGTTCGCCGCCTTCGCGGCCGCCCGCCCGACCCTCGACGCGGCCCTGAGGACGACGGTCGGCACCGGCCTCCGCATCACGCTCACGTTCGTCTGTGTCAGCCTGTGCTGGGTGCTGTTCCAGCCGAACCTGCTACCCGACAAGGCCAAGCCCGACCTGATCCTGAGCGGGCTGGACCGGGCGGTGGCGATGTACGAGAAGCTGTTCAGCCTCCAGATGGGGCAGCCGCTGCCGCTGCACAACCGGAGCCTGTGGTACACGGCCGCGTTCGTGCTGGCGTGCCACCTCCTCGTCACCCGCGGGGTGTGGCAGAAGGTGTACGACCGGCTCCCGGCCCCGGTGCTGGGGGCGGGCTACGCGGCGTGCCTGTGCGCCGCGATGGTCCTCGCCCCGGACAGCGGCAGCAGCTTCATCTACTTCAACTTCTGACGCGACCGGCCCGTGAAGCTCACCCCCCGCCTTTCTCACCTGCTCCGCCCGACCCGGGTCGCCCCCCCCGGGCCGGTGCGCCGACGTTCCCGCCGGCGGCGGGCGGCGGTTTCGGTCGGGGTCGGGGCGGCCGTCGCGCTGCTGCTCCACGCCGGACTCGGCCTGGCCGGCGAGCTGTCGCTCTACCTCCGCGACCCGGGCTACGCCGACAAGGAGGTCCGTCTCCGCCGGCAGTTCGCCGCCCACCCGGGCGCGCCGAGCGTGGTCATGCTCGGCACCTCGCGCACCGGCTACGGGTTCTACGCCCCGCGCATCCGCGACCAGTTGGCGGGGGAGCTCGGCGGCCGGGCGATGGCGTTCAACTTCGGCATCCCCGCGTCCGGGCCGGTCACCCACCTGCTCTACTTCCGCCGCCTCCTTGAGGCCGGCCACCGCCCCGACCTGCTCCTCGTCGAGGTTCTGCCGCCGACCCTTGCCGCCATCCCGCGGGAAGGCCCGCTTGAGTCACGCTTCCTGTTCGGCGAACGCCTGCGGTACGCCGAGATCGAGCCGGCGGTCGGCTACGGCTTCCCGGCCGAGAAGACGCGCGCGGCCTGGACGCGGTCCGTGGTCACGCCCTGGCACGCACTGCGCTTCCCGCTGATGGGGCGGGTGATGCCGAGCGCCCTCCCCTGGCACCTCCGCTACGACTGGAGCCGCACGGAAGACCCGGCCGGGTGGACGACCCCGTTCGTGACCGACGTGTCGCCCGAGGCGGCGGACGCCGGCCTGAGGCGGGCGGCCGGCGAGTACGGGGCGATCCTCGCCGACATGCACCCGACCGGCGGCGGGGCGCGGGCGCTCGCCGACCTCCTGGCAGTGTGCCGCGACCACCGCATCCCGACCAGGCTGGTCCTGATGCCCGAGTCGGAGGGCTTCCGCGCCCTCTACCCGCCGGCCACGACGGACCGGCTGTACGCCTTCCTCCGCGGGCTGGAGGCGGAGTACGGTGTCCCGCTGGTGGACGCCCGCACCTGGCTCCCGGCCACCGCCTTCACCGACGGCCACCACATGCTCCGGCCCGGCGCGGAGACGTTCTCCGATCGGTTGGTGCGCGAGGCGATCCTGCCGTTCTTCCAGCACCGCTGACGGGCCGTCACTTCAGCAGAAGGGTGCCGGCTCCTCACCCTCTCCCCTCGGGGGAGAGGGTCGCCGCGGGGCGGCGGGGTGAGGGGGAACGACGCGGGCGGTGAACGGGGAGCGACGCCACCCCCTCACCCCAACCCTCACCCCCGAAGGGAGAGGGAGCCAAACCCACCGGGTTCGCCCCCTCGCCTCGCCGGGAGAGACACCGAGGCCGACCTAGGACCGACGATGCGACTGGCTCCGCCCCTGTTCCGCCGACTCCCGACCGTCGCCCCGCGACCGGGGCCGCGCCGCGCCGCGCCCGGCCGGCGGCGGGCGGCGGGGGCGGTCGTCACCGGGGTCGCGCTCGCGCTCGCCGCGCAGGTGGCCCTCGGGCTGGCCATCCGCGCCGAGTGGTCGCCCCTCCGCGACCCGGTCTACTTCGACAAGTTCGCCCTGTTCGCACAGCACCCGGCCTTCCTCCCCGGGCCGAACCCGCCGGCCGACCGGCCCGCCACCGTCCTCCTCGTCGGCAGTTCGCGGACGCTTAACGCCGTCAACGCCCGGCAGGCTACCGCGGCGCTGTCGCGGCAGGTCGGCCGGGCGGTCGAGGTGTTCAACTTCGGGCAGGCCGGGGCCGGGCCGGTCACGAACGCGGTCTACTTCCGCCGCATCACCCAGGCCGGCGTGAAGCCCGACTTCGTGCTGATCGAGATCCACCCGGTCTTCCTCGCCGGGCAGCACCCCGTCCCGCCCGAGACGCGCTGGCTCCTGCCGATCCGCCTCCGGCCCGACGAGCTGCCGTTCGTCCGCGACATGGGTTTCCCGGCCGCCGACCCGGCCGTCCACGGCCCGCGCGGGCTCCTCGCCCCGGGCTACGAGTTCCGCTTCCTCCTGCTCGACCGGTACGCGCCGGTCTTCCTCATGGACGACAAGCGACTCAACGGCGGCCACGAGCCCGACGACTACGGCTTCGCCCGCGGGCCCGACCGGTTCGCCCCCGACCACCGGGCCCGCCTTACGAAGCTGGCGTTCAGCCAGTACGCCGACTACTTCGCCGGCTACCGCCCCACCGGCTGCGGGGTGGATGCGATCCGCAGCACGCTGCAACAGTGCCGCGCCCTCGGCGCCCGGGCCGCGCTGGTCCTCATGCCCGAGTGCGGCGGCTGGCAGCAGTGGTACGACCCGGAGGGGCTCAAGCAGCTCGACGCCGTGGTCGCCGGGCTGGCGGCCGAGTTCGGCGTGCCGGCGTTCGACTGCCGGACCTGGGTGACCGAGGAGGAGACCGCCGACGGCCACCACCTCACCGGCCTCGGCGCCGACCGGTTCACGGACGTGCTCACCCGCGACGCCCTCGCCCCGTGGATCGGCACCCCGCGATGACCCGCACCACCCTCCTCCGCGTCCTCCGCTCCGTCGGCCCCCGGCCGACCGACGGACCCCGCGTCCCCCTCCGCCCAGCCTCCGTCTTTGCCCGGCGGCGCGGGGCGGCCAGCGCCCTCCTCGCCGGCGTCGTCGGGGTGCTGGTCATCCACGCGACGGCGCTGGTGCTACTGGACTCGGCGCTCCCCCAGCTGCGCGACCCGGAGTACGGCCGCCGCGCGGCGGCGCTACGTCACCGCATCGCCGAACACCCCGGCCGGCCACTGGTGCTCGTGGTTGGTAGCTCGCGGACGTGCATGGGGCTGAACCCTACCGCCTGGGAGGGCGTCCGGCCCAACGGCCCCGACCGGGCCGACCCGCTGCTGTTCAACATGGGGCTCGTCGGCGGCGGGCCGATCATCGAGCTGATGGCCCTCCGCCGCGCCCACGCCGACGGGTTCCGGCCGGACGTGGTGGTGTTCGAGTTCTGGCCGCCGTTCCTGCGCGAGGACGGCCCGTTCCACGAGCCCGCCCGGATCGATCACAACCGTCTGTTCAAGGGCGACGTGCCGCTCGTCCGCTCCTACTTCTCGGATCCGGCCGCGACGGAAGCGCAGATGCGCTACGACCGGCTCCACCCGCTGTACGAAACCCGCCACCGGCTCCTCGCCCAGCTGGCGCCGCGGTGGCAGCCGTGGAGCCGGCGGATGGACCTGGCCTGGGGCGGGCTCGACGGCTGGGGCTGGCTCCCCGGGGTTGATGAGTACCCACCGAAACCGGTGGATCGGGCCGCCCGGCTGGCCCATTGCGAACCGATCTACCGCGGCCAGTTCGCCGACTACTCCGTCCACCCGCTCGCCGACCGGGCGCTGCGGGAGGCGGTGGGGCTGGCGCGGGACAAGGGGGCGAAGGTGGCGCTCGCCTACCTCCCCGAATCGACCGAGTTCCGCAGCTGGATGACGCCCGAGGCCGAGCGGCGCGCCCAGGAGTACCTGGCCACGCTGCGCCGCGACCTGAACGTGCCGGTGATTGACGCCCGGCTGTGGATGGACGACGGCTACCTCGTGGACGGCTTCCACCTGTCGCGGCAGGGGTCAGCGGAGTTCACCCGGCGGTTCGGCCCGGCCGTAGCGGCGGCCTTCCCGGAGCTGGGGGGCCGCCCGTGATCGCCCTCCGGCTCGCCCGCCTGCGGCTCCCGGCCCGGCCGAACCGCCCCACACGCCGGGCGCGGGGCCGGGCCAAGGCGGCGGTGCTGTCCGGGTTGGCGACGGTGCTAATCGCCCACGTCGGGCTAGCCGTGCGCGTCGAAACCCGCCGGCCGACGTGGCGCGACCCCGAGTATTTCCTCCGCGAACACCGGCTGGTCGCCCTCTCCTGGTGGGCGAAGGCGGACGGCCGGGCACGGCCGCTGGTGGTGGCCGTCGGCGGGTCGCGCACGCAGATGGGGTGGAGCCCCGGTCACCTCGGCTTCGGGAGCGGGCCGACCGACCCGATCGCCTTCAACTGCGCCCAGGCCGGCGCCCTGCCGGTCGGGGAACGACTGAACCTGGCCCGGCTGTTCGCCGCCGGCATGACGCCGGACTTCGTGCTGATCGAAGTACTCCCGCCGGTGCTGGCCGACCCGGGGCCGATGGAAGAACGCATTCCGCTGCCGCGGCTCGGGCTGGCCGACCTTGCCCGCGTGGCCCCCTACCACACCGACCGCGCCCGGACCGCGCGGCGGTGGGCGTCGGCCCGCGCGCGGTCGTGGACGACCCTCCGACTCCCGCTGCTCGCCGCCTGGGAGTTGTCCGACTCCTTCCCCCCCGGGCCGGACCGCCCGGACCGGATCTGGGCCGCCACCCGGGCCGACGGGTGGGGGCCGTTCCACCCGGCCGGCTGGCCGGACGCCTCCCGCGCCGCCGGGCTGGCGACCGCCCGGGGGAGCTACGAGTGGTTGCTCCGCGACTTCCGGGTCGAGCCGGTCAATGACCGGCTGGTGCGGGACATGCTCGCCGACTGCCGGTCGCGCGGGGTGCGGGCCGCGCTGTACACGATGCCCGAGTCGCCGACCTTCCGCAGCTGGTACCCGCCGGCTGCTCGCGCGCAGGTGCGGGAGTACCTGTCGGCGGTCGGCCGGGACGCCGGCGTGCCGGTGTTCGACACCTCGGACTGGGTGAACGACGAGGCCGCCTTCACGGATGGTCACCACCTCCTCGGGCCGGCGGCCGAAGCGTTCAGCGCCCGGTTCGGGCGGGAGTGCGTCGGGCCGTGGGTCGCCACCGGGGGGCGGTGACCGATGCTCACCCTCCGCCTTCCTGCGATTCGTGTCCGCTTTCGCGTGGGCCGCCCGGAGCGCCGGCCGACTGCTCGTGCGGCCGTCGGGTACGGGGCGGTAGCGGTGCTGGGGGCGGTGGTCGGGCTCGCGGCGGCCGTCGAAACAACGAACCCCGAGTGGCGTGACCCCGAGTTCGGCCATCGGCTGAAGCAACTCCACGCGCTGCGGGCCGCACACCCCGGCCGGCCGCTGGTGGTGGCGGTGGGGAGTTCGCGGACACAGATGGGGGTCAGCCCGGCCGCGATGGACTTCGCCGACGAGCCGGGTTCGCCGCTGGTGTACAACTTCGGCCAGGCCGGGGCCGGCCCGCTGCGGATGCATCTGACAGTCGAACGGCTGGTCGCGGCGGGGCTGACGCCGGACGTGTTGCTCGTCGAGGTCTTCCCGGCCGCGCTCGCGGCCGACGGCCCGCCCGAGTCCCAGCTGAGGGAGATGGTGACCCGCCTGTCGTGGGCGGACGTGCGGCGGCAGGAGCCGTTCGCGGCGGACCGTTGGGAGCTACGCCGCCGCTGGGCGGGGGAACGGCTGCGGTCGTGGCACGGGCTCCGGCTGGTGCTGATGAGCCACTGGCAGCCGAACTGGCTCCCCTGGCAGCACCGGCTGACGTTCCAGTGGGACCAGATGGACCCGTTCGGCTGTACCCCGTATCCGCTGGCCGACGTCTCCGAGGCGGAGCGCGCCCGCGGCATCGCCCGCGTCCGCGAGGAGTACGCGGGGCTGATGGCCGACTACCGAATCGGGGCGATGTCCGACCGCGTGTTCCGCGACCTGTTGGACCGGTGCCGGGAGCGGGGCGTGCGAGTAGTGCTGTACCGCGCTCCGGAAGGCCCCTCATTCCGCGCGCTGGCCGCGCCGGCCGAGCCGCGGGTGAAGGAATACCTGGCCGGGCTGGGACTGCCGGTGGTCGAACCTGACGGCGACTACGCCGAGGCCGACTTCGCAGACGGCCACCACCTATTGCCGACCGCGGCCGCCCGGTTCAGCAGGCAACTCGGTGGTGTACTCAGGCGGTGAGCGGGTGTTGGTGAAGTGATCCACCCCTCATGCCTTGGGAAGGCCCGAGCGACCTAACCCCCCGGCCCCCTTCCCTGGGAGGGAAGGGGGAGACTGGTGTGGATTGCTTGCTGGTACGCCGTGAAGCGTGAGCCGGTCATCGGTAAGGTCGGCAATTTGATCTTCCCCTTCCCTGGGCAGGGAAGGGGGCCGGGGGGTTAGGTCGCTCGGGCCTTCTCTGCCCGCCAACCCCACCCCGGCCGCCCCGCGACTAACATCCAATTACTCCCAAGCTGGCGTGTGTTCCGGATACGATGGCCCATTCACGCGACCGGATCTGACAGCGTGAGGGCAACTGATGTCCATGTCGATGTGGGTGGTCCTGGAGAGCCGCGAGTCCACCGACCACCTCTTCGCAGGCCGTGAGGAGGGGTTCGGGAACGGCCAGAGCATCCCCCGGCACCTGGATCAGCTGGACGAGGCGGCCCGGGCGCTCGGCATTCCGCCGCTGAGCGGATTTGCGATCGTCCTGGCCACGGTGGACGACACCGTCGAGCCGCCGTGGTTCCGTCCGGAGGACGGGTTGGCGTGCGTGCGCGGCCTCTTGCACTACCTCGACGGGACCGAGAGCCCGGACCTGGGACGACTCGGCCGGGAGTCGCTGGAGGGGCGCATTCTGGGGCCGGAATTGACGCCGGACCAGCACGCTCTGCTCGGTGGGTACGCCCTCCGGGCGGCAGCGGCCGACCTGCGGACGTTTGAAGTGGAACTGACATTCGCGGCCGCGCGGCGGACGCGGTTCAACATGCCGCTCTCGTTCTGAGCCGGTCCTACCGCTGCAACTCACGCTCGACGCGGTCGACGAGTTCCTTTGCCGGCCAGTCGCGGTCGCCGATCGACACGCGGGCGTCGGCCGCCAGCCAGGCCCGCACCTTCTTCTCGGCCGCCACCGCCGTGCTGTGCGTCTTCGCCCCGAAGTGCTTGCTGATCTCCCCGTAGGTCGCCGCGGTGTGCTTCCGGCACAGGTACACCGCGACCATCCGCGGGTGCGTCACCGCCCACGTCCGCGCCTTCGACTGGAGCGTCCCCTTCGCCAGCCGGAGGGCCGCGCACACGGCCGCGTCCACGTCCGCCACCGTCACCACCCGGACGGCGTGGCGGAGCAGGTCGCCGAGCGCCTCCCGGGCCAGCGCCGCGTCCGCCGGCCGGCCGGTCACCCGGGCGTAGTGGCGGACGCTGTTCACCGCGCCTTCCAGCTCCCGCACGTTCCCCCGCAGGTGGCCGGAGAGGTACTTCAGCACCGCGTCCGGGATGGGCGCCCCGGCGCCCCCGGTCGCCTTCTTGCGGAGGATGTCGAGCCGCGTCTCCGGGTCGGGCGGGAGGAGACCCCACACGGCGCCGCCGAGGAGGCGGTCGGCCAACTCCGGCATCAGGTCGTCGGCCAGCCGGGGGTGACAGTCGGTCGTCACCACCACCTGCCGCCCGTCCGCCACGAGGGCGTCGAACGTGTTCAGGAACTCTTCCTGCGTGGCCCGCTTGGTGGCGAGGAAGTTGAGGTTGTCGAGGAGGAGCGCCGAGCACTCGCGGAACTGCCGGCGGAAAGCCCCCATCTTCCCGAGCCGCGACGCCTGCACGAACCGGGTGGTGAACTCCTCGGCGGTCACGTAACAGGGCTTCTCCCCGGCCCGCCGCATCCCGGAGACGATCCCCTCAAGGAGATGCGTCTTGCCGACGCCCGTGGGGCCGTGGAGGACGAGCGGGTTGGCTCCCTGGCCCGGGTCTTCGACGACGCTCGCGGCCGAGGCGTGGGCCACCCGGTTGCACGGCCCGACGACGAAGTCGGCCAGACTCTTCCAGCGCCGCCCGGTCCGCGGGGTGAGGGTCGGGTCGAACCCGACGACCCCGGGGTCCGGCCGCTTCGGCTTCGGCTTCCGCGACGGGACGGGGTCGCCGAACAGGTCGGTCTGCTCGCCGGGCGCCCGGGCCGAAGCCGGCTTCGGCGTAGCGGTCAGGCGGGGGGCGTCCGACCGCGGTCCGGGTTCGGCCTTCGTGCGCTCGGTTTGCGGCTTCTTGTCCCCTGTCTCCCGCCCCCTATCTCCCGCCCCCGGCTTCCCGTCCTCCGACTCCGCGAAAGAGTCCGCGTCCACCACCCAGCGGACCGGCAGCGGCGCCCCGGCGGCCTCGGTCGCGGCGGCGCGGACGGCCTCGCCGAAGGTGTGTTCAAGCCAGTCCCGGGTTGCCTCCGTCCGGGTGACGACGACCAGCTCCGACCCGAGCCCGACGAACCGGGCGTGCCCCTGGAACCAGAGGGTGAAGCGGGCCGCCCCGATCCGGGCCGAGACGGCGTCGGCCATCGCCCGGTCGAGCGGCGCTCGGGGCGCCGGTGCGGGCGGGGCAGACGGGGTCGCGGCCGCAGCTGGGCGGGGAAGCTGAAGCGAGCGAGCCGGCACGTCGAACCCCCAGCGGCACGGCGGACATCCTGCCCCGCCGGCGAGCGGGTGTGAACCCCGACGGAGTCTCCGGGGACACGTTCACTATGCGCCGCCGCCCGACCGCGCCAACGGCGCCCGGCGGTGGCGGGCCGGGCGGGGGCTGAGACCCCCCGGGCGCCCCCGGCAGAGTCGGGCGCGGGCGCCACACCCGCGCCAGCTGCGCCAGCCGGCGCCTCGGGCGCCGGCGGCACAGCCGGCAGCAGCTCAACCCGGGGGGAGAATTTCTGGTGAAGTCGGGGCCGGGTCGCACCACAGGTAGACGTCGCGCCGGTCGCACTCGCGGAACCCGTGGCGCTCGTACAACCGGCGGGCGGGGGTGTTGCGGGCGTCCACGCTCAGGCTCACCGCCCGGGCGTCGTCGGCCACCGCGGCGCGGGCCGCGAACCGGACCAGCCAGTCGCCCCAGCCCCGGCCGCGGGCCGCCGGGACGAGGCCGAGGTAGTTCAGCTCGACCACCCCCGGCTCGACCCCGAGGTCCAGCATCACCACCCCCACCGGCTCGCCGCCGCGGCGCGCCAGGAACCACCAGTCGGGCCGGACGGTGGGCGGGCCGCGGAACCCGCTCACCAGATCGGCCGGGGTGCGGGTGCCGGTGAGTTCGGGGCAGTCGAGGCTGCCTTCGTAGGTGGCCAGGAGGGTGTCGGTGAAGACCGGCAGGTCGGCCGGGGTGAACGGGTCGAGGGCGAGCGGGCAGGCGGCCGGGTCCACGCCCCGGCGGACCCGGCCGGGGTCGAGCTCCCGGCGCAGGTGGACGACCGTGGTGACGCGGGCGAACCCGGTCCGCTCCAGGGCCGGCCGGTCGGCCCGGTCGCCGGTCGGGGCGAACGACTGGCAGACCTTCACCCCGCGCCCGCGGAGCCACTCCTGAGCCGCCGTCAGGAGGGCGTCCGTCACGACGAGGCGGTCTTCGGGCGCGGCGGTTTGGGGGGGGAAGAGGAGGCCGAGGGCGCCGGGCATCGCCTGCGCCAGCACCGCCCCGCAGACTGCCCCGCCGGTCCCGCGGGTGACGAACAGCCCGGCCGGGTCGAACTCGCCGGTGTCGAGCAGGTCGAGGAACCGGCGGGCGACTTCCTCCCGCTCCTCGGCCGGGCGCCGGCTGGCCAGGAGCCGGCAGGCGGCGGCGTGGTCGTCCGGCCCCGCGGGTGCGACAGTGGTCCCCATGCCGGAGTGTACCCGGAGCGCCGGCGGCCGGCCCGGAATTTCTCTCGCCCCGGCGATCCCGATCGGTTAGGCTAACGTTTGCTTCGCACCCACCCGCCTGCTCCCGCCTTCCCTCGGCACACCGGGGTCCGCCCCCGGCCCGCCACCCGCCGCGAGGGTTCGTTCATGGCTCGCGTCCTGTTCCGCCTCCGTTCGGCCGCCGTTGCCGCCGCCCTACTCGCCGCCTCCTCCCCGGCCGCCGCCGCGCCGCCGTCCGACCCGGCCGGCCGGGCCGAGGTCGCCGGCACCCCGGCCGCCGTCGAGGTGTTCCCGGCGGCCGTGGAGCTGGCCGGCGTCCGCGACGCCCGCCAGCTGGTCGTGACCGGCCGGTACGCCGACGCCACCGTCCGCGACCTCACCGTGGTCACGACCGCGGCCGCGGACAACCCGGCCGTGGTGGAGGTCCAGGAGGGGCTGTACCTCCGGCCGAAGGCGAACGGCTCGGCGACGCTGACGCTGACCGTCGGCGGCAAGCAGGTGCGGGTGCCGGTCGCCGTGACCGGGATGGACCAGCCGGCGCCGGTGAGCTTCCGGCAGCACGTGGTCGCGGCGATGAACGTGGGCGGGTGCAACATGGGCGCCTGCCACGGCACGCCGAGCGGGAAGAACGGGTTCAAGCTGTCGCTGCGGGGCTTCGACCCGGCCGCCGACTACCTGATGCTCACCCGCGAGCAGTTCGGCCGCCGCACCGACAAGCACAACCCGGCCGCCAGCCTGCTCCTGCTCAAGGGCGTCGGCGCCGTGCCGCACGAGGGCGGGCAGCGGTTCGGGACGACGAGCGTGCCCGGCGAGGTGGTCCTGGCGTGGATCGCCGAGGGGCTGCGGGACGACGCGCCGAACCTGCCGGCGGTCAAGAGCGTGCAGGTCGCCCCGGGCGCCCGCGTGCTGAAGACCCCGGCCAAGTGGCAGCAGCTGGCGGTCGTCGCCGCCTTCACGGACAACAAGTCCCGCGACGTGACCCGGCTGACCAACTTCAGCAGCTCCGACCCGTCCGTCGCGGACGTGACTCCGGGCGGGCTGGTCGAGTTCAAGCGGCCGGGCGAGGTGGCCATTCTGTGCCGCTACCTGGAGGAGATGGTCGCCGTGCGGGTGACGTTCCTGGAGCCGCGCGAGGGCTTCGTGTGGCCGAACCCGCCGGAGACGAACTACGTCGACACGCACACGTTCGCCAAGCTCCGGCTCCTGAGCATCGCCCCGTCGGACCTGTGTACCGACGACGAGTTCGTCCGCCGGGCCTACCTCGACGCCGTCGGCCGCATGCCGACCCCGGAGGAGACACGCGCCTTCATGGCCGACCGCGACGCCCAGAAGCGCGCCAAGCTGGTGGACCGGCTGGTGGACCTCCCCGAGTTCGCCGACTTCTGGGCGCTGAAGTGGGCCGACGTGCTGCGGAGCAGCCGCAAGACGATCCAGCAGAAGGGCTCCTACGGGATGCAGGCGTGGCTCCGCGGCCACTTCGCCCGCAACACGCCGTTCGACGCCGTGGTGCGGGACATCATCACGTCCACCGGGAACACCTACGCCAACCCGCCGGCCAACTACTACCGGATCGCCAAAGACCCGCAGAGCCTCGCCGAGACGACGGCCCAGCTGTTCCTCGGCGTGCGGATGCAGTGCGCCAAGTGCCACAACCACCCGTTCGAGCGGTGGACCCAGGACGACTACTACGGCATGGCCGCGTGGTTCGCCCGGGTCAAGCAGCGGCCGGAGGGCGTGATCGGCACCCGCCCAGCCGCCCCCGGCGGCGCCGCCGAGGTGGTGTTCGTGAGCCGCGACGGCGAGGTGACGCAGCCGCGGACCGGCAAGACGATGCGGCCGCGGTTCATCGGCGTGGGCGACGCCGACGTGCCCGCCGGGGCCGACCGCCGCGACACGCTGGCCGTGTGGCTCACCGGCCCGGAGAACCCGTTCTTCGCCAAGTCGGTGGTGAACCGGGTGTGGTTCCACCTGATGGGCAAGGGGATCGTGGACCCGGTGGACGACTTCCGCGAGTCGAACCCGGCCGCGAACGACGACCTCCTCGACGCCCTGGCGAAGGATTTCGCCCGCAACCGGTTCGACCTGAAGCTGCTGGTGAAGACGGTCATGAAGTCGCGGACGTACCAGCTGTCGGCCCAGCCGACCGAGTCGAACCGGGACGACACCAAGTACTTCTCGCACGCGGTCACGAAGCTGCTCACCGCCGAGCAGCTGCTCGACGCCCTGTGCGACGTGACGGCGCTGCCGGAGAAGTTCCCGGGGCTGCCGGTCGGGACGCGGGCGATCCAGCTGCCGGACGGCGAGGTGAACCACCCGTTCCTGAAGACGTTCGGCCAGCCGGCCCGGGAGCTGGCCTGCGAGTGCGAGCGGGAGAGTGATGGGAACCTGGCCCAGGCGCTCCAGCTGATCAACGGCCCGACGGTGAACGACAAGATCCGCAACCCGAACAACCGGCTGGCGAAGCTCCTGGCGGCCAAGATGACCGACGAGGCGGTGCTGACGGAGCTGTACGTGGCGGCCCTGTCGCGGCCCCCGTCGGACGAGGAGAAGCGGCTGGCCCTGGCCCACGTGACCCGCGGCACGGACAAGCGGAAGGCGTGGGAGGACGTGCTCTGGGCGCTCATCAACACCCGCGAGTTCCTGTTCCGGCACTGACCGGAACGCGGCGTGTCTGGTAAGCCGGCGGAGGCCCGACGCGGTGAACTCGATCCTCGTCATCCACCCCTACAAGCACGAGGGGGTCTGGGTGTTCGACGACGCCCGCGTCGGGCTGGTTCAAGAGCCGTTCGTCGCCGGGGCGGACACGGTCATCGACCGTATGGTCGAACACCTCCCGAACGCCGCGGCCGGCGTCACGATCCTCTTCTCGGCGCGGGCCTTTCCCGGCAGTCAGCACGAGTTCGTGTGGCGGCGGGAGGAGCTGGGAGGCAACTGGTATTTCAGCCCGCAGTTCGGGCTGGAGGGCTGGCTGTGCCCGGCGCTATTCAAGTACTTTGAGACTGCCCCGGAACGCATTTTTGCCCAGGTCAAGCCGAGGAATTTCTGATCGATTTGATGGTTTCGCTCGGATGCCATGAGAATACTCGGCGAGGGTTGATCCTCTCGGAGAGCTTGTTGGATGGGTGAAGCCGAGCTGTACGCCGGTGTCCGCAACGCCCTCCGAGCACTGAACACGGTCGCCGAGGAGGCGATCCGCCGGCAACTCACTGAGCCGTTCGACCTGGGCCACAGCGGATGACTTCAGTTCGAGGCGTGTCCGTATTTCTTCGGTGTGAAGCTAGTGCAAACGGAGGAAGAAATCGTCCCGGACTCGGTCATCCCAGGCGTCGTACCGGAGGAGTTGCACGCCGCTGCCGAGGCCGCGGACCTGGACGTCCACGCGGCCATCGAGGCGGAGTTACCGGCGTGGTTGGCAGAACGCTGGCTGGCGGCTGACGGACCGAACCACTACCGGCCGGCTTACCTCCTATTCCACGGTGGGTCGGACGAGCCGCGGTACGACCTGGAGCAGTGCCGGTGGTGCGAGGTGTCCGAGGTCTGGCCGGGCGAGCAACAGGCCTGACCCTCCACCACCGCGACCCGCGGGGCAGGCAATACCGCAGTCGTAGCTCACCCGACTACGAGGTTCCGGATGATGGGCGACGCGGAAGCCGTTCGGGTGCTGCGGAGGGTGGCCCTCCAACACGACCGGGGCATCATCTGCCCCGCACTCATGTGGGGAGAAGTGCTTCGGGTGGTAGATCGTGCGAATCCCGCGCGAACCCTCGGGCTGGCCCCGTCCGAGTGCCGCACCGCCCTCCGGGCCATCTACCACGACCGCCCTTGCTCCCTCCACCACGAGCGCTGTGAGGACGAGGTTCTACGGGCGGTCGTGGAGTGGTGTCTGGCGCTGGGCGATGACCCATCCGTCGTGACTGACGCGACCGGCGGGTAGTCGCTGAAGAGCAGCCGACTATGCCGCGAGCTGTCCACGCGGTTCGGCACACGGTTGCATCCGACTCGACCGGCTGGCACAGCCCGCTCCAAGCACAGGAGCGGAGTCGGGAGTATTCGGTCGTTGACGAATGCGAACTGGTCGGCCGCAGCGGAAAGGCGGCCGACAACGCCACCGCTTCCCAGCGGTGTCAGCGGTTCCGCCAGTAGAACTCCTCGCCGCTCTGGAACCGGCATTCCGCCCCCGTCGTGCAGAGCCGGCCGGAGCGGGCCTGTTTGGTCGGCAGGTCGGACTCCTCGATGCCGCTCTTCTCCAGCACTTCCAGGAATTCCGTCCACTTCATGTAACGCCCCTGGCCCCGGAGCATCTTGCGGACGTCCGCGGGGGTCCAGGCCCACTTCGTGTCCACCGACCACTTGAACCCGTGGAACCCGCCGGCGTGGAGCACGCGGGACACGATCGTGGAGCAGTTCTGCCGGAGGGCGTGGTATTTGACCTCGTTCTCCGAGAACGTGTTCGAGATCACCTTCCACTCCGCCAGCATCTCCCGCTCCTGGCCCTCGCTGGTCTTGAGCTCAAGGACGTGGTCCGGCAGGTACTTCTCGTCCTCGATGTCCTGGCGAAGGAACTGCTCCGACCGCCCGGCCCGCGAGGCCGCCTTCGGGGTGAGCGCGCTGCCGATGATGCCGAAGATGGAGAACTTCGCCGACGACTGCGGCCACCAGCTGACGTAACTCTTCTGGGCCCGCTTCCCCGGCGTCGGGAAGACGGCCCCGATGTTCATCGCCGCATGACCGGACCACGTCTTGCCGCTCACGGCCTTGTGACCGGCCGTGTTGTTCTCCCACAGAATCACGTAAGAAGGCACCGGTACGGACCTCATTCGAGGGGGCGAGACGCGCCAACGACCCGGCGTCGCCGGCGCGGAAACTGATTAGCAGATCAGTTGGGCAGCAATTTACGCACACTCTCGGGGCAAGACAACGGAGTCGGACACCACCTGCCCGATCGAGGCAGCCAAGCGTCTGGAGGGAGCGACGGGTCACCGGGGATGGGGACAGACGGCCGGATGGCTTCTGCCGCTCCGAGCTGCTATCCTCTGCGGAAACCCATCGGCCCCGAACCCGAGTCGCCCATGACGCCGGCGGAAGTCATCGAGCTGTTCGACGACCCCCCGACCTTGCTGCGCCGGTGCTACCTGCACATTGCCGGTGGGGCTACCCGCACCCCGAAGCAGCTGGACGCACCGCTTCCTCCGGTCAACGGCCAGGCGGCGGTCCAGACGTTCAAGGTGGCCATCACCCACTCCGTCGTCCGCGGATTCACGACGGGCACGGGCGGGGTCTTCGGCAAGCAGAAGACGCGGGCCTACGTCCGGATCTACAAGCTGGGCGGGCAGGCGAAGCAGAAGGCGGAGCTGGGGGCTGACGAGTTCAACGCCTACTACGTCCCGATGGTCCAGACCTCCGACGTCACCGCCGGCACCAGCCACTACTCCCTGCCGACCGGGCTGGACGCGCTGGAACTCATGGTCACCTCCAAGCTCTCGGGCTGTACGTTCGGCGTGGGGTCCGACGGGATGGGTACGGTCCTGGTGTCGCACGTGCAGCCCGACATGACGATCGACGACCCCGGGGACCGGGCGCACAGCCTCGACGTTGCCGTCACCAGCGGGTTCCACACCACGACCGGGGAGTTCCGGAAGGGGGGCAGGTACAAGGAGTACGCCGCGGTGATCGGCCGCCGCTCCGGGCCGAACTGGAAGTTCTACCTCCAGGCCGTCGGCCTGGGCGCCAGCTCGGGCTGGAAGAAGTCCGACTACGTGATCAGCAAGGTGGAAGTCATCGACTAGCGGAGGACGCCCCGCACCACCTCGCCGTGGACGTCGGTCAGCCGCATGTCCCGGCCGCCGAACCGGTACGTCAGCTTCGTGTGGTCGAAGCCGAGCAGGTGGAGCATGGTGGCGTGCAGGTCGTGGACCAGCACCTTGTCCTTGACCGCGTGGTAGCCGAAGTCGTCGGTCGCGCCGTACACCGTCCCGCCCTTCGTCCCGCCGCCGGCCAGCCACATCGTGAACCCGAACGGGTTGTGGTCGCGGCCGTCGCTCCCCTGGGCCACCGGGGTGCGGCCGAACTCGCCGCCCCAGACCACCAGCGTCTTGTCGAGCAGCCCCCGCCGCTTCAGGTCGGTGAGCAGGCCGGCGATGGGCTTGTCCACGGCACGGGCGTTGTCCTCGTGCCCGCGCTTCAGGCCGCTGTGCTGGTCCCAGCGGTCGTGGCCGAGGTTCTGGCACAGCAGCTCGATGAAGCGCACGCCGCGCTCGACCATCCGCCGGGCGATGATGCACTGCCGGCCGAACACCTCGGTCTTCGGGTCATCGAGCCCGTACAGGGTCTTCGTCTCGGCCGTCTCGCGGGCCAGGTCGGTGAGCTCGGGGACGGCCGTCTGCATCCGGAAGGCGAGCTCGTAGTTGGCGATGGCCGCCTCCACGGCGTCGGCCTCGCCGAACCGCTCGCGGGCGCGGGCGTCGAGGGTGCGGATGAGGTCGCGCTGGGCGGCCCGGGCGCGCGGGGAGGCGCCGCCGGGGGGCGTGAGGTCGGCGACCGGCTGCGACCCGTGCCGGAACAGCGACCCCTGGTAGGACGCCGGGAGGAAGCCGCTGCCGAAGCAGTCCACCCCGCCGGGCGGGATCATGCCGCTGCCCAGCACCACGAACCCGGGGAGGTCGCGGCACTCGCTGCCCAGCCCGTAGGTGACCCAGCCGCCCACGCTCGGCCGGCCCTGCTGGCCGAACCCGGTGTGCATGAAGTAGTTGCCGTTGGTGTGCTCCGAGAAGCTCGACACCATCGAGCGGACGACGGCGAGGTCGTCGGCGCAGGCTCCGACGTGTGGGAACAGGTCGCTGACGGGGAGACCGCTCTGCCCGTACTGGCGGAACCGCCACGGGCTGGCGAGGGTGGAGCCGACGTTGTTGAACTGCGTGGGCTCGACGCGCAGCGGGAACGGCCGGCCGTTGTACTTCTCCAGGGTCGGCTTGGGGTCGAACGTGTCGACCTGGCTCGGCCCGCCGTCCATGTACAGGAAGATGACGTTGGTGGCCTTCGGCTCGAAGTGCGGCGTCTTCGGGGCGAAGGGATCGGCCGCGGCCGGGGGGCGGGCGCGGGCCTCGTCGTCGGCGAGGAGGGTGGCCAGCGCGGCGGCGCCAAACCCGTTGGCGGACCGGACGAGGAGGTCGCGCCGGGTGAGCGGCCGGGCGGACCGGCGGCAGGGGAAGTCGGGCATGGGAGGGGCCGGTGCGGTGGGGCGGGTACTCTGTTATACCCGATGCGGAGGCGCGGCGGCTACGGGGTGGCGAGGAGGTCGTCCCAGCCGGCGGCGTCGAGGATGTGTTCGGCGATCCGCTCCAACCGCTCGCGGTCGGCGATGGCGTCGAGCGTCGCCTGCGCGACAGCTGGGGGCGGACCGAACCGCCTGGCGCCGAGCCGTGCGACCATTCCCCGGACCTCGGCGAGCCGTCCCCGGGCTTCGCCCTGCGCCTGGCCCTTCGCCTCACCCTTCTGGAGAATCCACTGGTACGTCGTCGAGTCTTCCAGGGTCATGCTCAGCCTCTCGTACAGCGCCCGGACCTGGGCCTCATCGTACCGCAGCCCGGACAGCACGAACGTCGCTCCGAACAGCACCTCCGCCACGTTACCCGGAACATCGGGTTGCTTCAACCGATCCCGGAACCGCTCGAACGCGACGTCCAGGTCGGCCGCGGCCTCGTTCGTCAGTACCGCCAGCGGGGCCAGCCCGGGGCCGGCCGCGAGGAACGCCTCGACCGACTCCTGCCAGACCCGGACCACGGTGTACCGGAACGTGTGGTACGGCCGGCCGTCGGCGCCGGTCAGTTCCAGCAGGCCCGTTTGATCGGTGGCGTTCGCCTTGGGCCGCAGCAGCACCAGCACCGAGTGGACGGGCGGGCCGGTGACCCCGAGTGCGGCCACATTATAACGCAGCAGTTCGACCGGGATGCCAAGCCGGCCGGTCGATTCCAGTTCGAGGTGGAGCGTGAACGGCGCCGGGGCGTGGACGCGGAACAGGCGGTCGGCCTGGAGGGTGGTCGAGAGGTCCGTGTCCAGCACCTCGGCCGGGCCGGCCGGAAGCCCGGCCCGCGCCGCGAGGAACGCCGCCCACTCGCCGACGTGCCCGTCGATGAGCGTCTTCAACGTCGTGTCGAACGGCTTGGACACGGCGGGCACCAGCGACGTGGATCATCCGTCCGGGCGGAGACACACGCGAATTCCGTAATACCGACGGCGGGCGTCGAACTTGTCCCTGCCGCGACACGCCGAGCGGCAGCGCCTGGCGTTACTAAGCCAGGAGCCGCCACGTAACACGATGGCTCCTGTTTTGTCATAAGCATTTTCGCACCACTCCCAGACGTTGCCCGTCATGTGGTGCAACCCCCACGGGTGAGCCGGGTACTTCCCCCAGTTCGTGAAGTCCACCAGGCACGGCCGTCCCAGGTATCCCCCCTTCGCGGCCGTGCCGAACGGCTCATTCCCGTCGACGTCTGCCTGTGTCCCGTTCAACTCGGCGCCCCAGTAGAACGGCTGGTTATTCCCCCGCCCGCCCCGGCAGGCGTACTCCCACTGGTCTTCGTGCGGCAGGCCGAACCGGAGCCCGGGGCCGAACGTCGGGGCGACCTCGCTCAGCTGATCTAGGAACGTCTGGCACATCTCCCACGACACGTTCTCGACCGGGAGCCGGGTGGTGTCCACGCCCTTCACCTCGGCTACCCCGGCCTGGAAGTGACTCGGCAATTCCTCCGTCACGGCGTCCCACTCGGCCTGCGTCACCGGGTACTTGCCGAGCCAGAACCCGCTCGTCGTGTGCGTACCCCGGTTCGCCTCGCTCTCGGCCGCCAGCCAGTCTCCCCGCTTAACGAGTTGGGCCGCGACCGCGTCCTGCTCGGCCTTCGGGGAGCCGAGTTGGCACGTTCCCGGGGGAATCCAACAGAACGCCATTTCCAGTCCGCCCGGGAGTGCCACCCGCCGCTCCTCGCCTGGCTGCGGTTCCCGCTTCGGTGGCGGCGGGTTCACCACCGTCGGCTTCGCCGGTCTGGCGGGCGGACGGGTAGGAACATGGGGCGGTGGTGGGGGTGGCGGGCTCACTGTCGTCACCCCGCCGACGGCGTCGAGACGCGCGCCGAGGTCGAGGGCGTTCGCCGGCCGGCGCTCGCGCTTGCGGGCGACGCACGCGGCGATCACGTCGATCAGGTCGGCCGGGGTGCCGGCGTCGCGGAGGTCGTCGGCCAGGTCCACGCCCGGGGCGGCACTCAGGTCGCCGGTCAACAGCTGGTAGCCGATCACCCCGAGGGCGTGGACGTCGTCCCGCGGGTCCGGGTCGGCCCCGCTCCGTTGCTCCGGGCTGCTGTACGTCGGGGTATGCGCGCCCCTCAGGTATGACAGGAGCCGCTCGCCCTTCGATGTCTCGCCGCGGCTCTCGCGGCCGTTGGCGGCCTTCTGGGCCACGGCCCCGATCCCGAAGTCGGTAATCCGGAGCCTCCTGGTTGTCTCGTCGAGGAGGATGTTCGACGGCTTCAGGTCGCGGTGAGCCAGCGGAGTTGGGAGGCCGTGGAACACCCCGACCCCGCGACCGAGCTGTTTCAGGGCCGCCATCACCTGCGGCACCCTCTCGGCGGCCGGCTTCCCCGACAACTGGACGAGCCACCCGGAGAGGTTTCCGCCGCCGACGTACTCGTACATCAGCCACGGGACGTCACCGGCCAGTCGGACGTCCAGGATCGGGACGATGTGCCGGCGCGGGTCGTCGTCCCGACCCGTGTCGGACCGCCCGGCGTCCATCGCCCGCTTCACCAGGTCGGCCTCGCGGATCACGTCCTTGCCGGTCTGGTCGAAGAAGAACTTCACCGCCCGCGGGACGTGGTAGTCGTGGGCGTGACGGGCCAGCCACACCTCACCGAACCCACCCACCCCAAGGATGCGATCGAGCCGCCATTCGCCGTCCCGGCCCGGCACCGACTGACCGGCCAGGAACCGCGGCGGGCGGGGCGGGAGTACCCTCAGCACGTCGTCCGGGGTGTCGAGGGCGAAGGCCGCCGACAGGGTGCGGCCGAAGGGGTCTTCGGGCCGGCGGTTGGAGACGCGGGCCGCCTCCGGGATGCCGGCCACCCACTCGGCGGCGGCCTCCACCTCAGCCGGGGGTAGGGCCAGCCCCCGCTCGCGGGCTACCTCGGCGAAGGCGGCCCGGGCTTCGTCGCGGGCGGCTTCGTGGGACAGGACGACGATCTGCTCGAACTCGGCCCTCAGCTGGCCGCGCTGGCGGCGGGCCTTCTCCTTCTCCACCACCCGCTCGGCCACGTCACAGAAGAATCTGCCGAACGGCACCTCCTCAAGCAACCCCCGGATGCCCTTCTCGACAACCGCCTCGGCCACGCTGTGGAAGAAGCCGATCATCGGGCGCACTCCGGAGTCAGCTCGGGATGTGGCGTGATTCGTCCGAGCCGGAGCGTTATTGCCCGCGATCAGAGAATCGGACGTAACCTCCGGAAGGGGTAGTGATTACCGTCGCCGGTGGGCCGCCCGGCTGTCAGCCTCCCGTCCCGGCTTCGTCGGCGGGCGCGGCCTGGGCGGGCCACCGGTTCCGCACCCAGCGTTCCACTACCCCGGCCTTGCCGAGACTGACCAGGACCGCCAGCGGGAACACCAGTAGCCCGGCGACTAGGTAGTCGAGCCCCGCGACGGCGGCCCGGGCGGCCAGGTACAGCCGATACCCCTCCAGCCCGACCCACACCGACGGCGCCCCGCCGACCAGTCCCCACCGCCACACCTCCCGCCGCCACAGCCCGACCCCCAGCTGCAACGCCCACGCCAGCACCAGGAACCCGACGTGCGGGGTGTGGATGTTCCTCAACTGGGGCGTATCCGGGCCGATGACGGCCAGCCCGACCAGGATCAGCGTGACGGCGTCCACGGCGAACGGCATCCGCCGCGCCCATGCCACTGCGGCGAACGCCCCGGCCGCAACGAGCGACACGAACAGCGGCGTCCCGCCGAGTCGGTCGGTGTAGCGGGCCAGGAAGTCGGCCGCGACGGGGTTGTCACGCAGGCCGACGCCGGACAGCACGACCATCCCGAGGGCCACCAGCAGCGCGACGGCCTGCGTCGGCCGGTGGCCGGCGGTCCGTCCGAGTTCGAGCAGCACGACCGCGACCGCGAACCCGAACGGGGCCAGGAAGTACGGACCGAACACGAGGTCGTCCGCGCTGCCGCCGTCGAGCAGGTGGAGCGACCAGCACGCCAGGAACGCCCGCCCGCACACGGCGACCGCGAGGAACACGAACAGCGACCACGGGTAGAACGGCCACGGCCACGGGCTGCCGTTGCCGCGGACGTACCCTGGCCCCTGCCGGGCCGCCGGCAGGAGCGCCAGGAACACCAGCCCGGCCGCCGGGGCGAACCCCCACAGCCCCCACAGCAGGGTGTCCGACCGCGGACTGCGGATCACCGGTGTGAGGGCCACCGGGTACAGGAAGAACAGCCCGAGCGCCAGGTAGTACGGCAGGCGGAACCCGGCCGGGAGGCGGAGCCGGATGCCGCGCAAGACCGCCTCCGTCACGGCCGCCGCGAACACCAGCCCGGCGACGTTCAGCGGCACCCCGCGGTCGGGGTTCATGACGAGCAACTCGTCGAAGGTCACGGACGTGGCCAGGAACATCAGCACGACCAGGAGCAGGACGGTCCGCAGGTCGTTCCAGAAGCCGGCGTAGCGGACCAGGAACAGCGCCGCCCCGGCGAGGAGGAGCGTGTAGCCGCCGAGGCCGGCCGTGAGCGCCCAGGTGTCGGTGTCGCGCGACTGCGCGCCGAACGACGTTTGCAGGCCGTAGAGGAACAGCCCGGCGCTGATGACGTACAGCGGGTTGCTGGTCCACAGGAAGCGCACCAAGCCCCGGCCCGGGATCTCGGCGGGGGCGGGCGGGGGCGGAGGGGGAGCGGGGACGTCGGCCGACGACATGGGATGGCCCTCGGGGGCCGCGGGCCGGACGCGGGACGACCGCCGGATGACGTGAATGGGGGCGGTCGCCCCTGGCCCGCGGCGGGCCGCCGGTGGGACGGCGGCCGCACAGAAGGGACGGCGCCGCCCGGGGCGCATTTCAACGGCTACAGGTTCCGCCCGGCGAGCCAGCCGGTGCTCCAGGCGGACTGGAAGTTGTACCCGCCGATCCAGCCGTCCAGGTCGAGGACTTCCCCGGCGAGGTACAACCCGGGCTGGCGCTTGCTCTGCATCGTGCGGGAGTCGACCTCGTCCAGGCTCACGCCGCCGGCCGTCACCTCGGCCTTCTCGAAGCCGAGCGTCCCCCGCAGCGGGACGTGCAGACGCTTCACGGCGGCGGCCAGTGCCTGTCGGTCCGGCTTGCTGAGTGCGGCCGCTTTGCGGTCGGGCGGCATCCCGGTCACGGCCATCAGCTGATCGCACACCCGCCGCGGCAGCTTCTCGGCCAGCACCACGGCGAGCTGCTTCTTGCCGGAGGCCAGCGACTCGGTCCGCAGGTACTCGTCGAAGCGCGGCTCCGGCTCGGCCGGGAGGAGGTCGGCTTCCAGGGTCAGGTTCGACGGTGTGGCGTGCCCGCTCACGGCCCGGCTCACGTCGAGCGGCGCCGGGCCGGTGAGCCCGAAGTGGGCGAACAGCATCGACCCGCGCCGCGAGGTGAGGGGCTTACCGCCCTCGACTACCTTCAGCGTCACGTCCGGCAGCGTGATGCCGCGCAACTCCGCGACCCACGCCGCCTGCACGGTGAGCGGCACGAGCGCCGGGCGGGTGGGGACGATGCTGTGCCCGAAGGCCGTGGCGAAGGCGTAGCCGTCGCCGGTGGTGCCGCAGCCGGGAAAAGACTTTCCGCCGGTGGTGACGAGCACCTTCTCGGCGGTCACGGCCCGGTTGGCGGTGGCGACGCGGAACCCGCCGTCGGGAAGGGGCGTGATCGCGGTGACCGGCTCGCTCGTGGCAAGGGTCGCGCCGGAGCGGCGGAGGCGGTTCAGGAGGGCTTCGAGAACGTCGACGGCCCGGTCACTGACGGGGAAGACCTTCCCCGTCTCCTCGACCTTGGTGGCGACGCCCTCGGCCTCGAAGAGGGCGACGACCTCGCGGGGGCCGAGGGCGGCGAGGGCGGAGTGGAGGAACTTCCCGTTCGGGCCGAACGCCTCGACGACACCGCGGGCGTCGCAGTCGTGGGTGATGTTGCAGCGGGTGCCGCCGGACATGAGGATCTTCACGCCGGGCTTGCGGCCCTTCTCCAGGAGCAGCACCCGGCGGCCGCGCTCGGCCGCGTGGGTGGCGGCCATCAGGCCCGCGGCCCCGGCCCCGACGACGACGGCGTCCCAGTCCCACCCGCCCATGCCCGCCCCTCGTGGAAGGGGGCATTGTAGAGGCACGACCGCGCGGCTACCCGCGCCCGTGCCACCGGGCGGTGGTGGTGAACCGGACGGTGACCCACCGCCCCTCGGACAGCAGCTCAGCTGGCCCGGGGAGATTGCGGCTTCGGTCACGCCGAAGGACGGGCCACGGTCTGTGATGCTGTCGCCGATTCGGCGGGCGAAATGAGCACCGCCCGGAGCGCGGACCGGTCCGCCTACAGGTCGGTCCGGTACTGGACGCCGTACACCGGCCCCTTGCTGCCGAGCGGCGACACCGACCGGACGACCCGCCCCAGGATCGCCAGCCCGGCCGTGTCCACCGCCCCGTCGAACTCCAGGTAGGCGTACTTGGTGGCGATCGGCTCGCGGGTGGTGAAGGCCACCCCGCCCCCCGAGACGTCCACGCACGACGCCCGGACCGCCGGCTCGGCCGTGCCGTCCGAGTGGAGCGGGTGGACCGTCAGCGGTGCGGCCGTGGCCAGCCGGGGGAAGCGGCGGCGGTCCTGGACGTTGCCGAGCTCCCGCCGCACGTCCGCCAGCAGCCGGGGGATCACGTCCTGGGCGGCCTGGAGGAACTGCCGGTCCGGCGCGCCGAAGACCGCCCCGGTGAGCGTGACCTCGCCGACCGACCGGCCCGCCTTCGGCAGCTGAACCGACACCTCGAACCCGGCCTTCTTCCCCGACAGCGACGACCACAGCCCGCCCCCGGCCAGCCGCCGCAGGACCACCCGCCCGGGCTCGGGCTGTTCCACGGCCACCGCCCACGTCTCCCTCAGGATGCTCAGCTTCAGGGCCACCACCTGGGCCGGCACGGTCGAGGGGAACTGGCACACCCAGGCGCCGTCCGGGGTCCGCCCGAGGTCGCCCGGCAGCTGGGGGACGTGCGCCCCGCCGGCCGCGGCCCGGACCACGGCCAGCGCGAACTCCTCGGCCGAGAACGCCGCCGGCGGGGGCTGGTCGCCGCGGAGGAGGCCCGCCGGGACGACCGACTTGATCGGGTTCACCCGCACCCGGCCGGCCGGCTCGGGCTCGGCCACGGGCAGGTCGTCGTCGGCCGGGGCGAACGGCCCCCGCGGGCCGAGCGGCGGCTGGGGCGGCGGGGGCGGGTCGAGCCGGGTCGCCGGCGTGATCAGCCGGGGGCCGGCGTTCGACATCCCGGGGGTGGTGAGCCGGGGCAGGGTCTTCCAGGTGGCGTTCTTGGTGAGCTCGCCGGGGCGGGGGCCGTCCGGGACCGTCCCGCCCGGCCGGTGGACGCGGCCCGCCGGCTGCCCGCCGGACCCCGGCCGCGCGAACCGCCCCGACTGTTCGGTGGACGCCCCCGGGCGGGGGAACCGGCCGGTCTGCTCGGCCGACGGGGCGGGGGTGGCTTCGACCCGCGTCATCCGCGGGACGATGGTGCTCCGCCCGGCGTGGGGCGGGGGCGGGGGCTGGTGCGGCTCGTCCTCGGGGGCGTAGTCCGCCTCCAGCATCGCGTGGACGAAGTCGAGGCAGGTCGGGAAGCGGTCCTCGGGCTTCTTCTGGAGGGCCGTCCAGACCGGGCCGCGGTCGCAGTCCGGGAGGACGCTCACGTCGGGCAGGCTGGAGACGTGGGCCAGCATCATCTGCTGCGGGGTCCGGGCGGGGTACGGGAACACCCCGGTGAGGAGCTCGCCGTACACGAGCGCCAGGCTGTACTGGTCCGACCGGGTGTGGACCGACCCGCGGAGGACTTCGGGGGCCACGTACTTCGGCGTGAGCCCGCGGTTCCCGGTCCCGCCGGCCTGGTCGAGCCGGGCGACGAGGCCGTAGTCGCCGACCTTGACGTGCCCGGCGGTGACGAACAGGTTGGCCGGCTTCACGTCGAGGTGCTGGAGGCCGTGCCGCTCGGAGATCACGTCCAGCGCCTCGGCCGCCTCGGCGAGGTAGCGGAGGAGTTCGGCCCGGGGGATGCCGCGGAGCCCGGCCGCCTGGCAGTCCCGGAACCGGTCGAGGAGCTGCTGGTCGGCCAGCTCCATCACCATCACGAGGTCGTTCCCGACGACCTCCACCCGCTCCAGGCTGAGGAGGAACGGGTGGCGGATCTCCTTGATCTGCTCGAAGGCGTCGCGCTCCTGCTGGAACTGCGCCCCCGCCCCGTCGTCGCCGGCCGAGACGAACTTGACCGCCTTGCGGAGCCCGCCGGGGGCGACACAGGCCCAGACCTCGCCGAACCCGCCGCGGCCGAGGGGCTCGGTGAGGGTGTAGCCGGGGAGGGGTTCGTCGCCGGGGGCGTGGGCGTAGGGGGCGGTCGCCGACTGGTATGTGCCGCTATCGGGCATGGGAAACCGGGGCATGGGCGAGTGCCGGGGCGCAAGTCGGGGTGCCCGAAGCCTAGTTCACGTTCTCGGGGGAGAGATGAAATCCGTCAGACTGAACAGCATTTATTCCCGCCGCGGATGACGACAACGTATCGGCGGCCCCGTCGGGCACCGGCAGGCGGACGGAAAGTGAGGTCCGGCAAAGGGTTCAGGTGGACCGCCTGGCGCGGTTGATGATCTGGTCGAGGCTGTAGACCGCGGTCTGGTCCGGCCGCGGTGGTGCCGGCTCGTCGGCGGCCTCAACGGCCGCGGGGGCCGAGCCGTACCGCTCGCGGAGCTTGGTGAGGAGCTCGGCTCGTTCGGCCGGGGTGAGTTCGGCCACCTGTTGCAGGATCGTGTCCACGCGCATGGGTCGGCTCCGCGAGTACGGCCGATTCTACACCACCCCTCGCCCGACCCGCCAGTGCTCCCGGGTCGGTCGCAACCGCCGCGCCGGGCGTTACCGCACCGACCGTTCAGGGACGGCCGGCCGCCGGTGGGGTTCAGACGAGGACCGACTGCGGGAGCGCTGCGGACAGCGGACCACGCACTCTGCACTCCGGCAAAAGCACGTAGCCCGGGTTTCCTCGGGCTTTGTTGAAGTGGAGGTGAACCCCTGACCTCTTGAATGCCATTTATCCATGAGCGACAGATAGGGTTTTGTAAATGACTATTGCCAAATTGTTAGTGCTCGCCCCTCGCAGTGCGGCAATTATCGGGCTATTTGCCAGAAACTCGGCTATTTTCGTGGCTGAAGACATGATGTCGTGTAGCCTACACTACTGGACAGGTGATCACGTTCTGCCGGGAAGGGTCTAGGGACTGGTGCCGTACAGGTATGGCTCAAGGGCGGTGGCCACCGCAGTTACTTGCAAGAGGTCGATCAAATGCAGCCGACGTTCCCTCCTCCCCAGAACGGGTTCCCGCCGATTCTCCTCTGTCCGGTGTGCAAGTTTGATTACCTGCACCACGACGGAGTCGAAGTCTTCGAACGGAAGGAGGATCAGGAGGAAGGAGTGCATGTCGCCGTTCAGAATGGCAAAGCCACATTCGACCTGGCCCTAAGTGGCAACCCGAGCTCGCGGCGTCATGGTCTGCTGGTCAAGTTCAAGTGCTAGAGCTGCCAAACCGGATCAGTGCTGTCCATCGCCCAGCACAAGAGGCAAACATATGTAGAATTCAATCCGGCCTAAAACTTGCCAGACATAGAGGGAACTCGAAATGCCCTACAAAGCCGATCCGGTCACCGATCACCAATGGATTACCGACCCTCCGGTGAAGCTGCGAAGTGGTGAGGAATTCATGCTTGATGCGAATAACCTAGAGATGCTGTTTGCCAAGTACGGGGCAACTGAGCAGAAGGGAGGCGCGGCCACCGCCCAATGGGATGACCACGTCACTGAGTTTCCCCATGCACTAGCTCGGATCAAGCTGGCCCCCGAGAACGCCAAGAAGAGTGGGCTATCCGAATTGTACTACTCGTACATGGTGGTTGGGCAGCCGGTGGGGATGATGATTTTGATTGAGAAGTTTAGGTATATATCCATTCAAGATCTGGTTACACTGCCTTCTGTTGCAGACTGCGGCGGCCTCATGGTCGAATTCGCAGTCAATCTATCTGAGAGAAAGGGGAATAGCGGGAAACTCAAGCTGACGGCAGCGACCAAAGGCGCGGAGAAGGCATATCTGGCTATGGGGTTTGCTACAGAAGAAGCGAACGTGATGCAGCTCACACCTGGCTCATCGGACAAGTGGTCGAAGCTCGAATCTGGGTGGAAGATGGCGAAGTATGCCAATAAGGGTTACCGCATAATCACGAGTCTGTGAGGTTCAGATCGTGGTGGTGTGTAGATAGAGCCGTGTCTCGCAATAGTATCAATCGCCTTCAGTATCGAGGGCCGGGGGATCACTCCCCCGGCCCTCGATACTTCCCCCTCAGCCCTCCCCGTTCCCACTTATGGGTGGACGAGGTGGCGGATCGGCCCGGTGCCGGCGTTCAGGATGCGGCCGTCGCTTCGCATGAACGCCACGAACCCGACCTGGTCGGAGTCCGCGTACCGCTCGTCCAGCCGCTTCACCTGGACCTTCTTCACGTCCCGAACCTTGTACTTCTTGAACGGCCCGGCGAGCATCGTCTTCGCCCCGCTGACGGTCACGTAGTACCGGTCAGCATGTTCGAGGTCGCGCTCGGCCAACTCGCAGACGAGCAGCCGTGCCCTTGCGGAGGCGGCGGGGCACCGCGGGCGGCCCACTCCATTTGGAACTGGCGGTAGCCCTCGGCGGCCTCTCCTGAGCCGACCTCGCCGAAGTACCGCCAGTGTTCCTTGGAGTGGGCCATCCACCGGCAGTACGCTTGGTCTGCCGCGGGTTGAACTTGTCCGAGATCGGGGCGGTGAGCGCGTCGGCCACGGTCCATCCCCGCTGAGACGATCCGCTCCCGGATCGTCTCAGCGGGGATGCCGGTCCGCTTTGCCCACTCGGCGAGGGTGAGCGTCTGACCGTCGTGGGAAATCAGGCGGGGCGGTTGCGGCATACCGACATACTTGCCGGTCGTGCCGCTGGGGCAAGTCAGCCCCCCAAGCCCGGAGGGGGTGTCGAGAACACTTCCGGGGACGGTTGCCACTGCTTCAGAAAATGAACAAACCCCTGGTTTCCCAGGGGTTTGCTGAGGTGGAGGTGAGGGGAGTTGAACCCCTGACCTCTTGAATGCCATCTATCTTTTGATCGTTGACGCCACGGTTGCAATTACTGTAGAAATCTGGCTTTACGCGGCCACCCCCGATGCGCGAAATCACAATCTTGCACGGTTGTGTATCGAAAAATGCCGGTCAAACACGCCTCTCGAACCCTTAAGCTGGTCAATTACCAAATAGGGTGCAAACGTTCACATCGGGCATAGGCGAACGACCATCACCGAAGAGTCATGCCCGCAAACCCTCGCTGTGTGGGAAAGAGAACCGGGGGCGTGTGCCCCCGGGAAAGAAGTCGGCCGGCCCCGGCCCTTCACGTCGCGCGATAGTCGTGCCGGCCCCGACGGACTTCCACTAGCGCGCAGAGCCGTTCGAGTTCGTCCGTATCTTGATCGAGTTCCACACGTACTACCCGCCTTCCGTCCGGGTCGCCCCCCGACCCGTACACCACGAACTCGTGGCCTGATTCCACATCGACACCCAGAATCACGTCCGCTGTCTCTATGAACTCATGGATATTGAAATCTGCGTCAAGATTTGGGCCAGCATCCGTTTCATCGAAGAGGGTATGAATCGACACCGTGGAGGGGAGTTCCGGAAGCGACTCTGAACCGAACATTCCACGGTACTTCGTCGCAGCCAATGCTACCGCCGAGAGCCGCCGTTCCGCGAACCAGAGGTCGTGAAGCTTTCTTGCCGAGGGCTCACTGACAGATCGATAAGCCCGAACCGGTCGGCTCGCGGTAGAAGGCCCGTTGTTCACAAATGAGAGAATCAGGGCCAAAATGTCGCGGGGCGTGCCGGTGATCCCTCGCATCCGGGGGGTACCGCAGACTTTCTCGAAGAGGTCCGCCATCTGGTCCCACAGTGCGATTTCCCGCCACGGGTGTTTATCCGCCCGGAAACCTTCCTCGAACGATGGCAGATCCATTCGCATTGCGATGCTCAGGACCGAGTGAATACGGGCCACCTCTGCCCGCAGTTCTGGTACGAACGGGGGATGAATTGGCTGGCCGTCGTCGCTCTCTCGCAGGACCGACGGATCGATGAATCCTTCCCCGATGCCCTGACGGACAACGCGGATATATCCGGCAGGGACATCCGCCGCAGCCACGCTTGAGAATTTTCCGCTCTTAAGATCGATAAATACTCGCACGGTATCACTCATCGTTGTTACTCTCTCATCGTGTCGCGGTGTTCAGTACGGAACCGCTGTTCACTAGGCGACAGCCGATTCAACTGGATCTGCACGCGCCGTTCAAGACAAGTCGGGACACTTTTCGGAAAGTCGGCGCCCGGCCGGTCAGCCGTAGGCCGCGACTAGCGGGGTGTCGATCCCTCCGGGGTTGCTGTCGCGGATCAGGACGACGGCCGTCAGGGTGTCTTCGCAGGCGCAGGCGTAGTGGCTGATGGCCCGCTGAGTGTTTGTGTCGAACACCTCGTCGTCGCCGTCCGTCAGGCCTTCCAACTCGTCCAGGTGGCGCCGGACGAGCCGGATCAGCCGGAGCCTCGATCGGTCGAGAGCCTTGCGGTCGGCCCCCTTCGCGGCCGCCTTGCCCCTCGCCGGCTTCCGCGTCCGCACCTGCGCCGCGGTCCCGTTCGTCTCGTTCATCGCCGTTGTCTCCAGGTGGTAGTGGTGTGTGGTGTGGATCAGCCGCGAGCCCGGATGCGGGCGAGGTCCGCCAACAGCTGCTCGTTCTTCCCCATCGCGTCGAACACCGCGTCCCGGGTGTCGCCGTCGAACGTCTCCTCCCCGCCGTCACGCACCCAGACTTCGAGCTGGTTCAGGTACCCGCCGACGATCCCGCACAGCCGGCCCAACGACCGGTCGGCCGCCGCCTCGTCGTACACCTCCGCCGGCTCGCCCGCTGCCGCCTTCGCTCTCCGCCCTGCCATGTCACGTCCTCGGTGCGGCCCCGGAATGCCCGGGGCCGTGTCGAACTCGTCACGTCGTCGTTGCCGTCGCCTCCGTCCGGGCCGGGTGAGCCTCGATCCACGGCAGCACCTTCGCCCAGCTGTCTACCATCTCCCTGACCGCGGTCGCGCTGTACTCCTCCTCGCACCCACCACACGTCAGCGCGTCGCCGTCTGACACGTCGAGGCGGACCACGGCGTCGGGGTCGAGGCACTTCGGGCAGATCACGTTCACGACCGGCCTCCGGTGAAGGGCCGACCCCGTGGGGCCGGCCCGGGGTGGTCAGCTCACTTCCCGTCGATCTCCGCCAGCCGGGCCACCAACTCGGCCTCTCGCCGCTTCCGGTCGTCCCAGCCCACCGGGTTCCGGCTGCGCTCGCACAGCGAGAACCACTTCCGCAGCTCGGCCAGCTCCGCCACGATCGCGTATCGGTCGAACATGCTCTGGCCTCCGGATGGGTACGTGCGGCTCCCCCGGCCGTTGCTGTCGGTAGAACCGACGCCGGCCGCGGAATCAGCAAAATAGTCGCCAGTGACGCCACGAACACCATAGGAGACAGTGGAGCCACTGTCAATCGGCTAGTTTGCTTTTCCTTCCCGTTCGGGTACTGTCACCAATGCGAAGAGTGGCACCAGTGGGGCTTAGGATGGCGAAGAGACTTCCCCGGCCCGCGAACCCTTACCGAGTCCGGGTCGAGTGGGATGCGGACAACGCTCGCGCTCTTGATGTGGCCGCCGCGGAGTGCGGCCTGTCAGTGGCATCGTTCGCGCGGCTCGCGCTCGAAATGCTGACCGCCTCTGGCAGGGTCAGCCTGGAGGAGGTAAAGGAGCGGGCCATTGTCCTGGTGGCAGGCGACGAACCCGAGCCAGAGCCCGAGAGGCCCGCGAAGAAGCGGAAGGGGAAGTAAGAGACGGACGCCACTATTTGCGACCTAGTCCGTCGCACGTACACTCCCCGTACTAGCAGTTGTACAGAGAGTGGAAAGATGAACAGGATCGCCCTAGCTTTCGCCGTTCCGTTTGTCGCCTGCGTCATTGCCTGTTCAGGTGTCGGTAACAAGCCGTCCACATCTCCCGCCACCAGCGGTCACCACACCGACCACGACGACGCCTCTGCGGAGGAAGCCCGCGCGCGGTGGTTGGCCGATGCACGCGCGGCGAAGAAGACCGAACTGGAGCGACTTGCGACTGAGGCCGAAGCGAAAGCGGTTGCGGCCCGTCAGGCGTACAAGAAGGGGTACAACGCACAACTGGCTTACGCCAAACAACAGACGCTGAAGAAGGAAGCCGAATCGCTGGAAGCCGAAGCCAAGAGGGCACGCGAGGCGGTCGCCAGTGCCGACACCTACGAACCCCCGCCGCCCGCCAATGACCACCCTGTCGCCGCTGTAGGTCACTCGAACGGTGGCGGCGGCGCAGTCCACGTCAAGGGTTATCACAGGAAAGACGGGACATACGTTCCGCCCCACACCCGCAGCGCGCCGCGCCGCTGACCGCTCCTCGCGGGTTTCGGTTGCGGCCGGGTCGCCGCGTACTGCTTTCCGTCGCGTCCGGTGACCTTTGGGGGCACGGGCGGCGGTGGAGGAGGAGGCGGGGTTGCGGACGCGGGCACAGAGGGCTTCGGGGCCGGAGGGTCGCACGACGCCGTAGCGTCGGTCAGGTGGTCAACTTGACCACCTGACACCGCCGCCTCATTCCGCACCGCCGCCACGGTGGTTTTGCTGACCTTTACCTCGGCTGCGATGTCCCGGTTGGAACGCCCGGGGTTCTCCCGCAGCTTGAACGCGATCACCTCCCGCTTCTGCTCCCGCGTCAGGTGCCGACGGTGTAGGTTCCAGCTGTCCACGGCCGCTGCCGCCTCGTCCTCCGTGCCCTGGAAGTGACTCGGGTTGGTCGCGGTGGGCGAGTGAGCCGTGTCCGCATGCATCGTCCGAGTCAGACGGGAGTACCGCTCGGAAGTTGCGGATTGCTGGTGGCGTCCCGTCCCCTGCCGGCCGCACAGGTGGCCTCACGGCGCTGCCCCGCCAGCCGGGCGGGGTGGCGGGGCGACGGGCAGGGGCGGGCACGCTACTGGCCAGAACCCGACGGTCCGGTCCCACGATGCACTCGCCACGGTCTTGCCGTCCGGGCTAAACGCCACCCCACGGACGAACCCGCGGTGTTCGCCCACTACCCCGAGCGAAGCCCCAGTGGAGACATTCCACAGCCGAGCCGTCCCGTCGTGCGACCCGCTCGCCAGTACCCCGTCGGGGCCGAACGCCAGCCCGATCACCGGCCCGGTGTGGCCCACCAACTCACGGTATTGGGCTCCGGTCGCCGGATCCCACAGTCGGATCACCCCGTCGATCCCGCCGGTGGCAAGTACCGCCCCATCCGGCGAGTACGCTACCCCGTCAGCTCCTCGCGGGTGGGCACCCTTGACCTCCCGCTTCTCCCAGGTGGCAGCGTCCCACAGGATCAGAGTCGGGTCAGAGCCGACGGTCGCAAACTGCCTCCCGGCGGGGTGGAAGCTGACCCCCAGCACACCAGCCGCGTGGACCCGACTGATGACCGGCGGCTGCTTGGTCGCCAGGTGCCACCGGCGGACCGTCCCGTCCCACCCACCAGAGACGGCGAGGGTTCCGTCCGGGGAGACGGCCACGGCGTTCACCGTCTTCTCGTGCCGTCCGAGGGTTACCGCCTCGCTGGGCCGGTCCCCAGCGGAACCAGGATGACAGCCCCGGTCGAGGTTCCGGCGAGGATCCTCCCGTCGCGGATCAGGGCCAGGGCCGCCACCCCATCCCGGCCGTCGCCGACTGTCACCCGCCGCCCCCGGCCGTCCAGGGACCAGACGCCGACTGCCCCGTCGTGTGCAGCCGACACCAGCCGGCCGTCGGGCAGGTAGGCGACCTGTTGGACCGCGTGGGCGTGCAGCGGAGCCCGCCCCGAGAAGGGGAAGACGGATAGCGGTTCGGCCACGACTTCGGCCGGCCGGGTCGCCCCCGGCGCCAGGAACGCGGGGGCCGCCTCCCGTCGCTTGGCCCAGTCCTGCTGGCTGAGTTGGTTAACGGTGCCGGACGCGTCGAGTTCCATCCCGGTCAATGCCTCGGCGGCCGTCACCGTCCAGTCGGCCCCGGCCGAGATCTGGTCCGCCAAGTCCCAGACCCGCGCGTAGGATCCGTTGTCCGGGAGCATCAGAAGCCGACGACCGTCGGGGCTCAGCCACATCCGCTTGACCTGTCCGAGGACTAACGCCGGCGGACCGGCCGCACGGCCGGACAGCACATCCCACGTTCGGACGGTGCCGTCCTTCGAACCGGTCACGGCGATTACCCCGCCGGGGGTGAACAGCACCGAGGCGACCGCCCCCCCGTGACGCAGCGGGGGACCGATCGGCTCCCCGGATGCCACGTTCCAAAGACGCGCGGTCCCGCCATCGCAACCGGTGAGAAGTGTCTGGCCGTCAGGGCTGAAGACGAGAGACATGACCTCTGCGGGATGGGCAAGGGTTTTTGGTCCCTCCTGCAGTCCGGCCCCGAAGTTCCAAAGGGTAACCACCCGCCCGCTGCCGACCGCGACGCGTGCCCCGTCTGGACTGAAGCCGACAACCTTCCCGGCCGCCCCGAGGGCTACGGGGGCGCCCACCGGCGTGCCGGTCCGAGCGTCCCAGACGCGAACGGTGTTGTCATTCCCCCCCGTCAGCACGCGCGTCCCGTCTGGGCTGAACGCCGCCGCACGGATTCCCCTCGGGTGATAAAGGGATTGCCCGAGCGGGCGGCCTGACGGCACCTCCCACATCCGTCCCCCAGCCTCGCCCGAGCCCGCCGTGAGCAACATGCCCCCATCCGGGGAGAACGACAACACGACAGACGCCGTATCCAGGATGAACGGTGTGCGCGCCCACGCCCGCGTGTCCACCAGATACACGCGATTATCGCGACACCCCAGGGCCACCCACCGCCCGTCCGGACTGTAGGCGATGTTGGTTGCGACGGCGGGGAGGTCGATAGCCGATGCGGCTTGGCGCCCGGTCACCGCTTCCCAGATACCGAGGGTCTGGGTGTTCTCGACGGTGAGGGCGAGGCGGCCGTCCGGGCTGAGGGCCGCCCCGGAGACGGTCACCTCGCTGCGGCGCAGGTCGGTGTGCGGCCACATCCTTGCCCGCTCCCAGACCCTCACTGGGGAGCCCGGGCCGCCAGTCACGAGTGCCCCCGACGGGGTGACACCAACCCCGGTCACGATTGACCGGTGGCGGATCGGAGCGCCCACCGGGTACCCGGTCTCGATGTCCCACAGTCGGGCCGTCCCGTCCGCCGAGCCCGTCAACAGGTACCGCCCGTCCGGGCTGAATGTCAGGCTGTCGACGCCGGCTGTGTGTTTGAACACCAGACCGGCCGGCTGTTTCCCCTGAGCGTCCCAGATGGACACCTCACCGCGGGTGGTCCCTACGGCGAACTTCCGACCGTCGGGGCTGAACGACACCGCCTGCGGGAGGCCGAACAGGGTGAGGGGAGGGCCAATCGCCCCGCCCGTTCCGGAACTCCAGACCTGCACACGCCGGTCCCATCCGGCGGTCAGAAAGGTTTTCCCGTCCGGGCTAAAGGCGAGCCCCTGAATGCGGTGGCCGTGGCGGACCGGCTGCCCGATTAGCTTGCCGGCCTTCACATCCCAGAGCTTCGTGAGACGGTCCTCTAGGCCGCCACCGGTCACCAGCCACCGACCGTCGGGACTCAGCGCCGCCCCGGTGATCGGTCCGACGTGGCGGATCTCCGCCGGGAGTTGCTGTCCCGTAGCCTCGTTCCACAGCCGGCCGATCCCGTCAATGCCCCCGGAGAAGATGACCGACCCGTCCGCGCTGACCGCTAGGCTTCTCACGCCTGCCCCGTGGACAAACGGCTCACCAATCGGCTTGCCCGTCACCGCGTCCCACCGGCGAACCTCTCCGCGGCCCGCGCCCGCGGTCACGATGACCTTCCCGTCGCCCGTCACCACGACCTGTGACGTGCTTTCAACCGGGAGTACCAGCCGGAGTCGGTGGACGTCCCGGGACCAGCCGTCGAGCAGGGTCCGGCCGGTCGCCCGCAGGTCGGGGAGCCCTGCCGCACCTGCCTGCTCGTACCCGCGGGTCAGCCAGAGCAGTCCGTGGGCCGCGTCCCCGTTCTCGCATAGCGACAGCCCCTGGGTGTACGACAGGTTCACCGCCTCCCGCTGTAGAGCCCGGAGCCGGTCGTCGGCCACCCTCTTCTGCCGCGACAGTTCACCCGCCTTCTGGACCGCGTCGTCCGTGGCCGCGGTCGCCACCTTCGCGGCGGACTCGGCTTTCTCAAGGGCGGATTCGGCTTGGCCCCGCAACTCCCGCTCTCGGACCGACGCGGCTCCGGACACCACGGCCACCGCGACCAGCAGGGCGGTGGCGACCGCCTGCGCCACCGCCAGGGCCGGGTTCCGGCGGCACCACCTCCACACCCGCTCCGTCCGTCCAACCGGCCGTGCAGATACCGGCTCTCCGGCCAGGAACCGCCGCAGGTCGTCGGCCAGCGCCGCCGCCGTCGGGTACCGCGCCGCCGGCGCCTTCTCCAGGCACTTTAGGCAGACCGTCTCCAGGTCGCGGGGCACGGCGGCGTTCAGAGTTCTCGGGCGGAGCGGGTCGGCCGTCAGTACCAGTTGGATGGTCACCGCCTGCGAGTCGCCCTTGAACGGCGGGTGACCGGTCAAGAGGTCGTACAGGATGGCCCCCAGCCCATACACGTCAGCCGCAGTCCCCACCTCCCGTGTCTTCCCGGCCGCCTGCTCCGGGGCCATGTACGACGGCGTCCCGAGAACTGCCCCGGTCGCGGTCATGTCGCTCCGACTGACCTTGGCCAGCCCGAAGTCCGTCACCTTCGGCGCCCCAGCCGCGGTCAGGAGTACGTTGGACGGTTTCAGGTCGCGATGGATAACGCCCGCCGCGTGGGCCGCGGCCGCCGCGTCGGCCAGCCTCGCCGCCAGGACCGCCGCCTCGGTCGGGGGGACCGGGCCGCTCACCCGGACGCGGTCGGCGAGCGTTCCGCCGGGGAGGTACTCCAGCGCCAAGTACGGGTGCCCGGCATGCTCGCCGAACGCGTACACTTGGACGACGTGCGGGTGGCGGACCGAGGCGACCGACTCGGCCTCAAGGAGGAACCGGGCGCGGGTGGCGGGGTCAGCGTACGGGCCAGCGAGGACCATCTTCAGGGCGACCGGGCGGTTGAGCGCGACCTCCCGGGCGCGGTAAACAACGCCCATCCCGCCGCGGCCGAGGACGTCGAGTACCTCGTACCCGGGGACGTGCGGGGTGGCACCGGTCCGGCCGGGGACAGATGGGGCGGTGGCGACTGGGTCGACGTCGGCGGCTGGGCCGGCGGGGGTGACAGACCGGGTGTCATCGGGTGATGTGTTACGTTCCGGTACCGGGCTGGCGGGCCGGGTCGGGTCGGGTGACATCGGGTGGTCTCAGCAGGTGCGAGTGTGTCATGCTAACCCCCGAACGTCCGCACTACCAGCGCCATCCCGGCGTGATCCGCCGCCGCGGTGGGCGACACACACGCGATCGCTCCCTGGGCCGTAAGAGAGTTAGCCGCGGCCGATCCACTTCGGCGGGTCGCAGCCTTCCACGACCGACACGTCTCCGGTCTGGGTGTCGAGGATGCACGCCCCCTACCCACCCTGAGCCGCGCCGTTCGCGCGACTGTATCCGTAGTCGAAAGACGATATCTGGTATCGACCGACCACGGCCGGGGGGCCGGGAGGTTGGGCGTGGGCCGGAGCCACCTGCGATCCGCCGAACAGGAAGCCCACGAGAATCCCCAGCGCCAGCCCACCACCAAACACTGTCCACCTTCGGTTCGCCGGCATGGCCGCGCCCTCCCTTGTGCTTCTGTCCGACCGGGTCGAGGGCAAGAGACGAACAAGCGGCCGCCAAACAAAAGGCGACCGCCAGCCCACCCCGAGAGGGCAGGCCGGCGGCCGGCTCGAACACCTCGTCGGTCACTCGGAGACGTGGGACCACGTCACCGGGTCGCGTTCCAACCCGTCCTCGCCACCCCCGAACCCCACCACCACGATGCGGCCGTCGCTGGCCTGGATGACCCGGTAGTGCGTCAGGTCGTCGTACCCGCCGGGGTTGTGTCCCCACTCCGGTTGCGGTGGGATCGCCTCGACGGTCTCGAACCGGCCATCACCAACGTACCGCCACGAACCCCCGCGAGAGGGGCCGACGCCCGGCGGGGTGAAAGCAGCGGTGCCATCGGGTAGGAGTCGGATGCGGTGTCCGCCGGGCAGGGTCCATTCCCCCGTTAGGGCGGCATGGTCAACCATCACTTCTCCGGCGTTCGGTGCGTTTCGCGTTTAACGGCCTGTGGGCGGGCTTTCACTATCGGCCGGCCCGCACTCGCCTGGAGCCCCGATCGAGGCTTGGCGGGGCCGCTAATGCGTTGTGGCGGGGTCGGCGCGACTGCCACGGCTTGCCCTCGTTACGGTGCCGCTTCTGGAGCCTTCTCCTGCGGCCGGGCGATTTGCAGATCGGCAGTGCCGACGAAGTACGCGTAGAAGCGGGCATCGCACCCGTCTAGAAGGATCGACCCGGACCAGACTCGTCGCACCGCAACCTCGCCTGCGCCGACCACAACGTTCGGGTCGCGAGCCCACGGAATCGGGGTGCCGTCGTCGTATCGCGCAGAGAACGAGTGCTCCCGCTCGAAGGGTCGGAAAGACCGGACCGCCAACTCCCCGCCGGACGGCACGGTGATTCGATACCGTCCGTCAACAAGCGGGATGTCTTGGCTGTCTGGGTCGATGGTCAGGCGGACATCTCCCGTGAACCCCTTGGGCACTATCAGTTCAACCGGTGGCCCACGGTCACTACAGCCGGTGAGTAGCAGGAGCCCGATCGCCCACCACACGTTGCGCATGGAACCCCCCGGTGGCCGAACAGCGACGCGGCATTCTCGCGAGGGATAACCCCCCCCCCTCCCCTTCGCGTTGGAAACCTGCGCGAGTTTTTGCGACGTTGGGCCGGCGGTACCCGGGGCTCGAAGGGCTAAAATTTCACCCCTATCCCCCTCACCTTCGGCCAACTGTCGATTAGCTAGTCGTCAGGGTGACGCGGCCACCAACCGCTGGGGCAGACCTTCCGCCGCCACGCCTGCCACCGCGGGAGCCACACATTGAGGAACCAGCGATGGAGACGGGGCCGCCACCTCAGCCGATCGGCCTCTCGCCTCGATAGCTCCGCCAGTATCCGCCGCTTCACTCGGCAACAACAGCTCTGTGTGCGTTCTAGCCCGGTGACCTATCCCGACCTGGCTGGGGATTCGCTCCCGATGCCGTATTGCCGAGCAAGATGCCGGAGTGGGATCGCAACAGCTTGGCGATTGCGAACCGATCGCTGCTGCGGTACTCTCCATACTAGCTCTCGGCCACTGCTTGCATTCTGCCGAAACGAAATCGGTGCCAAATGGCTAGCCACCATTTTCCCCTCACCCAGCAAAGCACTTTGGGTTACCAGGCTCCCCGACCAGAGCTTTCGCTTCGGGTATCAACCATGAAAGGCGTGTTTCCGATGCCTTTCATACTCGATACGGGGGCCGCCGTTTCACTGTTCCCACTGTCGCTTGCGAACGAGCTCGATCTGCGCTTTGGCGAATCCGATAACTCGCCTCATGCGAAGCCGCACACCTTGAGCGGCCAGCTGGAGGGCGTCATGGGAGAGATCCATGTTAACTTCATGACCAGGGATTTGGTAATCCCATGTTTCTTCTACGCCACATCCGCATCCCCCTCCCGCAGTCCTTCGCCACGTCAGCATGTCGGCCGGCGGCACAGGATTGACTCACGCAGGCAAAGATCTAGCTCTCTTGATGCCTGGCTATTCGAGGCCGAGCATGAGACGGACGACCGCATGGATTCGCACGGACCGTGCGTGCTTGGCCGACTCGGCTTCTTGAATCGATACAAGGTCGAGATCAATCAATTAGAGTGTATTGTAAGCGACAGTTCGCCAGAATACATTTCCCCTAATACGATTGAGAGTAGAGTTGCCGACACAATCTCCTCTGCTCTGGCTGGCGTAGGGCGGGCGGCGAGAATTGTGTCTTCGATCTTTAGATCGATAACTATTCCGGCAAGATTTGGCGAGCACCGTGCCGCACCGACTGCCAAGAGTCGCCATCCCGCGATTGTCGAGGTTTACTTAACGACGAAGCTATCTGACCGGGATCTTGCGGGGTTTCACCTCCACTGCGCCGATATTCTAGATCGCGGGGATGCGACAGGAGTTCAATGGGTCGGCCACCGAATCGAATGTGGCGGGACTGTCCTACGGTTTGAAGCGGGGACACTCGATTCTATCTACGCGGCGCTCCCCGCCCTTATGGCGGCGTTTCCCTTATTTGAGGCCGTAGCGTGGGAGCGATGCCTTGAGCGTATTCCCGCGAAAGAACGGGGTAAAGCCTTGGAGTTCCTTACACAACTGGAGTGCCGCCGTCGAAACGGCCGCTGGCGTGTGGCGGACATACTTGGCAAGACATTTGATCGATTTCGGAATGCCCGGGTTTATCGGATAGCCGAAGGGCGCCGCCGTGGATTTCGCCTGGATCTCTTCACGGATGAGGATACAGCGGGTCGGCTCCTGTTGGCATCGAGTGGAGCCAGCTCGCTTGCCTTAACGCAACGCGACACCATCATTATCGCGGGAGACTATCACATGGGCGACAATGTCAACAATCATGGCATCGTGGTCGGGTCTGCTCTTGGAACTCGTGCCTCAGTCACCGCTGAACAAATCGCAGCAGTGGTATCGCAGCGGCTAGAGCGACCTGGGCTTGGGGAGGAAGTTGTGGACGCCATTCGACGCGCGCTCGGGGAGGTACGTAAGACCGGCCTCCCCGAACGAGACAGCAAGGACGCGATCGAGGCGGTCGGGCAGATCGAGGAGGAGATGCGGCAATCCACGCCCAGCGCCCCCCGTCTTCAAAGATGGCTGTCCGCCCTGGCCGGAGTTTGTAAGCCCGCCGCAGAAATTCTCGGTTCCGCTCATGCGATCGCCAAGCTGACAAGCCCGGATAAGTGAGGCCCGACCGTTGGACAAACGCAAGCGGCCCGCGGCTCATCACTCCGGGCCGTATCGTTGGCAAGACCGCCTCACCGGACGCGTCCTGCCCCAATCAGCCGATTCGCTCGCTGAAGTTCACCTCGCGGTAGATGCGGTACTTGCGGTAGACCGGCTCGTCGCCCGGTGTCAGTCGGCGGCCGTTGCCGTCCAGCGGGTACGGCCCCTTGCTGTCGCCGAAGTCGTCCTTGATCACTTCCCACCGGGCCGGCACCGACCCACCGCCCGGGCTTTCGAAGCCGGGAATCCGCTCCTGATACCCCGCGTCGAGGAGCTCGAAGTCCCACGTGTCGTAGTTGACCGCGAGGTTGTAGGTGACGGACCAGAAGCCGTAGCCGTTCTCCTGCTGGGAGTCGGCCTCGATCCCGACGCACCGTAGGGTCCGGGGCGCCATCCCGAACCACGTCGCCGAGTTCACGGCGTCCTGGAGTAGCGCGGCCTCGTGCAGGCCGAACGACGCGCGGTTGACAGTCGCCGAGACGAGGGGGCGCGACACCTCCTTCTCGGCCGGCGGGTCGAAGGGTAGGAGTGCGGAGTCCGTCACCGGCCCCCACGGGCCGGGCTCCCCGGTGTCCGGGTCCACCAGCCGCCCCTTCTCGGCCGGCCGCGTCGTCTGTTGGAACGACACCTTCCACTTGATCGGGCGTGACAGCGGGTTCGCCGCCGCCTCCGCCACCTCGCCCGGCGTGAGCGGGGTCGGGGGAGAGCCGCCGCCCGCGTCCGGCTGAAGCACCTCCGGCATGTCCGGGTGCGAGTCGTACCCGAAGGTCACGCGCCACATGACCGGGCTGTCGGTCTGCTGTGGGTCGATCGACACACAGTAGGCCGTGGCGTCTTCCGGGTGCGCGTCCCCGTGCGAGATGCCCGGGATGCTCCCAGCCGTGTCTGGCCCGTCGTTCGGGCTGTCCGTCACCACGTCGAACACGCGGGCATACGTCCGCTTCCGCGGGAACGTGCCCGTGCCCCGACGACCGTCCCAAATCTCGTTCGCGCTGCTCACCAAGCCTCCGAGAAATGAAGAGGGGAATCCCCGGCCCGATGCCGGGGACTGTGACAACCGGGCGTCAATCGCCCCGGTCGAACTGTGACAACCGGGCGTCAATCGCCCCGGTCGAGTTGCACGATGAAGGTGTGCCTCGACAGGTCGGCCTTACTCCGCTGGTAAAGCTGTCCATCGGCGGTCACGCCGCTGTAGAAGACCCCCGCCACGTCCGGGCCGTCGAGGAGGACTTTCCCCGAGCGGGCTGCGCCTTGGAGAACGCGAACGCTGTCGCCCGTCTTGGCGCCTGGACACGAAACCCAGCCGGGGCCGTTCCTGCCGGTCGGGTAGGCGGTCCTGGTGCGGTCGGCGGCCCCCGGAGCAGGGGCCAGGGTCATGCTCTCTGCGCTCATTCACGAACCCTCATAAGGCGCCCGGCTCGAAGCCGGGCGCGAGGCGGAACAGCCCGGGGTCGCCGGGCACTCGGGCATCGGGCCGCGCGGCCCGATGCGGGAAGACCTACTTACGGGCGTTGTCAAACCGCACGATCGGCCGAGCGTAGTCGAGCGTCGTTTCTCCGACCGGGCCGTTGCGGTTCTTGGCGACGATCGCGTCCACCCGCCACACTGGTTCGTCGGCGGACTGACCGGGCGGAACATGGAGGAGAATCACGGCATCTGCGTTTTGTTCGATCTCGCCGGAGTCACGTAGATCAGCCAGCCGGGGCCGGCCCCCGTCCCGACCCTCCGACTCGCGATTAAGCTGGCACAAGGTGACGATGGGCACACCACACGCACGGGCAGCCAACTTGATCGACCGGGCCATACCCCCGACCTGTAGCACCCGGTTCTCTCGCGGGTTGTCCGGGACTAACAGTTGAAGGAAGTCCACGACGCACAACCCGACTCGCCGCCGGCGGACCGCCCGCCGCAGCTCGGACGCGACCCGGGCTGCGCTTACGCCAGACGTGTCGTCGATGAAGAACGGCTCGGCCTCCAACTCCCGACCGGCTTCGGCCACCCGCCCGGCCTCCCCCTCACCGAACCGCCCGGACTGGATCGCCCGGAGTCCGACCCCGGACCTCTGGGCGAGGGCGCGGGCCGCAATCTCCCCGGTCGGCATCTCGGCCGAGATGAACAACACCGGCACCCCTGCCGCCGAGTTCGCCAACCCGATCCGCAGGCCGAGCGCCGTCTTTCCGACGCCGGGCCGGGCTCCGACCACGATCATCTGACCCGGCTTGAGCCCGGCCAGGAAGCCGTCGAGGCCCGCGAGCCCGGTTGATAGCCCGTCGAGTGCGCCACCCCGCTCGGCTCGCTCATCGATCTGGCTCAGGGCCACGCGGACCCATTCCGCCGAACCCTTCGGCCCGCCGGTCGCCATCGCCGCCGGGTCGGCCGCCTCGAACAGCAACTGCTCGCACCTCGCGGCCACGTCCGCCGCCGGCCCGGGAGAATCGGCCTCGCGGTACATCGCTGCCGCTGCCCGCTTCACCCGCCTTCGGATTGCTAAGTCGCGGGTCTTCTTCGCCCACATTTCGGCGTAGGCGCCGGCCGCCGGGCCGTGGTCCGTGAAGAGGTCCGCGAGCCACGTCGCAGGGCCGCCGCCTAGACCAGAAGCCCGTCGGGTCCGCCGAAGGTGGACGAAAAGGCCATCGAGGGTGACCAGCTCGCCGGAGGGCCGCACTGAAGACATCGGCGTGCGCCGCGTGGGCGAAATCGGCCGGCGTCACGAGTGCCGCAACGGCTTCAATGACGCCCTCGCCACCGCCCCCGTCCCCAAGCAAAGAGGCCAGCAGCCGACGCTCAACCCCCGTCGCGTCGTTCAGGTCCGCCGGCGTCACCCCGGCCGGCTCCGGGATCGTGGCGAGAGTCGTCATGCCTGCCCTCCCGCGGTGGTCATGGGTGCGAACCTGTGGCAGTCGAACAGGCCCGGGTTGTCAGACCGCCGACCCTGCGAGGGATCGGCTGACGGTGCCGCGGTCGAGGCGCGCAGCAGCCCGACGAACTTTTCGACTTCCCCAAGCGTGGGTCGGCTGCGTTCGTCGGCTGCCCAGGGGCAGAGCGACGTGAACCTCCGGCCAAACTCCGCTACCTCCTCCGGCGCATAGGGCGGGTCGGCTCGCGCGAGGAGCGAGGCGACCTTCCCGATGTGGGACCCGCTCACCACGGGGTCTGAGCCGGTCGCCGCCGCGACTGCGTCGAACAGCTCGCTCCGTGGCCCGGGAGCCTTCGGCCTGCCGGCCTTCTTCCGGGGTGCCTTTGGTGGGGCCACGACCACGGGCGGAACGTCCGTGGAAAGAGGACTAGGACTAGGACTAGGATTGAATTCTGTCCGCTCGTGCGCCGCTTGTCCTCCGGTAGCATGTCGCTCACCCGCCGGTCGCCCGCCGCTTGCTTGCTCAAGCCGTGAGACGAGCGTCTCGCATTTCGTTTGGCCTTCATCAGTTGCGGCGTCGTCCCACCCGTCGAACTGCGGCGGGACCGCCACCCAATAGGCTGGAGGCGACCATTTGGTGCCAGGAATGTGTTTCAGCCAGCCCGCACGCTCACATCGATCGCGTAGGCGGCGGAACGCGCTGTCAGATCGACACCCGATCAACGGAAGTATTTGGCCGTTCCAGTAGCGGACCGGGCCACGGTATCGTGTGGCGTCCTCCGTAGCTGCGATGGTGGCCAGGAGCGCGAATGCTTCGGCCCCTAACTCGTTCGCTACGCACGACTTCGTTAGAAGACGGATGAAACGAGCAACGAAGACTGCCGGGCGAGCTGGGTAGGCATCAACCACGGTTGACGCCCTCCGTGCCGTAAACGGACAACGGCAGCCACGGCCCCAGGTGGGGAGCGGTCGGAGGCTCGCCCTCCGGTGGCTGGGGCGCCACAGCCTCGGCCAGCTCCTGCGCCCGTAGGTGACCCACCAGCGGGCCAGGGGACGCGGGGCGGCGCGACTGCCGGCGGGTCGCCTGGGGCACGTCGCTGGCGAACTGTACTGCCAGCCCCAGCTTGGCAAGGCGGCGAACGGCGGCGTGAGCCAAGTCCGCATCGCCCAGCCTCCTCGCAGCGAGCAGTGCGGCGAGGAGAAAACTTCGATCGTCGCCCGGGGCCGGGCCGTTGTCGGGTGTGGTAACCAAGGGCCGCCTCCACAGTCGTGCGGGGCGACCGTCGCGGCGCCCCTCACCGATTGCGGAGGTTCACGGCCCGGGATTGTGAACGCCTTGGAAAGCCGCGGAAAAGTGAGCCCGCAGCGTTCATGAACACCGTGAACGGCGGCGACGTTCGGGGTAGCCGGCGTCGGTCTCCATGTCTCGCGCCTGGTCTGCGGTCCAGAATGCGATTTCCGCTTGGCGGGCGAGTTCGGCCTCCTCATTCCGCTCGGCAGCCTCGGACGGGCCGGCGGTGCCGCGATCGGCCATGACCAAGATTATCTCTTCGCCATTGGGAACCGTGCGAGGTCCGGACGGCCGGCGTTTGCCTCTCTCCTGCTCGAAGGCCTGCCACGAGGCACTTTGGGACACGGAGCCGGCGGACACGCCAACCGCAGCAGCAACCGCCCTCACGGTCATCGCCCCCGGATTTACCCCAGCGTGTTCCCGAAGGTACTCGCGGACCAAGACATTCGCCTCGCCCCGCGGAACGCCGCCCCGCTTGCGCGCCGCCTTCATGGGCGTAGGGGCCGCGCCGGCGGGGGCGGTGACAAGTGCGGCTGAGGGCGCTGGTGCGGCCACCTCTTCATCACCCTCCCGCTCGTCGTCCGCCAAGCAAAACTCAATCGGCTCATCGAGCCAACCGACCCCGAACACGTCGCCGTCGAGCAGGCCACCCAGGAGGAGTTCGGCTGCCTCGCTCAGGCGTGGCTTCACGGGCAGGCCGCGTTCGTACCACCGCTCGATAAGGTTGGTGGGCAGGCCGAGTCTCACCGCCTCACTGTGGAGCCGGGCCGGGAAATCGGAGGCGTGGACGTCGCACCAGCCGACGAGCAGTGCCTCGGCCGCGCGGCCGAGGGCGTTCCGGACGTCGGGCGTCAGTTCGGGGTGGTCTGCGCTCAGTCGGCCGAGAAGGTCCATCGCCTGACTCTGCTGGCCCTCGATCCCGGCGAGCATCAGACCCGCCGCAACGGCCGTAGCGGGCCAGCGGGGCGCGTCCGCGAGACGTACCGTTGCTCCCCTCCGGGCGGCGTCTTCCAGCCCAGCGGCGTGGAGGACGTCCCCCACCTCGGTCAGCCGGTGTGCGATCTCGTGCGGCCCGAAGTTGGCGTCCCAGAGCAGGAGCAAGTCGGTGAAGGCGGCCTCAAGCGGCGCCCTGCGGTCGCGGAGTTCTGAGGCCAGTGATTTCGAGGAACCGTTCTAGTGAGCGGAACGCGTCTGGGACGGTGAGCGGGTCGGCTAGCATGGGAGTGCGTACCCTGGTGTCGGGCCGGCCGACCGGCACCCCCAGGTACGAGGGTGTGCCGGTCGGCCGCGTAGGGTGCGCGGGGATCAGCCGCGCACCGCCCAAATTCCCTTGTACGCCCCTTCACTAGCTCCGGGGAGCCCGGTTGCCCGGGCGGCCTAGCCCCGGTCCCGTGCCCACTCGATCTTCGCCCGCTCGGCCGGGTCTACGTGGACGTAGTGCCGGGCGGCCGTCTCTTCCGTGTCGCCGATGGCGTCGGCCCCAGCCTTCAGCGTGCCGATCTCTTTCGCCACTTGCGTGGCCAGAGCGTGGCGGAGTTTGTGCGGCGTCCACGGCTTCACGCCGGCCCTCTCGCACGCCTGGGCAACGGTCACGCTGTACCAGCCCCGGGACGTGCGGTAGATGGGCCTGTCGGCCGGCCCGTCGAGATAGGGCCGAATCTCGGCCTGCCCGCGGGGGCCGATCCAGTAGCGTTGCGACTTGCCCCGGTGCAGATTTTTGTTTGCGCGGTCCACGGTGTAGAGCCACACGTCGCCGGTCATGTCCAGGTCGCAGGGGCGGAGGGCGCACACCTCGCCCGGCCGCATGCCCGTGAGCCGCTGAAGCCGGATCATGGCCGCCACCCGCTCCCGCCGCTCGGGAACGGGCGACAGGTGCGGCAGCACGGCCGCGAGGTCGGCATCAGCCACCGGTTTCGGAGGAGGGCGGTCCGGCGCCTCCGTCTTCCCAGCCTTCAGCCCCGGCACCTCGCGGAGGGCGTCGGGCACGGCCGCCGGCAACCACCCTTCTCCGGACGCCCACCCGAACATCGACACAACCCGGGAGACGTGAAGGTTGATGCTGCCCCGCGCCCAGCCCTTCCCGACCATCTCCGCCCGCACCGCCTTGAGCTTCGGCCCGTCGAACTCCGCCGCCGCCGACGTGCCGTAGAGGTCGTTCAGCGGGGCCAGGGCGGACCGCTGGCAGTGGTATTCCGACGTTCGCTTACCGTCCTTTCGGTACTCGCGGCCGGCAAACGCCATCCGCCGGAGAATCAGCCCGGCCACGGTGAGCGCGGCACCCGCGGCGGGGGCGGGAACGTCGTGAGTACCCGCGGACCACTCGGCCACGAACCGCCGGTACTCCTCCTTCGCGGCGGCCGACCCCCACGCCCCCAGGTATCGCGTGTGTTCACGCCCGAACGCCACCCACCGGACCCGGGCCTGACCGCTCGGGGCGTGGTGGCGGGCCTTCGGCACCGGCCGCGGGGTGTCCGCCCGCGGCCGACCGCCCCGCTTGAACCGCTTGTCGGCCGGCGTCGTGACGGCCCTCTCCGCCGTCCACCCGAGCCGGTCGAGTCGAACCCTGATCGTCTCGGGATCGAGGCTGTAGCGGGCCGCCCAGGCGTTCAGGGGGAGAGTTTCGCCGTTAACGGTGAGTTGCCGGGCGGGAAAGGGCATCGGTGGGAGCTCCGGAATAGTGTGTAGATGTTCACTACCCCATCCCGACGCGAAACCCAATGCGGGTAGTTACCCGATCTTGGGCTTCGTGGCTGGCACCCCTGGAAAATGAACAAACCCCTGGTTTCCCAGGGGTTTGCTGAGGTGGAGGTGAGGGGAGTTGAACCCCTGACCTCTTGAATGCCATTCAAGCGCTCTCCCAACTGAGCTACACCCCCCTCATTCGTATTTGTAGCTTATCCCGACCCGCCCCGACCGTCAACCCGGACGCCCCGACACGCTCGATTTTCGCTGCCGACACCCCGTCGGAGTCTGCTCTACGCTTCCGGCATGATCCGACCGTTCTTCGCCGCCGCCATTGCCTCGCCCGTCCGGCGGCTCGCCCTCTACCGCGCGGTCGGGCTCCACGCCGGGCTGGTGGTCGTCCTGGTCTGGGCTACGGCAGCCAACCCGAATCCGCAGGGGCTGACCACGGCGGCCAACTTCGCGCTCGTCCTTGGCATCGTCGAGGGCGGGGCGCTCGTCGGCTGGCGGCTCACCCAGCTGCCGAAGAGTCAGGCGCTCGAATTCCTCCTCGTCTCGCCGCTCCGGCCCCGCGGCGTCTTCCTCGCAGAGACGCTCGTCGGCGTCGCCCGGTTCGCGCTCGTCCAGCTCGCCGGTCTGCCGGCCCTCGGCGGGCTGGTGTGGGCCGGCGTCGCCGCGCCCGCCGACCTGTGGGTGCTGGCGGCCATGCCGCTCGTCTGGGGCGTCGTCACCGGACTCGGCGTGACCGTGTGGGCCTACGAGCCGCGGGCCGGGCGGAAGGCGGCTGAGGCGGTGGCACTGCTCGGGGTGCTGTTCTACCTCGTCGTCGGCGTGCTGGCGGCCGAGAAGCTACCGCTGTGGCTCCAACAGCTGCCGCCGAACTGGGCCAACGCCGTCCAGGCGGCGGTGCTGGCCGCGCACAACGAGAACCCGTTCGGCGTCGTCCGCAACTGGTTCGACCCCGCCCGCCCGGCGGACGTGGTGTGGGCGCAGTTCGTCGACCTCCACCGGGCCGCGGCCGTGCTAGTGACGCTGTTCGCCCTGCGGGCCGCATACCGGCTGAAGCCGCACTTCCACGACCGCCACTACCGCCCGCTCACCGCCGACCGCCTCGCCCGCACCGAGGACGTGGGCGACCGGCCGCTGTCGTGGTGGGCGGTGAAGCGGGTGATGGAGTACGGCGGCCGCGTGAACCTGTGGCTGGCCGGCGGGTTCGGCGTGGCCTACGCCGCGTTCCTCATCGCCGGCGACCGGTGGCCGCCCTGGATGGGTCAGCTGGTGTTCCAGATCTTCGAGCGCTGGGGCGGGGCCGCGACCGTGGCGGCGGCGATGTGCGTGCTGGCGGCGGTCCCGGCGGCGTTCCAGTTCGGGCTGTGGGACGCCACCATCACCGACCGCTGCCGCCGGCTCGAACTCCTCCTCCTGACCGACCTCGACGCCCGCGACTACTGGCACGCCTCGCTGAAGGCGGCGTGGCGGCGCGGGCACGACTACCTGTACATCGCCGGGCTCTTGTGGGTGGGGCTCGTGGTGGCGAAGCGCATCGAGTGGTACGACGGGCTCGCCGCGGCGGCGGGCGGGGCGGTGCTGTGGATGTTCTACTTCGCCGTCGGGTTCCGGGCGTTCTGCACCGGGAAGCAGGCGAGCGGAGTGGCCTCGTTCCTCACGCTTGGACTGCCGTTGGTCTTGTTCGCGCTGCTGCGGGCCGGGCTGGGCGAGGTCGCCGGGTTGGTGCCGGTAGGGGCGTGCTACCTGCCGGCGGCCGGTCAGCTGGGGGTGAGTTGGGTGGTGGGCCTCGCGCTGATGGGGGCGGCGACGGTCCATCTCACGCGCCGGGGGCTGACCCGGTGCGATGACGAACTGCGGGCGTGGTACGATGCGAACCAGGGGCGGAAGACGGAGTGACGTTACTTGATGTCTCGCCCACCAGCCGGTATCTTCCGGGTGTGAGTTGTGCGGGGCCGGCCCCGGCGGAAGCACGGCCGTCCGTGCAGTCCGGGGCGGTTACCCGACGAAATCCCACTCACGCCCCGTCACCTTGTCCGATCAGACTGGCTGCTCCGGCGAAGCCCTCGCCGCTCAACGGCGTGCCCGCGTCGAAGCCCACAAACGCCAACGAACCGAAGCCCTCGCCGCACTGGGTGTCACACGCCCGGAATCGGCCCTGCTCAGCACCCTCCACTACGGTTTAGCGGCTCCCCCGGAGATCCTACCCCTCTGGGCCGCGGGGGAAGACTACAGCACCTACGGCCCGCGAGTGACCGAGGCGGACGGCCGGGTCGCACTGGCCGACTGCCTGGCCAAGGGCTGGGTCCAAGTCCTCGACGAACCGACCCTCGCGCGGATCAGGGCCGGCCTCCGGACGGGAGGCGTTCTTGGCCCCATCTGCGGCGGCCTTCCGGAGGTGGGGCACGTCGACTTCACCGAAGCCGGGGTCGCGCTATTCCACCGCCTCCACGAACGACCGCCGCCCGGCACCGCTTCCTACATCGACGTTGTTCACGAGAAGACCACCTGGTTCGGAAGAACCGCGGCGGCCGTTTCGGCTGCGGTTGAGGAGTTTCGCCGCTGCGGCGATGTCGTCGCCGTCACCGGACCGGCGCCGACCGGGCCGTGGCGCGCCCAGTGGTGGCGGCGCTTCCCCGAGGGCTACCGCATCGACGTCGAGGAACGGCGGCAGTGGCAGGGCCGTGGTTTCGGAGGGAGTGAGAACTGCTATCTCGACCGCTCGACCCGGGACACCGACCCGTTGCGGCTGCGCCACATCCTCGACCGGCACAACGTCACGCCGACCGAGTGGCTTCTGCTGGAGCGTATGGAAGGGGGGCCATTCCGGGCCGTACGACTGCTGTTCCCCCGTTGGGTTGCGGAATCCGGCCGGCGGCTTCTTGGCCTCGATGTGTCGGAAAGCCAGTGCCGTGGGGCGCTGGAGGCGTGCTTGCGGTACGGGTGGTTGAGGGTGACCGACGCCCGCACGACCGAGGAGGCCCGGCTTCTGCTCCGCGACGACTCGGCGCTCCTCGCCCTGCCACGGACGGCGGAGTGCCGCCCGCGGGAATGCAGTTACCGCTTCGATCCGCACCGCACCGGCGTACTAGTACCCGTGCCGTTGCCGGCTTCATACTGCTGGGGCGAGATCGACTTCTCCCCAACCGGCGCAACCCTCTACCGGGCGATCTCGGCCGCATGGCTCGGCTCGGACTGGGAGGACGACCTGCACGTCTCGCGGGTGTACTTTTGGGAGGAACACCACTACAGCGAGGCCCGAGACGGCTTCGAGCAGATCGTACAGGAACACGTTGCGAAGGGGGACATCGTGCGGGCCAGCCGGGTGGTGCCGCTCGGCCCGTGGTGTGCCTGGTGGTGGGAACGGTTTCCTGCCGGCTATCGACTGGAACTCGAACTCGGCGACCCGTGAAGGCTCGGCTTGCGGCGGCGGGGCGGTTCGGGGTTAAATCCCGCCCGCCCGTCACGGAGGACGCGCCTTGCGGACCGATACTCTCACCCTCCGCGCCGCGCCGGGTGAGCCGTCACTGGGGCCGGACCCGGCGTTCGCCGCCCGGCCGGGGCTCCTGCGCCTGCGCAACGACCTCCGCGTGGCCGCTCACGCCCGGCCGCCGCGGCGGACCTGGAAAGAACCACCCGTCTTCTTCTTCGACACCGCCCGGCAGGCCGACCTCGACGCCGCCCGCGGTCCGAATCCGCCCGCCGAACGCCACCCACTCGACGCCCGCGTCGCCGCCGAACTGCCGGCCCTGGTCGCGTCCGTCGAGGTGCGGCGGGCGGCCCGGACGGTCCCCGGGCTGCGCGAGGCCGCGGCGGCGCTCGCCTCCCGGCTCCCCGCCGCGAAGGACTTGGCCGCTCTGCTCACCGTCCCGGACGACGAGGTGGTGGTGGCGCTCGACCCGGCCCGCGGGGTCGGGGTGCGGGTGCTGGTCCGCGGGGTGGCGGACGTGGCCCAGTTCCACCTCCTCCTGGCGGACACCGCCCCGGTCCTGCTCACCGGCCGGCGGCCGGCCACCGAACCCGGCGTGGGGGAGGCGCACTGGCAGCTCTACCGCCCGGCCGCGCTGCGCCCCGACGGGTCGCTGCCGACCGGCTTCGGCGGCTACGACCACTGGCTCTGGGGGGCCGAGCCGCTGGCCGCGGTGCCGGCCCGGGACGGGGAGCGGGTGGTGCTGCTCGGCCCGCCCCCGTACCCGGCGACGTGGGACATCGAACCGCGCTTCCCGGACCTGGCCGCGTCTGTGACGCTGCTGGAGGTGTTGACCCCGGCGGCGGCGGCGGCCCGGCTCGGGCGGCTCGCCGGCCGGCCGGTTCCGGTGCGGGCGGACCGCCCGGCGCTGGTCCGGGCGGCGTGACGGGCGATGCCGTCATCCCACCAGCCACGGGGGACCATGCCCTCAACCGACCACGGCGGGAGTTCAGACCAGCCGTGAGAGAATTCTGGTTGGCCGCGAATAAGGTTTGACCGACCGACGTCACTCGGTTAGTAGTAGGAGAAGTTCAATCCACAGTTAATCCAGTATTCGACAGGGCTTTCTCCCAATGCCCCTCCCCCTCCTGTGGTTCCGCCGCGGAACCGCCATTACTCTCCTCGGGTTCTTTTCCGCGGTTCTCGTCGTCGGGTGCGGGTCCGACGGGGTCGGCCGGCTCCACCCGGTACAAGGAAAAGTCCTGGTCGACGATCAGCCCTTGACCAAGGGCTCTGTCCGGTTCGTGCCGGACACCTCGCGGGGGAATACCGCCAAGCACGAGCCGGTCGGCGAGATCGGGGGCGACGGGTTGTACGTCCTCACCACCACCGGCAAGGTGGGAGCTCCGGCGGGGTGGTACAAGGTGTCGGTCGTCTCGACCGACCCGCCCGACTCGACCAAGCCGAATGCGATCAAGTCCTACGTCGGCAGGAAGTACATCGACACCGCAACCTCTGGACTGACCGTCGAGGTCGTCGCGTCCCCGGCCGCGGGGGCGTACGACCTGAAGGTGACCAACAAGTAGCCTGCCGCCGGCAGGAGCCCCTGGTTCCGATCCGTCTCATCTGCTCTGCGAGGGTCTCATGTCTCTCCACCGCCCGAGGCCGGGTTTCACGCTGATCGAGCTGTTGGTGGTGATCGCCATCATTGCGATCCTGATCGGGCTCCTCCTCCCCGCCGTCCAGAAGGTCCGCGAAGCCGCCGCCCGGTCCAAGTGTACCAACAACCTCAAGCAGATTGCGGTCGCCGTTCACTCCTTCCACGATGCCAACAACCGGCTTCCGTACAACCACGATCCGAATGTGTACGGGTACGATGACAACGGCCGAAGCTGGAGCTGGCTGGCCCTCATCCTGCCCTACATCGAGCAAGGCCCGCTGTACAACGCCGCCGGGAGCAACGGGAGCCTGGCGACGGCAGGGGCGGTCGGCGCCGGCCTGCCCGCGGGCACGCCGCCGGCGCCGGCGACCACTTTCGCCCAGCACCAAACCACCCACTCCACCAAAATCGCCACCTACCTCTGCCCCAGCGACCCGGGCGGCGGCACCGTCTCGACCAACCGGGCCAACGGGAGCACCACGGCCGGGTGCGGGATCACGAACTACAAGGGCGTGTCGGGGAGTAACTGGGAGGGCGGGTGGGGGAGCAGTTGGGACAACGCCGGCCCGACGAACAACAAGAACGGGCTCGACGCGGGGGACGGGATGTTCTACCGGAGTGACTGTCGTCGCTCCCTGACCCTCATCGGGATTACCGACGGCACGAGTAACACCCTGATGGTCGGTGAGGATCTTCCGGACCGCGACCAGCACTGCGGCTGGCCGCGGGCGAACTACGCCAACGGCACCTGCGCGATCCCGCTGAACAACGCCATGGTGACCGGCCAGCCGGGGTACAACAACTTCGGCAACTGGCCGAACGTGTACTCCTTCCGCAGCCAGCACACCGGCGGGGGCAACTTCGCCCTGGCCGACGGGAGCGTCCGGTTCGTCCGCGATTCGATCCCACTGGCCAACTACCGGGCGGCCGCGACCGTCCGCGGAAACGAAACCCTCGGCCTGGACACGAACTGAGTGACACGAGGTCGCCCGCATTACCGCGACCCGGGGGTGGAACCCCGGGTCGCTTCATTTGCCACCCCGGCCGGGCGGTCGGCACGCCACAGGGCCAGGAGTACGACCAACCCCAGCAGCGGGGCGAGGCCGGCGATCACGAGGCCCACGTCGTAACTCTGCGTCGCCTTGATCGTCTCCCCGACCGTCTTCTGGTTCACCGCCGACACCACCCACCCGACCGCCGCCAGCCCGCCGCTCAGTACCCCCATCCGCTTCCCGGGTAACTCCTGGCTGAGCGCGTAGTACAGCGGGTGGAGCCCGAGGATGCCCGCCCCGGCGACCATGAGCGCCGCGACCATGAGTGCCCCGGACCCGAGCAGGGGCACCACCGCCGCCGCCGCCGTCAGCCCGGCGAACAGGACGAACGCCCACACCCGAGCGGTGTGTAACCGCACCCCGCCCTTCACCAGCTGAACCACCACCACCCCGACCAGGAGGCAGCCCACGTCCGAGGCGATGAAATACCCGGTGACCGCCAGTCGGGCCTGAAACGCCGGGTAGCCGTGGAAGTCTTGCAGGAATAACGCCAGCCAGGCCCGGAGGAACTGCCAGCTGACGGTCAGACAGCTCACGATGACGCCGAGGACGATGAGCCGACGGGCGAACTCGCCGGGGGGTAGCAGTGGGGTAGCAGGAGCGGCCGGGTCGGGGTCCGGGTCGGCGGCGAGGGCACCGGGGCGGACCAGCCCGAGCCACAGCGGCACCCACACCAGCCCGCCCACCCCGACCGACCAGAACACGATCTCCCAGCCGCCGCCGAGCGATTCGATCAGCTGGACGTACAGCGGGATGAGGATGGCCCCGAGGCTGGCCCCGCTCTGGAGGATGCCGTTGCCGAGGGGTCGGTCGGCCGGGCTCAGCACGCGCCGGGCGGCGATCAGGGCACAGGGCCAGTGCCCGGCCTCGAACAGCCCGAGCAGCGTCCGGCAGCCGAGCAGCCAGAGGAATGTCCCTTCCCCGGGCTCATCATCCGGCCCCTCCAGCGGGCCGGTCACGGTGGCGTCCCCGGCGAACCCGGTGGCGACCCCGGCGGCGGACCACCCGATCAGCACTAGTGGGTACAGCACCCGCGGCCCGAATCGGTCGGCCAGCCACCCGAACAGGAGCGACCCGGCCGCGAACGCCAGCCCGAAGGACATCTCCAACGACCCGACCCGCCCCTCGTGCAGGTTGTAGCGCTGCTTCATCTCCGGCAGCGTCACCGCCAGCGCCTGCCGGTCCATGTAGTTCAGGAACGTGGCCAGCAGCAGGACGCCGCAGACCCACCACTTCCACGCCGGCCGCCTCATCACACCCCCCTGGATTGGGGAATGACGAATGACCCCCCAATGACCCCCCAATGACGAAGGAAGACAAGCCAGGGCTTTCCTTCGTCATTGGGGGGTCATTGGGGGGTCATTCGTCATTCAGCCTCCGCCCCGCCGTCCCACCCCGTTCCCGACCAGTTCACGACCCGCGTCAGGAATGCCGCTACGCCCGCGGAGAAGTGGGCGAACAGCGCCTCGCCCTTCTCGGCGGTCGCGGCCGCCGGCGTGCCGATGTGGCCGGGCTCGCTGCGGTCGGGCATCACCCAGCCGCGGTAGCCTGGGGCGAAGCCGGTCCCGAACGGCACCTCCGGCACCCCCGCCACCGGCCCCGCCGCCAGCTCCGGCCGCAGCCGCAGCACCATCGACGTCTCCCACTCGCAGGCGTGCCCCATCTGGGCCTGCACGAGCCCGGGGACCGTGCCGGCCGGGCTGCCGGCCGCGTCCCAGTAGGTGAGCGACAGCAGGAGCAGGTCGCGGGTCGCCCGGTGGTCCTGACGCAGCTCGAACAGCGCCTGCTGGAGCGGGCCGGCGTTGCCGCCGTGGCCGTTCACGAACACGATGCGCGTGAACCCGTGGGCGATCACGTTGTTCGCCAGATCCTTGAGCAGGTCGAGGTACACCCGCGGGGAGGCCGAGAGCGTGCCGGGGAAGTCGAGGTGATGGTGCGAGTTACCCAGCCAGGTTAGCGGGGCGAACAGGCACTTCTCGGCCACCGGGGCGAGCCTCACCCGGCGGACCACCTCGCCGAGGAGCATCGAGTCGGTGAACACCGGCATGTGCCGGCCGTGCTGCTCCAGGGCGGCGACGGGGAACACGACCGGGGTGGTGCGGGGCAGCGCGGCGACGGCGGGCCAGGTGAGGTCGGCCAGGTCCATGAGGTGCGTCTCGGCGGGGGCGGGATGCGAACAGTGTACCGGGTCGCCGGCCGGGCGGAAGCCGGTAGAATCCCGCCGTCCGACCCAACCCCGGAGTGACGACATGGGCGACCGCGAGAAACGTCTTGAGGCGGCCGGCTACCCGCTCGACCGCGGGCCGAAGGAGGGGGCGGTGATCGACCTGCTCTCGGTCCTCGGCACCACCGTGTACGCCTCCGGGCAGGTGCCCTACGACGCCGGCGTGCTGACCAGCAAGGGGAAGGTGCCGTCGCAGGTGTCGGTCGAGGAGGCGACGAAGGCGGCGGCCCTGTGCGCGGCGAACGTGCTGCGGGCGGTCGTCCTCAAGCTCGGCTCGCTCGACCGGATCGCCCGGGTGGTGCGGGTGACCGGCTACGTCAACGCCGACCCGGACTTCGCCGACTGCCACCTCGTCATCAACGGGGCCACGAACCTGCTGAAGGAGGTGTTCGGCCCGGAGGTTGGCCGGCACGCCCGCACCGCCCTCGGCATGGGCCAGCTGCCGCTCGGCACGAGCGTCGAGGTGGAGGCGATCTTCGAGCTGGCACAGTAGCCCGCGGGCGGGAAGCACTTCATCACCAATCCGTGCGGGCGGCGGGAATACCACCGCCCGCACGGGATCAGCGTTGGTGTCCCGTTCGACCGGCACCGGGCTCTCCGGCACGCCGGCCACACCCCGTAATCACCGCTCGCGGAGGGTCCGGTCATGGCCCGGTTCGTACTCCGTTCGTGCCTCGTCGGTGCGGCCCTGGGGCTCGCCGGCTGTGGCCCGCTCCCGGCCCCGATGCCCGCCCGGCTGACGGACGAGGAACACAAGGAGGTTCAGGAGTCCTGGGAGAGGGCGCTGGCCCCGGTCGGCCGACTCGACCACCAGCACTTGCTCGACGTGCTGGTCGGCACCGGCGCCTACCAGTACGGTGTGGACACGCTGGACTTTCGCAGCGAGAAGCGGTACTCCGGCGGGAAGGTGGTGATGGAGATCCACTTCGACCGGGCGGCCCCGGCCGGGGACCGGTTCGAGGTGCGGGTGACCGACCTCGTCGGTCGCACGGTGCGGGAAGAGCGGTATTCCCGGGCGGAGATCGAGCAGACCTACCGCGACCTGGCCCACCCCCAGGCGGCCGCGAACGGCCAACCCGCCCAGGACGCTGCGGCCCGCTGGGAGCGGATCAAGGAACTGTTCCCGAAGGCGAAGGGGGAGAAGCCGCGTTAGGAAGCTCCGAGCGACCCAATCCCCCAGCCCCCTTCCCTGAAAGGGAAGGGGGAGATGAAGCCGACTTACTGGTGCCCGGTTCACGTTCAACGGCAGACGGGCAAGGAATACCGACCATCTCCCCCTTCCCTGGGAGGGAAGGGGGGCCGGGGATTAGGTTCCGGCCGCTTGCCCGCCGGGGGTCACCCCTCCCGCACCCCCGGGGCCGAGGCCGGCGGGGCGTCGGACGGCGGCTTGCCCGGCGTCGAGTCCTCGGACCGGTCGTGCCGGTGGCCGGCGTGCGTCACCTTCTCGACCGCCATCTCGACCGCGTGGACCACCGCCCCGGCCGGCTTGGCAATGATCGGCGGGACGTGCGGCGGCTCCCCGGTACTCACCTTCCGGGTCAGCACGTACTTCTGGAACAGCGCCCCGGCGACCGCCGACAGGACCGCCACCATCACCAGCGGGCGGTACTTCTCGATCTGCTTGAACACCTCCAGCACCTGGTCGGTCAGCACGTAGGACAGCCAGAACAGCACGTTCACGCCCGGGATGGCGTACAGCCCGTCGGCGAGCATGAACCGGCCGAGCGGCACCCGCAGCACCCCGGCCATGATGAAGATCGGGGTGCGGATGCCCGGCAGCAGCCGGGCGCCGAGCAGCACGGCGATGCCGCGGTCGTGGAAGTTCTTCTCGATCTCGGCCCGCTTGTCCGGCGGCACCAGGTTCCGCTGCACCCACCCGAGCCGCATCAGCCGGTCGCCCCACAGCCGGCCCATCCCGTACAGCACGCCGTCCCCGAGCACCACCCCGAGGATCACCACCGGCAGCATCACGTACCACTTCAGCGTGGTGTCCTCGTGCCCGACCAGGATGCCGGCGGTGATGACCGGCAGCTCCTCCGGGATCGGGAACCCGCACCCCGACGCGATCAGGGCCAGGAAGATCCCCAGGTAGCCGTACTGGTCGAAGTGTTCGATCATCCCCGGGGGCTCTTCAGAGGACAAAGATCATAGGCCAAAAACCAGACGGCTGAGGACCGAGGGCGGCCGGTAGTGTAGCCCCGGACGGGCGTCCGTTCCTAGCCCAGGGCGGGAACCCCGGGCGGTGGCGGCGTCGCCCCGGCGGAACCGCCGGGCAACCTTACCCCAGAGCGTATCCTGTTCCCTGCCGTCTGTCCCCTGTTCTCCGACCTCTGTCCCTCCCCGGAGGAACCCCGTGCAACTCGGCCTCATCAACTCGGCCTGGGTCCAGGCCGGCAAGGGAACCGCCTACGGCATCCGCCAGACGAAGGCCGTCGGCTTCGACTCGATCGACGTCTTCGCCGACCCGCTCGACATCGACGCCCGCGAGCGGGCGCTCATCCGCACCGAGTGCGCGGCCGCCGGGCTGCCGGTCGTCAGCGTGGCCTGCGTGGCCGTCGGCCTCATCGACTTCAACCCGAGCGTCCGGCGGTTCCACGTTTCCCGGTGCAAGTCGTACCTCGACTTCGCGTTCGAGTTGGGGGCGAGGAACCTCCTCCTCGTCCTCGGCGAGTACATCTGGGACCGCCAGGTGATCCCGCCGGCCGAGCAGTGGGCCGCCGGCGTCCATCACCTCAAGGAGTTGGGCGACCACGCCGCCGGCCTCGGGCTGAAGATCGCCCTGGAACTGGAGCCGTTCAAGCTGTCGCTCCTGAACGACGTGCCGAGCATGCTCCGGTTCATCACCGACGTCGACCACCCGGCGGTCGGGGCGAACATCGACATCAGTCACCTCCAGCTGGCGGGCACGAGGCCCGAGGAGCTGCGGGCGCTGAAGGGGAAAGCCTTCCACGTCCACATCAGCGACTGCGACGGGAAGGTCCACGGCGACCTCCCGCCCGGCCGGGGGGTGGTCAACTTCGGTCCGTATCTGAAGGAGATCGCCGCCCTCGGGGTGGAGGGGGCGGTCAGTATCGAGCTGGAATACTCGCCGGAGCCCGAACGGATCGTCGAGTGGGTGACCGAGGCGTATGCGGCCACCGCCCGATTGATGCGCGAGGCCGGGCTCCGCTAGCGAATAATGAGGTAGGCTTCACGACTCCCTCACACTCTCCCGCGTGGCCGGGCCGCGCGACGGGTACCACTGTCATGGCTGATCTCATCCTCGACCCGCACGACACCGCCGAGTGGAAGCGGGACGCCGGGGCCGCGTCGCCCGGCGAAACCAAGTTCCTCCAGGGGCCGCAGCGGCGCGGGTTCGAGCTCCGCGAGTCGCTGCGCATCTGGTGGGAGTTCATCACCGGGTTCCGCAAACTCCACTTCGTCGGGCCGTGCGTCACCGTGTTCGGGTCGGCGCGGTTCGACGAGCACCACCGCTACTACGGCATGGCCCGGCAGGTCGGCCGGTTCCTGGCCGAGTCCGGGTTCACCGTGATGACCGGGGGCGGCCCGGGGGTGATGGAGGCCGCCAACCGCGGGGCGCGGGAGGCCGGCGGCCGGTCGGTGGGGTGCAACATCAAGCTCCCGCAGGAGCAGCGGCCGAACCCGTATCTGGACACCTGGATCGACTTCGAGCACTTCTTCGTCCGCAAGGTGATGCTGGTGAAGTACAGCTACGCCTTCATCGCCCTCCCCGGCGGGTTCGGCACGCTGGACGAGCTGTTCGAGGTGGCCACCCTGATCCAGACCGGGAAGTTGCACGACTTCCCCGTCGCGCTCATGGGCGTGGACTACTGGGCGCCGCTGATCAGCCAGCTGAGGTTGATGGCCGGCGAACGGACGATCGCGGCCGAGGATCTGGACCGGCTGATCGTGAGCGACGACCCCGGCGAGGTGGTGAGCGCGATCACCGACGTGGCGATGAAGCGGTTCGGCCTGAGCTACGGCCCGCGGGTGCGGCCGAAGTGGTGGCTCGGCGAGCGCTTCGGGGCGTGGTGGCGCGGCCACACGGGCCGCCCGGCGGCGTGAGGGCGGCGGGTTTCCAGAGGTCTGTCGCCCGGGCTGGTGGCCCGGGCGACTGGCTTTATACGAGCGCTCACGTTCGACCGACCCGGCCGGGCGCGGCCCCTATGCTGTCAAATCGCCCGGACGCCGGCCAAGTCGCGCATCAATTCGACGCCCTGCGGGTAGTAAGACACCGGGGGCGACGGCCGCCCGGACAAGGGAACCGACATGCCGACCGGCTCGATGGGCGAGGTCATCCGGCAGCTGGCCGGCGCGGGGGCACAGGCCGAAACCGAACTCACCGACGCTCAACTGGTGGACGGCTTCGTCGCCCGCCGGGACACCGCCGCGCTGGCCGCGCTCGTGCGGCGGCACGGCCCGATGGTCTGGGGCGTGTGTCGCCGCATCCTCCGCGACCCCCACGACGCCGAGGACGCCTTCCAGGCCACCTTCCTCGTCTTCGTCCGCAGGGTGGGGTCGGTCACGTCGCGCGGGCGGGTCGCCAACTGGCTGTACGGGGTGGCCGCGCGGACGGCGCGGAAGGCCCGGGCGACCGCCGCCCGCCGCCGGGGCCGCGAGCGCCAGGTGCCGGACGCGCCCGAGCCCGAAGCGCCGGCCGCCCCTGACCCGTCCGACCTGCCCGCACGACTCGACCAGGAGCTGAGCCGGCTGCCGGCGAAGTACCGGGCGGCGATCGTCCTGTGCGACCTGGAGGGGAAGACCCGTCAGGAAGCCGCCCGGGAACTCGGCTGCCCCCCGGGGACGGTGGCGGGTTGGCTGTCGCGCGGGCGGGAGATGCTGGCGCGGCGGCTCGGCCGGCACGGGGTGGTCGTGCCGGCGGGGTCACTCGCGGCGGCGCTGGCGCCGGACTCGGCGGCGGGTGTTCCCCCCGCGCTGCTGGCCGCCACGGTCGAGGCCGCCCGCCAGTTCGCGGCCGGGCCGACGGCCGCGGTCACGCCCGAAGTCACCGCCCTGACGCAAGGAGTCTTGAACAGCATGATCCTGACGAAACTCAAGGCCGCCGGGGTCGGGCTGCTGGCGGCACTTCTGTTGGGGGCTGGATTGAGTCTGGCCGGTCCCCGACAGGAAGCGCCGGCGGCCGGGCCGCCGGCGGACAAGGCCGGGAAGACTGCCGCCGAAGGGCCGCCCGCCGGGAAGAAGGACGCCGCGCCGGCGCTGGACGCCGTCCAGGGTGTGTGGCGGGTCGTGGAGTTCGACGTCGCGGCCGGGGGGCTCAAGGCGACGTTCGAGAAGCTGGGCGTGGTGGTCGTCGCCCGCGACAAGGGGGTGCTCCTGCTGGACGCCACCGGGCGGGGCGACGAGAAGGACGCGATCCGGTGGGCCGAGTTCACCATCACCCGGCTCGACTTGAAGGCGACCCCGGGGGAGATCGACGCCCGGGCCGACAAGATCCGGATGAAGGACGACCTCCAGCCGGGCGACGGGACGGTGGTCCGAGGCCTCGTCCAGCTGAAGGACGATACGCTGAAGGTCTACTTCGGCGACGACGGCCGGCCGAAGGGCTTCCCGGACAAGGCCGGGCAGGGGGTGGTGACGCTGCGGCGGGTGCGGCCGGAGAAGGACGACCGGAAGCCGGCCGATCCCCCCGCGCCGCAGGCCGACCGCAACGGCTTCGCGGTCCGGGGGGTGGCGGTGAAGGACGGGAAGGTCGAGTTCGAGCTGGCCTACGGGAGGAACGTGACCGGCATCGTCCGCTTCGTCGTCGAGGACGGGGCGGGGCAGAGGCGGTGGGTCGTGGCGGGGTCGGGCCAGAACGACATCCGCCGGGTCACCTACGGCGTGGTGCCGTTCGACCGGAGCTTCGCCGGCCGGCAGCAGGAGTTCCCCCGCGAGAACGCGGCCCCGGCCGACGTCCGCGGGCAGACCGTCCGCCTCCAGGTCCACTACCGCGTCTCGACCCCACTCGGGCCGGGCGTGGAAATCTACGAGGCGGCGCTCGCAATCCCGCGGGAGTAGGCCCGGGTCGAGCGGGTGCGACCTCGCGGGCGGCGGGGGTTGTGGGCAGGTCGTGAAGGGGACGTCACGACTTTCCGAGGAGGAGATCGACGGCCCAGCAGCCGCGGACGTGCGGCCCGCCGGACCGGCAGTGAGCGAGGACGTCGCCGCTGTCGCACCCGGCGTCCTCCAGGGCATCGGCCAGCACCGGCAGGCGGTCGAACGCCCGGTCGGCGTAGATGCCATCGGCGAGCGCGACGGCGGCGGAGGTCCGCCAGGAGGGGTCAACGGCGACGGGGCGGAAGGGGTTGCCGAAGATGTCGCGTAAGAGAGCAACATCTGCCTCGCCGACGGCATCCATTGCGAACCGCTCATCCGAGTCCGTTACGTTGTAATGATCCCAGGCCGCATCGATGAAGCTCTCCCCAGCCGGGTCACACTCGGACACCGCCCCTAGCGTGATCAGCGTGCTAGGGGTGTGAGCCTTTGGCCCCGTCTCAGCTGCTGCCCAGGCTGCGGCCGAGGCCGTCCGCAGTTCTTCCGTTGTCGCACAACCATCTGCATATGGCTCGCCGATCGTCACTGCCCTGCGGCTACGTTCATCGCCCAGCAGATGCCAGAATTGGCGGCACCGAGCGATTCCGAAGAGTCGCAGTTTCCGGTCGCTCGACCTGTCGCGCAAGAACATCAACATTGGAAACGTGTCGGTCGCCGCCAGCCATTCCGTCTCGGTCATGGCGAGCTTTCGTTCAGGCCCGGGTCGAGGGCGAAGTCGGGGAGGGGCGTGATGCGAAAGGTACTGCCTGCCGGGTAGGGGTGTAATCGCCCGCCAGAACGTCCAATCTATCCCGGCGGGTGTGATAACGGTTATCGCCTAGTCGGGAGCTGGGACGGGGTGATAACGGTTTTCACACCCCGCCACGACCGCCCCCCAACTGGGCGCGACGGACCGTCGTGGCCGGTACGACGGGTTTCCCGCGTCGGGACTTGCGGGCTTGGCCCGACCGACCTGGCGGCTACGCCAGCACCCGCAGCTCGCGCGGGAGCGGGAAGCTGACGTGTTCCTCGCGGACCACGCGCGACTCGACCTCGGCGCCGAACTTTGCCCGCAGGTGGTCCACGCAGGCCATCACGTGCTCCTCCGGGGCGCTAGCCCCGGCGGTCACCAGCACCGTGTCCGTCGGCTTGAACCAGTGGTCCTGTAGCTCGCTCGCCCGGTCGATCAGGTAGGCCGACCGGCCGGTCGTGCGGGCGATCTCGGCCAGCCGCTGGCTGTTCGAGCTGTTCTGGCTCCCCAGCACCAGCACCACGTCCGCCTCCGGCACCAGCGTCCGCACCGCCTCCTGGCGGTTCTGGGTGGCGTAGCAGATGTCGTCCTTGTTCGGGCCGACCATCTGGGGGTACTTCTTCTTCAGCGCGTCGATCACCACCCGGGCCTCGTCCACGCTCAGGGTCGTCTGCGTCAGGAAGGCGAGCTTGGCGTCGGCGGGGAGCGTCAGGGCGGCCACGTCGGCGGTGTCCTCGACCAGCACCATCGCGTGCGGGGCCTCGCCCATCGTGCCGATCACCTCGTCGTGCCCCTCGTGCCCGACCAGGACGATCGTGTACCCCTCCCGGGCGAACTTCACCGCCTCCATGTGGACCTTCGTCACCAGCGGGCACGTCGCGTCGATGGCCCGGAGGTTGCGGGCCTTCGACGCCTCCCGGATGGCCGGGGCGACGCCGTGGGCGCTGTACAGGAGCGTGCCCCCCTCCGGAACCTCGGAGACGTCGTCCACGAACACCACCCCGCGGCCGCGGAACCGCTCCACGATCGGCCGGTTGTGGACGATCTCGTGGTAGACGTACAGCGGCGCCCCGAACAGCGCGAGCGCCTTCTCCAGGCTCTCGATCGCCATGTTGACGCCGGCGCAGAACCCCCGCGGGTTCGCCAGGATGATCTTCATCTACGTCCTCCGGGTGACGCCGCTATCGTACCCCTCCCCCGACACCCCGCCAACCGCAGCTGCGGCCGGCGGGCAACTCGACTTGCCGGGCGGCGAATAACCTGCCGGTGGCTCGGGGCTCCGGCTCGGGGTTTGGAGCCCGGAGGGCGTCGGCGTGTAGCCCGGGGTGCAACCCCGGGTGGCGTCCGCGGTGTCACGAGATGCGATGCCCTCACGAGCCACGCCGTCGCCCGCCCGGGGTTCCACCCCGGGCTACACGCCGACGCCCTCCGGGCTCCAAACCCCGAGCCGGAGCCCCGAACCGCCGGCGGGCTCACGACCCGCCGCTCATCCACCTCCGACCGCGTTCACTACTTGCCCAGCATGTAGATGCCCCGGCCGTTCGTGGTCGCGGTCAGGAGGTACGCCTCGCCGCGCTCGTCCTCGCCGAAGGAGTACACCGGCAGGCCCGGCCACGACACCGGGCGGTTGGCCACCACCCGGCCGGCCGCCGCATCGTACTTCAGCGCCCACACCCGGCCGGACACGTAGTCGCCGTACAGGTAGTAGCCGTCCAGCTCCGGCACCCGCGCGCCGCGGTAGACCGTCCCGCCGGTGATCGACTTGCCGACGTCGTGGTGGTACTCCCAGATCGGGTCGATCATCCCGGGGTTGCTCGACACCGACTTCGGGCCGAACGGGTGGAGCGACTCGCGCGGGTTCCAGCCGTAGTTCCCGCCCTTGCGGACGATGTTCACCTCCTCGTACAGGTTCTGCCCCACGTCCGCGGCCCAGAGCTCGCCGGTCTTGCGGTCGAAGCCCATCCGCCAGATGTTGCGGAACCCGTAGGCCCAGATCTCCGGCCGGGCGCCCTCCTTGCCGACGAACGGGTTGTCCGGCGGGACGCCGTAGGGCTTGCCGTTCTCGCGCTTGGTGACGTCGATGCGGATGATCTTGCCGAGCAGCGTGTTGAGGTTCTGGCCGTTGCCCATCGGGTCGCTGCCCGACCCGCCGTCGCCGTGGGTCGCGTAGAGCATGCCGTCCGGGCCGAAGCAGATCGTGCCGCCGTCGTGGTTCCAGAACGGCTTGTCGATGGTGAAGAGGATTTCCTCGGAGGCGGGGTCGGCCTTGTTCGGGTCGTCCTTGCTCACCCGGAAGCGGGACACGACGTTCCGCATCTTCCCACCCTTGGGCGTGTAGAAGACGAAGAACTCGCCGGTGTCCTTGTACTTCGGGTGGAAGGCCAGGCCGAGGAAGCCCTCCTCGTTGGTCTTGTCGTCGTACTTCACGCGGTCGGTGATGTCGAGGAACACCTTCGTCTGCTTGGCCTGGGCCGGGTCGTTCGGGAAGGCGTGGATGATGCCCTGCTGGGTCGGCACGAACAGCCGGTTCGAGCCGTCGCCGGCGTGCGTGAGGGTGATGAGGCGGAGCGAGTTCGCCTTGCCGGAGTCGGTCAGCGGCTCCCAGCCGGTCCACTTCAGGTCGGGGAACGCCACCTGGAAGGCGGCCGGGGCGGGCGTCTCGTCTACCGGGGCGCCGGGCACCTCGGCCTTGATCGCCACCAGCGTCCCGGCCTTCATGTCCGGCACGAGTACGTGCTTGCGGTCGGCGCTCATGCCGATGTCGGCGGCGCTCTGGAAGCCCTTGGCCATCAGCACCGGCTTCTCACCCGGCCGGGGGATCACGTGGACGGTCCCGGCCTTCCAGCTGCTGATGTAGAGCCGGCCGTAGTAGTCCCAGGCCAGCCCGTCGGCCCCGTCGATCCCGTCGGCGATCTTCTCGCTCGCGCCGCCCGCGAGCTTCACCCGGTACAGGTTCCCGGCGCCGAAGTCGGCGACCAGGAGGTTCTGGGCGCCGTCGAGGGTGAGGCCGTTCGGGGAGTGGAGCCCGGGCAGGGTCTTGGTGGTCACCACCGCGGTCACGGCGCCCTTGGGGGTGATCTTGTACACGGCCCCGCCGGCGCCCTTGCGGTCGCCCATGTCGCTGACGAAGATCGTCCCGCTCTCCGGGTCGGCGGCCACGTCGTTCAGGTACTGCGGCGGGGCCGGGAAGGCGGCCGGGGCGGCGAACACGTCCTTCTTCCTGGTGGCGATGTCGATGCGGAGGATCTTCGTCTTGTCGGCCACGTACAGCGACTTGCCGTGGAAGGCGATCCCCTTCGGGTCGTCGAGGCCGTCCACGAACGTGGTCGCCTTGCCGTTCTCGATGAGGGCGACGCGGCCGTCCCCGTCGGTGCCGCCGGCCCCGATCTCGGTGACGTAGGTCTTGCCGTCCGGGGTGACGACCACCGACTCGGGGAGCTTCAGCCCGGTGACGATCGGGGCGGGGAGTTGCGCGAACGCGGGCGTGGCCGGCCCCATCAATAGCAGGGCGGCCAGGAAGAGAGGTCGCGTCATCAGCGGCGTCCTTTCGGTTCTGCGGGTGCCGGGGCGATGATACCCGGCGGGCGGGGGAGGCGGCAACCGGGTGGGGTAATCTGACGCGACGTGAAACCTCGCCCGGGACGTCGCCCCGGCCGGACGATGGAGATACGCGACGTGAGACGTGACGCCCATTCCCCACGCGCGAAGGGCAAGCCGCCCAGCGCCGCGCGGGTCACGTTAGCGGGAGGATCGAAGCCGAGATCATCCCGGTCGGAGGGGCGGCCTGACGGAGGAGAACGCCACACGGCGGGCGCCGCGGCTACCCCCGCACCGCCCCGCCGTTCACGCGCATCGTCTGGCCGGTGATGAACCCAGCCGCCGGGGACGCCAGCCACACCGCAGCCGCGGCCACGTCCTCGGGGAGCCCCCAGGTGCCGAGCGGGGTCTCGCGGAGGACACGCCCCTGCCACGCGGGCGAGGCCGTCTCGCCCCAGGCGGTGCGGACCCAACCGGGGGCGAGGCAGTTCACCCGCACCTCGGGGGCGAGGCTCAGGGCCAGCGAGCGGGTGAAGCACGTCACCGCCCCCTTCACCGCGGCGAACAGCTGGCCGCTGTCGCCCTCCATCCCCGCCTCGGCCTGGTCCCAGCCGACGGTCAGGATCACCCCCCGGCCGCGGGCCTTCATCCGGGCGCCGAGGTTGCGGGCGAGCCGCATCGTGGCCTTCAGATCGACCGCCAATAGCGCGTCCAGCTTCTGGTCGAACGACCACTTCGCCGCGTCCCCGGTGAGCGTGTCGGCCCCGGCGTTGAGCACGACGACGTCCAGGCCACCGCTAAGCGACCAGGCTTCGTCGGCGAGCCGGTCGCAGCTGGCCGGGTCGGACAGGTCGGCGGCGACGTGTCGCCCCTCCCCGGGTCGTCGGCCGTGGGTGACGACCTCGGCCCCGTTCGCGGCGAACGCCTCGGCGATCGCCTTCCCGATTCCGCTGGTCGAGCCGGTCACTAGCGCCGAGTAACCGGCCAGTGGGAACACGGGGGTCGGCACGGGAGCCGGGACCGCCCGCACGTCGCCAGTCGGCACGGCGTCACGAAGCTGGCGGATTGACTTCCGGAGGGTGGGGTGGCCGACATCCGCGGCGAGGTCGGCGAGCGGGACGAGGACGAAGGCGCGTTCGTGGAGGCGGGGGTGGGGGACGACGAGGTCCGGGGTGTCGATCACCCGGTCGCCGTAGAGGAGGAGGTCGAGGTCGAGGGTGCGGGGCGCGTTCACCCCGGTGCGGACGCGGCCGAACTGCTGTTCGATGCGGTGGAGCAGCTTCAGCAGGTCGTGTGGGTCGCGGTCCGTCTCGACCGCGGCGGCAGCGTTGAGGTAGTCGCCGGAGCCCGGCGGGCAGTCGATGGGGGCTGTCTCGTAGTACGCCGACACCGCCACCACCCGCAGCCCCGGCTCGGCCCGCAGGCGGCGGACGGCGGCGTCGAGCGCGGCCCGCCGGTCGCCGAGGTTGCTTCCGAGGCCGAGGTACGCGAGAGACATAAGAGAAAACTCAGAAACTCGAAGCACGAAATTCGAAACCCGGAGTCAGTGTTTCGAATTTCGTGCTTCGAGTTTCGCGCTTCGCTTCGGATCTCGTGCTTCTCGGGTCCGCCGCTACTTCTTGCCGCCCTTGGCGTCCTTCTTGTCGCCGGCCGCGGCGTCGTCGGTGGCTTCCTTCTTGGCCTTCTTCTTGAGCACCACCTTCGTCACCCGCGTCTTCGGCAGCCCGAACGGGCTCCGGTCGGCGGCGAAGGTGCCGTTCTCCAGCATCTTCTCGATCCGCTCGGACCGCTTCATCACGCACCGGGTCCGGCCCATGCCGCCCTTGCGCTTCAGGCTCTTGTCGATACTCATGACAATAGTGTGGGTGTGAGGGCGGGTGTCAGTGCCCGCGGCGGGGTGCGCCGCCGGGGGGAAAGACTGATATTATTGACGCCACCCGACGCCGGCAACGCGGCCGCGCCGCGGGCGGCCTCACCCCGCACACCCACTCCCGAAATGGAAGTCACCCTCGACTACGGCCGGACCGGACTCCCGGTCACCCTCCCCGCCGACCGGCTGATCGCCCCGCCGCTGGCCCTCCGCCCGGCCGAGCCGCTCCCGGACGCCGCCGCCGCCATCGCCGCCGCCATCGCCAACCCGATCGGCTCCCGCCCACTCACCGAGCTGGCCCGCGGCAAGACGACGGCCTGCGTTGTCGTCTGCGACATCACCCGGCCGGTGCCGAATAGCCTCATCCTGCCGCCGCTCCTGAAGACGATCGAGGATGCCGGCGTTCCGCGCGCCGGCATCACCATCCTGGTCGCCACCGGCCTCCACCGGCCGAACGAGGGTGACGAGTTGGTCGAACTCGTCGGCGCCGAGGTCGCGGCCAACTACCGCTGCGTCAACCACTTCGGCAAGGACCGCGGCTCACACGACTACCTCGGCACCACCGCCAACGGCGTCCCGGTGTGGATCGACAGCCGCTACACCCGGGCCGAGTTGAAGGTCACGACCGGCCTGATCGAGCCTCATCTGATGGCCGGCTACAGCGGCGGTCGGAAGGTGATCTGCCCCGGGATTGTCGGGCTCGAAACGGTGAAGGTGTGGCACGGGCCGAAGTTCCTCGAACACCCCCGGGCCGACGCCGGCATCGTCGAGGGGAACCCGGTCCACGCCGAGAACACCCTGATCGCCCAGATGGCCGGGTGCGACTTCATCGTGAACGTGTGCATCGACGGCAAGCGCCGGGTGACGTGGGTGGGCGCCGGCGACATGATCGCCGCCTGGGAGGCGGGCGTGACCTTCTGCCGCGAGACGGTGAAGGCCGGCGTGCCGGCCCCGTGCGACGTGGTCGTGACCAGCTGCGCGGGGTACCCGCTCGATACGACGTGGTATCAGGCGGTGAAGGGGCTGACCGGCGCGCTGCCGATCGTCAAGAAGGGCGGCACCATCGTGATCGCGGCGAGCCTGACGGAGGGGCTGGGGAGCCCGGAGTTCCAGAAGTCGTTGACCGACTACGAGGCGGCCGGGAAGTACGACCGACCGAGCGACTCGGACACCTGCGAGATGGACGAGTGGCAGCTGGTGATGCTGAAGAAGGTGCTGACCCACTGCCGGGTGAAGGTCGTGACCGGCGGCCTGCCGCCCGAGGTGCTGACCCGCTGTCGGGTCGAGCCGGCGGCGAGCGTCGAGGCGGCGGTGGCGGAGAGCCTGGCCGGCTACGGCCCGACCGCCACGCTCGCGGTGATCCCGAAGGGGCCTTACGTGTTGCCGTACGTGATGGCGTGACCCGTTCGGGCGGCGGGCATCGGTCCGCCGCCCCTCACCGCGATTCAGACACCCAGCGGGGCTCCGGCCCGCTCAGCGGCGCGGGTGGCGGCCCGGGGGCCGGCGGCGTCGCGGAGGATGTCGGCCTTCACCTGGCGGGTCAGCTTCAGGACGAAGGCGGCGTCGCGGAGGATCTGCTCGGCCTCGGCGGTCCGGACAACCGGGGTGGTCTGGGTGGCGTTGATGGTCGGGGTCATATGCGGCTCCTTGCCGGTGAGTTTCGGTTGTAACTGTCGCTTACGACTGACTACCAAAGCAGGGGCCGTGCCACTCGCGCGATTCGCCCCACGCGCCGAGGTCGGATGGCCCTCAACTCACGGCCGCAACAGCACTTTCGATCGCCGAGATTTTTCGCCTCGGCCCGGCGGTTGATTTTGCCGGTTGTAAGTTCTGCGACTTGAGAGAAACGCTACAATCCGCGGTGGCAGAAGGTTCCGCCGTCAGCTGTTACGGCGACTCGACAGGCTCATCCATGTCCCCTGGCCTCCTTCTTCTGGCCACCTCGCCACGACTTCCCAAATCACGCCCCCACCGCACAGCAGTAAGGCCGTGAACCGTAGATCAGACTCGTAGCCCCGGAGGGGTGCTGTTGTGCAGCCCAGGGCGGGAGCCCTGGGCGTCGTCGGCAGTGTCACGAGGAACGGTGTCACCCAAGAACCATCTCGATGGTCGATGCCGCTGGTTGAGTGGCGAGTCCCCGAACCGGGTAACCCGCTCCAGGCACAAGTCCGCCGGCCGAGCCCTGCCACCCGGCCAACTCTCCCGCGTAGAATCTGACCGCCTCTCCGCGCCACCCCGGAGCCGCCGTGACCCCCACCCGCCGCGACCTGTTCGCCGCTGCCGCCGGACTCGGCTTCGGCACCCCGACGTTCCACCGGGCCGTCGCCGCCGCGGCCGTCGAAGCGGCCGACCCGCCGGCCGCCGTCACCCCCGAGATGGTCAAGAACGCCGAGTGGGTGGCCGGGATCGAACTCACCGACCGCCAGCGCGAGCAGGTGGCCTCCGGGCTGACGCAGACGATCCGCGGCTTCACCACCCTCCGCCAGTCGAGGGTCGGCAACGACGTGCCGCCGGCCCTCCACTTCCTCCCTGACCCCGGCCGCCCGGCCGGCGGCCCCCGCGGGGCCGTCGCCTTCGCCCCCCCCGCCGCCGCCCGCCCCGCGGCCGACGACGACCTCGCCTTCCTCCCGCTCACCAAGCTCGCCGCCCTACTCCACGAGAAGAAGGTCAGCTCGACCGACCTCACCAAGCTCTACATTGACCGGCTCAAACGCTACGACCCGGTCCTGAAGTGCGTCGTCAACCTGACCGAGGAACTGGCCCTGCGGCAGGCCGCCGAGGCCGACCGGGAACTCGCCGCCGGCACGCCCCGCGGGCCGCTCCACGGCATCCCGTGGGTGGCCAAGGATCTGATCTCGTACCCCGGCTACAAGACCACCTGGGGCGCCGGGCCGTTCCGCGACCAGACGCTCGACGGCAAGGCCACCGTGGCCGACCGGATCGACCGCGCCGGCGGCGTGCTGGCCGCCAAGGTGGCGCTCGGCGCCCTGGCGATGGGCGACCGGTGGTTCGGCGGCATGACCCGCAACCCCTGGAACGTCCGCCAGGGGTCGAGCGGGTCGTCGGCCGGGACGGCCTCGGCGGTGGCGGCCGGGCTGGCCGGGTACGGGATCGGCAGCGAGACGTGGGGGAGCATCGTGTCCCCGTGTACCCGGTGCGGCGTCACCGGGCTGCGGCCGACGTTCGGCCGGGTCAGCCGGCACGGCTGTATGGCCCTCAGCTGGAGCATGGACAAGCTCGGCCCGATCGCCCGGTCGGTCGAGGACTGTGCCCTGGTGTTCGGCGTCGTCCACGGGCACGACGGGCTCGACCCGACGGCCGTGACCCACCCGTTTGCCTGGCCGGCGGCCCGGCCGGTGCGGGAGATGCGCGTCGGGTTCTTCGAGGACTCGACGTCCGAGGACGTAAAGAAGGTGTTGACCGACCTGGGTGTGCGGCTCGTGCCGTTCAAGCTGCCGGCCGGGTTGCCCGTGAACGCCCTGGACGTGATCCTCACGGTCGAGTCGTCGGCCGCGTTCGACGACCTGACCCGCGCCGGCGTGAGCGAGGGGATCGGCAGCTGGCCGGCGACGTTCCGCCGCGGCCGGTTCGTGCCGGCGGTCGAGTACCTCCGCGCCCAGCGGGTGCGGACGCTGCTGATGAAGCAGATGGCCGCGGCGATGACGGACGTGGACCTGTACGTCGGCTCGCCGGACAACGGGCTGCTGACGAACCTGACCGGGCACCCGGTCGTGTGCCTGCCGAACGGCCTTCGCCGCGGGCCGGACGGGGCGGAGGCGCCCACGAGCCTGACGTTCACCGGCCGGCTGTGGGGCGAGTCCGAGTTGCTCGCGGTGGCAAAGGCGTACCAGGACGCGACCGGCCACCACCTCCGCCGGCCGGACATGCTCAAGGTGACGGTCGAGAACGCCGATCCGAAGAAGTGACGCCGGGCACGGCCGGCCACCCTGGGCGCCGGGGGCGTCCGCGGGGGGTCGGCCTGCATGCGCGACCGGTTCGACACCCTCCAGGCACTCCGCGGGGCGGCCTGTCTACTGGTGGTCGTCTACCACACCGCCCTGGCCGAAACCCAGTTCGGGCTGGGGTTCAACCCGCTCAAGCCGGTCCGTTGGTTCGGCTACGCCGGGGTGGACCTGTTCTTCGTCCTGTCCGGGTTCATCATCGCGGCCACCACCCGCCCGGACCTCGGCCGCCCCGCCCGCCTTCCCGGCTACCTGTTCCGCCGGGCGTGGCGGGTCTACCCGACCTTCTGGGTGGCCCTGGCTCTGGCCGTCGGGATCCACGCGGCCCTGAGCCCCGCCCCCGCGTTCGACCCGGCCCGGTGGCGCGAGTCGGCCGACACCGTCTTCCTGCTGCCCCAGCTGGGCGTCCCGCGGTTCCTGGCCGTGACCTGGACGCTGACCTACGAGCTGATGTTCTACCTGGCGGTGGGCGGGCTGTTCCTCCTCCCCCGGCGGGCGGCGGTCCCGGCCGCGGCCGCGTGGGCGGCGGTCGTGGTCGGGTGGTCCGCGTCCGCCCCACCCCCGGCTGACCCGTACCTCGCCCTCCCGCTCTCGCCGTTCGTGCTGGAGTTCCTGGCCGGGTTTGCACTCGGTCGCTGGCCGGCCCGCTGGACCGGACGACAGGCCGTTGCCCTCGGGCTGGTCGCGGTCGCGTGGGGCGGGTTGTGGTCGGCCGTGTTCTACCAGCCCGACCCGCACGTCCTCACGATCGACGCCGTCCGCCGGGTCGTGACGTTCGGCCCGCCTGCGGCATTAGCGGTGCTGGCCCTGACTGGGTGGGAGCGGGGCGGGGGACGGGCCGGCCCGCTCTGGCTGCGCCGGGTGGGAGACGCCTCGTACTCGATCTACCTGATCCACGTGCCGGCGTTCACGGTCACGCTCTACCTGTCGATCCTGGCCGGGATGACGCACGGGAAGTCCGGCCACCTGGCCTGGATCGGGCTGATGCTTGCCTCCGCCGTCGGAGCCGGGCTGTTGCTGCACCGGTACGTCGAGGCACCGCTTCTCCGACTCGGGCGCCGGCGACCTGTGGCCGAACCCGTGCCCGCACTCCCCCCAGCGCCTCCCGCCCGTCGGGCGGCCTGACGTGACGGCCGGCCCGCGGCGGTGTCGGATCGTTCTTACCCGGCCGTCCGGGTCGGCCCCGGGGCCACTGCGTAGCTCTCGACCAGCGCCCGCGGGGCGCCGATGTCGAGGACGTGGACCTCTCCGAGCCACGCCGCCGCGCCGGGGGTGAGGAACCCGCGCTTGGGGGCGACGAACGTGGCCGTGTGCGCGGCCCGCACGGTGGGGCCGTGCGGCTCGCCGGTGTCGCAGTCCAGGCCGGTGGGCAGGTCCACGGCCAGCACCGGCTTGCCGCTGGCGTTCAGGAACGGGATGAGTTCGTCGAACGGAGCCTCCAGCGGGCGCGTGAGGCCCGTGCCGAACAGGGCATCGACCACCCAGCCGGCCCCCTGGATGTCGGCGACGAGTGCATCCTTCCAGGTTTCTCCGGGGGTGTCGTTGGTGGCGAGCGGGCGGGCGTGGGCCCAGACCTCGGCGTTGATCGCGCAGTCGCCGGTGAGTTTCCGGTCCACGGCCGCGGCGGCGCGGGCGAACCCGAACGACCGCCCGCCCTCCGGCCGGAGCAGCCACACGGTCACGGGCCAGCTGCGGTTGTCCAGGTGGCGGGCCATGACGAACCCGTCGCCGCCGTTGTTGCCGGGGCCGCACAGGATGACGGTCGGGAGCCGGTCCGGGTTGAGCCGGGCGAGGAGGTCGGCGGCGCCCCGGCCGGCGTTCTCCATGAGGCACACGCCCGGCATCCCGAACTCCTCGACCGCCCGCCGGTCGAGGTCGCGGACCTGGGAGCGGGTGAGGGTGAAGGACGCGTCCATGATTCGGCCTCCCGTTAGCGCCGCACGCGGAGCCCCGCGCCGGCGAGTGTGGCTTCGACCTCGTCGGCGTTGATCCAGGGGAGGTCGCCGGGGACGGTGTGCTTGAGCGCGCCCAGCGCCCCGCCGTAGTCCACGCCCTTACCGAGGTCGCCGTCGAGCATCCCGTGGATGAGCCCCGCGGCGAGGGCGTCGCCGGCGCCGAGCCGGTCCACGATCTCCACCTCGTACCACGCCGACTCGTACAGCTTCCCGCCGGCGTACCCGACGGCCGCGAACCGGTTCCGCCACACCAGTGGCGCTTCCCGCCGCGTGCCGGCCACGGCCCTCACCCCGAACCGGGCGATCAGCCCCTCCGCGACGGCCGGGAAGTCGGACCCGGTGACCCCGAACAGGAACTCGGCGTCGGCCTCGCTGGCGATGAGGAGGTCGCACAGCGGCAGGAGCCCGCCCATGACCCGGGCGGCGTCCTCGCGGCTCCACAGCTTGGCCCGGTAGTTCAGGTCGATGCTGGTGCCGACCCCCGCGGCCCGCGCCGCCGCCAGGGCCGCGCCCACGGCGCCCGCCGCCCCCGGGCTGAGGGCGGCCGTGATCCCGGAGACGTGGAACCAGCGGGCGCCCGCCAGGACGGCCGGCCAGTCGAACGAGTCCGCGGTGACGCGGGCGATCGAGGAGTCCTTGCGGTCGTAGAGGATGGAGCTGGCCCGCGGGGCGGCGCCGAACTCCAGGAAGTACAGCCCGCAGCGGCCGTCCGCCGCGAACTGGACGTGCCGGTCCGAGACGCCGGCCTCGCGGACGCGGTTGGCGACGAGCTTCCCGAGCGGGTTGTCCGGCAGCCGGGACACCCACGCCGCCGACCGGCCGAGCCGGACCAGCCCGACGGCGGTGTTGAGCTCGGCCCCGCCGACCTCCACGTCGAGCGACCGGGCCTGCTCCAGCCGCTGGAAGTGCGGCGGCGCCAGCCGGGCCATCACCTCGCCGAACGTGACCACATCCGTTGACATGAGGCTCCATTGCTCGGGCGAACGGCCGGCGTCAGCCGGCCGGTGGCTCGGGGCTTCCGGCTTGGGATGGTGAGCCCGGAGGGCGGGAGGCGTGTAGCCCGGGGTGCAACCCCGGGCGGCGTCGGCGGTGTCACAAGGGACAATGCCCTCACGGGCCGCGCCATCGCCCGCCCTCCGGGCTCAAAACCCCAAGCCGCCAGTCAGTTCGTAGCCCGGAACGCCTTCACCACCCCGGCGTACTCGCGGGCCAGTGCCGTGATGCGGGCGAAGTCGCCGGCCGCGATCGCCTTCGGCTCCACCAGCTGGCCGCCGACGCCGAGGCACACCGCCCCGGCCTTGAGGAACTCGGCCGCGGTCGTGAGATCGACGCCGCCCGTGGGCATCAGTTTCACCTGCGGGAGCGGCCCCTTCAGAGCCTTGAAGAACGCCGGGCCGACCACGTCGGCCGGGAACACCTTGATGATGTCGGCCCCGGCCTCCCACGCGGTCACGACTTCCGTGGGGGTGAACGCCCCGGGCATGACGAGCTTGTCGTACCGCCGGCACATGCGGACGACGTCGAGGTTCAGGCTCGGGGCGACGATGAACTCGGCCCCGGCCAGGAAGGCGGCGCGGGCCGTCTCGGGGTCGAGGACGGTGCCGGCCCCGAGCAGGACGCGGTCGCCGAGCTGCCGCTTCGCCTCGCGGATCACGTCCACGGCGTTGGGGACGGTGAACGTGACCTCGGCGACGGTCACCCCGCCGTCGGCGAGAGCCCTCACGACCTCGACCAGGGGGCCGGGGTCGGTGTGGCGGACGACGGCGACGACGCCGCAGTCGAGGACGCGCTGGAGGTGGCGTTCACGGCTCATGACGGGATTGTCCGGGCCGGCCGGCCCGCCGGCAACCGCCCGCGTCGGTCGGTCCGCGGTTCCCGGGCGATTCTTCGGGGGTTTCGGTGGTCGGTTCTCCGCAGCCGCCCCACTGGACGAATCCTGCCCCGCCCCTGCCGCCGCCCGACCGCTCCCGCTAGAGTGTACCGGGCCGTGCCCCCCGCCCGGAGACGCTCATGCCCCGCCGCCTGCCCACCATCCCCCTCGCCGTCGGCCTCGCCGTGCTCGCCGTCGCGGTCACCCGACCGGCCCTCGGCCAGCCGACCGCCGAGAAGGACGGGAAGGTGACGGTCGAGGTGCCGGCCGACGCCTTCCAGAACGTCCGGGTCGACCTGGAGGGCGGCGGGACGGTGGAGGGCGTGCTGAAGCTCCAGGCGGTGCCGCTGCGGACCGCCACCGACACCCGCGTGATCGACGTGAAGCACGTCCGCCGGGTGACCTTCCAGCGTGACCCGAAGGGGCAGTCCGAGGATCTCGTCGAGCTGGTGAACAAGGAAGTGGTGCGCGGGCGGGTGACGGCCGAGGCGTTCCCGGTCGAGTCGAACGGGGTGGTGAAGGCGTACCCCAAGGCCGAGGTCCGGGAGGTCCGGGTCGTCCACGACACGCCGCACTCCCTCACCGCGATCCTGCTCGGGCTCCTCACGCTCACGGTGATGGAGATCGTGCTGGGGGTGGACAACGTCATCTTCCTGGCGATCGTGGCCGCGAAGCTGCCGCGGGAGCAGCAGCCCAAGGCCCGCCGGATCGGCCTCGGGGCCGCGCTGGGGACGCGGCTCGTGCTCCTGTTCTCGCTGTCGTTCCTGCTCGGGCTGACGGCCCCGGTCTTCACCCTCCCCGACCTGCCGCTGGTCCACGACCTCGAAGCCCGGGAGGTGTCCTGGCGGGACATCATCCTGTTCGGCGGGGGGCTGTTCCTGATCGGCAAGAGCGTCTACGAGATGCACGAGAAGCTGGAGCACGCCCGGGCCCACCGCGAGACCGGCGCCCCGCCGCCCACCGCCGGGACGGCCGGCTTCGCCCAGACGATCGCCACCATCGCGGTGATCGACATCGTGTTCTCGCTAGACTCGGTCATCACCGCGGTGGGGATGGTGGACACCCTGTGGGTGATGGTCGTGGCGATGGTGCTGGCGATGGGGGTGATGCTCGGGTTCGCCGGCCCGATCGGCGACTTCGTGGACCGCCACCCGACGGTGAAGGTGCTGGCGCTGTCGTTCCTGATCCTGATCGGCGTGATGCTGGTGGCCGAGGGGCTGGGGCAGCACATCAACAAGGGCTACATCTACTTCGCAATGGCGTTCGCGGTGGCGATCGAGTTCGTGAACCTGAAGCTACGAGGCTCCGCGCACGCGGCCGCCGCGGCGACGGCGGAGAAGCCGGCGAGCGCGGGCGAGCGGCCGGCGTGAGCGGGCTGTCGACTCGGGTGCTTGGAGCCCGGTAGGCGGAGAGCGTGTAGCCCGGGGTGGAACCCCGGGCGGGCCTCCGGCGGAGTCCGAAGCGCATCGCCCCCGCGACCCCGCCCACGCCGCCCGGGGTTGCACCCCGGGCTACACGCCCCCGCCCTACCGGGCTCCAAGCACCCGAGCCGAAAGCCCGCTCACGCCGGCCGCTCGCCCGAGCGCTACGGGAGTTCCAGCACGAACGCCGTCCCGTCGGCGTTGGCGGTCACCACGGAGCGGCCGTCCGGGGCGTAGGCGGCGGCGGTCACCCCGACGGGCAGCGCCCACACCCGGCTCGGCTTCAGCTCGGTCAGGCCCGGGGCCAGCGGCCACACCTTCACCTCGCGGTCGGCGCCGACGGTGACGAACGAGTTCCCCTTCGGCGACACCACCACGCCCCGTACCCCGGCCGGGTGCGCCGGGGCGGACGCCAGCACCGCCCGCTTCGTCACGTCCGCCACCTTCACCAGCCCCTTCTCGTCCGCCGCCACGAGCAGCCCCTTGTCCGGCGTCAGCCCCAGGTCGGCCACCGCGTCGTCGTCGAACAGCGGCCAGTCGCCGCCGACGCGCTCCTTCGCCGCCAGATCCCACAGCCGGACCTGCCCCTTGGCGTCGCCGGCCGCGGCCCACGACAGGTCGGGCGTGAAGGCCACCGCCCGCACGTCCCGGCCCCGGTCCGGCACCGACCCGGCCGCCTTCCCGTCGGCGTCGAACAGCTCGTAGCTGCTCGCCTTCACCACCTCACCCTGGACGGCCCGGGCCGTCCAGGCGGCCAACTTCGACCCGTCCGGCAGGGCCGCTAGGCTGTACACCTCGCCGGCCGTCTGCGACAGCGCGAGCCGCGCCGGCCGGCCCTTCCAGACGTGCAGGTGGCCCGACGCCCGGGTCGAGGCGATGCCCCCGACCGCCAGCCGGTCCGCCCCCAGGAAGGCGACCGCCAGCGGGGTGTCGGTCGGGCCGGACAGCGTGTCCAGCTCCCGCCCGGTGGCCACGTCCCACAGCTTCACCGTCCGGTCGGCGGACGCGGTCGCGGCCGTCTTCCCGTCCGGGCTCACGGCCACCGCGGTCAGCTTCAGCAGGTGGCCGACCGGCGTCGCCCCCTCCTGCGGGGTCAGCTCGAACGCCAGAGCCTTCCCGTCCGCGCCGCCGGACACCAGCAGCCGGCCGCCGGGGCCGAAGGCGACGGCGGTGGCCCAGGCGGTGTGGCCGCGCAGCCCGCGCACCTCGGCCCGGGTCTGGGCGTCGAACACGCGGACTACCGCGTCCGCCCCGGTCGCGGCCACGAACCGCCCGTCCGGGGTGAAGGCGACGGCCGACAGCGGGAACAGGCCGCCGCCTGCCCCGAGCCCCGGCTGCCCCTCGAACCGGTGCCCCGGCTTCGGCACCCCGGCCTCGTCGAGCGTCCACAACTGGAGGGCGCCGTCCCCGCCGGCGGTGGCCAGGGCCGAGCCGTCCGGGGCGTAGGCCACCGCCGCCACCCCGGCCGTGTGGGCGGTGCCGGACCACACCTCCTTCGCCTCCCCGGCCGACACGTCGAGGACGGTCAGGCTCCCGTCCGCGGCCCCGGCCGCCACCTGCTTCCCGCCCGCCCGCACGGCCGCCGCGCACACCGCCGACTTGGCCGTCCACGTCCACAACGCCTTCCCGGTCTCCGGGTTCCAGCCGCGGGCGGTGCGGTCAGCCGCGGCGCTCACCAGCAGCTTCCCGTCGGCCCCGGCCGCCAGTCCCAGCACCGGGAGCTCGTGCCCGGCCAGCTCCCGCACCACCTTCCCGGCCCGGTCCCAGAGCTTGACGACCTTGTCGCCGCCGGCCGAGGCGAGCGTCCCGTCCGGGAGGTAGGCGAGCGTCGTGACCGCGGCCGTGTGGCCCTTCCACTCACCGGCGGGCGTGCCGGTCTCGGGGTCGTACAGGCGGATCACCTTGTCCGCCCCGGCGGCCGCAGCCGTCTTCCCGTCCGGGCTCACGGCCACCGCCCACACCGGCCCGCCGGCCCCGGCGAGCGCGCGGTGGTCGTCGGACGGGCTCAGATCCCACAGGCGGATCGAGCCGTCCTCGGCGGCACTGGCGGCCTGCCGGCCGTCGGCCCGCACGGCCACCGCCGTCACCCCGGCCATGTGTCCCTGGAACAGGCGGAGCTGCTTTCCGGTGCCCGCCTCCCACACCCGCACGGTCTTGTCCTCGGAGCCGGTCACCAGGGTCTTCCCGTCGCCCGTCAGGGCCAGGTCGGTGACCACGTCCGAGTGGCCGAGGTACTCGCGGACGGTGGTCAGGGTGGTCTTGTCCACGGTGCCGTCCGCCTTGGGGCCGACGGTGAGCCGGGCCTTGCTGTCGCTCCCGCAGCTGAACACCGCCGCGCCGTCGGCGGCGAAGGCCACGCCGAGGCACACCCCGCCCTTGTCGATCATGTCGGCCGACATGGGCATCGGGTTGGCCAGCCCGGGGGCGTACACCCCGACCTTGCCGAGGCTGTCGGCGACGCCGACCAGCTTCCCGTTCGGGGAGAACGCCACCCGCTCGATGCGGGCGTTCCGGCCGCCGGCCTTGAACGTCTCGTTGCCGGTGGCCGGGTCGTACACGCGCAGGACGCCGTCGTCCCCGCCGACCGCGACCGCCTTGCCGTCCGGCGCGAAGGCGACCGACTTGAGGGGCCGGTCGTCCTTGGCCACCACCGGGATGACCTTGGCCGCCTTGCCGGTGGCGGTGTCCCAGAGGTGGAGGCCGCCGCCGCCGACGGACGCCACCGTCTTTCCGTCCGGGGCGAAGGCGACCCCGCCGACCTTGACCACGTCGGCCTTGTCGGCCTTGTCGGCGGGGTCGTCGGCGTGGCCGCGGTAGGTGACGAGTTCGCGGCCGTTGCCGAGATCCCACACCTTCACGGTGCCGTCGGCCGCGGCGGAGGCGAGGGCGGCGCCGTCCGGCCGGTAGGCGAGGGCGTTGACCCGGGCGGGGTGGCGGACGCGGCTCTCGCCGAACACGCGGGCGACGTGGGGCGGCAGGCCGGCGGGGAGGTACGGCAGCTGCCAGCGGGCGTCGCGGTAGTAGCGGGCGGCGCCGCGGGCGTTGCCGGCCTTGGCGGCGTCGGCGGCCTTCTTGGCGAGGTCGTCGGCGGGGGCGAGCCGGCCGGCGGGGAATCCGGCCTTGGCCGCCTCGGCCCGCTCGGCGGCGAACCGGTCGGCCGGGCCGCTCACGTCCGGGGCGGGGTCGGCCTGGCCCGGTTGGCCGGGGGCGCGGAGGGCGAGCCCGGCGGCGAGGGCGAGGGCGAGGGCGAGGGCCGGGAGGCGGACGGACGGCATGGCGGACCTCGGCGCGTGCGGAACCCGGGGCTGCTCCTGAGTATAAGGGGACGACCGCGCCCGGGGAACGTAACGCCGGGGGGCATTCACCCCTCCCCGACGCGCTGCGAAATGAGGGATGCCGCCCGCCGCGGCCGTCCGCTCACCACGGCAGGTCCGGCGGAAAAGTGCGGACCCCGGGAGGGTGTCTCCCGGGGTCGAGGAAGGAGTCGCCGCGTCGGGCCGGTCCGGAGTCGCGCCCGACGGGGCGGCCGGTCCGCGCGGTGAGGGGTCACATCCCCTGGGGCCGCGCGGGGGCCGGGGTGTCGAGCAGTGACAGAATCGCTTTCACCTGGTCGATCACCTGGGGACTGCCGCGGACGATCAGGCTGTTGGTCCGCGCGTCGACGATGAACTCCGCGCCGTGCCGCGCGAACACGAGCCGCAGGGTCGTCGCCGCCTCCTCGGCCCTGACGTGTTGGCCCTTCAGGGTCACCAGCATTTCGTCCGCGCCGCCGGGGCCGGCCTTCGGTCCGGCTCCGCCCGCCGCTCCCCTTCCGCCGCCACCCGTTCCGCTCCCTGAGCCCATCGGCGGCCTGAGCGAATCGCCTCCCCCACTCTTCCCGGGAGGGGCTCCATACGAACCGCCCCCCCCCTCGGTTGCCCCGGGCCGGCTGTTGCCCGCGCCAGGGGGACCCAGCGGGCCTCCCGCCCCCCCCGGACCGAATGGGTTCATGCCCCCCGAGTGGAACCCGCTTCCGCCGCCCGCCCCGCCGCCCGCGGCGCCGCTCGATGCCCCGCGGGCTCCGCCGCCCGGCCGCTTGAACACCAGGAGGTCGGTCGCCGCCTCGCCGCGGGCGGCCGCCGTCAGCTCCAGGTGGTCACAGTATTCCCAGCCGGCCGCTCCGAAGTCGGTGACCGTCTGCTTGAACAGCACGGCCTCGCGGCGCTGCTGGACGTACTTGTACTCCCACGCCGGCCGGGCCGTGCTGCCCGCCGCTCCCCCGCTCTGGACCCCTCCGAGTGGCCCGGCGGAGGTGCCCTGCCCCATCCCCGACCCCAGGCCGCCACCGCCGCGAGGACCGGCCGGTTGCGGGGCGCCCCCGCCCTGCTGTTGGGCCTGGGCCATCGGGAATAGAGCCGCCCCGATCCCGCCTGCCACGAGCGCCACCGCGGCCACCCGCTTCGTCCAACTCAGTGCCATCGGCGTGACCTCCCGTACCAGTTCCAGAACGACCGGCGGGACCGCCCCGCCCGGCCGGATGAGGGACACCACCTTGCCCACCAGCCGGGCAGGCACGGCCCCCGCGGCGGCCGCGACCCCGAGCCCGACCGCCCCGCACGCGGCCGCCGGCGCGAGCCCGCGGCTCGTCAGCCGGTCCAGCAACAGCTGGCGGGCGCGGGTCAGCCGGCCGGTGAGCGTGCCGGGCTTCCACCCGAGCCGGGCGGCCGCGTCGGGCTGCCGGACGCCCTCCAGGTCGCACAGCACGAACGCCGTGCGGAGCGGGTCCGGCAGCCGCTGCACCTCCTCGTGGACCGCCGCCAGTAGAGCCTCCCAGCTCGCCTCGGGGACGGACTGGTCGGCCTCACCCCCGGCCGCCCGCTGCTCCCGCGCCCGCCGGCGGGCGGCGGACCGCTTGAGCTTCGTCGCCGCCCGCACCGCGACCCCGTGCAGCCACCCGCCGACCGCGCCCGCCCGGTGGATCGACCCGGCCGACCGGGCCAGGGCGAGAAACGTCGCCTGGAAGGCGTCCTCGGCGTCGGCGTGACCGGGGAGGAGGTGCCGGCAGGCGCCCCACACCATCGGCCCGTGCCGGCGGACGAGTTCGGCGAACGCCGGCTCGTCGCGCGTGGCGGCGAACCGGCGGAGGAGGTCGGCGTCGGGTGCGGCCAGCCACTCGGCCTGGCGGAGCGCCAGCTGGAGGGTCGAGGCGTTCATCACAACCAAGTTCCCGCGCCGGGCCGGTTCCTACAACCCCCGGCGGGAATGTGGCGGATCGTCCCGGCCGGCGGGAGGCGGTGACGGCGGGGAGAACCGCCCGACAGGTGACGTGTAGTCGAAGTGTCCCGCCGCCCGGATCGCCGCGGTGGGAAGGTGGAACCCGGGGGCTGACGGCCGCGCCCGGGGTGATAACGGCTATCGCCGCGGTGGGCCGGGTGATAACGGTTGTCACCCGACCCGACATGGCCGCTATCGCGCGTAGAGCTTCCGGTCGCGGACGTACTCCTCGACGGCCCGCGGCACGAGGTAGCGGATGCTCATCCCGTCGGCGACGGCCCGGCGCAGCTCCCTGCTGGCGATCTCGATCATCGGGCAGGCCACGTAGCGCAGCCGGACCGCCTCGGCCGGGAGGTCCAGCGCCCGCGCCAGCCGGTCGGCGGTCCAGAGCATCACCCCGGGCCGCGGCACCACCACCAGGCTCGCCCGCTCCAGCACCGCCCGCGGCTCGTGCCAGCCGGGCAAGTCTGGGAGCCCGTCCGACCCCATGAGCAGCGAGAACTCCGCGCCCGGGTGGCGGGCGCGGAGGGCCGCCAGCGTCTCGGCCGTGTAGCTCGGCGGGGGGAGCTCCTTCTCGATCCGCTCGACCCGGAACCCCGGGTGCCCGGCGACCGCCAGTTCGAGCATGTCGCAGCGCGGCTCGAACCGGCTCACCCCGGCCGGAGCCTTGTGCGGCGGGTGGTAGCTCGGCAGGAACCACACCTCGTCCAGCCCGGCCTGCGCCCGGCACTGCTCGGCCAGGATCAGGTGGCCCATGTGGACCGGGTCGAACGTCCCGCCGAAGATGCCGATGCGCATGTCGAGGCCGACCAGCTGGGGAAAACGGACCGCAGATTGGTTTACGACCCGGCCGGCCGGTCAACGACGGCGCGCAGGTCGGCGGCGGCCCGTTCGGGGGCGGTGGCGGTGACGTGGCAGCCGCCGCCCCACTCGAACCCGGCCGGGCGGGCGGTGCGGGGGAGGAGTTCCAGGTGCCAGTGGAAGTAGGGCAGCTCGGGCGACCGGAGCGGGGCGGTGTGGACGACCCAGTTGAACGCCGTCGGCCCCAGCACCGCGTCCAGGGCCGCGACGACCCGCCGGACGACGCCGGCGAGTTCGCCCAGCGCCGCGTCGGGCGTGCCCTCGTAGCGGGCGGCGTGGGCCTTCGGCAGCACCCAGACCTCGTAGGCGAACCGCGGGGCGAACGCGGCCACGGCCAGGAAGCCGTCGGTCTCGCACACGCGCCGCGGGCCGGCCCGCTCGGCGGCGACGAGGTCGCAGAAGACGCAGCGGCCGGTGCGGGCGTGGCGGGCGGCGGAGGCGTCCAACTCCTCCCGCACGAGGGCGGGCACGAACGGCGTGGCCATCAGCTGGGCGTGGGCGTGGGCCAGCGACGCCCCGGCGTCGGCCCCGACGTTCTTGAACGCCAGGGTGTAGGCCAGGGCCGGGTCGGCGGCGTGGGCGACGATTCGCTCGCGGTAGGCCCGGAACAGGTCGCGGTACGCCCCCCGCGGGAGTTCGTCCGCCCGGGACACGTGTTCCGGGCAGGCGATCACCACCTCGTGCCGGCCGGCCGCCGGGGCCGCGGCGAACAGGTCGTCCGCCGGCGCGAACGGGCCGGGGCCGGGCTCGACCGCCGGGTACTTGTTCGGCACCACCCGCAGGCGCCAGCCGGGGCCGTCCGGGGCGGACCCGGACTCGCGGAGGGCGAACAGCTCGCCGGGCGTGTCGTGCTCGTTCCCGGGGCAGAACGGGCAGTCGGCGGGCGGGTCGGCGGCCGGCGGCTCGGGGCGGGGGACCATCGGCCGCAGCGACCGCGCCGGGGCGACGACGGCCCACCGGCCGGTGACCGGGTCGCGGCGGTACTCGGGGGACGGGGTCACGCGCGGCGGGGGCTGACGAAACGGGAACGCCCGGGGCGGCCGGCCCCGGGCGTGGGCGGGAGGCCGGCGGGGCTCACGGGCCGTTGTTGCCGGCGGCCGAGCCCTGCTGCCCGTACTGGATGAACGGCACCTGGGCGGTCAGCCCCTCCCCGGCCACCGCGGCGAACTCGCCGGAGTTGACCGCCAGCGGGAACGGCACCGACGGGTTGAGAAGGAGTTCCCCGACGGCGATGTTGACGTAGCGGGTGTAGCCCGCGGGGAACGGGAAGAATTCGGACTCGATCTGGCCCGCGCTCTGCCCGCTGAACGCCCGGACCCGCGGCGCCTGGGTGAGCGGGGTGAACTGCTCGACCGCGAAGATCTCCTCGCCGAGGGTGTTCCCGTCGGTGGCGCCCGTCGCCACCACCAGCCCGTTGCGGGACTGGAAGTCGAAGGCGAAGAAGTTGCGGACGAGCACGCCGGTCTCGGTGAAGATCTTCAGCAGCGGCGCCCCGCCCTCGCCCGGGCCGGTGATGATCTCGTCGCCGCTGTTGGCCGCCCCCTGGACGTTGACGTTGCCCACCGCCACGTTCACCCCGTTGCGGAAGGTGGACTCGTAGGCGAAGAAGGACGAGAAGGCGGTCCCGTTCTGGTTGAACACCCGCACCACCGGGGCGCCGCCGAAGCCCGCCCCGACCACCACCTCGTCCTCCGGGGTGGCCTCGTTCAGCTGACCGCCGGCCACGTTCACCCCGCCCCGGAAGCTGGCCTCGAAGGCCAGGAACTGGCGCACCTGGGTCCGGCTGCTGGGGTTGAACACCCGGACGAGCGGCCCGCCCCCGGGGCCGGTCCCGGTGATGATCTCCATGAGGCTGGGGTTGGCGGGGTCGATGTCGGTGTTGGCGAGGGCGACGTTCACCCCGCCCCGGAACGACGGGTCGTAGGCCAGGAACTCGGCCTCCAGCACGCCGGCCGGGCTGTACACCCGGACGTACGGGAGCTCGCCCGGCCCGGCCCCGACCACGATCTCGTTCTCGACCCCGCCGCCCACCTCGGGGAACACGTCGCCGACGGCGATGCTCAACCCGCCCGGGTTCTGGAACGGCGAGAACGACGGGACCGTGCGGTCCTCCAGCCGTTCGACACGCAGGGACGAACCGGGGCCACGGCGGGTGGGGGTGGACATGACTTCCTCCGGAAGCTCGATGAACGGCCGGGCTGCCGCCGGGTCGCGGTCCCTGTTACCTCGACGTAGTTTGGACCCCGGGCGATTGGCGGGCAAACCGGAATCGGGCGGCGGGGCGGGGTTCCGGCCCGCCGCCGGGCGGGTGGCGCCGGCCGGGGCGCGCCGGCCGGGCGGGCGGCGGGCGCCGGTCCGGCCGGTCGGCCGGGGCGGGCCGTCAGAAGTTGCCGAGGGTTTTCCGGAATCGCTCGATCGACGCCCGCACCTCGACCGCCCCCTCCTCGGCCGCGGCCCACCCGAGCGGCTCGATCGTCACCCCCTCCAGCGTCTTGTAGGTGCTGAAGAAGTGCTCCACCTCGCGGAGGAAGTGGTGGGGGACGTCGTCGAGCTTGCAGATGTCGCCGAACAGGGGATCCTTGTTGGGGACGGCGAGGAGCTTGAAGTCGTTCTGGCCCTTGTCGCGCATCTTGAAGATGCCGACGATGCGGGCCTCGATCAGGCAGCCGCTGAACGTGGGCTCGTTGACCATGACGAGGATGTCGGACGGGTCGCCGTCCTCGGCGAGGGTCTGGGGGATGAACCCGTAGTCGCCGGGGTACATGGTCGAGCTGTACAGGTAGCGGTCCATCTTGATGAGGCCGGTCGCCTTGTCCACCTCGAACTTGGTGCGGCGGCCGCGGGGGATCTCGACGATCATGTTGGCGACGCCGGTCTCGCCGGTGCCGGGCGGGATCATCATGTAGTCGCGGACGTAGTCGCGGCGTGCGAACATGCGGGCCTCGGGTGCCGGGGTCGTCCCGTTAGCTTACGCCCGGCCGCCGGGGATGGGAGGGACGCCGCCCGGCCTTCACCGCCGCTTCTTCTCCCGCAGCAGCGCGTCGGCCCACGCCGCCAGGTCCGGCGGGAGCGGGGGGACGGGGTTCTTCCGGTAGTCGATCCAGACGTCGCAGGCGCTCCGCTCGTACACCTCGGCCGTGAGCGGTTGGAGGTCCAGCGTCACGTCCGGGTCGCGGCCGCGGAGCGGGATCGGGATGGCGGGGAGGTGCTGCGCGAGCCGGATCGGCCAGATCATCCCCCGGGGCCGGTCGCCGACTTTCGAGACGTGAACGGTGTACTCGCACGCCGGGTACGGCTCCTCCGCGTACACCGGCACACCCGCCCGGAGCAGGTCGATCTCCACCCAGTTCGTCTCGGAGCGGAGGATCGCCGCCCGCTTGCGGGTGTACTCGGCCCGGCCGAGGGAGCCGGCCATCTTGTTCGTCGGGCTGAGAACCTCGACCACGGTGACCACGCGCCGCGAGTCCCGCTCGACGACCGTGAGGTACGGCTCCCGAATCTCCTCGTCGATCACCGTGGTGACCGAAACCGGCTCGGCCACCGCCACCCCGGCCGGGGTTGCCGCGCCGTCGGGCTTCGGCCTCCCCTTCCGGCCCCCTTTGAGGACGCGGACGTCCGACACGATCGTCCGCCGGCCGGGGTCGTCCTGGTCGGACACGTACACCCGCTGCTCGATCTGGGCGAAGTAGGCGGGGGTGATGCGGCGGTTGAGCGCCGTCATGACCTCGCCGACCAGCAGGTTGTGGAACCCGGCCCAGGTGTAGGGGTCTTCGAGGTACGGGTCCATTCCGGGGAACGGGGACGGCATGGCGGCCTCGGCCGTTGGCGGGAGACGGCGGTCGTGGGATTGTACCCTCCGGTTCGGCGCGGGCCGAGTTCATTCGCGTCCGGTGCGAGCGGGTACGCCCGACTCACTGGAACCCGCGGTCCGGGGCGTGACACTCCGCGCGGCCGGGAGTGAGGTATCGCCGAACTCGACCGGACGTCGAGGTCGTGAGTGAGGCCAACTCCTCCGCGTGTGTCGTCGCCACGCGATCCGGGGTGTCCGGAGGTCGGCCGACGTGGGTCGGTGAGAACGCCTCATCCGGGGGCGGACGGAGTATAACAGCGGGCGGCGGCCCGGCCGCCCACACGGAGGAATACCCATGAAGAACCTGACGACCGCGGCGCTGGTGGTGTGCCTGGCCGGGTTGGCCGGCGGCACGCACGCGCAGGACAAGGCGGCCGACCCGACCGGCACCTGGACGTGGACGGTCGAGCGGAACGGGGAGAAGCGCGAGGTGACGCTGAAGCTCGCCAACGCGGGCGGGAAGCTGTCCGGGACCGTCTCGACGGGCAAGGACGTCGAGACCAAGATCGAGGACGGCAGCTTCAAGGACGGGGAGGTCAAGTTCTCGGTCACCCGCGAGCGGAACGGCGAGAAGTTCACCAGCAAGTACAGCGGCAAGCTCGCCGGGGACGCGATCAAGGGTTCCTACGAGACCACCGTCGGCGGCAAGGACCAGAAGCGGGACTGGGAAGCCAAGCGGGCGAAGTGAGTCCGCGGCAGCGCGACCGAGCAACCCCGGGCGGGTGATTCACCCAAACACGTCCGGGAGCCGAGGCGCCCGGGGGCGGTCATCGGGCGCGACGGACCGGTCGTTGATGGCGACACCCTTCCACCACGACACCACCTCAGAGTTGGTCGTAGTCGATGAACAGTTCTTCGCCGGCGCGGATGTCGCGGAGGGCGTGGTAGACGTACTCGGCGTCGTGGCCGAGGTTGGGGTCGCGGGAGTCGTTCAGGAACCAGCCCACGCTCATCCGGTTGAAGTCGAGTGGCAGGTAGCAGCCGTCCGGGTAGTGGACCGGGAAGTTGTCCTTGAACGCGGCCGGCGCGTCGAGGGCGTCGAGCTCGGCCCGCGTCAGGAAGCGCACGTCGTCGTCCGCGAACAACTCCCGCAGCACCGTGCCGGCCGGGACGTCGGCGGTGGCGAACACGCCGACCCCGGCCCCGGGGATCGTGGACGGCTGGAGGCGGAAGACGTGCATTAGTTGCTAGCGAGGATGTGCATGATGTCCGCGTCCTTGACGACGTAGGTCTTCCCTTCGGTCCGCATGATGCCGCGGGCCTTCGCCTCCTTCTCGCTGTGCCCGCAGGCGATGAAGTCGGCGTAGCCGACCACGTTCGCCCGGACGAAGCGGTCCTCCAGGTCCTTGTGGATGCACCCGGCCGCCACGGTCGCCTCGCACCCCTTCGGGATCGACCACGTCCGGCACTCGTCCTCGCCGACGGTGAAGAACACCTCCCGCCCCACCCCGTAGAACATCGCCCGGATCACCTCGCCCCGCTTGAACGACGTGATGCCGTAGTCGGCCATGAACGCTGTGCGGTCGGCCTCGTCCATGCCGGCGAGTTCGATTTCGAGCTTCGCCGGCGCCTGCACCGCCGACGGGGCCAGGGCCAGCAGGTCGGCCGGGAGCGGGTCGTTGAAGCCGCTGTCGCCGCGGTTCACGAACACGATCTCGGGCTTGAGCGTCAACAGCTGGAAGCTGCGGAGCGCCTTGTCCTCGTCGGCGGTGAGGCCGAACTGCGACGCCGGCGTGCCCGACTCCAGGCCCGCGACCACGCGGCGGAGCAGGGCCAGTTCGGCCTCGTCGGCCTCGCGCTCCTTCTGCGGCTTGGCCTTCTTCAGCCCCGCCTCCACCTTCGGGACGCGGTTGGACACGACCTCCAGGTCGGCGAACAGGAGCTCGTCCCGGAACCGCACCAACTGGGCGGCGAAGTCGGTGCGGGTGAAGCCGTCTAGCACGACGACCATGCCGTTGGCCTCGCGGATGATGCCGAGGCGGCGGGCGTTGTCCTTCTTCTCGTCGAGCATCAGGCCGGGCGTGTCGAGTACCGCGACCTTCGTGTAGGTGGTCTTCTTCGGCTTCAGCACGGCGGCGATGCCGGCCAGCCGGTCGTCGGGCACGTCGGCCATCGCCGTCTGCCCCTGCTGGACCTTCGACGGGTCCGGCCGCTCCCCGGTGAGCCACTCGAAGACCGTACTCTTGCCCGACCCGGCGTAACCGACGAGGCCCATTTTCATGGGTGAACCAGCCCGGAGATGAGGGACCGACGGACCGGGATAGCATACGGACGCGGCGAAAATTCTTCGCGGGGCGTGGTCATTTCCGGGGCCGGCGTGCGACTCTCTGGTGGGCTGCCACCGAGGGGGCGAGTGGAAACCTGGGACGACATCCTGACGGCGCACGGCCCGGCCGCCTACCGGGCCGCCTGGCGCGTCCTCGGGCACGCGGCCGACACCGAGGACGCGGTGCAGGACGCGCTGCTCGACGGCCTCCGGCTGTACCGCCGCGGCGGGGTCGCGTGCTGGCCCGCGCTGCTGCGCAAGCTGTGCGTGCGCCGCGCCCTCGACCGGCTCCGCCGGCGTCGGCCGGTGCGCCCCGTCCCCGCCGACCGACCCGCCGCGGCGGGCGACGGCCCGGAAGCCCGTGCCGTGGCGGACGAACTGGAGGCGCGGTTCCGCGCCGCCCTGGCCGACCTCGCCCCGCGGGAGGCCGAGGTGTTCAGCCTCCACTACTTCGCCGACTGCGACAACCCGCGCATCGCCGAACTGCTGGGCCTCCCCGCGGAGGCCGTCGCCGCAGCGTTGTACAAGGCCCGCCGCCGGCTCCGCTCGATCCTGTTCCCGGAGGCCGACCCGTGACCGCCGAACTCGACCCGCCCGACCAACTCGACGACCTGATCGATCGCATCCGCCGGTCCGAACCCCCGGCCGCCAGCTGGGACCGTGCCCGGGCTCGCGCCACCCGGGTCGCCCGCCGGCGGCGGAGGCGGCCGGCACTGGTCGCCGCCGCGGTCCTCGTCATTGCCGCGACCGTGTACTGGCAGACTCGACCCGTCCCCGCCGTCGAGCCCGTCCTCCCACCGGTCCCGGCGCCGGAAGTTGCCCGCGGGCCAGTCCCACCTCCACCGCTGCCGACTCCAGAGCCGACCCCCATGCCGATCCCGAGGCTCCCTTCGCCCGGTCACTCGTTCGGCACGAACCCGGGCCAGGACGGAGCAACCCCTGCCGCGAAGGCGGGCGCGGCGAGGCTGGCGGGTGTTTACGCGTCGCCCCGGTTGGCAGTGGCCGCGGCCGCGCCGGTGTTCGTCAGTACCGGTGCCGCCGACCCCATCCGGCTCGGCGGCACCGTCCCGGCCGGCCACGTCGGGACGCGGCTTCACGTCTGGAACTGGGAACGCTCGCCCGAGAGTCGGGTGCTGACCACGACCGTCCCGGGGGCGTTCACCCTGACCCCCGACGGCACCACGCTCCTGACGGCCGACGGCCGGGTTGTGGATCTGGCGACCGGGAGGGCCGCGCCGCTCCCGTGGTGGGGTGACGGCGGTCCGGGCGGCCCGCCCGGCTTGAAGCTCCGCCCGCGCTGGCTGACGTTCAGCCCCGACGGCCGGACACTCCTCGCCTTCGAGCACGACGAGAAGGTCGGCACTGCCCGGCTCATCGACTACCCGGCCGGGACCGAGCGCACGCGCATCGGCGGGCTGTGGTGGGCGGCGTCGAAGTCGGCGTTCACGCCGGACGGCCGGACGGTCGTCCTGTTCGGGAGCGACGCCCACCTCCGTACGTTCGACACCGGCACGGGGAAGGAGAAGACCCGGTTCGCGCCGGCGTTCGGGAACACCATCCGGGCCGTCGCCGTGTCCCCGGACGGGTCACAGGTGGCGGGGAGCTACCAGGCTACGGTCCGCATCTGGAACGCGACGACGGGTCAGCTGGTGTGTGAGCCGGACACCCAGGCGAAGGAGTTGGCTCCGGACCCGGACTTCCGCGCCCTGGCGTTCTCGCCGGACGGCAAGCAGCTGGCCGGCGGCAGCAGGCGGCTCGTCCTGTGGGACGCGGCCGACGGGGCGCGGGTGCGGGTGTTCCCGCGGGAGTCGTTCGGGGTCGCCCACGTCCGCTTCGACCCGACCGGGAAGGTTCTTACCACCGTGGCCGACTTCTACATTTACGGTGCGGAGGGGAAGGGCGAGGTGACCGTCTACCCGACCGTCTCCCGCTGGGCCGCGGACACCGGCGCCCGGGTCGAGGCGCCGTAATCGGGTTCGCAAGCCCACACCGGCGACTCCGGGCTCCGGCACCCGCCGGCGGGCTCACGCCGCGTGAGCGGCTCACAGCTGGGGGAGCTTCCCGGCGAGGATGTCCTTCTCGTACTCCTCCTGGAGCGGCCAGGACTGGGCGCAGGTGCCGAAGTCGGCCATGTATTGGTAGCCGGTCAGCCGGTCGATCGCCGCCTTCAGGATTGCCGGATCCTTGCGGAACACCGGGCCGTGGCTCGGGAGGAGGTACTCCGCGTCGTCCGCGAGGATGCGGGCGAGCGACTTCAGGTAGTCCGGGATGCTCGACCCGTGGTGCGCGTCGATCACCCCGACGCAGGCGTCCTTGTAGATGTTGTCGCCGCTGAAGATCAGGTTCCCCATCTTGAAGCTGAGCTGCCCCGGGGTGTGCCCCGGGGTGTGCCACACCGTCAGCTTCACCGCCCCCACCTTGATCTCGTCGCCCTCGTTGAGCAGCACGTCCACCTTGCACGGCGGCATGGGGATGTCGAACCCCTGCGCCGGGATGCTGGCGTAGGTCTGGACGACGTCCCCGGACTCGAGCGTGGCGGCGGCCCGGGGGTGGGCGGCGGCCTTCGTCTTCAGCCGGATGCGGGCCTGGGCCAGAGCCTGGACGTGGTCGGCGTCGGCGTGGGTGGCGATGATGAGTTTGCACTTCGAGAGCGGGAAGTCCATCCCGCGGAGCAGGTCGATGACCTCGTCGAGGGTGTCCTCCTGGCCGATGTCGATGAGCGCGTACTCGGTCCCGCCGTCGATCAGGTAGATGTTCACCCCGAGCGGCCGGCCCGCCTGGAGGTTCAACTCGATCACACCGGGAAACAGGTACTTCCGGGCCAGCATGAGGCTTCTCCGCGGGTGCCCCCCATTTTAGCCCCGGACCGGCGGAACGACGCGGCCAATGGCCCGGGAAGACGGTCGGACGAGCCCGGACGCCGGGGATCAAGAAAATGGAATGAAGGAATCGCCGGCCGGCGGGTCTTTACGGGCGGGACACGGCCTGGGGGCGGGATCATGCCAAGAGTGGAGCCGACGCTGCTCGCCGCCCGCGTCCGCCGGGCGGCCGCTTCTGACGCCGCGGCCTTGGCGGACGCGGAACTCGTCGGGCGGTACGCCGGGCACCGGGACGCGGCCGCGTTCGAGGTTCTGGTGTGGCGCCACGGGCCGATGGTCTGGGCCACCTGCCGCCGGATCCTCCTGCACCAGCACGACGTCGAGGACGCCTTCCAGGCCACCTTCCTCGCCCTGGCCCGGACGGCGAAGTCGATCAGCACCCGGCAGGCCGTTGCCGGGTGGCTGCACCGCGTCGCTACGAACGCCGCCCTGAATCTGAAGGCGAAGCGAGGGGCGGCCGGGTTGGCGGGCGACGTACCCGCCCGCCCCGAACGCGCGGACGGGGGGTTGGCCGGGGTCGTGGACGAGGAACTCGACCGGCTCCCGAGTCGCATGAGGGCAGCGTTCGTGTTGTGCGGCCTGGAGGGAAAGACCAGCGCGGAGGCGGCCCGCGAACTCGGGTGCCCGGTCGGGACGGTCGACTCTCGCCTGCACGCGGCCCGCACCCGGCTCCGCGATCGACTGACTCGCCGCGGTTTCGGGCCGGGTGCGATGACCGGACTTGTACTGAGCGTGGTGCCCCCGGCAACCAGTGTAGCGACCGCCGTCGGCACCGGAGCCGGCGTGCCACCCCGCCCCGCGGCGGAGGAGGTGGCGGGTCAGGTGGTCCGAATCATGACACGCGGAGGGGCGGCGATGAAGACCGTGACAGCGACCACGTTGGTCGTCGCGCTCACCGGTGCGGCCTGGGCGTTCGGCGGGTTCGGGGACGCCCAAGTTCCAGCGCCGACCGCTACCCCGCCGGCCACTCCCGTGGGGCAGCCCCCGGTTACCCCTACCGCCCGGAGCGTCACACCGGCCGCGGCCCAGCCGCGCCAACCCGGGGGTGTTCTCGGGGATCAGCTGGGGGTGTACTTGACCATTGAGGGCGTCCGGGCCGGGGCGGGGAAGGTCGAGACCGGCACCCTGATGGTGGACGTGGTCAACGGCAAGAAACTGGACAAGGCGGTCGCGGTCGTGGTCCGCGGCCTCGACTACCCGGCCATGACGATCCAATCGATCAACCTTCCGGCCGGACAGCGGTGCGTCCTGAAGGGGTACGAGTCCGGGGAGATGATCGGAACCCCGTCGGCACTCCTGGAGGCTGCCCGGGAGGAGGGGCGGACGGATGTACTCCTGAGCCAGGCGGTGTGGCGGTGGCGCCCCTACTTCGTCGCCCGCATCGCGGTCGAGCCGAAGGGGTTGGAACTCCCCAGGTAATGCGGATCGAAGGCCGAACCGGAGGGGCGTTCCCCATCCCCCCCAGGCTCCGGGGTTGTGTCCGGGTTCGACCGGCGGTATAGCCCGGCCGGTCCCGGGGCCGCCGCATGACCACCCGCCGTACCGTTCCGATCGCCGTCCTCGCCGCCGCCCTCGCCGGGGGGTGCCTCAACTCGCACAACCCCGGCTACTTCCCCTACTACATCCCGGGCGGCCGGGTCGTCGAGTCTCACGGCAAGCCGTCGTTCGGGTACTTCCGCGACTTCGACCCCAAGGCCGCCAAGATCGAGGTCACGCCCTCGGACGCCACCGCGCCGCTCGGGGCGCAGGTGGTGGTCGTCGCCACCGTCCGCGACAAGGACGGCCAGGCCCGGCGGTCGCGGCGGGTCGAGTGGATGCTGGAGGGGCCGGGGAGCATCGTCGAGGTGGACGAGTCCGGGTTCTACCCCGGCCGCGGCTACAAGCACGACAACAAGTACGCCGTCAGCCACACCGGCTACGCCACCCACACCATCACCCGCGGCAACGACGACCCGAAGGACGACGTCGAGATCGGCCCCGGGCAGACCTTCTGCGTGGTCAGTTGCCCGGTGCCGGGCGAGACCAGCCTGACGGCCTACGCCCCCGGCGTGTTCAACTGGGAGAAGGGCCGGGTCGTGGCCCGGATCGTCTGGGGCGAGGGGCGGTTCGTGTTCCCGCCGCCGGCCACCGTCCGCACCGGGACCGAGCACGCCCTCACCACGACCGTGGCCCGCTTCGAGCAGGACGGGCCGACCCCGCCGAACTACCGCGTGCGCTACCGGCTGGTCGACGCGGCCGACGCCTCCGCCGTGCTGGTGGCGAGCGGGGGCGTGCGGGCCAGCGGCAGCCAGAGCGGCACGACCGCCCGCGAGGCCGAGGCCGCGACCGACCCGGACGGCCGGGCGACCGTCCGGCTGGTGCAGACCAACCCGCAGGTCGCCAAGACCCGCGTCGCCGTCGAGGTGCTGAAGCTGCCGGAGAGCGGCACCGGCCCGGGCACCGTGGTGAGCCGCCGCGAGACGCTGATCGAGTGGGCCGCCCCGGAGCTCCGGCTGGACGTGACCGCCCCGCCGGTGGCCGGGCCGACGGCCGCGTTCCCCGCCACGGTCTCGCTCGCCAACACCAGCCAGGTCGACAGCAAGGAGGCCCGGGTGCGGGTGACGCTGTCGGACGGGGCCACGCTCGACCGCTCCGAGCCGCCGCCGTCCCGGCAGGACGGCGGGGCGTACGTGTTCGACCTCCCCGGGGCGAAGGCCGGGAAGGCCCAGACGGTCGCGCTCCAGGTGCGGCCGGCCCGGGTCGGGACGGTGTCGGTGTCGGCCGAGGCCGTCACCAACGACGCCCTCCAGGCCCGCCGCGACGCCACCACCCGCGTCGAGGCCGGCCGGCTGAGCGTCCTGGTCGAGCCGCCGGCCGCGGCCGTGGCCGGGGAGCCGAACCCGGTCCGCGTGGCCGTCACCAACGCCGGCCAGACCCCGGCCGCGAACGTGACCGTGTTCGCCCGGTTCGACGACGCCCTGCGGCACGCCTCGGGCAAGAACCCGGTCGAACTGGAAGTCGGGGCGCTCGCCCCGGGGCAGACGAAGACGTTCGACCTGCCGCTCACCGCCTCGCTCACCGGCCGGTACGCCGTGCAGGCGACGGCGACCGGCGACGGCAACCTGACCGCCTCGTCCGGCCGGGTGGCGCTCGACGTGCGCCGGGCGGAACTCCGCGCCGCCGTGACCGGGCCGAAACTGGTGTACCTGAACCAGGAGGTGACCTGGACGGTGGCGGTGGCGAACACCGGGGACGTGGCGGCGCGGAACGTGTCGGTGCGGGCGGCGCTCCCGCCCGAGGTGCGGCTGAAGGACGCCGGCGACGGGGTCGCCAACGCCGGCTCGGTCGAGTGGAAGGCCGGCACCCTGGCGCCGGGCGAGCAGCGGACGTTCAAGCTCGTCGCCGACGCGGTCCGGCTCACCGGGCAGGCGACGCTCGCGGTGGCGACGCTGGCCGACGGCGACGCGGCGGCCCTCCAGGCCAAGGCCGAGGGGTCGGTGGCGATCATCGGCACGCCGGCGGTGGTGCTGGAGCTGGCCACGCCGGCCGGCCCGGTCGAGGTCGGGCGGCGGGCCGCGTTCCAGATCCGGCTGCGGAACCAGGGGACGGTGTCGGCGCGCCAGCTGGAGGTGGCGGCGTTCGCCCCGGGCGAGCTGCGGGTGGTGAAGGGCACGGCGCCCGACCGCGCCGAGGGCCGGCTTGGGGCGGACGGCCAGGTGTCGTTCCCGGTGCTGGACGAACTCCGCCCGGGACAGGCGGTGACTTTCACGGTCGAGATCGAAGCGGCCCAGGCCGGCGACGCCCGGTTCCGGGCCGAGGTCAAGGCGGCCCACTTGCGGAACCCGCTCCGCGAGGAGCAGGCGTTGCGGGTCACGGCGCGGTGAAGCCCGGCCGTGCGGAACGCGGAATGCCGGCCCTCGGGCCGGCATTCCGCGTTGGGTGGGGGTAAACTGAGGGGAGAGAGACGGAGGGCAACGATGAACACCGCCCCGGCGCAACTGCTCGAACCCGAAGACCTGCTCCGCATGCCCGACGGGGATCGCTACGAGCTGATCGACGGCGTCCCGAAGGAGAAGCCAATGGGGGCGAAGTCGGACGAGATCGCGGGGCTGATCCTGACGGCGCTGAACGTATTCATCCGGCCGCGAAAACTCGGCCGAGCCTACCCGTCAAAGACCGGGTTCCAGTGCTTCCCGGGGAAGCCCGGTTCGGTCCGCCTGCCGGACGCGTCTTTCGTCGCCACCGGCCGGTTGGCGGGTGACCGTACCCCCGACGGACACATCCCCATTGCCCCGGATCTCGCGGTCGAGGTGGTGTCGCCGAACGACTACGCCGAGGAGGTCGAGCAGAAGGTCGCGGACTACCGGGCGGCCGGGGTGAAGCTGATCTGGGTGGTCTACCCGGCGACGAAGACGGTGCTGGTCCGCCGGGCCGACCGCACCTGCGCCGAACTGGACGAAGCCGGCACGCTGTCCGGGGAGGGCGTCCTCCCCGGTTTCACCTGCCCGGTGGCCGAGCTGTTCGTGTAGCCGCGGCCGGCGGTCAGAACCCGGCGGCCGCGAGGCGGCGGACGATGCGGCCGTAGTCCGGGGCGCGGTCGGGCCACACCCCGCGGCGGCGGGCGATCCGGTTCGGCCAGTTCACGAGGTTGAGGTGGTCGGCCTCCCACACGTCGGCGTGCTCGCCCCACGCCGCCGACGCCACCGACACCACCCCGTCGTTCGGCCCCTCGGCCCGGTTCACGATCCGGTGCGGCAGGAGCCACTCCGGCCCGAGCCACGGCTTCTCGCACACCCCGGCCACCGAGTAGTACCTCACCCCGGGCGCGTCCGGCACCCCCTCGTTGAACCGCCGGCAGCTGTCGGTCCGCAGGTCGATGAACGCCTGGTGCGACAGCCCCAGCCGGCGCAGCACCGGCACCACCCACCGGGCCAGCCGGTCCCAGCCCCAGTCGGCGAAGCTCGACCCGCGGTGCGGGGTGCCCACCGTCGTCACCGACCGGACCCGGGTCTCCATCCCCAGCCGGGACACCAGGTAGCGCGCGTCCAGCCCGCCCATGCTGTGGCCGACGAGGTGGACCGGCCCGGTCGGGATCTCGCGCTGGATGTAGCGCTTCAGGTCGGCCGCCCGCCGCTCGACCCCGGCCGTCGGGCTGACGCGGGCGACGAACACCCGGTTTCCGGCCGACGCGAGGTACTGCGGGATGCCGGGGAAGTACTCCTTCGCCGGCCGGCGGGCGGCGAACAGGGTGTCGAACCCGCCGAGACCGTGGACCAGCACGATCGGTGCGCTCAGCCGGGGAAGTGGGGGCGGGGCGCAGGGCGCGGAGTTCGGAACCTCGACGGCGGAGGGAGCGGCCGGGGCTCGGAACGCCGTGCTCGGAACTCTGTACTCTGCACTCTGCACGGTCGAGTCCTTCGGCGGCCGGGGGTCGTGGCCGGGCGGCGGGGCGGTTGTTAGCATGACGCCGGCCGCCGAACAGCGGCCGAGTATGAAGTCCTCAAACATACGACCTTAACGAGACCCACGCAATGGGCATTCCCGCGGCCACGCCCGGCACCACCCGGATCGGCTGGATCGGCACCGGGGTCATGGGCCGGTGGATGTGCCAGCACGCGATGGCCAAGGGCTTCGCGGCGACCGTCTATAACCGGTCGAAGGACAAGCTCCAACCGCTCCTCGACCTCGGGGCGAAGGCGGCCGACAGCCCGAAGGCGGTGGCGCAGAACGCCGACGTCGTCTTCGCCATCGTCGGCTTCCCGGCGGACGTGCGCGAGGTGTTCCTGGGGGCCGACGGGGCGCTGGCGGGGAGCAAGCCGGGGACGGTCCTGGTGGACATGACCACCAGCGACCCGAGCCTGGCCAAGGAGATCCACGCGGCGGCCAAGGCCAAGGGGGTACACGCCCTGGACGCCCCGGTGAGCGGCGGCGACGTGGGGGCGAAGAACGCCGCCCTGAGCATCATGATCGGCGGCGACGCCGAGGTGGTGGCGGCGGTGCAGCCGGTGTTCGAGGCGATGGGCAAGACGATCGTCCACCAGGGCGCGCCGGGGGCCGGGCAGCACACCAAGATGGTGAACCAGATCCTGATCTCGTCGAACATGATCGCGGTGTGCGAGGGGCTGTTGTACGGGTACAAGGCGGGTCTGGACCTGGAGACGGTGTTCAAGAGCGTGTCGGTGGGGGCGGCGGGGAGCAAGGCGCTGGAGGTGCTGGGGCCGCGGATGCTGGCGCGGAACTTCGAGCCGGGCTTCTACGTCGAGCACTTCATCAAGGACATGGGGATCGCGCTCGCGGAGGCGGAGAAGATGAACCTGAGCCTCCCCGGCCTGGGGCTGGCGAAGCAGCTGTACGAGGCGGTGCGGGCGCAGGGCTACGGCCGCAAGGGCACCCACGCCCTGCTGATGGCGCTGGAGGCGCTCAACGGGATCAAGCGGTAGTCTCAGCGCGAGCGGGCCAGGAACGTGGAGGCCGGAGGGCGGTGGGGTGAAGCCCCGCCCTCCGGGCCGGTAGCCGCCGAACGGCCACTCCGGCCGCCACCCCTTCACACGGGGGCCGTTCTCCCTACTCCAAACGCAAGCACCGCCACCCCCACGGACGAGCCCCCATGCCCGACACCGACCTGACCCCGAAGTATCGCCGGGTACTGCTCAAGCTCAGCGGCGAGGCTCTCGGGCACGGCGGGAAGAGCGGGATCAGCCTGGACGAGGCCGCGGCCATCGGCGAGCAGCTCAAGCGTGTCGTCGCCCGCGGGGTTCAGCTGGCGGTGGTGGTCGGCGGCGGGAACATCCTCCGCGGGGCGCAGTTCTCGGCCGGCGGCGAGACGATCAAGCCGGCCACCGCCGACTACATGGGGATGCTCGCCACCGTCATGAACGGCCTCGCCCTCCAGGACACCCTGGAGGCGATGGGCGTGGAGACGCGCCTCCAGAGCGCCGTGCGGATGGAGACGGTGGCCGAGCCGTACATCCGCCGGCGGGCGATCCGGCACCTTGAGAAGGGCCGCGTGGTGATCCTGGCCGGCGGCACCGGCAACCCGTTCGTCACCACCGACACCGCCGCCGCCCTCCGCGGCACCGAGCTCGGCGTCGAGGTGGTGCTGAAGGCCACCCGGGTGGACGGCGTGTACAACGCCGACCCGGAGGTGAACGAGTTCGCCGAGAAGTACGACCGCCTGACCTACGACAAGGTGATCCGGGACGGCCTGCGGGTGATGGACATGGGGGCGTTCGACATGTGCCGCACGGCCAAGCTTCCCATCCTGGTGTTCAACTACAAGCGCGACCGCGCCATCGAGCGGGCCGTCGCCGGCGAGCCGATCGGGACCGTCGTCGCCGGCTGACGGCCGCCGGTCGGCGGGATTCGGGGTTCGGCATTCAGGATTCGGAGAGAATACCGGCCGCCGCCCCGTCCCGCTAAACTGTCTCCGTCCGGATCGGGGCTCCCTGAATCCCGAATCCCGAATCCCGAATCCTGGGGCAACCATGAACAGCGCGCAGATCCTGAAGGACGCCGAGGACCGGATGGAGAAGGCGCTCGACGTGTTCCGCAACGACCTGAAGGGGCTGCGGAGCGGGCGGGCGTCGCCGGGGATGCTCGACGCCCTGCGGGTCGAGTACTACGGCAGCCCGACCCCGATCAAGAACATCGCCAGCGTCACCTGCCCGGACGCCTCCAGCATCGTCATCAAGCCGTACCAGGCCGAAGACTTGAAGGAGATCGAGAAGGCCATCCGCAGCTCCGACCTGGGCCTGGCGCCGAACAACGACGGGAAGACGATTCGCCTGTCGATCCCGGCCATGAGCGGGGACCAGCGGAAGAAGCTGGTGGCGCAGATCAAGAAGCAGGCCGAGTCCGCGAAGGTGAGCTGCCGGAACATCCGCCGCGACGGCAACAAGCACTTCGACGACGCCGAGAAGGCCAAGACGATGACCGAGGACGACCGCGACAAGGGCAAGGCCAAGATGCAGGATCTGCTCAAGGCCTACGAGGCCAAGATCGACGACCTCGGCGGGAAGAAGGAAAAGGAAGTGATGGAGCAGTAGTCGGACGGACCGTCGGCTGTGCTTTGAAATTTGGAATTTGGGGTCGTCCCGCACCCAGCCCGCCGCCGTCTCAAGGACGCGGCGGGCCGGCCGAACTCCGAATTACCAACCACCACCTCACCACTTCCCACCGGCCCCCATGCGCTCCCTCCGCGACGTGTCCGACCTGTTCCCGAAGGCCCGGGACGCCGGCCTCTCCCCGGACGAGGTGGCCGACAGCCGGGCCCGGTTCGGGGCCAACCGGCTCACGCCGCTCCCCCGCGAGCCGGTCTGGAAGAAGTTCCTGGAGAAGTTCGACGAGCCGATCATCAAGATCCTGCTCGCCGCGTCGCTGCTCAAGATCGTGGTGGACCTGTTCGAGGCGTCTCCGGTGGCCGGCGGGGTCGGGCTGGCGGCGGTGCTGGTGGTGCTGGTCGCGTCCGCCGTCGTCCGCGCGCTGGGCGACTGGGTGCCCTCGGTCCTCTTCGGCCTCGCGGCCGTGCTGGTCGGGGTGAGCGTCGTTGTCGGGCACCCGTCCTACGAGGGGCTGGCGGTGATGGTCGCGGTCGCGCTGGCGACCGGGGTGGCGTTCTACGCCGAGTACCGCAGCGACAACGAGTTCGAGAAGCTCAACGCCACCAAGGACGCCGTCCGGGTGAAGGTCACCCGGGGCGGGGCGGTCCACGCCGTCGGGCTCGAGGACGTGGTGGTCGGCGACCTCGTCGTGCTGGAGATGGGCGACGAGATCCCGGCCGACGGCCGCGTCCTGCGGGCCAACGAGCTGATGCTCGACCAGTCGCTCATGACCGGCGAGAGCGAGCCGGTCAAGAAGACCGCCGCCCGCGACGACGACACCGCCGACGGCCCCGAGCAGCCGGGGTGCGTCTACCGCGGCACGCAGGTGGTGGACGGCGTCGGCCTCATGGTCGTCACCAACGCCGGCGACGACACCATGATCGGCCAGATCGCCCGCCGCCTGTCCGGCGAGCCGGAGGGCGACGAGGCGGAGGAGGCGGCGGCCGCGACCGCCGAGGGGCGGGTCCAGCAGAAGCTCACCATCTCGAAGGCCGCCACGCCGCTCCAGCAGAAGCTGGAGGTGCTGGCCGGGCTCATCAGCAAGGTCGGCTACGTCGCCGCGGCCGCCATCTTCGTGGCGCTGCTGGCCCGCGGGCTGTACGTCGGCGAGGTCCGGTTCACCCCCACCTTCGTGGGCGAGACGACCGCGGCCGGCGAGTTCGCGTACCTCACGGACGCGGCCGGCCGGCTGGTCGGCGAGGGGGCCAACCCGGACCCCCAGCGGTACCAGCTGGAGTCGGTCGGCCAGATGGCGCTGGGGACGGTCCGGGCGCTGCTGTCGTACTTCGTGTACATGGTCATCATCATCGTCGTCGCGGTCCCCGAGGGGCTGCCGATGAGCGTGACCGTGTCGCTGGCGCTCGCCATGCAGAAGATGACGCGCGCCAACGCCCTCGTCCGGCAGCTGGTGGCCACCGAGACGATCGGCTCGGCCACCGTCATCTGCTCGGACAAGACCGGCACGCTGACGCAGAACAAGATGACCGTCAGCCGGGTCGGCCTCGGCGGCGCGGTGGCCGAGGCCGCCCTCCCCGGCCAGACCGCGGCCCCCGGCACGGCGCTCGGCTGGCTCGCCCTCAACTCGGCGGTCAACTCGACGGCCAGCCTGGAGGAGAAGGAGGGGAAGACGCTCACGGTGGGGAACACCACCGAGGGGGCGCTGCTGAACTGGCTCCGCGCCGGGGCGTGGGTGCCGGGCGGCCCGCCGCTCGACTACGCCACGCTGCGGGCCGAGCACCCGGTGCTGTACCAGATCCACTTCTCGTCCGACCGGAAGCGGATGACGACGGTGACGCGGGTCCACGGCCGCCCGGTGACGCTCGTGAAGGGCGCCCCGGAGATGGTCCTGGCCCACTGCGACCGCTACCTCACCGCCGGCGGCGACGTCCGCCCGCTCGACGAGGTCCGCGACCAGGTCGCCGCCGGGTTGAAGGCCGCCGCCGGCGACGCCATGCGGACGCTGGCGTTCGCCCACGCCACCCTGCCGCCCGAGTTCCCGCAGACCGAGGACGAGATCCACGACCGCCGCGAAGAGATCGAGCGCGGGCTGATCTTCACCGGGTTCGTCGCCATCACCGACCCGGTCCGGGACGAGGTCACGGCCGCGGTGCAGCAGTGCCGCGACGCCGGGATCGAGGTGAAGATGATCACCGGCGACAACATCGAGACGGCCCGGGCCATCGCCCGGAAGATCGGCCTGCTCGACCGGCCGACCGCCCTCGCCATCACCTCCGACGAGTTCAACGCCCTGACCGACGACGAGCTGAAGGCCAAGCTCCCGGACCTGCGCGTCCTGGCCCGCGCCCGGCCGCTGGACAAGTACCGCATGGTGAGGCTCCTCCAGGAGCAGCAGCACGTCGTCGCCATGACCGGCGACGGCACCAACGACGCCCCGAGCCTGAAGAAGGCCGACGTGGGGCTGGCGATGGGCATTGCCGGGACGGAGGTGGCCAAGGAGGCGAGCAAGATCGTGCTGCTGGACGACTCGTTCGGCACGATCGTCCGGGCCGTCCAGTGGGGCCGGTCGTTGTACGAGAACATCCAGCGGTTCATCCAGTTCCAGCTGACGATCAACGTGAGCGCGCTGGCGATCGCGTTCCTCGGCCCGTTCCTCGGGGTGAGGCCGCCGTTCACGGTCCTTCAGCTGCTGTGGATCAACGTCATCATGGACACGTTCGCGGCCATCGCCCTGTGCAGCGAGCCGCCGCGGCCGGGGCTGATGCGGGCGGCGCCGAAGCGGCGCGACGAGAGCATCGTCACCCGGGCGATGCGCGGGAACATCCTGATCACGGCGGTGTTCTTCGTGGTGGTGATGCTCGGCCTGCTGCTCGGGATGGAACACCAGGGCTGGTTCGCGGGGCCGGGCGGGGCGTCGGCCGAGTTCCCCCAGCTGACGATGCGGCAGGCGACCATCTTCTTCAGCGTGTACGTGTTCTTCCAGGTGTGGAACCAGATCAACTGCCGGTCGCTGAACCCGCGCGAGAGCGGCTTCTACAAGCTGTTCTCGAACCCGCAGTTCCTGCTGATCGCCTCGCTGACGGTGGTCGGCCAGGTGCTGATCGTGACGGTCGGCGGGCCGGTGTTCAACGTCGAGCCGCTGGCGGTCGTGGACTGGCTGGTGATCGCGGGCGCGACGGCGAGCGTGCTGGTGTTCGCCGAGGTGGCCCGCCGCCTGCGGGGGTGAGGCGGGCGACGGCCGTGCGGGCGGGTTCCCTCCCTCTTGCAGGAGAGGGAGCCCGACCACACCCTTCTCACGTCATCCCACCGATGCCGTCGCCCGACCGCGGTCGAGCCGGAGCGTCTGCGTCACCGTCCGCGGCAACTCGGGCGGGTGGTGGCTGACGAACAGCATCGTCTGGTCCGCTCCCACGTTCGCATCCAGCCAGTCGCGGCAGCGGGCCACCGTGCCCGCGTCGAGCCCCTGGAAGGGCTCGTCCAGGATCAACAGACGGGGCCGCTTCACCAGCGCCCGGACCAGCAGGACGAGCCGCTGCTCGCCCGTCGAGAGCTGCCGGAACGGCCGCCCGGCCAGCGGCGTGATCCCGAACTGCCCGAACAGCTCGCGCAGCCGAGCATCCTGCTCGGGGGTGGTGGGGTGGTCGGTGACGCCGTCGAAGAAGCCGGTGGCGGCGGCCCGAACCGCCGTGAGCGGCTCGGTGAAATAGAGGTGGAATTCCGGCGACACCAGCCCGACGGGTCGTTTCACGTCCCAGATGCGCTCGCCGGTGCCGCGGCGGCGGCCGAACAGCTGAACGTCGTTGGCGTAGGCTTGCGGGTGGTCGCCACACAGTAGGCTCAGGAGCGTCGTCTTGCCGCTCCCGTTCGGCCCCATGACCGCCCACCGCTCCCCGGCCCGGACGGTCCACGTCACGTTGTCGAGGAGCGTCTTGCCGCCGTGGCGGACGGTCACGTCGTGCAGTGCGATGACGGGCTCGCCCGGCGGGCGGCCGGCGTCAGCAGGCTGTTGCGTTCGCGGCTCGGTGTGCGAGGAAACAGCCTGCTGACGCCGGCCGCTCCCGTCCGACAGATCCAGCCGGTGCGTCACCCAGTCGGGCACCGCCTCCGGGGCGCAGACCAGCACGAGCCGTAACCCGCCCGTCACCAGCCGGCCGAGGAACTCGGCCACGTCGGCGCGGCCGGCGGCGTCGAGCCCGAGGAAGGGGTCGTCGAGGACGAGCAGCTCGGGGTGGCCGAGCAGGGCGCGGGCGATGCGGGCGCGGCGGGTCTGGCCGTTCGAGAGGGTCATGAACGGCTGGCCGAGCCGGTCCGCGAGGCCGAGCCGGGCGGCGACCGCGGCGACCTCCTCGGTCGTCACGGGGCTGCCGGAGCGGAGGTACGTGTCGAGGGTCAGCGGCTCCTCGGCGTCGGCGAACTCGAAGCGCTGCTGGTAGTAGTGGCCGGCGTAGGAGAACAGCCGGGAGTTCTCCTGGAACGGGACGTGCCGGGCGATGTCGGAGACGTACTTCACGTCCCGGCCGGCGGCCCGCAGGCGGTCGAGGAGGGGCCACGCGAGCGAGCCGTGCCGCAGCGGCAGCCGGCCGAGGAGGGCGTCGGCGAGGGTGGACTTGCCCGACCCGACCGGGCCGACGACGGCCCAGGTTTCGCCCTCCCGGACGGCCCAGGTGAAGTCGGACCGGACGGTCGGGCCGTTGGGGCGGGCGATGGTGGCGGAGTCGAACGCGAAGACGGGGTCGGGCATCGGCGTGGGGCTGTGGGGAGGGGCGAAACTCAAGGCAAGGATCGTTCGGCTCGGGTGTTGACCAGCGGGTGATTCGGACTGGCGCGCAGATGCCTTTCGTGACACCGTCGAGGTAGCTCGCCCCCTCACCCCGCGTGCTGCGCCGCGACCCTCTCCCCCGAGGGGAGAGGGTGGGTGCATCCAGTCCCCTCCGCGGGCGGGCTTCGCGCTGCAAAGCTCGGTGGGAGTGGCCGGCCGGCTCTGACCCTCTCCCCTCGGGGGAGAGGATCGCGGCGCAGCACGCGGGGTGAGGGGGTTAACCACGCACCGAGACAAACCAGTCCGGCGCGGTATCACCTGAACCGCCGACCGGTCAGCCCCCCAGCAACTCGCCCGCCCCTTCGGCGAGGAGCATCGCGGCGAGTTCCTGGCCGGTCGCCAGCGGGGCGTCGGCCGGGCCGGTGTGGGTCGCCACCACCTTCCGCCGGCCGTCGGGCGTCAACACCATGCCGCGGACCGTGAGTCGCCCGCCCTCGGCCCGCGACGTGGCGCCGATCGGGACGAGGCAGCCCCCGCCCAGCGCCGCCAGCATGGCCCGTTCGGCGGCCACCCGGGCGAACGTGTCCACATCGAGCAGCGCCGTCACGGCGTCCTTCGTCGGCTCGTCGTCCGAGCGGCACTCCAGGCCGATGGCGCCCTGCCCCACCGCTGGCAGCATCCACGCAGGGTCGAGTACCTCCGTGACGCGGTCGGCCAGCCCGAGCCGCACCAGCCCGGCCTCGGCCAGGATGATGGCGTCGAGGTCGTTCTCCTCCAGCTTCCGCAGGCGGGTCTCGACGTTGCCGCGGAGGTCGATGAGTCGCAGGTCCGGGCGGCGGTTGGCGAGCATGGCCCGCCGGCGCAGGCTGCTCGTGCCGACCACCGCCCCCTCCGGGAGGTCGTCGAACCGGCGGTGCTTGACCGACACGAGGGCGTCGCCCGTCGGGCCGCGGGGCGGGACGGCGACGAGCTCCAGGCCGGGCTCGGGGATGGTCGGCAGGTCCTTGAGGCTGTGGACGGCCGCGTCCGCCCGGTGGTCGCGGAGGGCGGTCTGAATGGCCTTCGTGAACACCCCGAACCCGCCCATCGCGGCCAGCGGCGTGGCCCGGTCGCGGTCGCCGTGTGTCTCGATCAGTACGAGTTCGACGGCGGCCGGCGCGACGACCGGGCGGAGGCGGTCGGCGACGTGGTTCGCCTGCCACAGGGCGAGCGGGCTGCCGCGGGTGCCGAGCCGGAGGGGGGCGTTCATGCCGACGGGGTGTTCCGGGCGCGGAGGAAGTCCCGGAGCCGGGCGGCGGCCTCGGGGCGGGGGACGGGGCCGGCTTCGAGTCGGGCCTTCTCGGCCGGGTCGGCGTCCGCCCGGTCGAGGGCGAACCACACCGGGCGGAGCCGGTCGGGGTCGGCGGCCGACCGCGGGAACAGGTGCCAGTGCAGGTGCGGCACCTGGTTCCCGAGGAGCTCGTAGTTCAGCTTGTGCGGGCGGAAGCAGCCCTCGACCGCCTCCGCGAGCGTGGCCATCTCGTCGAGGAACGCCGCCCGGGCGGGGCCGAGCTGGCTCAGCTCCGTGGCGTGCGCCCGGCCCACGAGGACGCAGTAGCCCGGGTAGAACTGCCACGGCCCGAGGACGGCCACGGAGTGCGGGAACCGCCACACCACGTCCGCGGCCGGCCACCCCTCGGGGGCGGCGAGCTTCGCGCAGAACGGGCAGTCGGTGGGCATACGGTCAGGATAAGAACCGCGGGCGGGGAAGGAAGGGCCGCCGGCGGGCGGGTCGGCGGCCGGCTACTTCGTGAACTTGCCGATGGTGTGCAGGAACTCGTCGTTCGACGCCGTCTTGCCCAGCTGCTTGACCAGCCCTTCCATCGCCTCGACGGGGCGGAGCGACATCAGACTCCGCCGCAGCAGGGTGATCCGCTCCAGCGTCTCCGCCGGGAGGAGCCGCTCTTCCTTCCGCGTGCCGGACGCCCCGAGGTCGATGGCCGGGTAGATGCGCCGCTCCGCCAGCTGGCGGTTCAGCACCAGCTCCATGTTCCCGGTGCCCTTGAACTCCTGGAAGATCACCTCGTCCATCCGGCTGCCGGTCTCGATCAGCGCGGTGCCGAGGATCGTCAGCGTGCCGCCCTCGTCGAAGGCCCGGGCCGAGCCGAACAGCCGCTTCGGCACGTCCAGCGCCTTGGCGTCCACCCCGCCGCTCATCGTCCGCCCGCTGCCGGTCTGCTTGTTGTAGGCCCGGGCCAGCCGGGTCAGGCTGTCGAGCAGCACGAACACGTCCCGCCCGCGCTCGACCAGCCGCTTGGCCCGCTCCATCACCAGCTGGGCCAGGCGGATGTGGTTGGCGGTGTCGTTGTCCGAGCTGGACGCCACCACCTCGCCCTTGACCGTCCGCCGCAGGTCGGTCACCTCCTCGGGGCGCTCGTCCACCAGGAGGACCATCAGATGCATGTCCGGGTGGTTGGCGGCGACGGCGGCGGCGATGTGCGCGAGGAGGACGGTCTTGCCGGTCCGCGGCGGGGCGACGATGAGCCCGCGCTGCCCCATGCCGATCGGGGTGAACAGGTCCATCACCCGGGTCGTGAGCGGCTCGGGGCCGGTCTCCAGCCGGATCCACTTGGTCGGGTCGACGGGGGTGAGTTCGTCCCAGGCGCGGCGGCGGAAGGCGGCCGGGTCGCCGCCCTCGATGTGCTCGACCGTCGCCAGCCGGGGGCCGGTGCCGCCCTTGCGCGGGGGCTCGATCGGGCCGCCGAGCTGCACGCCCTCGGCGAGGCGGAACTTGTCGATGAGCAGGCCGGGGACGTAGGCGTCGGCGGCGGTCGGGGCGTAGTGGCGGGCCGGGTTGCGGAGGAACCCGTACCCCTTCGGGTGGAGTTCCAGGACACCCTGGGCCGTCGGGCGGGAGTCGGACATTCGTAACCCTTCGGGCGGCCGGGAGGGCCGCGGAGGCCCGCGGGGTGAGGGTCGGCGGGCGCGACGGGATTGGGCCGGGAGGGCGTGTGCCGATTCTAACCGCCGGCCGCGGCGAAGGCGAGAGGGTTCAGCCCCACCCGGACAGCAAATGACGAGTGACCCACCAATGACCCACCAATGACGAAGGAAGACAAGCCGGGGCTTTCCTTCGTCATTGGCGGGTCACTCGTCATTCGGCCTTGCTGCTTACTTGCTGCCCAGCAGCTCGACCCGGAACACGAGGGTGGCGTTCGGCCCGATCACGCCGCCCGCGCCGCGGGAGCCGTAGGCCAGCTCGGGCTTGATGCGGAGGCTGCGGACGCCGCCCGCCTTCATGCCCGGGATGCCCTCCTGCCAGCCCTTGATGACCTGGTTGAGCCCGAACTCGATCGGCTCGCCGCGCTTCACGCTGCTGTCGAACACCGTGGCCTTGTCGTCGGTCAGCCAGCCGGTGTAGTGGACCTTCACCCGGGCGCCGGCCTTCGCCTCGGGGCCGTCCCCGACCGCCTCGTCCCAGACCTCGAGGCCGGGGATCAGTTCCTTCCACTCCGCCGAGGCCAGGTCCGGCCGCGTCAGTTTGTCGCTCATCGGGTCGCCCTCCGTACCTTCGGGTTACTTCGTTTCCAGCAGCTCGACCTCGAAGACCAGCGTGGCGCCCGGCCCGATGAGCGGGCCGGCGCCGCGGTTGCCGTAGGCGAGGTCCGGCGGGATGCGCAGCCGGCGGACGCCGCCGACCTTCATCCCCGGGATGCCCTCCTGCCAGCCCTTGATGACCCCGCGGAGCGGGAACTCGATGGGCTCGCCGCGCTTGACGCTGCTGTCGAAGACGGTCCCCGCCTCGTCGGTCAGCCAGCCGGTGTAGTGGACCTTCACCCGGGCGCCGGCCGGGACCGGGTCGCCCTTGCCGACCGTCGCGTCCCACACCTCCAGCCCGCTCGGCAACTTCTTCCACTCCTTCGACTTCAGGTCCGGGCGGACCAGCTTCTTCTCGTCCTGGCCCGGGGCGGTCGATCCGGCGGCGGCCACGGCCGTCGCGGCGAGCAGGAATGCGAACAGGGTGCGCACGGGCAGTCCTTTCGTCGGGCGTTTGGTGGGAACTGGTATACGGATTCACGTCCCCCGCGGGCGGGCGTCCGGGGGCGGGTCCGCCGGCCGCGGGAGCGGCCCGCTCGCCCGCACGTTCGGCGCCGGCCGGCGGCGGACCCGCTTCAGCTTCGGCACCGGGACGTCGTGCTCGTCCTCCAGGTCGCCGACGATCTCCTCCAGCACGTCCTCCATCGTGATCAGCCCGCGCACCGTCCCGCCCCCGTCGCGGACCACGGCCATCGGCCGGTGCGACTTGCGGAACAGCTTGAAGGCGTTGGCCACCGGCTCCTCGGGGTCGAGGAACGTGGCCGGGTACAGGGCGTCCTCCAGCAGCACCACCCCGGACGTGCTGAACAGGAAGAACAGATCCTTGGTGTTGACGATGCCGACGACGTTGTCCGGGGTGCCGTCGTACACCGGCATCCGGGTGTGCGCCCCGAGGCGGGCCGCCTCCAGCACCCTCTCGGGGGTGGCGCTCACGTCCAGCGCCACCACCTTCTCCAGCGGCACGAGGCAGTCGCCGACCGTCTTGTTCCGCAGGGCGAACACGTTCAGCACCATCTCCGCCTGGTCCTCGTCGAGCAGCCCGGCCTCCTCGGTCCCCTCGACGAGCATCCGCAGCTCCTCGACCGAGTGGACGTGCCCCTCGGTCCCGCTCGGGGTGTACCCGAGCCGCTTGAGCAGCCAGTTCCCGGTCCCGTTCATCACGTACACGACCGCCCGGGTCGCCCGGGAGAAGACGTTCAGCGGCGGCGCCACCACCAGGGCCGTCTGGTCCGGGGACTGGAGGGCCACGGCCTTCGGCATCAGCTCCCCGAACACGACGTGCAGGAAGGTGACGAGCGAGAACGCCAGGAACACGGCGAGGGCGTGCCGGGAGACGAACGCGACCTGGTCCGGGAGGAACCCCAGAACCGGGGCGAGGACGGCGGCGAGGGCCGGCTCGGCCACGAACCCGAGGGCGATGCTCGCCAGCGTGATGCCGAGCTGGGTGGCGGCGATGGACCGGTCCAGGTGGGCGACCGCGTCGGCCACGGCCTTCGCCCCCGTCTTCCCCTGGTTCACCATCTCCTCGACCCGCGTCCGGCGGACGGCGACCAGGGCGAACTCCGCGGCCACGAAGAAGCCGTTGAGGGCCACCAGGACGGGGATCGCCACGAGGCCGACGACGACCCGTGCGGTGGAGGGTTCCTCGCCGACCGCGGCGGCGAACAGGGCGGGCAGGGCGGCGAACGTGGGGGATAACAAGTGGGTCCGTTCCGGTCGGGGAAGCCGTGCCCGGTGCCCCGGGCGGCGGGTATTCTACGAGCGAATCACGGGCCGACCGTGACGCCCCCCGGAACCAGTTGGCGGGGTTCGGGTTCCGGTCGGCTTCCAGTCCCCCGGGCGGGGACTACAACAACCCGGCCCGCCACCGGAGCCGGCCACGCGATGACCCCCTGCCCGCCCCGCCACATCCTGTCCGCCCTCTCGGACCCGGACTTCCCGCCGGACGAGGCTCTGGCGATCCTCCGCCACACCAGCGAGTGCGACGCTTGTAAGCAGACGTTGGCCGAACTGAGTAGCCCGTCCGAGACGCTCGACCGGATGTTCCGGGGGCTCCCGGCCCCCGCCCCCGTCGTCGCCCCGCCGCCAGCCGGCCGCGGGCGGTGGAGCGTGGTCGTGGTGATCGCGGCGGCCGCCGCGGTCGGGGCGACGGCGGCGCTGGGGACGCAGGTGGCCCGGTCGCGGGCGGCCGCCCGGGAGGCGAACGCGGCCGCCGCCCTGGCCGACCGCCGGGCGACCCTGGCGACCCAGCTGGCCGAGGGCGAGGGCGCCTTCGCCCGCGGGTTCGCCCTCCTCGACGACGGCGAACCGGCCGGGGCACCCGAGGTCGCCCGGGCCGCCACGCTCGCCCGGGCCGTGGCGGACGATGCCACGACCGACCCGCCGACGAAGGCCGCCGCCCTCGCCCTCCTGGCCCGGGCGGAGCCGCATCTCAACGGGCTGTTACCCCCGCCGCCCCGCCCGAACCACCCCGGGTACACGCCCCGACTGGCGGTCCTCACGCTGGACCGAACCCGCCTCCTGACCGTGGCCGACGAGGCCCGGGTGGTGGTGTGGGACGCGGAGACGGGCGGCGCGGTCGCGGCGTGCCTGCCGAAGGAAGGGGTGGCCGGGCGGTTCGAGTCGGTGGCGGTGAGCCCGTGCGGGCGGTACGTGGCGGCCGGCGGGGGCGACGGGCGGGTGTGGGTGTGGGACTTCCCCCCGAAGGGCGAGGTCCGGCCGGCCGCGCAGGTGCTCGGCGGGCCGGCCCGGGGGCCGGTGTGGGCGGTCGGGTTCACCCCGGTCGCCGGCCCGGGCGCGGTGCCGGACTTGTGGGTGGTCGGCGCGGAGCGGGTGCCGCGGAACGTGCGCTTCATCCCCGGCCTGGCCGACCGGCCGGCCGGCCGGCCCCCGGCGAGCCTCGACCGGCCGGCCGGGGCGGGACCGCGGGTGGGGCCGGTCCGCCACGGCCGGCCGGTGCTGGGCGCCGGGGCCGACCCGGAGGGGAAGGTCGCCGTGACGACCGACCCGGACGCCACCTTCCGCTTCTGGGACGTGGCCACCCGCCAGCCGGCCGGCCCGCCGGCCCGCCCCCCGCGCTGACGGGCGGTCAGGCAACCTCTCCCTCGGCGGTGCTCGGCCTGGGGCGTGCGAAGCCCGCACGCCCGAGCTGAATCACCCCAGCCCCTTCGCCCCGCCGCCGCAGCCACCCCCACCGGCGGCGAAGATCAGGAAGATGATGAGCACCTGCGCCCCCAGCACGACCGTGCCGAGGATGCGGCGGACGGTGGTCTGGCCGGGCGTCATGTAGCCGAGGCTGCCGGCCATCAGGAACAGGAACCCGAACATCATCCCGTACATCTCGAACCACCGCGACCGCTTGACGCCCACCCGCTCGAACCCGACGTTCTCCTCCGCCCGGTCCTTGTCGTTGTCCTTGTAGAACTTCTCCCGCTCCTTGCTGACCTCCTCGTCCGTCTTCTTGTCCTTCCGCAGCTTCCGCTCCTGCACCTTCCACTCCAGGTCGATCCGCTCGCTCGCCCCCTCGGCCCGGCTGACCGCCGCCCCGCCGATGATCGGCTGGAACAGGAACACGATCACCAGGAACGCCCCGAACCCGAACAGCAGGCTCGGCACCCCGCCGAAGTCCTTGAAGATCTGCACCGGGTCCAGCGCCAGCCCGCCGCGGGGCGACCGCCCCCGGCCCCGGCGCGGGGCGTCGTCCTCGTAGTCGTCCGCCGCCGGGGCCGGCGACCGCGCCGGCCCCGGGGCGGCCGGCGCGTCCACCTCCAGCCCGGCGTCGGTCACGACCAGGCCGGCGGAACACTTCTTGCACCGGATGCGCCGGCCGGCGTCCTTGGCCGCGACGTTGTAGACCGCCCCGCAACTCGGACAGGTGTTGTTCACAGGCGAACCCCAGAAGGGACCGGACGCGCCGGCAGGGTCGGATTCTAAGTCGGCCCCCGCCCGGACGCAAGCGGTTGATAGGATGTACCCGGCACGGCGGGCCGGCCGGGCGGTCGTCCCGGCCCCGGCCCCCGCCGCCCGCGGGGACCACCCATGACCGCGCCGCTGACCGTCGTCATCTTCGGGGCGTCCGGCGACCTCGCCGCGCGCAAGCTCATCCCGGCCCTGTACAACCTGGCCCGCAAGGACCGCCTCCCGCCCGAGGCGAAGATCGTCGGCGTCGCCCGGTCGGCGTTCACCGACGACGCCTTCCGCGACAAGATGAAGGCGGCCGTCTCGGAACACAAGGAGCAGTGGGACGAGGCCGTGTGGGCCCGGTTCGCCAAGCAGCTGTACTACGTCGCCGCCGACATCACCGGCGACGCCAACGGCACCGCCCCGCTCAAGGCGTGGTTCGACCGGCACGAGGGGCCGGCCGGGGGCCGCCGGCTGTACTACTTCTCGGTCAAGCCGGAGCTCTACCCGGACCTCAGCAAGGCGCTCGGGGAGGCGGGGTTCAACAAGGAGGTGGGCGGGTTCCGGCGGGTGGTGGTGGAGAAGCCGTTCGGCCACGACCTCGCCACCGGCAAGGCGCTCAACGCCGACCTGCACCAGCACTGGCGGGAGGAGCAGCTCTACCGCATCGACCACTACCTCGGCAAGGAGACGGTCCAGAACATCCTGGTGTTCCGGTTCGCCAACACCCTGTTCGAGCCGCTGTGGAACTACCAGTACATCGAGCACGTGCAGATCACGGTGGCCGAGACGGTCACGGTGGGCGACCGGCTGGCGTACTACGACACCAGCGGCGTGGTCCGGGACATGATCCAGAGCCACCTCCTCCAGGTGATGACCCTGGTGGCGATGGAGAGCCCGTCGCGGTACACGGCCGAGACGCTCCGCAACGAGAAGATGAAAGTGCTGGACTGCATCCCGGTGCCGGCGGCCGAGGAGGCGGCGCATCTGGTGTCCGTCGGCCAGTACGCGGGCTACCGGCAGGAGCTGGCCAAGCTGAAGGCCAAGCTGACGGCCGCGGGCAAGCACGACGAGGCCGCGGCCATCAACCCGAACTCGAAGACGCCGACCTACGCGGCGGTCCGGCTGACGGTCGAGAACGGGCGGTGGAAGAACGTGCCGTTCTACATCCGCTCCGGCAAGGGGATGAAGAAGCGGTACAGCGAGATCATGATCCAGTTCCGCTGCCCGCCCCACCTGATGTTCCCGCTGCCGAAGGACGAGGTTCTCCAGTGCAACCGGATGACCCTGGTCCTCCAGCCGAACGAGGGGATCACGCTGAACTTCCAGACGAAGGTGCCGGACGTGGAGGGCACCCGGCTGTGCCCGCGCGACCTGTCGTTCGACTACCGCCAGGGGTACGGCGACAAGGCGCTGCCGGAGGCCTACGAGCGGATGCTCCTGGACGCGATCCAGGGCGACGCGAGCCTGTTCCTGCGGAGCGACGAGATCGAGCGGGCGTGGGAGATCATGGACCCGATCATCGCCGCCCTGGAGCGGCCGGACGCCCCGGACCCGGAGGAGTACGCGATCGGCTCGCAGGGTCCGGCCGAAGCGGACCAGTTTTTGCTGAACGAGGGCCGGAAGTGGCAGCCGATCGGGTGACGAACCCCGGGCGAACGGCCCACTAGCACCGCGGAGGCCGCCCGGGGTAGAACCCCGGGCGCCTCCGGCGACAAGCCGGGATCGCGGCCCCCACATAACCACCGCCTTACCCCCGCAACCCCCATGCACCTCCCCCTCCGCGCCGCGCTCGCCCTCCTCCTTGCCGCCGCAGCCCCCGGCCTCGCCGCCGCGGCCGACGGCGACACCCCCTTCGCCAAGCACGGCCGGCTCCGGGTCGCCAAGACCGGCACGCACCTCGAACACGCCGACGGCACGCCGTTCTTCTTCCTGGCCGACACCTGCTGGACCGGCCCCGCCCTCAGCACCACCGCCGACTGGGACGTTTACCTCAAGGACCGCAAGGCCAAGGGCTTCACCGCCGTCCAGTTCAACTGCGTCTCCCCCTGGCGCACCGCCCCCACCGACGCCGCCGGCCGGACCTCCTACGCGGTCAAGGACGGCAAGCTCGTCCCCGACGAGGCGTTCTTCCGGCAGCTCGACGCCCGCCTCACGGCGATCAACGACCACGGGATGCTGGCCGTGCCGGTACTCGTGTGGGCGCACAAGAAGGGTGACGCCGGGTTCGACCTCCCCGAAGACCAGGTGATCTCACTCGTGAAGTTCGAGGTGGACCGCTACAAGAGCGCCCACTGCCTGTTCATCCTGGCCGGCGACGCCCGGTACAACCCGGCCGAGGCCGACCGGTGGAAGCGGGTCGGGCGGGAGGTGTTCGGGAACCTGCCGGGGCCGCTCGTCACCACGCACCCGACCGGGATGAACTGGCCGTGGAAGGACTGGGCCGGCGAGAAGTGGCTGACCGTCCTCGGCTACCAGAGCGGCCACGGCGACGACGCGGCGACGCAGAGGTGGATTCACTCCGGCCCGGTGGCCGAGTTCGCCCGCAAGAGCGACCCGACCCGGCCGGTCGTCCGCCCCGCCGACTACACGCCCCGGCCGGTCATCAACCTGGAGCCGCCCTACGAGGACCACTTCGGCTACCAGTCGCGCCGGCCGCACTCGGCGTACAGCGTCCGCCGGGCCGTGTACTGGAGCCTGCTGAGCACGCCGGTCGCCGGGGTCACCTACGGCGGGCACGGCGTCTGGAGCTGGCACGCCAAGACCGGCGACAGCCCGACCGACCACGGCGGGACCGGCCCGGCGAAGAACTGGAAGGAGGCGCTGAGCCTCCCGGGGGCCGCGCAGATGGGCCACGTCCGGAAGCTGTTCGAGTCGGTCCCGTGGACCCAACTCGAACCGGCGCCGGAGCTCGTGGCCCGGGGGGCGAAGGACGACCCGACGAAGTTCGTCGCCTGTGCGGCTACCCCGGACCGGAAGGTGATGGTGCTGTACTTCCCGGCCGGGGCGCGGGCGGCGCTGAGCCCGGACCTGCCCCTGGCCGGTGCGACCCTCAGCTGGTTCGACCCGCGGACGGGCCAGCTGCGTGAGGGGGGTGCTGGCCTGAACCCGCCGGACGGCGAGGACTGGGCGCTGGTCGTCCGGCAGCGGTGAGCGACCGGCCGGTGTGAGCCGGCGGTGCGGCTTCCGGGTAGCGTCAACGCTCTGGCCCCTGCACTGGCGACTGCCACCAGTGCAGGGGCCAGAGCGTTGACGCGGCCACTCCGGCACGCCGGGGATGTGGAACACCCGGGTCGAAACCCGTCCAGCCCCGCCACCGGGTCTGGCGCCCGCCGCCCGCGGGAAAAGGGTGCGGACTCTTGACCGCGGCCGCCCGCCGGGCGACGATCACCACTCCCCCCACCCCCGGGCCGCTCCCATGACCCGCCTCCGCCTCGCGCTCCTGGCCCTGCCGTTCCTCGTCGCCGGTGCCCCGGCGCCCGCCCAGCCGGCCAAGGCTGATCCCGGCTTCACCCACACCCCGGACGTGATCTACGGCCGGAAGTTCGGCACCGCGCTCACGATGGACGTGTTCGCCCCCAAGGGGAAGGGCAACGGCGCCGGCGTGATCTGGTGCGTCAGCGGCGGCTGGTTCTCGGCGAAGGAGGCGATCAACGTCGGCTTCGCCAAGCCGTTCCTCGACCGCGGCTACACCGTGTTCGAGGTCGTCCACGGCAGCCAGCCGAGGTTCACCATCCCGGAAGTCCTCGACGACATGCACCGGGCCGTCCGCTTCGTCCGGGCCAACGCCGACAAGTACGGGATCGACAAGGACCGGCTCGGCATCAGCGGCGGCTCGGCCGGCGGCCACCTGTCGCTGATGCAGGGGGTGGCCCCGAAGCCCGGCAACCCGAAGGCGGCCGACCCGGTGGAGAAGGAGTCGTCGAAGGTGGCGGCGGTGGCCTGCTTCTACCCGCCGACCGACTTCCTGAACTACGGCAAGGCCGGCGAGGTCGCCCTCGGCGACGGCACGCTCCGGAACTTCAAGGGGCCGTTCGCCTTCGTCGAGTTCGACGCGACGAGCCGGAGCTACGTGCCCGTCCTGAACGAGACGGCCCGGCGGGCGATCGGGAAGCAGATCTCCCCGGCCTACCACGCGACGAAGGACAGCGCCCCGGCGCTCATCATCCACGGCGACGCCGACAAGCTGGTGCCGATCCAGCAGGCCGAGGTGATGGTGGCCGCGTACAAGACCGCCGGCGCGACCGCCGAGCTGGTGGTGAAGCCCGGCGCGGCCCACGGCTGGGCCGGGCTCGACAAGGACATGGTGAAGTTCGCGGACTGGTTCGATACGCATCTGAAGAAGTGACGGCTGTGGCGATCAGCCCCTGACGCGACGCCGACGCTCCAGGGCGGGTCGAGGGGTTCAACGCCCCGCGGACACCGCGGACGCCGCCCAGGGTTGTCACCCTGGGCTACACACCGGTGCCCCTCCGGGGCTTAAAGCCCCGAGCCGATCGCGCTCACGAGCCGCGACCGAAAGGGAGCGGCCGCTGTCCCCGCGGTTCCCGCACGCGGTCTGTCGGATACGTTGGGCACCTGCTCGGGGCTTGAGCCCCGGAGGGGCGCCGGCGTGTAGCCCGGGGTGGTAACCCTGGGCGGCCTGTGGCGGAGTCCGAGGGCACGCCCCCTCAGTCCACCCGGATCAACTTTCCCCCTCCCAGAGGTTCTCATGTCCCCCCTCTCCCGCCGCTCCTTCTTCGGCGCCGCCGTGGCCGCGCCGTTCGTCTGTACGTCTGCCGTCCGTGGTCAGGACGCGGCGTCCAACAAGCTCACCCTCGGGTTCATCGGCGTCGGCACGATGGGCCGGGGCCACCTCGGCGGCTTCCTCGGCCGCCGCGACGTCGAGGTCGTCGCCGTCTGCGACGTGGTCAAGGAGCGGCTCGACAGCGCCAAGGAGATGGTCGAGCGCCGCTACGCCGACCGGCTCAAGTCCGGCCAGTACCGCGGCGTCCGGGCCGTCGCCGACTTCCGCGAGCTCCTCGCCCTCCCCGGGCTGGACGCCGTCGTCATCGCCACGCCCGACCACTGGCACGCCATGCCCGCCATCCTGGCCGCCCGGGCCGGCAAGCACATCTACTGCGAGAAGCCGCTCACCCAGAACGTCGCCGAGGGGCGCCAGCTGGTGACGGAGGTGACCCGGGCGCGGGTGGTGTTCCAGACCGGGAGCCAGCAGCGGAGCGAGTTCGGCGGGCACTTCCGCCGGGCCGTGGAGTACGTCTGGAACGGCCGCATCGGCACGCTGCGGACCGTCCGGATCGGCGTCGGCGGGCCGGCCAAGCCGTGCGACCTGAAGGGCGAGGAGAAGCCGGCGGGGACCGACTGGGACGCCTGGCTCGGGCCGGCGCCGGAGCGGGAGTACAGCTCCACCCTCTGCCCGCGCGGGGTCCACTCCCACTTCCCGGCGTGGCGGAACTACCAGGAGTACGCCGGCGGCCAGCTCGCCGACATGGGCGCCCACCACTTCGACATCGCCCTGTGGGCGCTGCACGCGGCGGGCATGACCGGACCGGTCGAGATCACCCCGCCGGCCAACCCGGCGACCGGCGCCGGCCTCCGCTTCACCTACCCGAACGGCGTGGTGATGGTCCACAACGAGTTCACGAAGGGGCCGGACGGCGCCGAGATCAAGGCCGACTGCGTGTTCGAGGGGACCGACGGAATGATTCTGGTCAGCCGGGGCGGGATCAGCAGCCGGCCGGCGTCGATCCTCCAGGAGCCGATCGGCGCGGGCGACAAGCGCGTCTACCCGTCCACCAGCCACCACACGAACTGGCTGGAGTGCGTCCGCGAGCGGCGGGAGCCGATCTGCCCGGCCGAGATCGGCCACCGCAGCGCCACCATCTGCCACCTCGGCAACATCGGCTACCGCTTCGGCCGCAAGCTGCGCTGGGATCCGAAGACCGAACGCTTCCTCGACGACGCGGCCGCCAACCGCGAGCTCAGTCGGGAGCCGCGGGCGAAGTGGAAGCTGGTGTGAGTCGACCCGTTGCGTCCCGCTGTCCCGCCCAGGGGCTGCCCCGGGCGGGGTTGAGCCGCTCCACCGCGTATGAACCCCCACCCCCTCCTCGACCCGCCGCCGGACGACCGCTTCGAGCTCCGGCCGTCCACCGTCCCCGGCGCCGGGCTCGGGGTGTTCGCCCGCGTCCCGCTCCCCGCCGGGGCCGAGCTGGAAGTGACCGGCGTCCTGGTCCGCCGCGACTCGGTCGCCGACCACTGCTCCCACTTCGCCGACCACCACAAGTTCACCGTCGGCACCGACCTCCTCCTCATCCCCGTCGGCCTCGGCGGGATGGTCAACCACGCCGCCGACGCCAACCTCGACCGGGTCGAACTCCCCGGCCGGGTCGTCCTCCGCACCCGCCGGCCGGTCGCGGCGGGGGAGGAGCTCTTCTTCGCCTACTCGGCCGCGGCCCGCGCGCGGCTCGGGATCGACCGCCCGGACTCGTGAGTGAGGGTGGGGTGATTCATCCTCGGACGTTACGACTACTGCCCTTGAGCCGGGGCGGCGGGGGGTTTACACTCCACACAACTCGCGCCGGTGTTTGCAATCCTTTTCCCTTCCCTCCGCACGGAGGACGCCCATGCCCCGCCTACACGCCCTCCTTGAGAGCGTCGGCCAGGCTCTGTCCGAGAAGGGCCGCAAGGCGCTCCGCGGCCAGTGGCCCTACGCCGACATCCTGCTCGATACGGCCCGGACGGCCTTCGACCTGGCCGTCCGCAAGCTCCCCGGCCCGGACCTCGCGGCCGCCCTGGCCGACTGCGCCGCCTGCCCCGACCGGGAGTACGAGCGCCGCATCGGCGAACTCGTCGCCGACCTCGCCGAAACCCACCACGTCCCCCGGGACGCGCTCGCCGACTACTTCCGCGGGCTCCCCCCGACCGTCCGCCAGAACCTCCGCCGGCCCACCGACCCGGACGGCACCACGGTGCCCGACGGGCTCGCCTTCCACCGGCCGGAGGACTTCCTCCCCTTCCTCCCGCCCCGCCCCCCGCGCTTCCGCCCCGGCGACCGCCCGCCCGGGCTCGACAACTGGACCCTGACCGAGCTCCGCGGCCTCGGCGAGTGCTCGGAGGTGTGGAAGGGGGAAGACCCGGACCGCCCCGACGACTCCCCGGCCGCCCTCAAGTTCGCCATCGACCCCGAGACCCGGACGCGGGTCGCCGGCGGGACCGAGCTGTTCCGGAAGGTGTTCACCCTCAACGAGATCCCGGGCGTCCTCCCCCTCCGGTCGGTCTACCCCCAGACCGACCCGCCCTGCCTGGAGGCTCCGTTCGTCCGCGGGTACGACCTGGGCGGGGTGATGCTGGAGTGGAAGTACCGCTACGACAACGCCAAGCCCGAGGCCGCGCTGAAGCTGATCCGCCGGCTGGCCACAATCCTGGCCAAGGCCCAGGGCGAGGGGGCCGTCCACCGCGACCTCAAGCCGAGCAACGTCCTCCTCCACCCCACCGAGGGCGGGAAGTTCACCATGTGGGTGACCGACTTCGGGTGGGGGGAGATCGAGGCCGGGCGGTCGCTGGAGCTGGCCAAGGCCGGCCCCCGCGGCGAGCAGGTCCGGCTCGCCCACCGCGGGGCCGCGACCGAGCTCTACGCCTCGCCCCAGCAGATGAAGAAGGATCCGCCGGCCCCGACCGACGACGTCCACGCGGTCGGGGTGATCTGGTATCAGCTGTTGAAGCGGAACCCGGCCGAGGGCGCCCCGGTCGGGACCGAGTGGGTCGAGGAGTTCCGCCCGCACGGGTTCACCGACGGCCAGGCCCGGCTGCTCCAGGCCTGCCTTTCGACCCGGGCCGACAAGCGGCCCCGGACGGCCGCCCTGCTGGCCGAGCAGCTGGCCCAGGTGACCGTCGGCCCCGGCACCGGGACGGACGGGTCGAAGCTGCTCGTCCCGGCCACCCCCCTGAAGACCCCGGTGAAGACCCCGACCGGCACGCGGGCCGTGGTGGCGACGGCCGGCGGCCGGCCGTTCGACGCGGACGCCACGGCCACCCAGGCGGCGGCCCTCCTCGCCACGGCCGGCGGGCCGCCGGGATCGACCGGGCCGAAGTCCGGCACCGGCGGGCTGCGGTTCCTCAAGAACTCGATCGGGATGACCTTCGTCCGCATCCCCCCCGGGGCGTTCCGGATGGGGTCGCCGCCGGACGAGCACGGGCACCGCGAGCACGAGGGGCCGGCCCGCCCGGTCGCCCTCACCCGCGGGTTCTACCTGTCGGTGTTCCCGGTCACGCAGACCGAGTACCAGCTCATGATCGGGCGGAACCCGTCCAAGTACCAGAAGGGGGGCGAGAACCAGCCGGTCGAGATGGTCGGGTGGCGGGACGCCGAGCACTTCTGCGCCCGACTGGCGCAGCGGCCCGACGAGGCGGCCCACAACCGGACGTACCGCCTGCCGACCGAGGCCGAGTGGGAGTACGCCTGCCGGGCGGGGTCGGCCGCCCCGTACCACGGGGGCGACCGGCTGACCTCGGCCGACGCGGTGCTGGCCACCGGGCAGAACGCCCCGAAGCACCCGGCGGCGGTGGGGGCGAAGCCGGCCAACGCCTTTGGCCTGTGCGACATGCACGGCAACGTGCAGGAGTGGGTGAGCGACTGGTACGATGAGTACTACTACGCCGAGAGCCCGGCCGAGAACCCGCCGGGGCCGACCCGGGGGCTGCTGAAGGTGGCCCGGGGCGGGGCGTGGAACATGCCCGCCCCCGACTGCCGCTCCGCCGCCCGCCGCGCCTTCCCGCCGGACACCCGCGCCGACGCCATCGGCTTCCGCGTCGTGCTGGTCACCGGCTGACGACGGCGGGTGATCGGCTGGTACGAGGCGGTTCCCGGGCTCCGAACCCCGAACCAGCCGGCTCGCCTCACCGCGTCAGCAGCAGGTAGCCGACCACGGCCGACAGGAGGGCGACCACGACCATCAGGATCGGGGTCGTCCAGTCGAACCGCGCCTGGTCCCCGCGGGAGTCGCCGGGCGGGGTGCGGGAGGTCGTGGGGCGCGAGGCGGCCGGCACCGGGGTGCGGCTGCCGGGGGGTGGGACGTACCGGCCCGACGGCGGCGGGGCCGGTGCGTACCGGCCCGACGCCTGCGGGCCGCGGCCGGTCGACGGGCCGCCGAGGTCCACCACGTCCCCGCTGGGGTCCGCCGCCGGGCGCGGCGTCGGGACCGGGGCCGCCCGGCGGGAGTGGACCTTCGACGACGCCCCGTCCGGCCCCAGCGCGGCCGGGGCGACTACCAGGTCGCGGAACTCCGGGGCCGACGTCAGCGGGATGAACTGCCCCGTCTTCGACCGCCCGACCAGGATCGCCGCTGGGTCGCCGAGGAGGTTGTCCCGGAGGGCGTCGCGGATGCTCTGGGTGGTTCCCTTCACCGTGTGCGGCTGGCCGTTCTCGTCCCGGTACACCATGTACCACGTGTCGGCCGCGGCCGCGGCAGCCCCGGCCTTCACCGGCCCGGACCCGCGGCTCTGGCCGGTCAGATCCTCGAAGAACTCCCGGCAACTGGCCGGCCGGCTGGCCGGCTCGGCGCTCATGGCCCGGCGGATGGCCCAGTCCACCCGCTCGGACAGGGCCGGGTTGAACTCCCTCGGCGGGGGGAACTCGTTGCGGATCTTCTTCATCCAGCAGTCGAGCGGGTTCGACTGGGCGAACGGCACCTGCCCGGTGACCATGCAGTAGAGCGTGGCCCCGAGGCTGTACACGTCGCCCCGGGCGTCCACCCCCTTGGCGTTGCGGAACTGCTCCGGGGCCATGTAGTGCGGCGTGCCCAGGCCGCGGCCGGTCTTGGTCAGGTTGGTGTCGCCGTCCACGTCCTTGACCAGCCCCATGTCGGTCAGCTTGGCCACCCCGTCGCGGGTGACGAGGATGTTGTCCGGCTTCACGTCCCGGTGGATGAGCCCCTGCTTGTGCGCCCGCTGGAGCCCGTCGCACACCTGCCCGATCAGCCGGACGGCCTCGTCCTCCGACATCACCCCGGCCCGCTCGACCCGCTGCCCGATCGACTCCCCGTCTACGAACTCCATCACCAGGAACGGGTGGGGGCCGGTGCCGCAGTACTCAATGGCCCGGACGACGTTCGGGTGTTCGAGCACCCGGGCGGCGGTGAACTCGCGCTCGAACCGCTGGAGGACGGTCGGGTTCCGGCTGGTCCCGGGGGAGATGACTTTTACGGCCACCACCTCACCGGTCCGCCGGTCGCGGGCCTTGTAGACGGTCCCCATCCCGCCCTCGGCGATCTTGGAGACCACGTCGTAGGCCCCGAGCTGCGACGGGTGCTGCTCGGTGGTGGGGTCCGGGGGCATGAGGTGTCTCGGTCCGGGCGGGTGCGGGCCGCGGGGCACTACAATCTATAGGTCACGCGCCGCCGTTCGGTGAGTAGAGGCGGCGGGGCTCGGTCTGCCGCTCGTCCGTGCGCCCCATCGGTCTCAGTTGGATTGCACCGGCCGGGCCGGTATGATGGGGCGATTCGCCCGCTTGTCTGCCGCGCGCCCGGCGCCGCGCAACCGACAGAACCGCCACGGCCCCCGCGGTCGGCCGAACTCCCGCGGTTTGTGCGGGTTCGGCGCTTGTCCCGGTGTCGAGTGTCCGTCACAATCACGAGGTAGCGGCCCCGCGGCAGGGGTCGGTCGCCGCCCGTCCGTGGGAACCGCCCGTCATGAGCACTCTGGGCAAGGTTCTGCTCGTCTTCAACCTCCTCCTCGGGGGCGGGTTCGCCTACCTCGCCGTCCAGGACTGGAAGGGGCGGCAGGAGATCACGGCCGCCGGCCTCCGGCACCTCGTGCTGGTCAACGGCCTCTCGCTCGGCGCCAAGGCCGGCGAGCCGGAGGCGATGCCGACCGACCCCGAGGCCGAGGTGCCGTTCGTCGTCGAGGGACCCGGCGGGGTGCCGACGGAGACCGTCAGCCCGGCCCTGCTCAAGGCGTACTTCGGCCCGGCCGGCGGGGCGACGGACGCGAACGCCCCGCCGCTGGCGGCGGCCGAGCCGGTGCCGAACCAGCTGGCCGAAGTCCGCCGGGCGCTCAACGTCGTCAAGACGTACATCGAGGGCCAGGCCGACGACGCCAAGAAGGCCCAGGCGGCGTTCAACCTGCTCGTCCTCCAGGCCGAGACGATCGAGGAGCGGCAGCAGGCCCAGTCGCTCCTCGCGGCGGGCAAGGCCGAAGACCTGGCGGCCCGGCTGTACGCCAGGTTCGACCGCGTGCTCAAGGCTCCCAGCCTGGGCGACACGTCCGCCCTCGCCCCGCCGGAGGACGGCAAGGAGGACGAGGACAAGACGAAGGATCGACTGACGAAGGCCGGCGAGATCCGCGACGCGGCGTCCAAGGACGAGGCCGAGCGGCGCGCCCGCCTGGCGCACCTGCTGGTCCACCTCGACCCGTCGGCCGCGTGGCAGAAGCGGGTGATGATGGTGGTCGGGGTGAAGCGGTACGTCCGCGCGGTGGCCGCCCAGACGGTCCGGCTCGCGGACATGGTCGCCCGGGTCCGCCGGGCGGCCGACGCCGACCAGGAGCGGTTCGTGGCCGAGTACGCCCAGCTGCGGGAGATCGCCACCCAGCGGACCCAGACCCTCCGCGACCGGGCCGACCTGGAGGTCCGCCTGGCCGACCAGGAGCGGCGCGACGCGGACGTGGTAAAGCAGCTCGAAACGCGGCTCGACGACCCCACCACCGGCCTCCGGTCCCAGCTGGCCCGGGTGAAGACCGACGTGAACCAGCTCCTCGCCCGGCAGTCGTTGACCGAGCAACAGCTGTTCGAGATCCAGCGGGAGGTCGGGGTCACCCTCGCCGAGATCTACCAGATGGAGCGCGACCTCACGGCCGCCGAGCGCCGGCGGTACGAGAAGAAGTAGTCGGGCGGCCGAGCGTTGAGTCCTGAGGGCAGGCAGTCGAACCCGGTGTGAGGCGGCACGATGACGGCCATCGGCAAGGCACTGGTGTTCCTCACCCTCGTCCTCGGCGTCGGGGCGGCGGTGTTCGGCACCGTCGTGTACACCCAGCGGCCGGGCTGGTTCGACGACGTGCCGGACGGGCCGGTCGCCAAGGGGCACGTCGTCGTGTCCTTCAAGCAGTTGGCGAAGGACGCGGACACCCAGGGGAAGGCGGCGGCAGCCACCAGCGCCGCGTGGGGCAAACAGCTCAAGGAACTGACGGCCGCCGAGGCGGACCAGAAGACCCGGGCCGCCCTCTACGCCAAGCTCACCACCAACGCCCGCACCGGGGCGGTCGGGTTCTACGAGCTGTACGAAGACCCCGCGACCGGCCGGCTCGACCTGAGCAAGCTCGAACCGCCGACGCCGGTCCGCGGGCCGGACGGGAAGAGCCTGGCCGGGGCCGACACGCTGCTCTCCCAGATCGCGGCCTCGACCGACCGGATCGCCAACGTCCTCACCCCGAGCATCGCCAAGCTGCGGGCCGAGCAGAAGCGGCTTCAGGTCGAGGTCGACGACACGGCCGACAAGTTGGGCCGCCAGCGGGTCATCCGGGAGAACCTTCAGAATGAGTCGTCGTACCTCGCCGCGGCCGGGGTGAACGTGACCGAGCAGCGGGAGACGGCGCGGCGCCGGAAGGACCAGCTCGTCCGCCGGCTCCAGTTGTTCCGGTAGCGAGACGCGGGCGACGCGGGGCGGACCCCGACAACACGAACCACTTCAGCACGCGCGGGGGGTCGGGCGATGAGCTGGATCGGCAAGATTCTCGCCGTCATGGTGATGCTCCTGGCCCTGTTCGGGATGTGGCTCACCGCGTCCGCGTTCGCCGTCCGGACGAACTGGAAGGTCCAGGCCGACACCTACAAGAAGGCGTTCGACGAGGCCAAGGCGGCCCGGGAGTCCGAGTACCGCACCAACCAGTCCGAGCGGGACGCCCTGGCCCGGCAGGTCAAGGCCGAGCTGACCAAGGTGCAGGGGCTGATCGCCCAGCTGGAGAAGGCCGGCACCGAGAACGCCGAGAACGCCAAGAACATCGCCCAGCTCAAGCTCCGCTACGACACCCTCAACGTCCAGGCGGCCGAGCTCCAGGCCAACCTGGCGGCCGCCCAGTCCGGGGCGGACAAGCTCCAGGACCGGGTGAACAAGCTGGAGGAGGACAAGATCAAGCTGACCGTCACCACCGAGCAGGCGGTGAAGGACAAGCAGGCGGCCGAGACGCTCGCCCGGCAGGCCCAGGCCGACAAGCTGATCGCCGAGCGGAAGGTCGAGGAGCTGGCCTCGGCCCTGGCCGACGAGAAGGTCAACCGGGGCGGCAGCCTGGCCGGCGGCTCGAACCTGTTCACCCCGCGGCCGACCCCCGTCCCCGAGGGCGCGCGGGGGACCGTCGAGCGGTACGACTCCGGCTACGTGGTCATCAACCTGGGCATCGACCACGGCGTCACCAAGGGGGCCACCCTCGACGTGTACCGGACCGGCACCGACGCCAAGTACCTCGGCACGGTGGTGATCGACACGGCCTACCCGCAGGCCGCGGTCGGCACGTTCCGCCCGTCCGACCCGCGGCGGTCGATCCGCTCCCTCCGCCCGGACGAGCTGCCGAAGACCGGCGACCGCGTCGGCCGGGTCGGCAGCGTCGGCTCCACCCCCTGATCTTACCCCCACTCACCCCGGCACGAGGGGCCGCCAATGGCCAAGAAGAAGGCGAAGAAGGAGTCGGAGCGGCCGGCCAAGGCCCGCGCCCCCCGGCGGACCGAGCCGGTGTACACCGTCATCACCTTCGTCACCTTCGTGGCGCTGGTGGTCGGGTGTGCCTTGCTGTACCTGGACTACGACGAGTACGGGAAGACGAGCCCGCCGAAGGAGAACGCCCCGGCCCTGCCGAAACTCGGGGCCGACGACGCCAAGCAGGCGACGAAGGCGGGCGCGGACTGACCCGCCACCCCGCCCGCGGAACGAGAGTCACCTGCTCCACGCCGGCCAACGCCGGCGTGGTTCATTTCTGCGTCCTGTCACGCCCGCCCGGTCGCTCGCCTGCTCTCCTGGAGATTGTCGGTGTTCCCCCGCGTCGTCCTGTTCGTGTACGGCACGTTGAAGCGGGGCGGTCGGGCGAACCGGCTGCTGACCGGTCAGACGTACCTCGGCCCGGCCGTCACCGAACCCCACTACCGGCTCGTGGACCTCGGGTCGTACCCCGGCCTGGTCCGCGACGACACGACCGGGCTGGCCGTGAGCGGGGAGCTGTGGGAGGTGTCCGACTGCTGTCTGGCCGAACTCGACGACTACGAAGGGTGTCCGGGACTCTACTCCCGTGAGCCGGTGGCCGTCGTTGGGGCGGACAGGCCGGTCGAGGCTTACCTGTACGCGCGGCCGCTGCCGCCCGGCGCCCGCACCGGGGCGGCGTGGCCCATCCCCGAGACGTGACGGGCCGGCACCGGTCGGTCCCTTCCGCACCCCTTCACCCCTTCATACGGCAGGGACCGGCGATACAGTAACCCGGTTCCCCTCCCCCGGGCTGACGCAAGCATGGCCGACCTCGCCTTCCAGCGGTGCATCAACCCCCGGTGCGGGGCCACGGCCGACCTGTCCGACACCTCGTTCCGCTGCCCGGCCTGCGGCGGGCTGCTCGACCTCGCCTACGACTGGGACCGCCTCCCGGTGCCGAAGTCGCTCCGCGAGTTCGAGGCGGCCTGGGCCAACCGGTCCGACCCGCTCGACTTCTCGGGGGTGTGGCGGTTCCGCCGGCTGTTCCCGTTCGCCCCGGCGGACAAGGTGATGACCGTCGGCGAGGGCCAGACGCTGTGCCAGCGGGCCGACCACGTCGCCGCCTACGCCGGGATGAACCCGGGCTGCCTGTACCTCCAGTACGAGGGGATGAACCCGAGCGGGAGCTTCAAGGACAACGGCATGACCGCGGCGTTCACCCACGCCCGGATGGTGTCGGCCCGGCGGGCGGCGTGCGCCAGCACCGGCAACACCAGCGCCAGCCTCGCGGTGTACTGCTCGGTCACCCAGCTGATGCGGGCGGTGATCTTCATCGGGTCGGGGAAGATCTCCTATGGCAAGCTGTCGCAGGCGCTCGACTACGGGGCGCTGACGGTGCAGATCGCCGGCGACTTCGACGACGCCCTGCGGCGGGTGCAGGAGGTGAGCCGGCAGCTCGGCATCTACCTCGTGAACAGTGTGAACCCGTTCCGGCTGGAGGGCCAGAAGACGATTATGCTCCGCATCCTCGAAGCCTTGCGCTGGGAGGTGCCGGATTGGATCGTGGTGCCGGGCGGGAACCTCGGCAACGTGTCGAGCTTCGGGAAGGCGTTCGCCGAGCTGCGCGACCTGGGGCTGATCGACCGCACCCCCCGGCTGGCGGTGGTGAACGCGGCGGGGGCGAACACCTTCTACCAGCTCTACGAGCGGCAGGGGGTGCGCTGGAACGGCGGCGACTTCGACGAGCGGCGGATCGACCAGTACATGACGGCGATGGACGCGGGCAACCTCCGGGCCGACACGTTGGCCAGCGCGATCGAGATCAACCGCCCGGTGAACCTGCCGAAGGCGCTGCGGGCGCTGGAGCGGTGCGGCGGGGTGGTGCGCGAGGCGACGGACGCCGAGATCCTCGACGCCAAGGCGAAGGTGGGGGCGGGCGGGCTGGGCTGCGAGCCGGCGAGCGGGGCGAGCGTGGCGGGGCTGCTGAAGCTGGTGAAGGAGGGGGTGATCGCCCCGAGCGACCGGGTGGTGTGCGTGCTGACCGGGCACGTCCTGAAGGACCCGGACGCGACGGTGGCCTACCACACGGCGGACCCGGCGGTGTTCGAGGCGAAGCTCGGCAAGCGCGGGGTGAAGCGGGTACAGTTCGCCAACCGGGCGGTGCAGGTGCCGAACGACCTTGCCGAGATCGTCAAGGCGATCGAGCTGTACGCATAGGCCGTCCGGCGGGGAAGCGGTGGCCGGACGGGAGGCGTCCGTCAGGGCCGGTGGCCGGCCTCCCGGGGTATCTTGCGGACGAACTCCGGGAACGAGTCGGCAAGGTGATAACAGTTCTCATACCCCCACGGCCGCTCGGGCAGTTCGTCGGCGTCCCGGAGTCGGAAGAACTCCCGAATTTCTGGGGCCAGGTCGGGTAGCCCGGCCAGCGTGTCAGCGTCCCAGAGGTAGCGCATCTTGGCGTCCAGAGCGAACACCTGGCCGTGGTCCAGGCCGGCGACCGACAGGCAGGTGGTGGCCGCGTTGTGCCCCACCCCCACGCACACCATGTTCCGCGGCGTGATGGCCGAGTACAGTAGTCCGATCACGTCCTCCGCCCCGTACAGCTCCGTCAGGCTATGCGCCGCACCGAAGGGGGTCGGCACCGCACACGGGACGTAGGAGTCGAGGTATCCGCCCCCGACCGTGAGCAGGAACGCCCGGTAGTCCGCCGGCAGCGGCACCCCGATCTGCCGCTCCAGCTCCAGGAGGGTGGCGGGGGAAGCCGGTCCACCCTTGGGACGGAACCCGAGCCCCTTCAGGTGTTGACGGTAGTCCATCGTCATATGGCCTTCAGTCTAATGCGGTCCGCGGATTCAGTTCCGGCGGAGTCTGCCAGTTCACGCCGTACTTCTCTCGGAGTATCGCCTTCTTGGTTGCCCAAATGCGGTGGCAGTATCCCAGCTGGGCCTTGAGATCGGGCGGGTCGTTCGCCAGTCTCCGCTCCGGCTCTCGGTCCGCTGCCTCCAGGATCGGCTTCATCGCCGGGTCGTCTTCGATCGGGTCGTACTTGCGCCCGCTCGCGTTCACCCGCGGTGACGGGGGCGGCACGTACCAGATCGCCACGGCCGTCGGGATGACGGCCGCGGCGCAGATCAGCCAGCGCCTAACTCGCACCGTCACCTCCGATCCGAGCGCGTGACGCCGCATGCCTCAGCGGAGTCGAAGAGACTGGCACGTCTCCTCGTAGGTCGGCTCCAGTTCGAGCGGCACGGCCAGGTTGGGGGCGAGCCAGAGGGGCAGGGTCGGGAGCGACTCCCCGAGCGTGAGTGGGAAGGGCCACACGTCCAGCTGGGGCTGGTCGTTCACGCGCAAGACTCGGTACGCCACGGCGGAAAGCCCGGTCGGCGGGTGCCAGGTGAACTCGTCCGCGAGTTGGAGGCGTTGGACGAGGTCGTCGTGCAAGTTGGTCGTCCGCGTCGTGACCACGTCCACCGTCACGACCGAGATCCCCTGTTGGAGGTAGGCCGCGCACTTGGTGGCGAACGCCCGCCGGGCGGAAGGGCGGTCCTTGTTCGAGGGGTTGACCAACTCTACGGCCGTGACCAGTTTCATCCCCCCATCGTCCTTGTACACCCGGACCTCGAACACGTCCTGGTCGAGGAACGAAACCGCGCCGGTCACGAGCGGGGCCGGCGGCGCGTAGGTGTGTGCCGCCGTCACCACCCCGCCGTGGCCGTTGACACCAAAGTTGGGAGAGCCCGGCTCGTCCTCGAACGTCGCCACGTCGATCTCGACCGCCGTCCCGTGTTGTGCCAGGTGTTCGGACTCGTAGCGTGCGGGTAGGACCGAGCCGTTGAGCCGCTGGGCCATCACGAACGCCCAGCCGCTGTAGACGCTCTCCCACGACTTGCGGGCCGAGACCGGCGGGTTGAAGTGGTCGCGGAGCGGCATCGGTCGGCCCCCGGGGTTCTGCCATCGTACCCCCGGCTCCGGAAAAGCGGAACGCCGGGGGCGGTTCACCCCCGGCGTTCGCTGGGTCGGGCCGGCTCACGCCGGGCCGGTCACCCTCGGGTTAGACGGCCGCCAGCTCGCCCTCGTCGGCGAACTGCTCGGCCAGGGTCGGGTCGATCCCCTCCAGAACCTCCTTCAGCCGGGCCCGGGCGACGTGCAGCCGCCGCTTGACCGTCCCGGTCGGGACGTCGAACTCCCGGGCGATCTGCTTGAGGCTCCGGCCCCGGATGTAGAACGCCTCCAGGGTCAGTCGGTCCAGCGGCTTGAGCCGGGCCAGCCCGACCTTCAGCTGGCCGACCGCCTCGCCGGCCTCGAACTCGGCCTCGGCCGCCCGGGTCCGGGCCGGGACGGCGTCGAGCATCTCGGTCTCGGCCCCGAACAGCGGACCCCGCCGGGTCAGCCGGTTGATCGCCATCCGGGCGGTGATCCGCCGCAGCCACCCGGCGAAGCACCGCGGATCCCGCAGCTGCGGCAGCTTCCGCATGGCGTGGACGAAGACGTCCTGGGCCAGCTCCTGCGCCTCCAGCGGGTTCCGGACCCGGGCGAGGGCCATCGCGTACACGCTCCCCTGGAACCGGGTGACCAGCTCGCCGTAGGCGGCCCGGTCCCCGGTCTTCGCCCGCTCGACCAGGACGGTGATCTCGCTCCAGCTCATCGTCAGACCTTCCGCCCGATCCTTCCCGTTGGTGTGTGATGGCTGATACCTGCGGCCCGGGCGGCCGACCCGCCCCGGATCAGGGGAAGGGGGTCGGCGCGGCGTCCGGTCCGGGGGTGCCCCGACCCGCGCGTTCGCCGCCCGGGCAGACCCCGGGCGTGGCACGGTATCGTCGGCGGCGTCCCGCGGTGCGGGCGGGCCGGCGGCGTCAGGGGGCGTTGCGGACGACGGGTCACGCCCGGGACGACTGGGTGAACGTCACCCGTCTGTCCGGTGGGCACCCGCTCGCCGCGCGGCCGAGCCGCGGGCCAGCACTCGCTCAGGAACCAGCGTGGTAAGCAATTCCGGTTGTGACCTACAGCACACGCGCAGCACGGTCTGGGGTTGTCAGTCGAACCCGTCGGCCGGGTTCTCGTGGGTCAATCCGCGAGTCCGTTCAAGTCGCGTAAGCCGTGGGTCACCTCACTTTCCGGCCGTCGGGGTCGCGGACAGGAACCGCGCTGCGGGCCGTCGATCGGTCTGCTGGTCGGGCGATTGGCAGTCGCTACCGGACCAGTGTGACCGACCGGACACCGCGGCGGCTCCCGCCCGTGTCGGCCGTTTGGCCGCCAGGCGCCAACTCCTGTCGGAGCTGGTGCTTAGCGACCCTGGCCGCCCGAGGGACGGGGGTACCGGGGGAAGACATCCGGCCGGACCGGCCGGGGGCTCGGCAGTTGCCCGCATTCTCGCGGCGGGTTCCTGCCGGCCCCCGGGGTTCGATCCCGGGGCCGAATTCGGGGGCAACGGGAATTGCCCCCGGGACAGGTGGTCCGCCGGATACGCCGCGAACATGACGAGCCCCCGACCGATGCGATCGGCCGGCGTGGTCAGCTTGACGCTGACCACGGTCACGGTCTTCAGCACCAGGGTCGTTTGGGTCGTGTTCATCGCGGGCCTCCGTCGGACGGTTGTGGCGGGGGTTGTGTGCCCCTGCCGGCGGATGGAGCTAGGAGGTCATCTCGGACAGTTAGGGTGACACGGGTTTGGATCGAGTTCCGGCGGACGGGTCGGACGCCGACCGAGTGCCGGATCGGTAACTGTACCGGTCCTGGCCATCGGACGCAAGCCGCCCCGTTCCACTATATCCACGTTTTCTACCACCCGGGCGAACCGGGGAGCAGGTAACTCCACTCGGACGCGGGCCGTCGGGGGGAGGTTCGCGGTCGGCGGGGATTTTTCCCGCTTTTCCTCCCGCGGCCCCGAACCCCTCACTTTCCGGCCCGATTCCTTTGGGAGCGAACGGGGACATACCGCGTCCCTTGCGCGGCCGGTTCGCATTTCCCCCGTTACCAGACCGGCCGCCGCGCGGTTCTCGCCCCCGGACTGAGTGAAGGGGGAGAAAGTCGCGGGCAACGAAGTCGCCCCCTCCATCCGGCCCTTTTCCTTTTGTGTCGGGGGCGATCTGGTATACTCCGGCTCCTGACCCGGCTTGTCGCGTGGATTGCTCCCTGGGAATCGGCGTCCCCGCCGCGTGGCGAGTTCGCGCCCGCGGTCGGGTGGGCGAACGGTATCGCTCCAGACGTTGAGGGCGTGTGGATGTTCTTGCCCGTACCCCCTCGGCCCGACCGGGGTGAGTCCGAGAAGGTCGCGCCGCCCCCGCCCGCCGGGGAGCCCGCCACGGTTGACTGCGCGCCGCCCCCCGATCCCGCTGCGGGCGCGCAGGCGCTGCGGGAGCCGCAGCCGCCCAGTGACAGGATTTACCACTTCGCAATCGAGCAGATGCGCGCCGGGGTCGCCCCTGCCGAAGTCGAGCAGAGCCTGGTCCGCTGTGGCCTCAGCACGGAGGCCGCGGCGGCCGTCGTCGGCGACCTGAAGCGGGCGAGGAGCGAGGCTCTCCGGGAGGCGGGGCGGAAGAACATGCGCTACGGCGCGATGTGGTGCGTGGGCGGGGTCGTCGTGACCGTACTCACCCTCCAGGCGGCGGCCGGCGGGGGCCAGTTCGTCATCGCCTGGGGCGCGATCCTCTTCGGGGCGATCCAGTTCTTTCGCGGCCTGGGCCAGTCCGCGAGTGGGTAGGACGGCCCCCCGCGCCAGAGGTCGTGAGGCCGGGCCGGTCCGTGCCCCTCCCCGCCGCCGGCCGTACAACGACCGGCACCCCCGCCCCGAGGTGCCCGCATGGGCCGTCTCCCCTCCCTGGCCGGTGCCGCGCTCGTCGCCGCGGCCGGGTTCTCCGCCTTCCCCGGCTCCACCGCCCAGCCGACCGCCCCGCCGGCCGACTTTGCCGCCGTGCGGCCGCTTCTCAAGACGTACTGTCTGAACTGCCACTCCACCGCCGCCAAGAAGGGGAGCCTCGACCTCGAACGGTTCGCCGGCGCCGCCGACCTCCGCAAGGAACTCAAGGTCTGGGAGCAGGTGGCCGAGCAGGTCGAGGCCGGGGAGATGCCGCCGGCCGGCCGGCCCCAGCCCAGCGCCGACGAGCGCAAGCGGCTCGTCGCCTGGGTCCGCGGCTTCCTCGACGGCGAGGCCCGGGCGCGGGCCGGCGACCCGGGGCACGTGCCGCTGCGGCGGCTCAGCAACGCCGAGTTCGACTACACCGTCCGCGACCTCACCGGCGTGGACCTCCGCCCGGCCCGCGAGTTCCCCGCCGACGGGGCCGCCGGCGAGGGCTTCACCAACGCCGCCGAGGCGCTGGCGGACGTGTCGCCGGCGCTGTTCGCCAAGTACCTCAACGCCGCCAAAGAACTCGCCGACCACGGCGTCCTCCTCCCGGACGGCTTCCGCTTCTCCCTGGCCAAGACCCGCCGCGACTGGACCGATGAGGCCACCGCCGCGCTGCGCCGCTTCTACGCCGGCGTCGCCCCGCCGGACGGCAGGCTGAACCCCGCCCCGTACCTCGCGGCGGCCGTGAAGCACCGCGAGAAACTGCTCGCCGGCACGACCACGCCCGAGGCCGCGGCCGCCGCCGAGAAGCTGAACCCCAAGTACCTCACGGCCCTGGTGCGGGCGCTGACCGGCGCCACACCGTCGGGTCCGCTGGACGCCCTCCGCGCCCGCTGGCGGGCCGCGACCGAGAAGGACGTCCCCGCCCTCGCCGCCGACGTGGCTGCCTGGCAGGCCGCGCTGTGGACCACCACCCGCATCGGCAGCTACATGCGGCCGATCGGGGCCGGCTTCGCCGAGAACCCGGCGCGCCAGCTGGCGACCGACCCGGGGGCGGTGACGTCGGTGCCGCTCCGGCTGGCGGTGAAGGCGCCGCCGGGGCAGTCCGAGGTGGTGGTGTGGCTGGCGGCGCGCGAGCCGGGCGAGACCGCGGGGAAGGTGGTGTGGCAGCGGCCGCGGTTCGAGGCCGCCGGCAAGCCGCCGCTCCTCCTGCGCGACTACGCCGACTTCGGCCCGACCTACGAGGCCGACCTGCGCACCGCCTTCGCCGACACCACGAAATACCTCGCCGCCGCGGTCGAGCTGGCGAACGATGCCAAGGCCACGCCCGACGTCGTGGCGAAGACCAAAGGGCTGGACCCGGCCTTCCTCCGCCGCTGGGCCGAGGTGGTCGCCGTGCCCGTGAAGCGGGCGGCCGGGTCGGCGTTCACACACACGGCTGCGCCCCTGGAACTGTTGACGGAGAAGTCCCCGTCACCCGACAACCGGCCGGCGATCACCGGCTGGCGGAAGGCCGGCACCGACCTGCCGGTGGTGGTGGCGAACTCGTCGGACAAGGACGAACTCATCCCGGGCCGGGTAGCGGCACGGGGGATCGGGGTCCACCCGCTGCCGCAGGAGTTCGTAGCGGTGGCGTGGAAAAGCCCGGTGACGGGAACCGTGCGGATCGAGGGGCAGGTGGCGCACGCCCACCCGGCCTGCGGGAACGGCGTGGCGTGGCGGCTCGAACACCGCCGCGGCGGCCGGGCAGCCGTCCTGGGCGCGGGGGCGGTGGACCTCGGCAAGAACACGCGGCTCCCCAACGTGACGGCAACGGTCGAGAAGGGGGACCAACTCCTCTTGGTCGTGGACGCCCGCGACGGCAACCACGTCTGCGACATGACCGGCGTGAGCTTCACCGTCACCGAGACGGCCGGTTCCGGGTGGGCGTGGGATCTGGGCGGCGACGTGGCGGGGAACATCACGGTCGGGAACCCGCACGCCGACCGCCACGGCCACGCCGACACCTGGGCGTTCGTCCGCGGGGCGAGCGGGAAGGGCGGCCCGGCCCCGACGGTCCCGCCGGATTCGGTCCTGGGACGCTGGCGGCTCGCGGCCGCCGACCCCGCCCGTGCCGCCGAGGCGACTGAACTGGCGGGCCGCGTTCAGGCCCTCCTGTCGGGTCCACGACCGGCCGACGAGAAGAGCGCCGACCGCGGCCTGTACGACCGACTCGTCACGGCCGAGGGGCCGCTGTTCGTCGGCGTCGATCTGTCACGCATCACCGCGCCCCCGCCGGCCCGGCCGGCCTTCGCGCTGCCGCAAGAGCGGTTCACCGGGGCCGACCTCGTCACGCCCGCCGGGGCCGTCACGGAGGTCCGGTTGCCCGCGACGCTGTTCGCCGGGCGGGAGTTCGTCGTAGACGCCCGCCCGGACGGCCCGGTCGGCGACCGCGTGATCCAGGTCCGCGCTTCCACCAGCCCGCCCGACCCGGCTACCCGCTGGGACGGTCCGGTCCTCGCGTCCCGGACCAGCGCCGGCTACGCCAAGCTGAAGGCCGGGCACGATGCGTTCCGGGCCGTGTTCCCGCTGTACCTGTGCTTCCCGAATGTCGTGCCGACCGACGAGGTGGTATCGCTCAAGATGTTCCACCGCGAGGACGAGCCGCTCCGTCAGCTGTTCCTGTCCGATGCCGAGGCCAAGCAGCTCGACCACCTGTGGGCCGAACACCGCTTCGTGAGCCGGCAGCCGGTGGCGGAGAACGACTACCTGCCGCAGTTCATCGGCTTCGTCACCCAGGACCAGCCGAAGGCGATGGAAACGTTCTTCGTGGGACTGCGGCCAGCGTTCCGGGCCAAGGCGGACGGCTTCCTGAAGGAGGAGGCCGCCGCCGCGCCGAAGCAACTCGACGCGCTGCTCGCCTTCGCCGCCCGCGCCTACCGCCGGCCGCTGGGCGACGCCGAGAAGGCCGGGCTCCTCGCCCTGTACCGGACGGTCCGGGAGAAGGGGGCCGGGCACGATGAGGCGTTCCGCGGGGTGCTGGCCCGGGTGCTGGTGGCGCCGGCGTTCCTGTTCCGCGTCGAGCAGGCTCCGGCCGGCCGCGAGCCCGGCCCGGTGACCGACTGGGAACTCGCGTCCCGGCTGAGCTACTTCCTGTGGGCCAGCCTCCCGGACGAGGAACTCCGCGCCCTCGCCACCGCCGGCCGACTGCGCGACCCCGCCGTGCTGGCCGCCCAGGTGGAACGGATGCTGCGGGACGACCGCGTCCGGGCGCTGGCGGTCGAGTTCGGGATGCAGTGGATTCACGTCCGCGGCTTCGACGAATTGAAGGAGAAGAACGAGGCGCTGTTCCCGACGTTCGACGCCAAGCTCCGGGGGGCGATCTACGAGGAGTCGATCCGCTTCTTCGACGACTTCTTCCGCGCCGGCCGGCCGGTGACGAGCCTCCTCGACGCCGACCACACGTTCGTGAACGAGACGCTGGCGAAGCACTACGGCATCCCGGGCGTGACCGGCCCCGAGTGGCGCCGGGTGGACGGCGTGAAGAAGTACGGCCGGGGCGGGGTGCTGGGGCTGGCGAGCGTACAGACCCGGCAGGCGGGGGCGTCGCGGACGAGCCCGGTGCTGCGGGGCAACTGGGTGGTGGAGACGCTGCTCGGCGAGAAGCTGCCGCGGCCGCCGGCGAACGTCCCCCAGCTGCCCGAGACCGAGGGCGCCGACAAGCTGACGATGCGGCAGCAGGTGGAGCGGCACGCCAAGGACGCGGCGTGCGCGACGTGCCACGTGCGGATCGACCCGTTCGGCTTCGCGCTGGAGAAGTACGACCCGATCGGCCGGCTGCGGGAGAAGGACCTGGGCGGCCTGGCCGTGGACACCCGGGCGACCCTCCGCGACGGCACGGCGTTCGACGGCATCGACGGCCTGCGGACGTACCTCCTGACGCGCAAGCGGGACGTGGTGACGCGGCTATTCTGCCGGCGTTTGTTGGGGTATGCTCTGGGGAGGGCCGTGACGCTGTCCGACTCCGCACTCCTTGACGAGATGGTGGCAGCGCTCAACCAGAACAACGGCCGCGTGACCGCCGCCGTGCAGACGATCGTGCGCAGCCCACAGTTCCGCATGGTGCGGGGGCGGGACGCGGAGTAGGAGGCCGGGTCGTGCGAGCCGTCCTCCCACCGACCGGGCTGGTCGTCGTCGTCGGTGTTCTGGCCGTTGTCGGTGTGGAGTGGTTCCCGGCTCATACGCCGGCGGCCGCCGAACTCCGCCGCGACCCGATCGAAGACGATCCCGCTGCCCGCCCAGCCCTGGAGGCGGCCGACCGCGAGGCCGATGAGGTTGTCCGGCACGCGCCGCGGGGCGGGAAGATCCACCTGTACTGGGACGCGAAGAAGCAGCTTCTCAAAGAGAAGCACGGGATCGAGTGGCGGAGCCCGGCCGAGATGAACCCCGGCTGGTTCTTCGACTGAGCCCGATGCCGCCCCGGGTGAGGGCAGATCGAGAGGCGGGCATGGGTGAGTCCTACGCCGACCGCTGGAAGCGCAAGGAGCGTGAGCTCGGCTGGGAGGACACCGAGATTGAAATGGTCGGGTCCGGCGAGTGGGTACTCCCCAGCGAAGCCGCCCCGTGTCTGACGTTCCAAGAGGCAGTCCGGCCGCAACCGATTTGGGACGTGTGCGGCATCCCCTCCCACTGGTCGGCCGAAGAGCGCGGCCGACTGGCTTCGTACCGGGTGATCGGATCGGACGGCTCCGGAAACCCGATCTGCGTCGAGGCCGCGTCCGGCGCGGTGTGGCTGTTGGATCACGAAGACGGGTGGTCCGTCCAGTTTGTCAACACCGGCGTGCCGCAACTCGCGGAGTGCTTATTGGCGTTCTGCGGGGAGCGGAGTCCGGAACGGTTTCGGTCGGCCGTGCGGAGCATCGACCCGCCCGCCCTGGCGGAACAATCGTTCTGGTGGCAAGCGGCCGTGGACCTTGCGACGACCAGTTGAGTTGCAGGTTGTTGCCGCGACACCGCGAAGGTGGCTCGCCCCCTCACCCCGCCTGCTTCGCGGCGACCCTCTCCCCCGAGGGGAGAGGGTGGAGCCTGACCGGCCCGCCGTAGTCGCTCCCACCAGGGGAGCGCGGTCACCGACCGAGGGGACCAGCGGCCCCCCCTCTCCCCTCGGGGGAGAGGGTCGCCGCGAAGCAGGCGGGGTGAGGGGGCGAGCCACGCACGATTCTGACCCTGATTTCTCCCGCCAGCCAGGAGCCCGCCCGTGCCCGTTCAGCCCCTCTCCCGGCGGACGTTCCTCCGCGGGGTCGGCGTCTCGATGGCCCTGCCGTGGCTCGAATCGACCCCCGTCTGGGGCGACGACGACGCCCCCCGCTCCGCCGCCTCCGAGCCCCCCGTCCGCTTCGCCGCCCTGTTCTGCGGCAACGGCTTCCACAGCAGGGAGTGGTGGGCGAAGGGCGAGGGCCGGTCGCTCGAGTTCGGGAAGGTACTCGAACCGCTCGTCCCGCACCGCGAGAAGACCCTGTTCCTCCGCGGGCTGTACAACGCCGAGGCTCTCATCGGCGGCATCCACAGCTGTCAGACCGGCAACCTCCTCACCGGCGCCCACCTCGCCCCGGGCGGGGAGGTGCGGTCCGGCGTCAGCTGCGACCAGATCCTCGCCGAGCGGACGCGCGGGCAGACGAAGGTGCCGAGCTTGGTTCTGGGGTGCGAGCCGCCGATCGCGGCCATCCACAAGAACTACTCGATGATCTACAGCTCCCACATCTCCTGGACCTCGGCCACCGCCCCCACCCCGCTCGAACTCTACCCCGCCCTCGCCTTCGACCGCCTCTTTCGCGACGACGTGGGCCGGGCCGACCGGAGCGTGCTGGACGCCGTGCTGGACGACGCCCGCGGCCTCCAGCGGAACGTGAGCGCGGCGGACCGCCGCCGGCTCGACGAGTACCTGGCCAGCGTCCGCGACGTGGAGCAGCGCATCGATGGGGCCGGGAAGGCCGGCCGGCTCCAGGGCTGGCGGCCCACCCTCGCCGCCCCGGACGTGCCGCGCCCGGCGGGCGGCATCCCGCAGGACATCGACCAGCACATGCGGCTGATGTGCGACATCCTGGTGCTGGCGTTCCGCACCGACACCACCCGCGTCTGCACGCTGAAGCTGAACAACGACCACTCGTCGCTGCGGTTCCCGCACCTCGGGGTGGACTACATGATCCACCACCTGCTGTCGCACACCGACAACGCCGACTGGCTGAAGGTGAACCAGTTCTTCGTGCAGCAGCTGGCCTACATCGCCCAGCGGCTGGACGCCGTCCGCGAGGGCGACCGCACGCTGCTGGACAACAGCATGCTCCTGTTCGCGTCGAGTATGATGAGCGGCCACCACAACAACGACCAGCTGCCGGTGGTGCTGGTCGGCCGCGGCGGCGGGCGCATCCAGACGGGGCGCGTCCTCGACTACACCGGGCGGCCGAACCGGAAGATGTGCAGCCTGTACCTGTCGCTGCTGGAGAAGGCCGGCGTCCGCCTCCCCGCGTTCGGCGACTCCACCACCCCGCTCGCCGAGGTGTGACCGACCCGGTCCGAGCCCGTCGCCCGGGCTCGGACCGGGCGTCAGAAGTCGAACGGGTCGAACGTCCCCGGCCCCACGCCCAGCGCTGACATCCCGACCCGGATCACGAGTACGGCCACGCCCGCGAGCAGACCGACGACGGCCAGGCCGCGGCCGTCCCGGCCGGGACGCACGCCGATCAGGCCGGTCAGGATGGCCCCCGCCCCCATCACCAGCGGGACCGCCCCGCAGCAGCACGACACCAGCCCGCCCAGCCCGAGGAGCAGGGACAGGACGCCGAACACCGGTCCGGCCCGCTCCCGCCGCGGGCGGGGCGGGGGGAGGTCGTCCGGCTCCCGCCCGCCCGGGTCGGCGATCGGCACGAACGCCTTCCCGCACGCCCCGCACGCCACCGGCCGGTTCAGCAGGTCGCGCCCGACCGTCAGGTCGGCGGCGCAGGCCGGGCAGCGGACCGGGAGCTGGGGCATGGGCGTTCCGGGGGGCGCAGGGGATCAGTCGGAGAACAGCTCGCTGATCGACTGGTCCTCGTGGATCCGCCGGATCGCGTTGGCCAGCAGCGCCGCGACCGAGATCACCTTGATGTTCGGCAGCTGCTTCTCGGGCGGGAGCGGGATGCTGTCGGTGATGGCGATCTGCTCGATCCCGGCGTCGCGGAGGCGGTTGATCGCCTTGTCCACGAGCAGGCCGTGCGTCGCGCAGGCGAACACCCGCTTGCACCCGTGCTTGCGGGCGACCTCGATCGCCTTCACCATGCTGGACCCGGTGGAGATCATGTCGTCGAACACCACCACCGTCTTCCCCTCCACCGCCGCCCCGATCAGGTGGGCGGCCTTCGTCTCGGTGGCGCTGAGCCGCTGCTTGTCCACCACCGCGATCTGCCCGCCGAGCCGGCCCTGGTACTTCAGCGACTTCTTGACGTTCCCCTCGTCGGTGCTCAGCACCACCAGCTCGCTCTGCGGGATGTTGAGCGACCGGACGTAGGCCGTGATCTCGTTCGAGGCGTACAGGTGGTCCACCGGGATGTTGAAGAAGCCCTGGATCTGCGCGGCGTGGAGGTCGAGGCACAGCACCCGGTGGGCGCCGGCGGTGGTGAGGAGGTCGGCGACGAGCTTCGCGCTGATCGGCACCCGGCCGGTGTCCTTGCGGTCCTGGCGGGCGTAGCCGTAGTAGGGCATCACGGCCGTGATGCGGGCCGGGCTGGCGCGCTTGAACGCGTCCAGCATGGTGAGCAGCTCCATCAGGTGCTGGTTGACCGGCGGGCAGGTCGGCTGGACGAGGAACACGTCGCGGCCGCGGACGTCCTCGTCGATCCGCACCATCGTCTCGCCGTCGGGGAAGCTGCCCAGGTTGATGTTCCCGAGCGGCACCCCGAGGTGCTTGGCGATCCCCTCGGCGAGGGGCCGGTTGGCCCGCCCGCTGAAGATCTTGAGCTTGTGGCTGCCGCCGTTCCCGGTCACCGCGTACCCCCGCCGTGGGCGCCAGACGTGTCAGTCGGTCCCGGCATTATGCGGGTTTGGTGAGGGCGGAGCAACCGGCCAGGGTATAGAGATCGGTGGACAGGAGTCAGAGGGTGTCCGCCGGCGGCCCGGGATCAGTAGACATGTATTGAATCGTGATCGCACGCGACGGATGCTCGCTGACGAATCCCACTTACACCGAACGCGCCATCCCGCCACCGGCCTCCCTCCGGGCGACCGCTGTGGGCAGGTGATAACGGCTATCGTTCCGGGCGGCGTGGACCCGGCTGCGACCGGGGGTGGTTAGATGCGCGAGCTCCGCATCTGACGACTGACCGAATACCAGGTACGGCCCCCCCGCGAGGCGATAACCGTTATCGCTCCACGCGACTGGCACGGGGTCGGAAGCCGCGTGCTCGGGTCTGCCGGCTCTGGGAATCAGTCGTCGTCGTTGACCTCGGGCGGGAGGGGGGCGGCGACCAGGACCGTGGTCACCGTCCGACGGTCGGGGCTGAACGTCAGCCGGGCGGGCATCCGGTCCCGAAGGTCCGTCAGGGCCGCGTCGTGGCCGGCGTACCGGACCCGCACCCCGGCCGCGAGCGGCAGGCCGATCGTCGCCACCCGGTCGCGCCGGAACCCCGCCGCCCGCACCTCGACGTAGAGCGTCCCGGTCGGGGCGCCCGGCTCGTACCGCTTCACCAGTACGGGGAGCGTGTCCGGTAGCCCGTCGGCTTCGAGAGCCAGGACGCCCTTTCGGTCGAGCGCCAGGTCCACCCGGGTCTTCGCCCCGGCCGGCACGTCGGCCAGCCCGGCCGGGAGTTCGTCCACCATCACCTTCGCGTCCGGGGTGAGGTGGAGGACCGTCTCGAACCCGCCCTCGTCGCCGCCGGTTTCGATGCTGAAGGAACGGGTCGCCGGGTCGGCGGCCTTGAACACCACCTCGCGCTGCGGCCAGGTCGCCCGGACGCCGAGCAGGTCCGTGCTGTTTCCCTTGTAGGACAGCTCGACCGTCATACCGGGTCGCAGGTCCGCCAGGGTCGTGGCCGCCTTGCCGAACCGCACCGGCACCCGCGGGGCCACGGGCACGGTGCGGTCGGTGTGGGCGCCGTCCTCCTCGACCGTCAGCACGAGTTGGGCTTTCTCCGCGAGCACCGCCTTGACGACGCCCGCGACCGTCTCGACCCCGTCCTGGTCGCCTGCCTTCTGGTCGCACCGTCGAGGTGGAACCGTCCGCTGGTCGGTGTGCGCGGGGTCTGTCACCGCCACCGGCCCGAAGGCACCGGCCAGGACCGCGGCGGCGAGGAAGGGAACGGGGCGCGTCACGGGCCGGCCCTCGGCCGGGCTCAGCCGGCGGGTTTCGCCAGATCGACGGTCACGTCGTTATCCCCGGCGGTGACGTCCGCCCGGAGCGCGGACTTCGGAAACCGGTACGTGTCCCGGTACTTCGCCAGCCCCGCCTTTCCCTGGGCGGGCGGCATCTCGATCGTCACCATGTACCGGCCGGGCGGGAGCCGGCCGCCGGACGCGACCATCTCGAACGACCCGTCCGGGTTGAGGTTCGCGGTGTACGACTTGGACGCGTCGGGCTGGTCGCCCGTGCCGAGGAGGGTGAACATCAGGGCGGCCTGGCCGGCAACCTGGACCGGCTGGCCGCTCTCGACCACCCGGCCTTTCAGCCGGCTGTCCGGGCTGCCACACCCGGCGGAAAAGGCGAAGGCAGCCGCCAGGGCGGCCGCGGGGAAGCGGAGGCGCATGGAGAGGCCCGGTTCGGTGTACGGGGCGGGTGAGAGGGCCGGCCCGGCCGCGGCCGGGCCGGCGCGCGCCGGTTAGAAATCGTCCGCCGGAACCTGGCCGTCGTTCCGGCTGTGGAGCAGGAACCACGTCCGCTGGGAGACGCTGTCCCGGATGAACCGGACGCTGCCGTCGGCGAACCCGGTGTTCACCCCGCCGGTGTGCTTGCTCTTGGCCGTCACCTGCCAGCTCATACACCCGCAGCACCCGAGGCCGAGGGCCGCGTTGTCCTGGCACCCCTGGATGTCATCGTACCCGGACAGGCCGATGTTCGGGGTGGGGGTGTCGATCCGCCCGTTCCCGGCCGAGATGCTCGCCCCGGCCTGCCCCATCGCCCACGTCCCGCGGATGTCGTCCGCGTTCCACCCGATCCGGAGCTCGTCGAACAGGATGGTGCTCGACGTGCCGTCGGTCATCGTGTGCAGCTGGGTGCCGCCGTTGACCACCAGCGCGCCGCCGCCGGGCCACCCCTTGACGTAGGACGGGTAGTACTCCTCGGGGTTGAAGCTCGGGTTGTTGTCCCCCCACTTGCCGCCGCTGAGCAGCGCCACCCCGACCGAGCCGCCGGCCCAGCTCATCCCCGGGCCGGCGTTGCCGCCGTAGTTCCCGCGGGCCCACCCGCCCCCGGCGCGGGCGCACAGGGTGGTCGAGCCGCTGTCCGACGGGCACAGGTAGGTGGGGATGGTGACCCCCTTGACGAGGTTCCGCCAGGCCGAGTCGCCGGTGTTCAGGTAGGCGTTGACGCTGGCGGCGGCCTGGTTGAACAGCGGCCCCTGCTCGATGTAGGGGAGGATCAGCACCGCCCAGTTGGGGCCGAAGTTCAGGTCGTAGTTGTCGACCGCGCTGACCGCCGAGTGCATCATGACGGACGCCGGGAGCCGGCCGTTCGCGTCCTGGAAGCCGTGGCAGGCCAGGGAGGTCTGCTTGAGGTTGTTGGAGCACTTGGCGCGGGCGGCGGCCTCGCGCACCTTCTGAACGGCCGGCAGCAGCAGGCCGATCAGGATCGCAATGATAGCAATGACGACCAACAGTTCGATCAGTGTGAAGGCTGACCGGTTCACGCGGGGAGGACGCATGACCCACCTCGGGAAGGAACAGGTATAGAACGGCCGGTTGCCGGTGCGAGCCGGCGAGAACGAAACAGGGATGAGTTTACACCCCCCGTCTGGTTCTCGCCAGAGCTTTCAGGGCGGCGGGCGGGAAACTCCCCTTTCCCTAATCCGCCCCGCCGGCCTACACTCCCAACCGCCAGGAGGGTGAACGGATGCGAATTTGTATCGCCGACGACCGCCGGGCTGCGGACCTCGGGCCGCTCACCGCCACGCGCCCGGCGTCCGACCTGCTGTGCGGGCTCACCACCCTGGCCGAGAAGCAGGCCCGGTTCTTCCGGGCCGAGCGCGTCGGCTACCTCGTCCGCCCGGAGCTGGCCGGGCTGCTCCGGGCCCGCGACCCGGCCGCCCCGGTCAACGACCCGGCCTGGCTCCGGGCCGCCCCGACGGTGCTGGTCAACTCCCGCTGGCTCGCCCCGCCGCCGCCGTTCCCCGGCCCGGCCTACCGCGACCTGTTCTCCGGCGGCACGGCCGTGGGGGTGTGCGGGGCCGAGGTGGCCTTCGCCGCCGTCGGCACCCGGCAGCTCCAGGCCGTCAGCCCGGAGACGGTCGACGACTGCCTCGCCGACTGGGCGCAGGCGCTCCCGGGGGTGGACGCCGGCGGGCACGTCGTCCGCCGCCCGTGGGAGCTGGTGGACCTGAACCCCGGGCAGATCGCCGCCGACTTCGGCGCGGCGTGCGACCCGACCGCGGCCGGGTTCCACCCCGCCGGGTTCGCCCTGGTCGGCCCGGCCGACCGGCTGTTCCTCCACCCGACCGCCCGGATCGACCCGATGGTGGTGGCCGACACCACCGCCGGCCCGGTGTGGATCGGCCCGGGGGCGGTGGTGACGGCCTTCACCCGGCTGGAGGGGCCGTGCGCGGTCGGCCCGCACACGCACCTGTTCGGGGCGCGGGTGAAGGCCGGGACGACGCTCGGCCCGCACTGCCGGGTCGGCGGCGAGGTGGAGGCGAGTGTCGCCCTCGGGTACGTGAACAAGTACCACGACGGCTTCCTCGGCCACAGCTACCTCGGCGAGTGGGTGAACCTCGCCGCCGGGACGAGTACCGCCGACCTGCGCTTCGACTACCGGCCCGTGACGGTGAAAGTGAACGGCGAGGCGGTGGACACGGGCCGGGCGAAGGTGGGCGCCGTGGTCGGCGACCACGCCCGGACGGGGCTGGGGGTGCTGCTCGACGCCGGGGCCGTGGTGGGGCCGTTCGCGGCCGTGCTGCCGACCGGCGTGTTCGCCCCGCGGCAGGTGCCGGGGTTCGCCGTCACCGGGCCGGACGGGTCGACCCCGGCCCCGGACCTGGAATCGCTGTTCGCAGCCGCCGACCGGGCCATGCGCCGCCGCGGCCGGGAACTCACACCAGAACTGCGGGCGGTGTACGCGGCCGCGTCCGGGCGCCGCCTCGCGGCGGCCGACGTGGAGCCGCCCACGCTCCCGCTCCGGCAGGCGGCGTGACGGCCGGGCGTGGGGCGCGGACCTTCTCCGGGTGGTACCAAGTGCGGTTGATCCGTAGGCCACCCGGGGCGTTGCCCCGGGCTCTGGAATCCCACCCCGTTGGGGTGAAGAGGGCCGCTGGTTTTCAGGCCAACGGCCTGGGATTCGATAGCCCAGGGCAACGCCTCGGGCGGGCTCACCGCGAGAAGTACTCGGTCTTGGCGTACACGCTCAGGATCGTGTCCCCCAGCTCGAAGAACGTCCCCTCCTTCTCGTCCTTCGACAGCGCCAGCTCCGGGTACTTCGCCTGGAGCTGCTCGGCCGAGAGCGCCTTGGCGTCGGCCTCGTCGGGGAGGAGACCGGTGGCGCCCACGTAGAACACCAGCGGGCTCAACTTCGACTGGAACACCTCCTCGCCCCGGTCGTCCAGCTTCCTGTGGGCGTCTGCCAGCGCCTCCACGAACTCCTTCTTCGCCGGCTGCGTCCCGCCCGCGCGGGCCTTCACAACGGCCGCGAGCTTGCCCGCCCCCACGCCCTCCAGCACCTTCACCGCCTGGCCCGTCGACTTCAGCCCCAGGAAGTCGTCGAACAGACCCTTCATGAAGTCGTCCACCTTCGTCACCTTCAGCTTCGCCGACAGCTGCTTGTGCTTGTACGTCACGTTCCCGTCCAGCACGTCCTCGAACGCCGGCTTGTCGAGCGGCTTCCCGTCCGGGCCGACCACCTCGTACATCCGGTCGAGGAACTTGTTCGCGCTGTGCAGCTTCGACAGGTTTAGGATGGTGCGGTCGCCCACGTCGATCTTGTAGCTCGTCCGCGTGTCCACCGACCCCTCGGCGAGCGCCTGCTTCAGGTCCGTGTACGGGTTGGTCGTCGGGAAGTTGAGGTAGAGCGACTTCGACAGGTAGTGCTTCTTCAGCTCCTCGACCTGCTCGGGCGTCAGCTCGGCCGACTCCTCCTTGAGGTGGGCGCCGCACAGGCTCGACAGCACCTTGAGCCGGGCCAGCTCGTCGAACACGCCGGTGAGGTTCAGCGTGCCCGCGAACGCCGGGACGACGGGGAGGTCGTCGAGCCGCAGGGTGTACTCGGCGGCCGGGTCGTGGGCGGCCGCTGGGGCGCTGTCGAGGAGGAGTACGCCCTCCTTCTGGAGCGCGGCGAACAGCTTGGGGTCGGAGATCTTCACCTTGAAGTACGGGATGTTCAGCTCGCCGTCGCCGATGAGCGTGTAGTTGTTGAAGGTGGTCAGACCGCCCAGGTCGATGCCGGCGATGCTCGTGATCGGCGCACCGCCCGCGGCCGGCACGAGCCGGACCTTGCGGACCAGCATCAGGTTCATCGTCGCCGTGTTGCGGTTCACGTCGAACGAGGTGATCGGCAGGTACTCGTCCTCCCCCGCGAACTCGGTCTTCAGCGTCGGCTCGACCAGCTTGCCGCCGTCGTCGCGGCTCCCCTGGAGGCGCTTCAGCCCGCGGCGGACGTACACGTCGGCCAGCGCCTTGCGGTTGATGACGAACCCCGACCGGTGGGCGTCGAGGATCTTCACGAGGTTCAGCAGCGGGATACGGCGGTTGACCGGCACCTCGGTGAGGACGGTGTGGCCGGCGATCTCGTTGGGGTTCAGCAGTAGCAGCGTGTCGAGGTCGGCGGCGAAGGCGGCGGACTGGTTGTTGGTGAGCGCCCGTGAGTGGGTGAGGGCGAGGGTGGCGTCGAAGGTGCTGGCGAGGGCGTACTTGGCGGTGTTCAGGTTGCCGTCGGCGAGGTTGGCCCTGCTGAAGGCGAACACGGCCTCGGTCGTCTGCGCCTCGGGGGCGTCGAGCTTGTCGTACTCGGCCCGCGTCAGCTTGCGGTACTTGTAGACGACCGCGTCGTCCTCGTCCTTGAGCCCGCGGATGCTCAGCTCGCCGGCCGTGCCGTTCACCCGGGCTGCGCTGCGGGACACGAACACCTGGTAGTCGAAGCCCTTCTCCAGCGGCACGTCGATGGGCGGGGTGACGGCGCTGCCGAGCACCTTCGTGCTGCTGTAGAGCGAGTTGTACACCTGGGCGATGTTCCCCGCCTTCACGCACGCGCCGCTGCCGGCGTTGGCCAGCCGGTTGAGCAGGCGGAAGTCGGAGTAGTCGGTGTAGGCGATGGTGTTGACGAAGGCGTCGGTGGACTTCAGCCCGGCCACGAGCGTCATGAGCGTGGCGGCCTCGGCGTTGGCCGAGGGGTCGTTGGCGTAGCCGTCGGAGTGGACGGTGATGGCGGTGAGCTCGTCGGGCTGGATCTTCTCAAGGGCCAGCTTCAGCCCGCCGGAGATGCAGGTGGCGCCGGTCACCTGGAGCTTCCGGATCTCCGCCTGGTACTTGCTCCCGGGCTTCATGATCTCGCGGATCGGCGCCCGCTCGAAGTGACAGCTGGCGTCGCCCTCGCTGCTGTAGGAGATGAGCGTGACGACGATGTCGAACTGGGCGTACTCGTCGAGGGTGAGGAGCTTCAGGAGGGTGTCGCGGGTGTCGGCCATCGCGCCGTACATGCTGCCGGAGCGGTCCACGACGATGACGCTGTGGGCCACGGTCTTGCGCTTCGGGTCGGGCGGGGGGCGGTCGAGCGGCTTGGGCTCGACGAGGTAGTAGGCCCGCGGCTCGCCGAGGAGGTTGAAGAGGGTGAACTTGGTCGGCCCGGTCGGGCGGACGAGCAGCGGCGCCGGCCCGGCCTCGGGGGTGATGGTCGCCTTCTTGCCGCGGGCCGCCGGCGCCTTGGCCACGGCCTTGGGCTTGGCGGGAGCCTTGGTGGCGGCAGCTGCGGTCTTCTTGGGGGGGGCCATTGGGGAGATCCTGGAGACGTGAGGCGCACCCGCCCTCCGGGGCGCGGCCGCCTCATTTTGGGGGTTGGTGGGCGGTTCGGGGAAGGAAAAACTGGTGAAGTGGGGGGAAGGTTACCGGGCGGGATAAGTGAACAAAATGTCAGTAGAGATGGCCCGCTTCGGGTGTCACGCTGACGCCGCCCAGGGCTCCCGCCCTGGGCTACGAAGCGTCGCCCCGTCCGGGGCTCCAAGCCTCGAGTCAGGAACCCCACGCGCCGCGACCGACAGGGAGCGGCCGGCATCCCGACAGGTTGCCTTCGGGGAACGCGGGGCAACAGCCGCTCCCTGTCGGTCGCGGCTCGTGAGCAGATGCCGACACCGGCTCGACTCTTAGCCCCGGAGGGGCGTCCGTTCGTAGCCCGGGGCGGGAGCCCCGGGCGGGCTGGGCGGTTCGGGGGGTGATGCGATACTCGCACTACGCCACCTGGGCCGTGGCGATTGGTGGGGCATGCGGGCTGACGTGTCCGCCGGCGCGGTTGAAAAACCCGCCTCCGCGGGCCGCCCCTCGCTTGTTTCGGGGCGGGGGCCGGGGTACGATGCGGGAGCCTCTGCGGTGTTCGAACGGGTCGCGCGCTTTTGGCGAACCGACATTACCTGCACTGGGGGCCTTCGTTAATACGGGTGGTGCCGCAAGCCCACCGGTCGGCTCGCCGGCCGAAGATGGGATCCGAAATCCACCCGTGAGGCACCCCTGTCAATTAGCGGGTTCCTGAAAGGCGATACCGACGGCACAGGTGGAGGCACTTTCACGCGGCGGCCCTGGGTAACCAGGGCCGCCGCTCCGCTTTCCATCCATGCTGGTACACGAGCAAGAGCTAGACCTGACAACCCGGGGCCGCCGCTCGGTTTTTCATCCCGCATTCTGCTCGCCTCAACCCCCCTCCTTGCACCGGTTTGATGTGGCTCTGTCGGCATTCCCCTCACGCCCCGGGAAAAAATCTTCTCGGTGCCTTCACCCGCGCCATTGTTTCGACGGTAACTCATGTCCGGAATGGAGATTGGGACACGCTTCGCGGTCGCCCGCCGGCGGCCGAATCCGGCCCGCCGCCCCTCTTGCCGCACGCCCCGGCAGATCGCCAAGGCTCCCTAAATTCCGCACATCCAACACATTCCGCGGAATCACTACTGACAGCCCGGTGGCAATCGATTCGTTGTTGACATCTCCGGCCCAGACGGTAACCTCCCCCCATCACGTTCGCGTTCCCGAGAGGATTCAGGATGACCCCGAGGCTCACCGCCCCGCAGCCACCTGAGAACCCGATCGCCCTGTCCCGCTTCCGCGGGGCAAACCACTAAGCACCCGGGAGTCGGCCGCACCGCTCGTCACACTCTCCCCGCGGCCTCCCGGACGGAACCGAACCGCCACTGGCGCGGTCCTATTCAACCCGAACACCGGCACCCACCCGCCCGCGGCCGAGCCGCGCGGCGTCGGGCTGCCGTCACGAAACACGGTGCCGGGCTCGCCAGCGACCCCCGCCCCCGCCGCATTGACGCGCCGGGACGAGTTGCCAGGAAGGCAGACGACTCCGGGACGGAACCGCTTCCTCCGCCCCGCCGCGGGACGACTGTCCGACACCCGGGCCGTGTAGGGCCCCAGGCAAGATGCCGCCGGGCCATCGGCCGGCCCCGCGCCAGGATGGCGCGGGGCCGGCCGGCTTCGTTTCCCCACCAGACGCCCGTTGAACCTCCCCCCACTCGCCCCCGGTCCGCCCCCGCTCGGGTGGTGCGTGGCCGTCGCCGACGCCCTGCTGAACCGGGCCGAACTCGTCGTCGGTGACCAGGTACTCCGGATCGCCGAGGTCGAGGTGTACGTCCGCGCCGCGGGCCACCCGGACCCGTTCGCCCACGCCCACCCGGTCCAGTGGGGGTGGGGGCGGTGGTACTTCCACCGCTCCGGACCGGCCTTCCGCGGCGGCTCCTTCAAGGGGCTCGACCTCACCCTCGGGAGCACGGCCGCGTCCGTCGGCGTCCTCCTCCGCTCGGTGGTCGCGGCGGACGGCGCGCTGACCGACGGCCCCTCGCGCCTTGTGGACCGGCTCTTGGCGTGGACCGGCTGCGCGACGGTCGCCGAACTGGACACCCGCCTCCCCGGGCCGGTGGCGTTCGACCCGGCCGCGGTCGTTCACTTGCGTGCCGCCGCGGACCGTGCGGCGCCGGTGGTGGCAACGGCGCGAGTCGGGTTGTCACTGAAGCGGGCGCGGGCGTTCGCGGAGATGCCGCGGTACGTCGGGCTGCCGTACCGGTTCCTGACCGAACCCCGGCGCATCGGCCCGGGTCGCCCCCAGCTGGTGTCCGCACTCCACCGGGCCGGGAGCGATCCACCCGCCATCCGCGCCCGGACTGGCGTCCCCGCGTCGGCAGTGACCCGCTACGTGACGGCGTTTGAGGAGGGACGGCGGGAGCGGAACTTCGACCGGTACGTTGGGGTCAACCTGACCCCGGCGGACTACTGCCGCCTGCTCGGAACGTGGGAGGCGGTGTTCTCAGCGGAATGATGAATGATGAATGATGAATGATGAATGACTATCGACGAAACGCCGCCCAAGCCTCATCTCAAGTGGGTCGCGGATCTGTATGCATCACTCATCATTCCGAATTCATCACTCCGAGGGGACGAACCCGATCCGCGAGTTCGGGTAGTCGAGCACGACCGTCCCCGGGCCGAGGGCCGAGGGGCCGAAGGTGCCCAGGGTGTAGGGGTCGCTGTGGCCGCCGGCGGGGGCGGTGGCGTACAGCGCGCGGGTGACGCGGCCCGCCCGCCCGAACACCCGGAACTCGCCCCCCGCCCCCTCCCGCACCGACTCCTCGCCGCCGACCCCGACCAGCGTGTGCGTCGTCGTCTCCCGCCCGTCCAGCAGCTTCCCGCGGACCACGGCCGGGTGGTTGAACACCAGCGGAGCCTCGAAGCCGGAGTCAAACCCGTACCAGCCGGCGTGCTTCCCGTCGAACGCGGCCCGGACGCACGGCGCCCGCCCGTTGAACCGGACCGGCTCCCACGCCCCGCCGGCCGGGAGCCGGTAGCCGGCCGGGTCGTGGACCGCCACCGTTCCCGCCCCGGGGTTGATTTCGACCACCACCCGGAACAGGAAGTCCTGGCCGAGGAACCCGCCGACCTCCACCCCGACCGACTGCGACACCGCCGCGGCCAGCCCGGCCGGAGAGTCCATGAACACCGGCCGGGGTATCGTCGCCGGTCCGACGGCGAACCGGTCGGCCGTCCGGAACCGCCCCCGGGTCTGCCCGCCGGTACCGGCCAGCTGGATGCCGCCCGAGGCGGGGAGCCCGAGCCGGTCCGCCCAGCCGGCGGACACGACCGTCTGCGCCCCGTTTCCGGTGTCGAGCAGGAACCACGCCGCGGCCTTCCCGTCCACCGCCCCGCGGACCAGCATCATCCCGCCGGACGCCCTGCGGGCCTCAAGCCGGGCCGGGGCCGCCGGGTCGAACCGCACCTCGGCGCGGGCGGGGGGCCGGGCGAACGGGTCCGGCCCCCCGGCGGCCGCCGGCCCGGCCCGCTCGGCCGCCACCCACTGCCCGCCCTCGAACCGGTTCTGCCCGACCCTGGTCGGTAGGGTCACCCCGGACACGATTCGGTAGTCGGAAAAGTCCAGCAGCCGGGGCTGGTGACCCCCGGGGATGGTGAGCAAGTCCGGGAGCCACGTGGCCGGGTCGACCACCAGCCGGGCGGCGACGCCCGCGTCCGGGTGGGTGAGCACGAGTTCGAGCCGGTAGGCCCGCGACGCCTTCTCGTCCACGGCGGTGGTGAACCCGCCGTCCGCCGCGAGCCAGCGGTGGCAGAGGACGCCGAACAGGAACCGGTCGCGGTCGGCCTCCTCGAAGTGGAGGTCGAGGGGCGGGTTGTTGAAATTCTGCGCCCAGCGGGTCTTCCCGTCGAACCCGACGGCGTGGGGGCAGCCGGCGGCGGTGACCACCCGGGCGTAGCGGCCGTCCGGGTGGAGCCGCATCCGGAAGGTGCCCGGCAGGCCGAAGAACTCGGCCTTCCCGTCGAGGTCGAGGCCGTGGTCGAGTTTTCGGAACGCGTCAAACCCGACCGCCCTGCGGACGTTGGCTTTCACCTCGTCCGCAGTCGGCAGCGCGGCCGCGGACGAGGTGAAGCCGAGGGTGCAGAGCGCGGCGAGTAGGGGGCGACGCATAGCGGGGTAGGGAGTGGGGGAGTGAGGAGTGGGGGAGTGGGGGAGTTCAGGAGTGGGGGAGTCCAGGAGTGGGGGAGTTCAGGAGTGGGGGGGTGGGGGGGGGGGGGGGTGGGGGGGGGGGGGGGGGGGGGGGGGGGGCGGGGGGGGGTGG